>Ga0302319_10024531_pt1 | contig 10717 bp, 10 predicted proteins | sample Bog_T0_2_FD_203319 | JGI IMG/M metagenome (GOLD analysis project Ga0302319, IMG submission 203319) | Peat permafrost microbial communities from Stordalen Mire near Abisko, Sweden - Bog_T0_2 | ecosystem: Environmental > Terrestrial > Soil > Wetlands > Peat | place: Sweden: Abisko, Stordalen Mire... | reverse complement strand
TCCATCATCACCATCAGCGAGAACAATTGCTCAGTTCGTTGGACCGCGACACGCGAGCCACGCTGAAGGACGCGACTTCAGCATCAGTGAGTACTACAAGAGAATGCAGTGGGATCGGATACGGATCGAGCAGGTCCAGACGGCGCTGGCCTCTCACACTGCGCTGCCACCGGCCGCACCTCAAACACTCGCGTTAGTCACGGTTCCGGCGGATCCCGCGTGGGAAGCCGCAAAGGCCGGCGGCCTGATTCCTCTATTTTCGCAAGATGAGATTGCAGCGTACAGCGAGATTGCCGATGTCGTCGGCCGTGCGCGACCGCGCTTGGAGGTGGCGCGCAATGCTCACGTCAAGCTCGGCGATTTTGAAAAGCGCTACCAGTTTGTCGGCGTCGAGGCGACGCCCGGCTACAGGCTCGAATCGACCGCCGACCTGCAAAGCTACCTCGATCTCTTGCTGACGGATCAAAGCGCTCTTGACGGATTGCGCGCCATGACGGCGGTCGTCAAAGGCGCCGAGGCCGCCATTCTCGACGGTGAACGCGACCACGGCCGAGTAGAAGACCGTGAAATAGCGGCGCTCAAGTCTCTGCCGAAATGACCTGATCAGCGTCGTTTTGCACTAGCGGGCGCGCGTCAAGCTCGCAATGAACGCCGGCACCCAGGTCTTGCCGCCGTCGTCGGAATACGATATTTCGAAGTGATGCGAATTGGCGGCGATCTCCGACCAGATCCCGCGCACCAGAATGCTTCGACCATCGACGCTCTCCTGCGAATACAATTCACCGCGTCCGTTGCTGAAAGATCCGATCGACGGGGTCGTCAGGACACCCGTTTTGCCATCGGCGTAGGTCTGGCTCCATTGATGCGCCTGCGGGTTGTACATGAAGAGCGTCAGTCCCTCCCAATGGCCGTTCGGCCCGTCAGCCTCGATCTCTTCGAGCTGAGCGCGGCCGTCCCATACCTTGCGCACCGTGACGGTGCCATTCAACTCGATCGAGTCCGCGCTGCCCGATAAGGGATGCAGCACGCGCCGGATGTGGGTGTTCCAGACCCCCAAATTGAAGTCGAAATCATGCTGACCGTCCTTGGGCGCAACACGGGCAGGTGGCGCCGTCTGGCCGGCCGCGGCGAGACTTGCCGCCGACAGACAGCTCATCGCGCCGGCCAGGAGCAAAACGCGATGGCGCTGGGTGAATTTCATCGTGATCTCCGATGGAAGAATTGTTGGCTTATGGCGAGCGCGGTCGCCGAAACTTCAAAATGAACTGGTCCGTCCGTCCCTGAATCGAGGCGTTGAACACGCCGGCCGTATGCGGGTCGGCGGGATTCGCGAGCAGCGTGCTGTCGCTCTCGAACTTGAAGCCCGCGGCCTCGACTTCACGGCGCACGGTGGAGGGCTCGATCCGATGCAGGGTATCGGTGACGTCTCGCGGCGATCCGGCCGCCGCAACATGGTCCAGTACGATATATACGCCGCCCGGCTTCAACGCCGCAAAGACTGCGCGATTGAACGCCGCCATGTCGACGGGTCCCATGAAGTCGTCGTGCAGGTCGTGATAGTTCTGCGAAATCCAGAAGACATCGAGCTTCTCCGGATATTTCGCCGCGTCCAAGGCCGAGGCGAACGTCACCGTGAGGTTCGGATGGCCGACCGCGTAGGTTTCGAGTTCGGCGATTCCCTTGACGATGTTCGGGTACTTGAACAAGGGGCTCGGCACGCTCGCGTAGACATGACCCTCGGGACCTACCACGTCGGCAAACAGGCGGCTGAAGTAACCCGCGCCGGCCGCATAGTCGGCGATCTTGTCGCCGGGCTTGAGGCCCGCAAATGCCAGCGTCTGCGCGGGCTTGCGATTGACGTCGCGCGCCGTGTCGGACGCGGGTCGCGCAGGGTCGGCCACGGCGGCGGCAATTGCCGCGTCGGGCGGGGAGGCCGCGGCCGCGTGCAGCAATGGACTCAAAAGCATCAATGCCAGAGCGGCGCTGCTGCGCACGGTGACCTCATGTAACATGCGGGATTCTCCGGCCCGTGGACTATGGGGCCAAACAATAGGCGGTGCGGGTCCCGCGCTGAAGAACCACTTCCAAGAAAAGTAGCTGGTCCACTTTTCAAAATGAGCGCGTTGCAGCCCCTGTTCGAACTCGACCTTGCTGGCAAAGGCTCGCGCGAATCCGCCCGCAATCTCTACCGTCAATTGAAGGCGGCGATTCTGGACGGCCGGCTGGCGGCGGGCGCCAAATTGCCGCCCTCGCGACGCTCGGCGAGTTTTTTCGGCGTGTCGCGAAATACCGCGATCGAGGCCTACGAAAAGTTGGTGAACGAAGGCTATTTGTTCACCCGGCCGGGCTCGGGTACGTATGTCGCCGCGAAAATTCCGGCGCCGCGGCGGTTTTCTCCGGTGAGCGACGACGCTGCCGCCGACCCGCGTTTGAACGCCTTCTGGCTGCGTCCCGAGGTGACGGCGGCGATTGGTTTCTGGCGCGATCCGCCGCCGGCGCAAGCTCGGCGCTCGAAGGTTTCGCCGGTCGATTTTCGCCCGGCGTTGGTCGACTCGCGGCTGTTTCCGTTCGACGTATTTCGCCGCGTGAGCGCGCAGCAATTGCGCGCTCTGGAGCGCAAGCCCGCGAGTTACAAGAGCGCGCAGGGAAACCAGGGCAATTACTCGCTGCGCGAGGCCATCACCCGGCATAGCGCCGTCACGCGTGCGGTCGCCTGCAGCGTCGACGACGTACTGGTCACGTCGGGAGCGCAACAGGCCTTCGACTTGCTGGCTCGCGTACTGGTGTCGGGCGGCAAAACCCTCGTCGCCATCGAAGATCCGGGGTATCCGCCCATGCGAGTCGCGTTTGCCGCGGCGGGCGCGCGACTCGTGCCGGTGGCGGTCGACGAGGAAGGATTGGTCGTCGAGCAGCTTCCGGCCGATGTCGGCGTCATTTGCGTATGCCCCTCGCATCAATTTCCGTTGGGAGTGTCGATGTCGGCGCGCCGGCGCAAGGCCTTGGTCGAGTTCGCCCGCAGCCGCGGCGCCGTCATCGTGGAGGACGATTACGACGGCGAATTTCGCTATGATGGCAGCCCCTTGGAAGCGCTTCGAACCCGCGCGGCTGCCGATGTCGTGTTCTATGTCGGCACATTCTCAAAGTGCATGCTGCCCGCGCTGCGGCTCGGATTCATCATTGCGCCGCTCTGGGCGATGCGCACCTTGATCGCCGCCAAGAATTGCCTTGACTGGCATTGCTCGACGCCCGTGCAAATCGGTGTCGCGGCGTTCATCGCGCAGGGCCGTTTGACCTACCATGTGCGCAAAATGCGCAGCCTCTATCAGGAGCGCCGCCGCTTGCTGTTGACCGCCCTCGGCCAAGACTTTGCCGAGTGGCTGAGTCCGATCCCTTCGTTTTACGGCATGCATGTCGCCGCGTTCGCGCGAGCATCGCTGGATCTCGACCGAGTGGCGGAAGCGCTGCTGCAGCATCACGTCAAAATCCATTCGCTCGCGAGGTATTACCTCGGGCCGTCGAGACCCGGGTTGATATTCGGTTACGGCGCCGCCGATCCGCAGGAGATCAGTCGCGGCTTGTCGGCGCTGCGCAAGGCCTTGCGCGGAATTTAAGCATGGCGGGCCGCGTGCGGCACGACTTTGGCCTGCAGCCAATTGCGAATTTCCAGCAGCCGCAGCGAGTCCTTGCGCATGGCAGGCCCGAGCCCATGCTTCCACAGCAAGGTGGCATCGGCCGGATTGGCCTGTAGCGCGCGCAGTTCGGCGGCGAACGCCGCAAGCGCCGCCATGTCCTTGAACATTTGCTCGGTGACCAGTGTCTCGCCGTAGCGCTCGGCCGCCGCTGCGAGGTCGCGGTAGTCGTATTCCGGGTGGTACTGCACACCCCAGAACGTACCTTGGGCGTGGGTGAACGACGCGGCCTGCAACCCGAAATCGTTTTCGGCCAAGATTTCGGCGCCCGACGGCAGCGAGGCGATTTCGTCGCGGTGAATGGCGGGCGCCTCGAAGGTCAGCGGTTTGCCCATGAACAGCCGATGTTCGCGCCCCGCGTCGCTCAGCACGATTCGTCGTGCGAAACCAAACTCGCGGCCGCGCGGATTGGCACGAACCTCGCCGCCGGCGGCGGTCACCGCCACCTGCAGGCCCCAACAGCTGCCGAAGAAAGGCAACCCGGCGGCAAATACGGCTTTGGCGAGCTCGACCTGGCGCAGCACGGCCGCCCCGCCGTTGTAGATATTCAGCGCCGATCCCGTCATGGTGACGCCGTCATAGCTGTCGAGCGCCACGCCCGGCGGCAACGAGGTGCCGTCGGCAGCGGTGAGGATGTCGACACGCAACGACGCGTCGATTCGCTGCAGCACTTGGGCGTAGCCGGTTCCCGAGTCGTACCCGAGCGCGGCGTTCTGCCGGGCGCGAATCTCGGCGACGTTGCCGTCGATGACCAGAATCCGTGGCCCCGTCACGCGGCGCTTTCCACGGCGTCCAGCCGGCCGCTCACGGCAGCGCGAAAAATGTGCTCGAGCTGCGCGGCCGAAACCGGAACGGGATTGCCGCCGGCGGACGGATCGATCGCGGCTTCGCGGCCAATGATGTCGGCCTTGTCGAGGGTGACGCCGATCTCCGCCAGCGAATGCGGTATGTCGAGTTCGCGCCGCATGCGCATCACTTGCGCGAGGAAGCCGTCGAAGCCGCGCGCCGGCAGATCGAGCACGCGTGCAATGGTGTCGGCCTTATCCGCGATGGCGTTGCGGTTGTAGGTCATGACATACGGCAAGATCACCGCATTGGTCAGTCCATGATGCGTATTGAACCAGGACCCGACCGGGTGTGCGATCGCATGCACGCCGCCGAGGCCTTTCTGAAAGGCGGTCGCGCCCATCGACGCCGCGGCCAGCATTTGCGCGCGGGCCTCGATGTCCTGGCCGTTGGCGCACGCGCGCGGCAGATACTCGTGCACGAGCCGCATGCCCTCGAGCGCCACGCCATCGGCGAGAGGATGAAAGCCGGGTGCGCAAAACGCTTCGAAGCAATGCACGAAGGCGTCGATTCCCGTTGCCGCCGTGATCGTGCGTGGCAGGCCGACTGTGAGTTCTGCGTCCAAGATCACGACCTGCGGCATCATCTTCGGGTGAAAGATGATTTTTTTCTGGTGCGTTTCCTCGTTCAGAATCACGCCGGCGCGTCCGACTTCGGAGCCGGTGCCGGCGGTGGTCGGAACCGCGACCACGGGCGCGATCCCGGCAGGGTTCGCGCGCGTCCACCAGTCGCCGACATCTTCGAAATCCCAGAGCGGCCGAGTTTGGCCCGACATGAACGCCACGACTTTGCCGGCATCGAGGGCGGACCCGCCGCCGAACGCGATGACGCCATCATGGCCTCCGTCACGATAGGCGCGCAGGCCCGCTTCGACATGGCGGCTGGCCGGATTGCCCCGGACTTCGCCGAACAATGCCGAGTCTTTCACCGCGGCCAGCGCGCTCTTGATCATTGGCGCCGCGGTCAGGCCTTCGTCGGTGACGATCAGCGGGCGCTTCATGCCGACGAGCGCGCACGCCGCGGCGAGTTCTTGGATCCGGCCGGGGCCGGCCCAAATCGTGGTGGGATAATTCCAATTGCCGCGCAGCGCTGGACTCATAGAGTGACCTTGAAGTGATAGGACTTGGGCCGAGTCATTTGCTCGAAACCGAGGCTCGACAATGTGCAGCCGCGTCCTGAATGTTTAACCCCGGTCCACGCCAATGCCGGATCGAGGTAGTCGCAACGGTTCAAGAACACCGTGCCGGTCTCGAGTTCATCGCCGAGCACCTCCGCGCGCGCGGCGTCCGCCGAGAAAATAGCGGCCGTCAGTCCGAACTCGCTGTCGTTCATGAGCCGCAACGCTTCCTCATCGGAATTGACTTTCATGATGCCGACCGCCGGCCCGAAAGTCTCTTCGCGCATGATGCGCATCGAATGGTCGACATCGATCAAGACTTGCGGCGCGAGATACGGCGTTCCCGCCAAGGAGGCGGCGAACAAGGCGGGGTCGATGAGTTGGCGCGCGCCTGCGGACACCGCGTCGCGGACTTGCGAGCGGACGGACTCGGCCGCGGCGGTGCGCACCATCGGCCCCAGCGTCGTTTCCGTATCGAGCGGCGATCCCAAGCGATACTTCTGCGTCAGGTCGACCACGCCCGCAACGAATTCGTCATAGCGCGGCGCCGCCACGTAGATGCGCTTGATGCCGCAGCAGGATTGGCCGGCGTTGAAGAAGGCGCCATCCGTCAGCGTGTCTACCGCGTGCGCGAGGTTGGCGTCGGCGCGCACGTAGGCGGGATCCTTGCCGCCGAGCTCGAGGCCGGACGTGGCAAACCCGTCGGCGGTTGCTTGCACCACGGCGCGCCCGCCCGACACCGAGCCCGTGAAGCACACGCTCGCGATGCGCGTATCGCCCATCAGGCGCGCGGTATCGGCATGGGATAAGTGCAGGTATTGAAATACGCCGGCCGGAACGCCGCCGGCGGCGAACGCCTCGAGCATGCGTTCGGCGCACAGCGGCGTTTGATGCGAGTGCTTGAGCACCACGGTATTGCCGGCGATGAGCGCGGGCAGCACGGCATTGACCGCGGTCAAGTAAGGATAATTCCAGGGAGCCACGACCGCGACGACGCCGAGCGGAACGCGTTTGATCTGTCGCTTGAAGCCCTGCTTCGGTCCCGGCTCGACGGCGGCGAGCGCTTGCGGCGCGACTTGCAGCATATAGCGCGCGCGCTCCTCGAAGCCGCGGATTTCGCCCGGTGCCTGGCGGATCGGGCGGCCCATCTGCCAGGTGATCTCGGCGGCGATATCTGCGCCTTTCGCGACGAAGGCATCGATCGAGCGTCCCAAAACCTCGCAGCGCGCGGTGAGCGACAGCGCGCCCCACACGTGTTGCGTGGCGCGCGCACAATCGAGCGCGCGGTCGATGCCGGCGGCGGATTCGAGCGGCCGTTCGACATAGATCCTGCCGTCGACGGGACTGATGGTCTTGAGTGTCTCTGTCATGCCCTGCTCAAATGATTTCGAAATAGCGTGCGAGTTCCCAGTCGGTGATCGCCTTGCGGAATTCTCGCTCCTCCCACTGCCGCGTGGCTGCGTAGTGTTCCACGAATTCCTGACCGAACATCGATGCGCCTGCGGCGGAGGCGGCGAGTCGGTCGGCGGCCTCGAACAGCGTGGCGGGCAGGCGGCGCTCGGGCGCATGCTCGCGGTCGTAGGCGTTGCCCTCGATCGGTGCATCCGGTTCGATGCGATTTTCAATTCCCCAGATTCCCGAGCCGATGGCCGCGGCCAATGCGATATAGGGATTGATGTCGGCGGCGGCGATACGGTACTCGACGCGCTGGCTCGAGGGACCGCCGCGTATCACGCGCAGCGCGGTGGTGCGGTTTTCAACCCCCCAAGTGGCCGAGGTCGGCGCCCAATAGCCGGGCACCAGGCGCGAATAGCTGTTCACCGTGCCCGCGACCATCGCCAGCAGTTCCGGCATGAGCGCCTGCTGGCCGCCCACGAACCAACGCATGGCATCCGACATGTCGTTGGGCTTCGAGGGATCGTGGAATACGCTCTCGCCTTGGGCATTGCGCATCGAGAGGTGCAGATGGCCGCTTTGGCCGGGAACGGCGTTGGACCACTTGGCCATGAAGGTCGCCATCAGGCCGTTGCGTTGCGCGAGAATTTTCGTGAAAGTCTTGAACAGCGCCGCCCGATCGGCGGCCTCCAGGGCGTCGCAATACGTGAGCGCCGCTTCGAGGACGCCGGGTCCGGTTTCGGTGTGCAGGCCCTCGATCGGGAACCGCATGCTCTGACCGAGATCGAGCAACTCTTGGTACAGACCCGAATGCACGGAACTGCGCAGTACCGAGTAGCCGAACGCGCCCGGCGTCATGGTCTTGAGCTGCCGGTAACCTTTCTCGCGCACCGACTGCGGCGTCTCGTCGAACATGAAGAATTCGAATTCGGCGGCCGCGCTCACGGTATAGCCCAAGCCCGCGGCGCGCTCCAGCACGCGCCGTAAGGTGCCGCGCGGGCAGACCGCCTCGGCGCGGCCGGCGAACTCGCCGAGAAACAGCACGGTCTTCGGTTCGTACGGGATGTCGCGTTGTGTTTGTGCGAGGACCCGCACCGTCGCATCCGGGTAGGCGGTGTGCCAGCCGGTGAATTTGGTGTTGTCGTACAACTGGTCGTTCGAGTCCCAGCCCAAAATCACATCGCAAAAACCGAGATTCTTGTCGAGCGCCGACAAGAACTTGTCGCGGCTCAAGTATTTGCCGCGCATCACACCGTCGGTGTCGAACACGCCGATCTTGACGTGCTCGATGCCGCGTTCGATAAGAAAGCTGCGGACTTCGATGGGCTGCTTCAAGGGGGCTCCTCGCTGCTAGGCGCTGCGACCTCGTCTCATTCTAATTCGAAGTTGCACTCTTTGAGAGGTACCACACGCGTGTGGTTGTAGCGTTTGTGGCCGAGATACAGAGCGACGAACACCGGGATCATGAGATAACCGGTGATGAAGTCGAACCAGGAGAACACCGGTGCCTGGAACACGCTGATGTTGGCGCCGAACAACACCGTGATGAACAAAACAACCGCGAGCCAGGGGCCGTACGGATAGAACTTGGAGCGGAACTTCAGATCCTCGAGCCTGCGGCCCTGCGCGACCCACGCCTTGCGGAATCTGAGGTGGCACACCGCGATGCCGAGCCAGATCATGAACCCGGTCAAACTCGAGGCGTTGTAGAAGATTTGGTAGATTTTGTGTTCGCCGACGTAAGTGGAGAAGAACGCCAGCGCGCTGATCAAGCCGGTCGCCAAGAGTGCCGCCACGGGCACGCCGCGGCGATTGAGATGGCCGAACATCGACGGTGCCTTGCGGCTGTGGGACATCGCGTACAGCATGCGCGAGGCGACATACATCGATGAGTTCCCGCACGACAACACCGACGACAGAATCACCGCGTTCATGAGGTTGGCGGCGTAGTAGCCGACCCGCGGCAGCTGCTGGAACACCATGGTGAACGGCGAATACGCGATGTGACTTTCATCGCCGTTCAGAAGATTCGGATCCGTATAGCTGATCAGCGTGCCGACGACGAAAATCGAGCCGATGTAAAACAGCAAGATGCGCCAGAACACGGTGCGGATCGCCTTGGGCACATTCGTGCTCGGATCGGCGGTTTCCGCTGCGGCAAGCCCCACGCCCTCGGTGCCTTGGAAAGCAAATCCGGCCACCAAAAACACCGCCAGCGCCGCCGATAAGCCGCCGACGAACGGCGCCCGCGTCCCGGTGGCGGGATTGCTCAAGGTCCAGTTGTGAAAACCGGCGTTATGGTCGCCGATCATGCCGGCGATCATCAACAGACCCACCGCGACGAAAATGATCACCGTCACCACTTTGATTCCGGCGAACCAGTACTCCGCCTCGGCGTAGGCTTTGACCGACAACAGATTCAATGCCAGCAGCACGGAGAAAAACCCCATGGCCCACAGGGTCGAATTCGAGTGTGGAAACCAAAACTGCACGATCAGCGCGCCGGCCACCAATTCGGCCGCCAAAGTGATCGCCCAGCTGAACCAATAATTCCAGCCTACGGCGAAGGCCAGCGACGGGTCGACGAAACGCTCCGCATAGGCTTCGAAAGATCCGGCGATCGGCAGTTGCGTCGCCATCTCGCCGAGCGACTGCATCATGCAGTACACCGCGAGACCCATGACCGCATACGCCAGCAGGGCGCCGCCGGGTCCGGCCTGGGCGATCGCGCCGCCGCTCGCGAAAAACAGGCCGGTGCCGATGGCACCGCCGATCGCGATCATGCTGAGCTGCCGATTACCGATGGTGCGGCACAGCTCGCGCGGTTCGTCTGAAGTCATGCATTCTCCCTTTGGTCGCGTCACGGTGCGAAGTCGCGGCGCACCATCTTATGCCATCGGCGCGGCCCCGGTGTCATTTAGGCTGCGATAGAGGATCGTCGTGTCGCATCGGCCGCCGCGCGGCCACAACGCGAAGCCCGGGATGACGCCGACCCTTTGCCAGCCGAACCGGGCATACAGACGCTCGGCATCGCCGCTCGCGGTATCGAGCACCAGCAGCGACTTGCCGCAGTCGCGCGCAACCTGCTCGACCGCCTGGAGCAGGGCCGCGCCGACTCCCTGGCGTCGAACTCTGCGGTGCACCAGCATCTTCGAGAGGTCGGCGCGGTGCGGCTGATTCTCGGGCTGCTCGAGAATCAATTGCACCGTGCCGATGAGGCCGTCGGCGTCCTCGGCCACGAGCAGGGCCCGCTCGCCGCGCGCCACGGCTCGCCCCACGCCGCGCCAAAATGTCAGCGCCGTGTCGAGCGACAGGGGCTGCATGAAGCTCACCGAGGCGCCGCCGTCGACGCAGTCGATCAGCAGATCGGCGAGCCCCTGCAGCTGCGCCTCGGTCAGGGTGTCGATACGCGAGATTCTCGCCACGTCGTCTCCGAGGGATGGTGAGCGCGACGATAACGTGACTCTGCGCTCGGTGGAAAGGAACCCACGAATGGGCGCATTCTAGGGTGGCGGTGCAGCGCACGGCGCGGGGAGGTCTAGGGTGGAGAGCTTCGTTTCCGGTGCGACCGAGCATCCGCTGATGCGCCTAACGGTGCACGGCGTGTTGCAGGCCGCCGCCGCCATGTGGCCGGAGCGCACTGCGCTCGCGTTTCCTTTCCAGACGATCA
>Ga0302319_10024529_pt1 | contig 10717 bp, 8 predicted proteins | sample Bog_T0_2_FD_203319 | JGI IMG/M metagenome (GOLD analysis project Ga0302319, IMG submission 203319) | Peat permafrost microbial communities from Stordalen Mire near Abisko, Sweden - Bog_T0_2 | ecosystem: Environmental > Terrestrial > Soil > Wetlands > Peat | place: Sweden: Abisko, Stordalen Mire... | reverse complement strand
ACTGGATACCGCCGCGAGGAATTGCCACAGTTTACGCGCATTCCCCGATCACGTTTGACGTTGCCGTTTGCCGTGTGGAAATATCGAAAGCTTGATAAGTCAATCGTCGTAGTTACTGAGGGGCGAACGCGACGGCCGTATGACGGGAAAATTGTCATGCTTGTCAATGAGCACACCACAAGTGGAGCTGAAATTGTTGCGGGTTTCGCTGGGGATCACCAATTAGCAACTTTAGTCGGTACACGAACAAGAGGCCGACTGCTCGGGCATTCGCGATTCGCGGTCGGTCACGGGTATTTTGTAACGATTCCAGTCTCCAATTATGTGACCTGGGAAGGTAAAACATTCGAGGGTACCGGCGTCATGCCTAAGGTCGCGGTTCCTTTTGACGCCGTAATGGCGAAGGCCGGCCGCGACTGTCAGTTAGAGCGAGCTATGAATGTGCTTGGCTGAACCGAAGGGAAAGGCTCAAACCACGGTTTTTCGAAACAAGATGATGCCTCTATCGGCAAAATGCGGGTTGGACCGTTGCCCGTACGCCGCGACGACTGAGAAATTCCAGAAAGATCTACCCTTGCCGACTACTCACTATTAATTGAGCTGACAAATGCTTCACTCGCGCAAACAATAATGCCAGTGGACGTCGAGCTGTGGGACGTTTCCTGATACCTCTATGAGTTGTCCGCGTGCGATCGCCTAGCGAAGAAACTCAGACTCGCACACAATGCGGTAAGCATGACTGAGGGACCTGGAGCCTAAACGTCGCGGTTTGGAAAATGCGGGATGTAACAAGGGTTTAGCAACGCCATTTGTCTTCTTCGCCTCGAAACAGTGTCGCCTGTTGCAACGCGGAAGAAATTTCCACATCGGCCCACTTTTGCACCGCAGGCAGAGGATAAGTTAGAAATTTCTCTGCGACCTTTGCTTCCTTCTCCTTTGCAGCTGCGATATCTCCCCAGTACGTCTGCCATGAATGAACGCCCGCACAGAATTCGCTAAACACCCTAGCATCCTCACCGAACTTTGTCAGGACTAGCTCCGTCGTAGGGTGAAGCTTGGGATCACCTTCCGCCGTTAGAAATGGCGGAGGAAGATGTCGCGCAATTTGTAGTGCACCTTCGGAACCACTTCTGTCCAGCCATCGCGCCACATTATCTACGGGCAAAATCTCAAAAATCTTAAAGCGAGAGACACGAAAGTGCCAACCCCGATGCTCGTCGAGCATGACACGGCCGAGAGCATTCATAACCGATTCGGGAGCTCGGTCCGCGAGCTGCTCCATTAATTTTTCGCTGATGTCGCGAATATCAAGGTTAGAGCTAACGAGCGCGTGTGCGAGCAACTCCGCGCCAGCGTCCGCGTCCACATACGGCAAAGCTTTTCTCACGATCTCTCCCCAGGAGTGGCTTTGCCTACCTTCGATCTCCATTGTCGCCTCAGCCACTCGCCACGCTAATCGATTGAAGGATTCGCCGGGTTGGGTCGCAACAGCTTCTCCAGGAGGCTCGTACTGAAATTCGATGAATTCCATTGCGGCGTCGGCGGCGTCGGCAATCCCCCTTTCAATTAGAGGCCACAAAGAATCAACGGCGGCTTGTGCCTCATCAACGGTCGTTCTGCGAGTGCCTACCCAAACCGAAAGATTGCGAAGGAAGAGTGGTGACAGCTGATTCTGGTTCACCATGCGAAGCGTTCGCTCGAAAACGTTCGCCCCATTCCCCATACTTTGCGCAAGGTGAAAGGCAATCTCGGGGTGCGCGCCTTCAATTTCATCGATCTTGCTGTTTAAGAACGCATGTTGGTCAATATGCGCTTCCGAGTGGCCCGCGAAGAGACCCCTTGCGAAGTCGGGTCGCCTTGATGATATTGCGAGTTGGCATGCTGCGTTAATTAGCGCCAGCGATGGCTGCTCTTCCCCTAATTCAAATCCAAAGTCAAAAGCAGCCTTGGCGTCGTCCGAGTGCAACCATGACAAAACCAAAGCTGCCTGAGGAAGATCGGTTTCGAAAATCTTCAAAAAGTCTCTTCCCAGTTCTTTTAACTTCGTCTTCCACTCCCTTCCGTCCTGGATGTGATCCCATCGACCACCTTTTGCTTCAACTATCAATTTTCCGAGGAAATCTTGCGGACGAAAAGCCTCGAGCCACGCCAGAACATCGGCTTGATATCCTTGGCCCTCTTGGCCAAAGAGGCCCCCAGGCCGATGTCGGCTAGAAAGTTCCAAGAGCGCTTGAAACCGGGCGTATAAGTCGGCTTGAAACGATTCTGGGATGCGAGCATTTGAAGTGCTATGGATTACATTTTCAAGATAACCTTGGCGAACGAACGTAACGATCGCATTCAATGCCATGTCATAAGCGGCTTTGACATCCTCCGGCATGCGTCTCGACTCAGCAAAGAGAATCAAAACTCTAAGCGTTGCGTTCACATACTCAATCACTTCCTCCCGACTAGAAAACCGCCACTCCGGCTCTGGAATAAGACCGGCAAATAGCGAAGACCCCAGAGAACGCGTTCCAGATGTCCGAGTTAATGATTCCAGAGCGCCTCGATATAGATTCAGAATTGGTTCATGAGGCATTGGGAGGCGCGACTCAAGCAACCTTAGGCGATCTATGACGGGTATAGGAGTGCCAGAAACGATAGGACTGAACATCCTTTGCCACGTTTTTGTTGCATTATTCCCAATCTCTGGCTCATTCTCTGCTTTAGCCAGACGAAATAAGATTTCCTCTGCGTCGGGAAAATATTTGCTGAATTGGGCGAGTTGGTCTGCTAGAAAGACGAGCTCGCGCCGCGGCCCCCATCCAAATCCGCCCTTGGCGCGAGCTTTTAGTTCTTTATCTGTCGCCGCAAGCACTGCCGTCTTCAAGAATTGAAGGTAGAATCCTGGCTCGACTTCAATTAATGTCTTAAGTCGAAGAACCTCATCGAGACTTCCCAAACTTCCAGCATTGAAACTGCGTCCGTATGATCGAAAAAAGTCGCGTACAATTTCCCGCACCTCCGGCCGCGCGCTGCGGGAGACTCGGGTTAGGAAACTTTTCTGCATCGCTTCCGGGAGCGACTGGATACTCTGCAGAAAGCCTTCCGATCTTCCGTCGGCCCAGTTGTTCCATCCCGCATCGAATGCTTGCATAGCGATGATCTCTGGCGAAACTCGATAATAGATTGCCGACCGTTCAACAAACCCAGGAGAATCCTTGAGCTCCGAAAGCTGTCGCTCCGTTGCATCTCTGTTCAAGTTACGCCAACGACATAGGGCGTCGAACTCTTCGGAAACATCCCCAGCCCGTCCGACACGGGTGAATAGAGCGAGAGCAGAAATGATATCCCTTTTATCTCCAACGCGCTTGCGGTAATATGCTGCAATCGTCAAATCTGCCGGTTCGAGCGCGCGGGCGCCCGATATTTCAGCATCGTGTTCGCATAGGTCAATTGCGAGCCGTAAGTATCGCTCACTCAATTCGATATAGGCCCGCATACGTTCCGGAGCGAGTCCTGGATAGTTGGCCCGTAAGATCTCTTCGATTTCGCCTGATTCGTATTTCTCGATCTGCACTTCAGGAGTTGCTTGTCTAGCTGTCGGCGTTTCGTGGTGAACAGTAATTGCTCGGACTCTCGCTCGATGCCCTACGAGTGATTGGTTTAGGGCGTAGCGCGTCTCCTGCGAACAGTCATCAACAACCAAGATGGCGGCAGCGCGAGGTGTCGACGCAAGCATAGTTGCGATGCCCAAAGCCTCCGTTTCATTATCGACGTAGAGGAGCAATCCTCGCGCTCCCTTGATTTGCCTTAACGCCTCAAACAAGCATCGTGTTTTGCCTATCCCGGAGTTTCCAACTAGGGGCAGAACGGCTTCACGGACAACGTGAGCCTCGTCCAGATGCTCAGATATTCGAGTTCTAAAGTCGAGGAATGCCTCATTAGGGACAAAGGTGTGCGTTCGGGCGGTGGCATTAGCCCCCCATGCATCGAGGGTATAGGTACCTTTCTGCAAGTCGAAACCGCGGAATTCCTGGACGAATGCAGGGAAGTGCCCAGCCAGATGAGCAACGTCCGCGGCTGAGAGCAATTTCGGAGCAGCGGCGCTTTGATTGATTGCCGCGACTGCAGCTTTGAGATACGCTTCCACTTCGGTTCGTTTGTTATCCGCGATGTGGGAACAGACGCATAGCCGATATGCGTCACCAGCATTTATCCGTTCGGTTGCATACCATTTTCCAACCTCTTCTTCGACGGATGCTTTTGTAAGAGAGGACTCATCTGCCGCTTTATATTGCCATATTGTGGGACCACTCAGATATCCAGTTGTGTCTTTAGCGGACCCTAGCTCTATTCGCGTGTCGACCCCGCCATCCCCGATCTCGGTACGAAGAACTGTTCTCACCGCACTTTCCGGGATTCCCATCTGCCAGCATGCGGCCCATAGCAAATTATTCACAAAGCCTACCCAATCGGCACCTCCGGGTTGGCGATATCGCATAACGAGTTCGTTCTCGTTGATTTGAAGCATTTTCCGTTATTCTATCTAGCCTCAACTGGATGCCGATCAAAACGTTTGCCAGTCGATCATGCTGCACACCGGCGAGGCATGGGAATGAGGCTCGTGCGGATTGATCATGTTAACGGCGCAGCGTAGAGTAATCCAGTTGACGCATAGCCGCTATGGGCGCGAAAATTGCCAAATGACGAAACTTCCGGGTTGGAATGGTCGGTGCCCTTGAGCTTACGTCCTATTTCAAGTTCAGAGGCAGAACCGTCCACTCTTCATTTAATCGACGAAATGCAATGTAGTATTTTCCGGTTTTCAAACCGTGCAGATTGATTTGAGTTCTTAAGAACACGCTGTGGTCCTCCAAAGTTGCCGTGCCTTTGCCGGAAGCAACTGGCGGCTGGCCGGGCTCCGGCAGAATTTCGAGCTGATACTCACCGTCCTCGCTCCCGATTGGCAATCGGATTTTCAGATCGAGATCTTCCAACGGAAGCGCGTACTGTCGAGGGTGATCCGGCGTGTCGACCGCGCCCCTGTTCGTCCGCACAGATTCAAAATCGAGGTACGCTGGCCTCTTGGCCGCCCCCGCGAGAATTTGCGGCGCCTGTTTCTGCGCGTCTTGCCCGCCGTTGACTTTCGGGGACCGATTCAGGAATATCCAGACGCCGCACGCTAGAATCAGAGCCGCTGCGGTGGCAAGGGCAAATCGCCGACGAACGCGCGCCCGATTGCTGGCCTTCTTTTTTAGCTCCCGAAATGCGAGAAATTCACCGTAGCAAGGCGAACAATGCGTTACATGATCCCAAGCGGGATTGTTCGATTGCGGGAGGTCATGCGAGGCGAGCCGTTTTAAGACTTCGCTGCCGGGACAACCGCGGCGCTCGGGATTTGGGTAGTCGCGGAGTATCGCTTCTTGAAGGATTTCTTTTGCCCTGTTGAATGATTGTTCCGCGTTCTCATCTGGCATCTGTCCAAAGTCATTATTGCATTCAACGACATGGAGCGTTTATAGCATTCTGGCGACCTTACGGATCGCCCGCCAGAACCGCTTAGAGACAGTGTTCCGCGACTCGCCAATTTCGCTTAGAAACTCGAAGTCACCGTTGTGCAACGCCAATTCCAGGGTTTTTTGCACGTCATTAAGGCCGAGATCGCTCAGTCGTTTGATCAGGCGATCCAAGAGCAGCTTTACTTCAACGTCTTCGGCGAAATCTCTAGGTTCCTGGAGCGTATAGAGAATGTGTTCTAGAAGTTCAACATCCAATCCCTTCCGTGCGCGAATGCCACCGACACTCTTGTCGAGGGCTTTCCACCTTGCGTGCGTGAATACCTGATCGTGGGGACGCTCTCCTAGATGGTCACCATGTTTTCCAGACAGATCCTGAACAGTTTCATCGGCAAGCTCCGAAGCTCTCCACTCGTCTTGCAAAAATTCCCTGGAAAGCCAGCGCAGACCGCCCGCCACGCGCGCGGCAGCATGAATCCAGCCGGGCGCGATCGGCTTTCCCTTTGGGTCGTGATCCTGAATATAGATCGGCACTATCCTGCTCACCCCTTCAACAAAGTCCGACGGAATGACGATTAGGCCCATAAAAACCAACAGACATCACAAAAAAATATTTTACGATTTCTGTCCCGAGCAGTCATTCCCAAGACCTTCATATTGAGGGGCCGTGATGACTTCCAGTTTTGATCACCAGACAATAAACCGGCGAACGGGCGGAGATGAGAACGACCGTCGCCATCTAATTCAACCGCGTGGAGTCTGCGCGGCCCTTTCGCACTTGCTGCATGATCTTCCGCCGTTCGGCGGGAGTCTTTTTGCCCCATCGTTCGGCGACGAGAGCAATAGCGGCAGCATTTTTCTCTTTTGTTTTCTTTGGGGGTCCCCATCTGGCGCGAGCGGCAGCTCGCATCAGCTTGGAGCGCTCCTCTGGTGGAACGCCCTTCCAGCGTTTTTTCGCCGCTTTCGACCTGGAGGCAGTCTTTCGCTGTTTCAATCTTTGATTGTACGGATTGGAGGCTGTATTCGCGAGGGCGAATCACATTTCAGAATTTAGCATAACGTTCGTACAGTATGCAAGCACAACATAATACCGGTCTACGTCACATGATGCTAATGAATCAACCAGCATTAAAGCCATTTTTTGTTCGGTTCTTTGTACGTCACTGCAAGAAACAGCCTTTCTTGGCGACGCAGTGCGCGAATGTCCAGCAAATAATTTCAACCGGCGATGAAGCCTTTACGAACTTCTCGGGCCGAAATCCATGGATCTTCAGCGATTCGGTTCGAGGGCTCGCTTGGGTCTTTGTCGACCCAGAAACGTCGGCTGAGGCTGAGCAATACCAATGAAGAGCCGATATCGCACGCGTTCTAGGAGGCGGAACCAATGAGCGTGACATCTCTCGACATCATTGGCCAATACGCCGGACGAATTCCGTCAATTTTGGCAGAAGAGAACGTATTGGATGTGTGCGTGAACGCCGATGGCGTGATGTGGGTTAACCGTTTGGGCCGTGGGTTCCAAGACGAGGGTGTGATATCGCCTTCGGACGCAATGTTGCTGTTATCGGGGATCGCAACGGAGCAAGGGTGTGAGCTGAATTCGTCGCATCCGATTCTGGAAACCACTTTCCCTCTGACCGGGGACCGAATCGAAGGCATGATTCGCCCAGTGGTATCAGAGGCGGCATTCGCCATTCGCACACGGTCAAAGCAAATCTACACGTTGGACGATTTCGCACAACAAGGAGTGTTGAGTCAAAGCAACGACCCACTCAACGCGAAGTGTTATCGCGCGGGCTTCCTGGATTGCGTTTGCGGTGATCATTTGCACGTCATTCGGATTGCGAACCGGCACCGGCAAAATATCCTGCTTGTCGGTCCAGCGGGCTCAGGTAAGACGACCTTCGGCAATGCACTAATCGCGGATTGGTTTGAACAAACGCCTGGCGATCGAGTCGTGGTGATCGAAGATACGCCAGAACTGCAATGCGCTTTGCCGAACTATGTGGCTCTCCGTGCTTCGCGGGTGGCGAATGAAACGAAGTTACTCGAAACCGCGCTGCGCTTGATTCCGAAACGGATTGTAGTGGGCGAGGTGCGGTCCAGCGAACCGGCGCGAGTGCTCTTGGAGGCGTGGAGTACCGGACACAGTGGCGGTCTCGCCACGATTCACGCGGATGATGCCTTGTCTGGGCTGCGGAAGCTGGAAAGTTTTTTCGGAAGCCACGATGGCGTGGTGCGCGAACGGATCGCCGCCGCTATCGGGCTTGTGATCTTCATCGACGGGGACGAACGCGTTTCCGCGGGAAGGAAAGTTCGCCAGTTGCTGGCCGTCCGGGGCTTTGATGCGGTACGGCAGGACTACGAGCTTTCACACTTGTAAATCAGTCAAGAAAGGAAGGAAGTGAAACAAGTACGCAAATTATTCAACGCAGTTCTTCTGACATTGGTGAGTTCACCTTTGTGGGCGCTCGGTGGTGGCCGCATGGCCGCGACCCAGGCCATTGGCGGTCTTTCCACTGAAGTCTCGGGTCCGCTGGCCTACGGATTAGCTTTGATCGCAACCGTGGGCGGCGCAGTGAGCTGGTATCGCAACCATCACGATGCCGGTGCGCTGCAAACGGGCGCGATGGGCATCCTGTTTGTCGGTGGGGTCGCCCTTGGAGCTGCTTCGCTTTTGGGCTTCATTCCCGGTGTGGCCGGCGCGGTGATTTAGGGACGCCATGGAGATCCAAATCCCCGCGCAATTCTGCGCACCGGTCCGCCAATCGGCCAACCGTCCGCACTTGCTGGTGGGATGCGAACCGACGGCTATCATGCTGGCCCTGGTGCTGTGCATTGTAATCGGTTACTCCGTGCCGACGCTGTACGGCATCGGGGGCGCCATTGTTCTGTTCTTACTCTTGCGCCAGCTCTTACAGGAAATGGCGCAAAAAGATCCTCATCTCATTGCGGTCCACCACGAAAGCCAACGCTATCGCCAAGGCTTTTGGACGGCGAAACCAAGCCGTGCGTACCGGTGGCGCGCACGGTAGCAACAACCCAAACAAAGGAGGTATTTGATTCATGTTTCTTCAGCGGGAAGCGCGGCGGGATGCAAAAGGCCTGTCTGATTTGATCGACTATTTTGCTCTTGCGGCCGATGGCGTCGTTGAAACGTCCACCGGCGTCTATCTGGCGGCGTGGGAATTCGCTGGCCGCGATATGGACGCGCTCCCGCTGGAAGAGTGTTTTGGGATTGCGGACCGCCTGGCCAGCGTCTTTGCGCTCGGCCGGGGGTGGTCGCTGCAATGCGATTTGATTCGAGAGGAGTACGCAGAGTATATAAAGGACGCGGGTTCGTGGCCGGACCCGATGGCGGAACTGGTCGAGGAAGAACGTCGCGCCTGGTTTACTCGAACGGGTGTCGAGGGTGCTCCGCGGCTGAGCCGCTATTTCTTTTGCCTGTCGTATGAGGCGAAAGAGAGGGGTTTGCGTTCAGTTGCCAAGAAACTGATCGGCGGCAATGAAGAAAGCAACGAATCGCCGGATCTTGCCTTGGCACGGTTTCAGCGGAAGGTAAGAGAAATCGACGCTGCTCTCCGTACCAATCTGCGCAGCGTTCGTCGATTGAAGGGATACTCACGAATCGTCGGTGGCGTGAAGCAGCATTGCGACGGGCTGCTTGAATACATCCGGCTGTGTGTGACAGGGCAACGCTTCCCGTTTGCCGTTCCCCAGATCCCGGTCGATCTGAACCAATACATTGCCGGGGACGATTTCACGGGTGGAGCGGAACTGCAGTTGGGAGACCCGCTCAATGAAATTCTGCCTGGCTACTTCATTCGAGTTTTGGCAGTCGATTCTTTTCCCGATGTCAGCTTTGCAGGCATTCTGCGCGCGATGGACGCGGTGCCTCTTTCGTTCCGCTTTTCGCACCAGGCGCAAATCCTCGGCGACATAGAAGCGGCGGACATGTTTAAGGAGCGGAAAAGTAATTGGAAATCGAAAGGGCAAGGTGGCATCAAGGCAAAGCTTCGCTCCATCGATGTTCATGACTTGGACGATGAATCGCTGAAGTTGGCGGCGGACGCGAGAGAAGGCGCGTCGAAGGCTGAACACGGGCGCGAAATCAACTGCCGCTATTCCGGCAAGGTCATTTTGATGCAGCAGAGCATGGAGGCCTTGCGGGACGCGGCTCAGACAATCACGACTCGGTTGCGCCGTTGCGGCTTTGGCTCGCGAATTGAAACCGTGAATGCCGTGGGGGCTTGGCTCGGTTCGTTCCCTGGCCATCAATACAAGGAACGCCGCCAACTCGTCATCAACACGATGAACCTGGCGCATATGATGCCGCTCTCGCAGCCGTGGCGCGGGCATGAGTTTAATCCTTCGAAGTACTTTCCGCCGCAGTCGCCGCCCTTGTTCTACGCGGCGACGGCGGGTGGAGCACCGTACCGGTTTCACTGCCATGTCGAAGACGTTGGACATACGTTAGTAGTCGGTCCCACTGGTGCGGGCAAGACTTCGCTTGTCGCCCTCGCCATGATGTCGGCTCTACGTTATAAGGATGCGCAAGTCTACGCCTTCGACAAAAAGCGTTCCCTCTACACTCTGACTCGATGCGCGGGTGGAACGTTCATCGAACTGAGCCCGGAGAGCCAAGAGGAAAAGCTTTGCCCGTTGGCTTCGTTGGAGACACAAGATCAGAAGCAAGCGGCGGAGCAATACATAGCGTTCTTGGCGGAGATGAACGGCTTGACTATCACGCCGGAAATTCGGAAAGACATCCGGCAGGCGCTTTGGTTGTTGTCGCGGTCACAGGGCACCCGAAGCTTGACGGCGTTTCACATGGCCTGCGGACTGCCAGCGTTGAAAGACGCTTTGCAGTTCTACCTGAAAGGCATCCTGGACGGGGATCAGGACGGCTTACAAATGTCCCGCTTCGTGACCTTCGAGATGGACCAACTGTATTCGCTCGATCAACGGATCATGAACGGTGCGCTGTTCTACATCTTCGAGCGGATCAGGAGACGGGTCAGCTCGGATGTGCCGACATTCATGTTCGTCGACGAGTTCCGCGCGGCATTGAGTCATCCGCTGGCGGCGAAGGCATTCGAGGACTATCTCTTCGAAGGCCGCAAGTTGAACTTGGCCGTCTGGCTGGTCGTTCAGGAATTGTCGCGAACCTTGGCTTCGCCTCTCAAAGGGGCGGTACTCGAACAAACGGCGACGAG
>Ga0302319_10024524_pt1 | contig 10719 bp, 9 predicted proteins | sample Bog_T0_2_FD_203319 | JGI IMG/M metagenome (GOLD analysis project Ga0302319, IMG submission 203319) | Peat permafrost microbial communities from Stordalen Mire near Abisko, Sweden - Bog_T0_2 | ecosystem: Environmental > Terrestrial > Soil > Wetlands > Peat | place: Sweden: Abisko, Stordalen Mire... | reverse complement strand
AGAAAAACCGGTTTGCCAAACTTCTGAGCGGCCACAGCGAGTTCCCAGCTGAATTGTTCACCGGTGCCACCGAGGCCAATTGGAGAATAGGCATCCAGTAAAAATGCGTCGGTCTTGTAGCTTTCCATGGGCACTAAAGAGGACGCGTCTTTCAAACGGAATGCTTTCAAACTCATGATCCCGAATTGCGTGCAAAAATCGGATGGCTCGTCGCCATGAAACTGCAGCAGGCTTAGACCACATTCACCAATCGCCCGCGCCACCAGCGCCTCGTCCGGATTGACAAACACGCCCACCCGCAGCACAAATGGCGGCAGTGACCGCGAGATCACTGCCGCCCTGGCGAGGGTGATATACCGCGGACTCCGTTCGTAGAACATCAGCCCCACCATGTCTGCACCGGCTTCGGCAGCCATGAGACCGTCCAACACATTGGTAATGCCGCAGATTTTGACCCGTGTTTGCATTTACGTTTGGTGGCTTGCGTTCTAAGATGATTTTGTGTTGGTCTGATTTGCGTTTACGTTGTGTTTAGGGTAAATCTGAAAAGCATAAATTGCAACCGATGCCACGCTCGATTTATTTCGACTACAATGCCACGACGACGCTCGATCCGATCGTGCGTGAAGCCATGCTTCCGTATTTGGACGAGCATTGGGGCAACCCTTCGTCCGTTCATCATATTGGTCGGAAGGCGCGTGCAATGCTCGACGATGCCCGCGACCGAATCGCCAATTTTTTGGGAGCAAAACCCAGCGAAATCGTGTTCACTTCGGGCGGAACCGAATCGAACAACCTCGCCATCTTCGGTACCGCCCGGCGGTTCAAGGCCAAAGGCAAGCATCTGATTACTTCCATGATAGAACATCATGCTGTATCTAGATGTTTTGATTACTTAGAAAATAATGAAGGTTTCTTAGTTACCCGCCTGCCGGTAAACGCTGAAGGTCGCGTTTCCGTAGATGATCTCAAAAACTCAGTGCGACCGGATACGATTCTGGTTTCCGTTATGGCCGCAAATAATGAAATTGGCACCCTCCAGCCAGTGACAGAGATTGGCTCCTTTTGTCGGGAGCGGCAGATTTTTTTTCATACGGATGCCATTCAATGGTTTGGCAAAGAACCTTTTGCCAATATTCATCAGTTTAAAGCAGATCTTGTATCTATTTGTCCTCATAAATTTCATGGTCCCAAGGGTATAGGATTGCTTTTTATCAGATCTCCGTTGCTACCTGACCCCATTATTTTTGGTGGCGGACAAGAAAATAATCGTCGTTCTGGAACAGAGAATTTTCCAGCAATTATAGGTTTGGTTAACGCTATAGAAAGATTTATTAGGCCTTACGTTTTCGATAAAGTATATCTTAAACCGCTTGTTGATCGGCTGGTTTTGCGGATTGCCAGTATGCCTGGTTGCAAGCTAATTTCACCCCTAAAACAGTCTTTGGTCAATACCGTGGCTTTTACCGTAGAAGGCTCGGATGGCATTGCTTTGATTGGGGGACTGGATCTTGAAGGCATTTGCGCATCCAGCGGCTCAGCCTGTTCCTCTGGTTCTTTGGAACCCAGCCATGTTGTTTTGGCCACGGGGCGGCGGGAAACAGCCAATTCTTTGGTCCGTTTCTCTTTAGGCCGTCATTCCACCGAGGCTGAGGTTGATTTTGTTTGCTCGGCACTGCCCGATATTATTCATCGCGCACAAAGTGCCGGATTCCATGCGAATGTTATGTGAATGAACGGTGCAAATTGGGTACAACTTTGACTTTCCATTTTTTATGGTGCGGATAGATTGAAGTTGTCGCCGGTTCAAATTAGTATTTTTGCCTCGTCAGGATTGTGGATTTAGAGTTGTTATACTTGTTCACCGGCCTTAATACGGATAGTTTTTTAGCAAAGAAGAACATATTAAACGCGCATGAACCTCACGATAAGCAAAGACCAAATCATAGCTGGTCTCCAGTCCGTCCAAAATGTAGTCAGCACGCGCACGACTCTGCCAATCCTTTCCAACGTACTTTTACGGGCTGAGGGTAATCATTTGGAGATTATTGCCACTGATCTTGATGTGACCGTCTCATGCAAAGTGGAGGCCAAGATAACCAAGCCTGGGGCCACCACGCTGCCGGTTAAAAAATTATTTGGAATTGTACGCGAATTAAATGGTGAGATTGAAATCGAAACCGACGACAAGCACATTGCCAGTGTACGGAGCGGGTCCTCCTTTTTTAAGATTCACGGACTGGCTGCCGATGAATTTCCTCCCTTGCCGCAATTTAAAGATGACAAGAAGGTTTTGATTTCGCAGGAAACCATTCGTGGCATGTTGAAAAAAACCTCCTTTGCTGTTTCCACAGACGAGTCACGATATGTTTTGAACGGCATTTTTATCAGCCTCAAAGAAGGAAAGATGACTTTCGTGGCTACGGATGGGCGCCGACTTGCTCTCGTGGATGAGGAAGTTGAATTGGCCGAAAAGGTGGTTGGAGAATTTATTGTACCGGCCAAGGCGGTCAACGAGTTGACGAGGCTGTTACAGGACAAAGGTAGCGTGGAGATAAAATTTGGTGAAAATCAGGCTTCCGTTGCCTTGCAAAACGAGAATGGTTTTTCCGTGCTTCTCATCACCAAGCTGATCGAAGGAAATTATCCGAATTATCGTCAAGTAATTCCCGGCGAAGCCAAGGAACGCATCACGCTGGCTCGGGAAGAATTTCAACAAGCATTGCGCCGGGCGGAGATCATGACCAGTGAAAAGACCAATTCAGTGAAACTCGCTTTTGGGAAGAACGCTTTGACAATTACGGCCAATTCTCCGGAAGTGGGCGAAGCGCGCGAAATCATCGCCATCAACTACAAGGGTAAGGAATTCGCCATTGCGTTTAATCCTCGATATCTTATTGATCCGCTAGCCGCATTGACCGAGGACGAGGTGTACCTTGAACTGATTGATGAATTGAGCCCCGGTGTGGTGAAGATCAATGGGCCGTTTCTCTATGTCGTTATGCCGATGCGATTAAGTTGAACAGGTGGCGATCTATTTATCCAAACAAGGAGACTTTTCCAATGATTTTTCGTCCTTAGTCCTAGGCTCAAATCTATCGATGACATCGTCTTCCGCATGCTCGTGGGTGACGACACCGGATTTTCCAACGACATCAATAATCTCCTGAAAGAACGCGCAGAGCTCTGACCATCGCTCTGGTGTGCCATAATCTTCCGGGCGGAAATCAAACTCGATCTGCTTCTCACAGAAAAAATGGCAATTCACGTCTGCTCCGGCGACCAGCACGTTCCAACAGAGACTTGCTTGTTGGCGTAAATGCTCAATCACCTCAAATGTTTGCGGCAGCCCTCGAGGTTCGCTATCAACGGTGAAGCGGTTCGCTTCGCGGTTAATTCTCGACTGACGCAGGACAGCATGCCAGTCCAACCGGTTGGTGGCGCGAATGCGGAAGTCACGCAGAGCACCGTCAGACTGGAGGCCATCAACAATCACTTTGAAGTCACGAGGCATGAGGCGCTCTTGGGTCAGTACACACGATTTGCAGCGGAAATCGAGATTTTTCCGTGATTCGTTGGCAACGCGAGATAAAACGGTCAGGACCGGATCTGACACGGGCGCCTCGAACATCACGCAACGCTGCCGGAATCAAAACACCTTCATTTTTCGGGCAATGTGTCCGTGGAATATGAGTGCAACTGGTCGAACAACCCTTGCCGATGGGGCCAATGCCTGAGCGACTTGCGCGGTCTGGACACGCAGGCATAGCGGTCGTATTTCGGCGTGGCGAGGTGTGTTCCCGTGGGCTAAGCTTCTGAGCAAATGGACTGTCCCCGTGGCCAAACCGGTTCGCTGACGCCCACGCAACGGCGCGTGGTTGCGGCGCGTGGCAATCTTCTCGTCGTGGCCGGCGCAGGCACGGGCAAAACCAAGACCCTCATTGAGCGCTGCCTTGACTGTCTAGCCCGCGATGGGGCGGCCATGGAGGAACTGCTTGTCGTCACCTTCACCGAAGCTGCCGCGGCCGAGATGCGTGAACGACTCCGTCAAGCCATGGAGGAACGGTTGCAAGAACCCGCCCGCCCGCCAGGAACCAGAGGCCAACCGGGCTCCGACGAATCGTCGTTCTGGTCCCAACAACTCGCCCGGTTCGATCTTGCCCACATCGGCACCCTGCATGGCTTCTGTCTTAAACTCATCCGCGAACACTTTTACGAGCTCGGTCTGGACCCGCGCCTGGCCATGCTTGGGGAGGGCGATGGCTGCCAGCTTGCCGGCGAGACTTTGGCGGAGCAGTTTGCCGCGCATTTCGCATGCGAGGATGAATTCTCGCTTGCGGTGCAAAACCTCATTCAAAGCCATGGCCTCGGACGTGTTGACGCCATCCGCGACCTGGTTTTGCAACTCCACCACTACGCGCAGGCCCGCCCGGATCCTGCTGGCTGGCTGGAGCAACAGCGGCAAAAATTCTCCACCGCGGCATCCGCCGATTGGGCGCTCTGGCTGCCGGAGGCGATCAAAGAATGGCGCGACGAATGGCTGCCCTTGTTGGAGGAATTAAAAGGCGAAAATCCCAAAGCCGCCGAGCTGGTGAGTCTTCTGTCAGGTCTGGACGCGCCGTTCGGTGATGACTTCGGGCGCCGGGCGGCGGCAGAAATATTGGAGCAACTGATCGCCACTGATGCCAGCTGGCCGTCGGGGCGCAAATTGGCGTTCCGCAAACCGCTGGAAGCCATTTTTGCGGAGGCTCCATTTCTCCTGTCGCTGGCGGTGGTGAAAGCGGGGGTTGATCCGCTGGTGGAAGACTGGTCCTGGGTGCGCGGACATATGGAAACCTTATTGCTACTGGCCGGGGAGTTCGCCGCGAAATTGGCCGAACGCAAGCGCACTCTCGGGGTGCTCGACTTTCACGATCTGGAACAATTCGCTCTTAAGCTGCTTTGGGATTCGTCCACCCTCCGGCCCACTGCCGTGGCAGTGGCCTGGCGCGCGAAGTTAAAGTTTGTGTTTGTGGATGAATACCAAGACATCAATGCCGCGCAGGACCGGATCATCGAGGGCCTGAGTCGCGAGGGCGCTGAAGCCAACCGCTTCCTCGTGGGCGACGTCAAACAAAGCATCTACCGTTTTCGCCTCGCCGACCCGAAAATCTTTCGCGACTATGCGCGCCAATGGAGCCAGCATGCGGGCAAAACGATTCCGCTCTCCGAGAATTTCCGCAGTCGCGAAGGCCTGCTGGAACTGGTAAACTCCCTGTTCCGAGTGATCATGCACCCGGCCATCGGCGGCCTGACATACGATAACGACGCGGAGTTGCGTTTTGGCGCGCGCCAGAGGCGGAGCGAACAGAGCGTGGACAGGGAGCCCGCGCCATGCGCCGAACTGCTGCTGCGCTTCCAACGCGGACGACAAGAGGCGCGGGAAGAGGAACCAGGGCTCGTCGAACGCCTGGACGAGGCCCAGCGCGAGGCGCGGCTGGTGGCCCGGCGATTACAGGAACTCATGAACTCCAGGCAGCCGGTCTACGACGCTGACCAGCGCCGTTTCCGGGTCGTGGCCTGGCGCGACATGGCCATCCTGCTGCGCGCGCCGCGTGGAATTTCCGAAGTCTTCGACAGGGAATTCGCGCGCGCCGACATCCCGCTAAAGGTGGCTCGAGGGGGCTTCTATGACAGCGCGGAGATTCTCGATCTTCTGAGCTTGTTGGAACTGTTGGACAATCCATTGCAGGACGTGCCTTGTCTGGCCGTGTTACGCTCGCCAATCGCCGCTCTCTCACTGGCGGAACTGGCGGAGATCCGGCTCACCGCCCGCGATCAACATTTTTGGACGGCGCTCAACGCGTGGGCCGCGGGCGGCATTCGCCGTCCGGAAACAGCGGCGAAAGTGTCCCGGTTTCTCGAAAGGTTTGCGCGGTGGCGCAAGCAGGTTAATCTGATTTCACTTTCCCATTTGCTCGAGGCGGTGCTGGCGGAATCACTGTACCTGGACTGGCTGCGCGGCCAACCGGGCGGCACGCAACGCGCCGCGAACGTGAGCGGCTTGCTGCATCTGGCTCAACGTTTCGACCAGTTCCAGCGACAGGGATTGTCCCGTTTTTTGAGGCACATCGAGGCGCAACGGGAAGTGGCAGCGGAACCGGAGACGCCTGACGACGCCACCGGGGACGCCGTGCGCCTGATGAGCATCCATCAGAGCAAGGGGTTGGAGTTTCCCGTAGTGGTGCTGGCGGATTTGACCCGCCAGTTCAACGAGCGAGATCTGCGGGGCGAGATTATCTTCGACGAGAAATACGGTCTATGTCCCAAGGTTCAGCCTCCGCAGGTCGGCCGGCGATATCCCAGCCTCCCCCACTGGCTGGCGCAACGCCGTCAGAAACGCGAACTGCGGGGCGAGGAATTGCGGCTGTTGTATGTAGCGCTGACCCGGGCGCGCGATTACCTGATCCTGGCCGCCAGCATCACGGAAAAAAGCTGGGACGAAAAATGGCTGCAGCCCCATGACTTGAACGTCCAAAAAATCGCCGCCGCGCGCTGTTATTCCGACTGGCTGGCGCTGTGGTTCTCCCGACAGTCATCTCCACCGCCGGGAGCTTCGGGCCAGACCCGGGAGCTAAACTGGCTGGGGCGGTGGTTCCCCAATGGCGGTGCTGAGCCGTCCCAATTGCCCGGCATCGCCAGCGGCCAGTTCAAAGAACTCCGCTGGTGGATCGTGGACGATGACGAGACAAAAGGCCCGTCTGGTGACACCGCGTTTGCGTCAACCATCAACGATCCGCCATCGGCGCTCGGCCAGGAGTCGAAGCCAGAACTGGCCCGCTTGCATTCGCGGCTGGAGTGGGGCTACCCATTCGTAGCCGCAACGCAGCGCAAGGCGAAATCAACCGTCACCGCGCTGCGGAGCGAGGCGGAGGAATTCGCTGAAGAGTCGGAAATGATCTACCCTGCCGCGAACGCCTTCGCCCCGCCGTTGCACCGGGTGGCTCGCGACTCCACCTTGAACGCGGCGGAAATCGGCGCGGCGCACCACAAATTCCTCCAGCATCTGGCCTTGGAGCAAACGATGGACTTCGCGGCGGAAGCCGAACGTCTGGTGAGGCAACATTACCTGTCCCGGGCAGAACAGGCGGCTTTGAACCTCCCCGCCCTGGCCTCCTTTTGGCATTCCACCATCGGACGGAATATTCTGGCGCAGCGGGAAAACGTGCGACGCGAACTGCCCTTCACCGCTCGCTTCAGCCCGCAGGAACTTGCCCGGATCACTGGCGTGGGAGCTGGCGCAGGACTGGAGGCAGAACAAGTGATCGTGCAGGGCGTCGCGGACCTGGTCGTGCTGCGCCCCGATGAAATTTGGCTCGTGGATTTCAAGACCGATCAAGTAGAGGAGCCGGAACTGGCGGAGAAAATACGCAATTATTCGCCGCAGTTGCGGCTTTATGCTCTGGCTCTGGAAAAGATCTTTACGCGCCGCGTCACCTTGCTGGCCCTGCACTTCTTGACAATGGGAATAACGGAGAAAATTTCCCGGTCCGACTGTTCATTCTAATGGTGATGCCCACAACCACCAGCTTCAAATCAAACACCAGAAGGGGATTGGTAATCAGTATTCCCGTAAGTTTAGTCTAGTCCACAGTGGCTTCCGTGCTGGTCACCTTGCCGCCCTCGCACTCCGCTGCCACTTGGAACGGCCGACAGCAGACCTCGCAATCCGTCGAGAACCGTTGGCGGGCAAAACTGGTGTCAATAACCACTTCACAGTTCTGGCCACAATAGGGGCATTGGATGTCGACAAATTCTTCCACGCCGCAATCTAACCGCCCGCGGCCAAAGTGCAAATGGAAAGCCGCCACCGAAATTGGTCCCTGCCTTTCCGAGCCCTGGCCGAATTGGAGTTCGGAGCTTCTGCTTTTGGATTCGTTTAGCTCTTCGGTTCCGCAAGTGTGGCTTCCTCCGCGGCAATAAGGGCGTCGCGCATGGCTGGCGCGGCTGGCGCAGCGAGCAATTGCTCCAGAATGTGGGTCTTTTGCGCGATCAGACACAAGCGGGCCAAAGTGTGTAGATGCAGGCGGTCGTCCTGGCAACAAATCAGGAAAAACAGCCGGGTCGGCTTGCCATCGGGGGCGCTGAAAAAGATTTCCTGGATCGGCCGGCCAACCACGATGAAAGAAGTCTCAAACAAATAGGGTTCCGGCGAGCGTGGATGCGGTAGCGCAAATCCGCCCGGTATCGCCGTGGGACACATCTCCTCGCGCGCCTGCAGGCTTTCCAGCAATGTACGGGGATCGTTCAGCTGGCCGGTCTTGTCCGCCAGCACTACTAGGTCGTGCAGGATCGAGGACTTGGTTTTGGAGGTCATGGCCGAGGCGACAGCGCCAGCCTTGAGCATTTCGGGCAGGATGGCTTGGTGCGCCAGAATCATTTGCGAGGCGCGGGTGGATTTTTCATGGTAAGCGGCCAGCCTTGCGGTCGCAAAACCAAGGATTCGCCGGGATGCCCAGGCGTCAATCTCGCTCTTGCGAAACATTATCCGGTCGCCGCGCCGCTCAAAAGGTATTTCCCGATCCTTCACCCTCTGTTCGATATCCGACGAAGTCAGGTGCAGGTAATCCGCCACCGCTGCCACGTCAAGCAATTGATAAGGCATGCGATTCACCCTCCATACAGGTTATTATGTCAATAGCTGCGCTCATCACGTTCGTGAACCTACGCCGCGTTAGCGTCGGAAACAAATCAAAAGGCATTGCGGGAGGGCGTAAGACCAATTTCAGGAAAATCCTGAAATTCGTATTTTTTTATGGCCTTAGTATATACGTATGTATATACTTCTTTCATGAACGAACCCAATCCCACTGAAATTCTCCAACAGATTGCCCAAATCCAGCGCATGGAGCCCGGCAAGATTTGCATCATCGGCCAGGGCCCCAACGGACCCTATTACAACCTGCAATGCCGTCAAGAGGGCAAGCCCACCAGCCGCTATGTTCCAGCCGACCAGGTTGAAGTCGTGACCCAGCACACCGAGAACTATAAAAAATTCGAAGGCTTAGTTTCCCAATATGCCGACGTGATTGTGGCCCAAACTCGCGCCGAACGGATGGCGTTCGTAAAAAAAAAGACCCGGCCCCCGAAATCCGCCTCGCCCAAGACCAGGAAATCCAAGCGCTGATGCGTCGGTTTGGTACCGACCAGCCCAGTGGGATTGCGGTTCAAGCGTTGGAGGTGCTGGTCCGCACGGCGGTATTCAAATCGGCCAACGCGATGGTGGGCAGGCTCTTGCAACAAGCCGCTGACCGCATCGACGCCGCTTACCAACCCAAAACCGGGCAACAATACAAAGGGCGAGTCAGCCTGCAAGTCGAGGGCATGTTTGGCCAATTCCCCTTGGAGCGCGATTATTACCATGACCCAGCTAAAAAGACGGGGCATTACCCCGCCGATGCCGGCTTGGGATTGGAAGGGAGCTACACTCCAGCCCTGGCCCGGCTCATGTGTCTGGAAGGGGCGGACGAATCCAGCTATCAAAAAGCCGAACTGCATTTGGCCGAGACCGGCGGCATCCACGTTCAGGCCCGGCAAATCCAGCGCTTGGTGCAACAGGTCGGCTCGGCGGCCCAAAACTGGCAGGAGCGAGCCGCCAAAGCGGGTGCCCCAGCGGTGCCCATTCTGTACGTCAGTGCTGATGGCACCGGGGTGCCCATGCGAAAAGAGGAACTGGCGGGGCGCCCGGGCAAGCAACCCGACGGCAGCGCCAAAACGCGCCAGGCCTATCTGGGTTGTGTGTTCACCCAGCATAAGAAAGATGAGGAGGGACATCCGGTGCGCGACTATGAATCCACCACTTATGTTTCCAGCTTTGCCGGGATCGACGAGTTTGGCCCCGTCTTACGGCAGGAGGCGCTGCGGCGCGGCTTGGGCCTGGCGTTGCAGGTCGTGCTGCTGATTGATGGGGCCGAAGGTTTGGCCCACATGGGCCGGCTCTGTTTTTCCAACGCCCTCCAGATCGTGGATTTTTATCACGCCTTGGAACACGCCGGCAAAGTGCTGGCCGCCCTGTTGGGCAGCAAGGAGCCCCCCGAATATAAAACCCGGCTGGGGCAGTGGGCCAAGGGCTTGCTCGACGACCAAGTGGCGCAACTGATTGCGCAGACCCGCCAGGAATGCCTTGGCAAAAACAATGCCCAGGCGGTCGCAGCCGAACTAACCTATTTCGTCAACAATACCGCGCGCATGCAGTACGGCACCTTTCGCCGCCAAGGCTTCTTTATCGGCTCGGGCGTTATTGAAGCCGGCTGCAAAACCGTGATTGGAACGCGCTGCAAGCAATCGGGCATGTTCTGGAGCGAGCCGGGCGCGGAAAACATCCTGGCATTGCGCTGCATCCATAGCAGCCGCCGCCTCGCCGACTTCTGGACCAACCGCCTCAACGATCATGCCGCACGTAGCGACTCCCTGGCGCTTTCTGCTTAACAGAAGAAATCTGTCATGCACGCTTGCGGGAGCACGCAGGATTTGTGAATTGAACTCTCGACGCTGGTTTGACAAGATGCACGCTTCAATTGCCTGAATGACTGAAGTAAAATCCAACGCCATCGAGTCCTGCCTTTCGGTCGTCATGCCGGTCTATAACGAGGCCGCCACGGTCACCGAAGTGGTCCAGGTGGTCCTGGCGCAAGAGCCGGTCCGCCAGCTGGTCATCGTGGACGACTGTTCCGGCGATGG
>Ga0302319_10024519_pt1 | contig 10721 bp, 10 predicted proteins | sample Bog_T0_2_FD_203319 | JGI IMG/M metagenome (GOLD analysis project Ga0302319, IMG submission 203319) | Peat permafrost microbial communities from Stordalen Mire near Abisko, Sweden - Bog_T0_2 | ecosystem: Environmental > Terrestrial > Soil > Wetlands > Peat | place: Sweden: Abisko, Stordalen Mire... | reverse complement strand
CTCGGCTGCGGGCGGGGCTGGGGAAACGGCGGCGACTGGCGCGTGGGGGGCGTTCGCTGCGTCGGTGGGGATCTGCGCCGCGGCACGGAATTCGTGGGCGCGGCCTACGAGGAGAATCGCCGCCGTGGGGTACTTCGCGCGGATCGACTCCGCGAACCCCTCGAGCGAGACGGGATCGGTCTCCTCGGCGTACGCCTTCATCGCAGCCTGGAGAATCAACGCCGCGTCCCCCAGGTCGGGCGTCCCCGCTACGGCCGGATGCGCTGCCTCGGTCGTCTCGGCAGCGGCGCCGGCTGGCGAATGCGACGTGGAAGGGGAGGGGGCCGCCGCTGCGACCTTGCTCCCTCCGAGAGCTGCCGCCTTCGCGTACAGCTCGCTCGCCGCAATCGGGTACTTCGCCCCGAGCTCGTGAGCGAGCGCCTGGAGCTGCGCGGGCTCTTGATCGTGCACGAGAGCCTCGAGCACTTGGTGCGCGGTTGCGTCAGGCATCCCGCGATCCAGCTCGAAGTGCTGCGTGGCCGGCGCCCCTGCGTTCTTCGCCGCGGAGGCGAGTGCCAGTGTCTTGTGCCCGTGCGCCACGAACGCGGCGAAGGCGACGACGCCGAAGATGGGACCGAAAATCAGGAGAAACGGCATGTGCGTGACCTCTCGGCGCGCTTCGCGCGCGCTGTCTTCTTTCCCTCGCCTCTCACCGCATCCCGAGCGCGCGCGAAGGGTCCTCCGTGCGACCATCGGCGCGGCGGATCACCACATGAAACTTCACGCGGGAACCGGCCCGCGCGAAGCTCACAAGGGGGTGCGCCGCCTCCCCCTCGCGCACGCGCAACTCCGCCAGACGCCACGCGACAAGGTCTTTGCAGTCGCCGACCCCACGCGCGAGCGTCTCCGGGATGTCTGTCCAACCCTCGTGCCCCTCGGCATCTTCCGCATACGAAACGCCGCTCTCGTAGAGCCATGGCGCTTGAGGATGCAGGCGCAAGTGCCCGGCGTTCGCAGCGGCGAGCGCCTCGATGAGGAGCCGAAGGACGACCTCGCGCGAGGCGAGATCAAGCAAGTCGAAGCGGAGACGGAACCCGAGCGCGTAGGCGCTCAGCCGTCGCCCCCCTCTTCGACCTCCCCGTAGAGAACGGCCCCGAAGTCCTGCGCCGCGACGTCGGTATTGTGCACGATGAGTGTGATCACGATGCCCGGCGGCGCGCAGTCGAGCTCCATCTGCGTCCCGACCGCGAGCGAAGAGAACGCCTCGGCCGGCATCTCGCCCGTCGCCGCGAGCTGTGAGTCCTTGCCGACCTTGATGTCGACGATGTTGAAGTAGCGCGCTTGGCTCGCGGCCACCGCGAGACGGTGGCCTTGAAAGCGCACCTGCGGCTTCACTTCGATCTCCGCGTTGGCTCCCGCGGGAACGGCGGCCTGGATGAAGCCGACGGGAAACTCACGGAGCTTGAGCGGACCCGGCGCCGGTCGCTGCCGGGCGCGCCGCTGGCCGCCGTCCGGCTCGTTGTGGTGCTGTCGATGTTCACGTCGATCGGACCGCTCGCGTCGCTCACGCTCGTCGTGGTCCGCGTAGCGGCTCTCGTGGTGCGATGGCATGGGCGGCGCGTGGAGAGGCTGGCGCTGCTGATGCTCGCGCATCTGTGCGATCTCGCCGCGGAGACCGTGAAGCATCTGGTGGACCTCGTGCGCGGGAACCATCGCGGTGTGCGGCGGCGGCGCGAGAGGGTGGACGGCCTGGGGATGCTGGGGATGGGGAACGTGCGCGAGAGACGCCCCGTGCGGTTGATGCATGAGCGCGTCGTAGTCCGGGTTGTGACCTTGATTCATGGGACCCTTCCATTCTTCGGGTTGGAGAAACTGCGTGGACCTCTGTGGAGCGCGCTACCGCGCGCGAGCCCTCGGGCGGGCTTCGCGCGACTGCGCGCGCGCTCGCTTCACTTGTGCGCGACCGTGTAGACGGTGCCTCCCTTCACGCCGTTCGGCGCGGCGACAGCGGCGCCGGCCCCCGCTCCGGCCGCGACCGCAGCGTGCTCGCTGCCGACCTTGTGGAAGAAGCGATAGATGCCGGACGCGAGCCCGGTGTCTCCGACGGTGTGGAGGACCTCGGTGAGCAGATCGAAGCGCGGACTCTGCCTGTCGTCTGCGTACGAGAAGCCGAATCCCGCTACGTGACCGACGACGGCCACCGCCGCGTCGAGGGGGATGCCCCATTTTTCGACGACGCCTGTTTCGCCGCCGAAGCGGCCCATCGTGATGCCCAGCGCCGCGGCGGTCGTCGCGGTGCACGAGCTCTGGATGAACGTGTTTCCGTGTCTCTTGGCTACCGTGACAATGGCCTCCATGCCTTTGTTGACGGCCTCGTGTTTCCTCGTGAGCTTGTCGATGTAGTCGTGGGCTCTCGCGAGAGCGTCACGAGCAGGGAGGCCCTGCGCGGGTTGAAACGGGACGATCGTGGTTGCTGCGGCCATGGGGTGCGCGCTCCTTTCAAGTCACGTCTTGGGAGCGATTTTTCCCACGTGCAACCGACCCCCCCCGCTCTGAGCGTCGCTTCGCGATCACGTCGCGACACGGCTCGCGGCACCCCCCCCATGGCACTCGCTTCGCCTAGCGAGATCATCGCGTTGCTCCATGTCGCGCACCAGGTCGCGAAAACGCGTCGCGCACCAGGTCGCGACCTCCGAAATTTATATTTTCACGAGGTCAAGAAAACGGTGTCGATCGGTCCGCGTAGACCCGGGCGGCGCGCAAGCGCGCTTCGCTCAAGTGACGAAAGGGCTTTGCGGAAAGGGTGAAACGACACGCGCGCGAGTTCGTGCGTCCGATCACGCGCGAGGAAAGCGAGGCGCCAGACCTCACGTTCACGCGTCGGCGCGCGCTCACGTCACGACACGGCTCGCGGCACTTCCCCGTGGCACTCGCTTCGCCTAACGCGATCATCGCGTTGGCGCACGTCGCGACACGGCTCGCGGAGGAGCATCGCGCACCAGGTCGCGGCACCTCAAAAGCGCGCGCTCCATCGGACCCTTCGGCGTAGCCATTCGCGCACGCGATCGAACGATCGGTCTTCGGGGACAACGACCAAAGGGCTTTGCGGAAAGCGTGAAACACGTGCGTGCCGTTTCGCGAGGGACCGATTGATCGCGAGGAGCGCGCTCGGAGACCTCCCGTCCTCGCCTCCGGGCGCGCTCACGTCGCGACACGGCTCGCGGCGCTCCCCCAAGCACTCGCTTCGGCTAGCGAGATCATCGCGTTGCCTCACGTGGCGCACCAGGTCGCGAAAGGAGCTCGCGCACCACGTCGCGGCAACTCCAAAAACGCGCTCCATCGGCCCCTGCGGCGCATCGATCTGCGCATGCGATCGAACGGAGTCAACGACCAAATGGCTTTGCGGAAAGCGTGAAACACGTGCGCGCTTTTTCGTGAGAGACCGATCGATCGCGAGGAGCGCACTCGCAGACCTCACCTTCACGGCTCAGCGCGCGCTCACGTCGCGACACGGCTCGCGGCGCCCCCCCAAGCACTCGCTTCGCCTAGCGAGATCATCGCGTTGCCTCACGTCGCGCACCAGGTCGCGGAGGAGCCACGCGCACCAGGCCACGCCGACCCGATCGCGCCATGCTCGGATCACGCGCGGGTCTCGCAAGGTGACCCAAGATCATCGGCGGTCGATCGGTCACTCCCCGACGGTGGAGCGAGCCGAGAGCAGCACGCGGAGAAGGCGGGCGGGATCACCCGTCTCACTTTTCGGGCGACCCCGGGCGCCTCGCCCGAGCCTCGGAGGACGTCATCCATTTGGATGACAGCGTCAGATCACGCGCGGCGTCGATCGCGCGTTGCGGGCCCACCTCTACGGGAACAAACCCAACAGGGAAGCGTTCTTGAGGGAGCGCCTCCCGCGCGCGACGCGGAAAATTTCTTAACGCTTCAGGAGGGGTAAATCCCGTGAACCGGCAGCAGAGACGAGCCAGTAGTCGCTGTCCTCCTCCTCCGCAGGAGGGGCTGATTTGCCGCATCGAGGCGATGGCGATCCTTCGGAAAAGCCGCCGCACCGTCTTTCGCTACGAAGAGGAGGGCAAGCTCGTCGCCGTCTACACCGACGACGACGGCACCCGGTGGTTCGAACTCAAAAAGGTGATGCAACTCGCGGCAGACCTCGCGCTCGAGAAGGGCGCGCGAGTCAAGCGAAGCAGCAGGCGCCAAAAGGTCGTTACCCCGGTGCCCCCTCCGTCCGTCGAGGAGGACAAGGACGGCGACTACGAGGGCCGGCGCGTGCGACGGCCCCCTCGCGCCGAAAGGCCATCGCGGGTTGAGCCGCTCCCCCCGCCCGCACCGCCGCCGCGACCGCCCGCGCCGAAGGGCGAAGAGAAGCCGCGCGAAGAGAAGCCGCTTCTCCCGTCCGTGAAGGGAGCGACCGCCATCCGCACAAAGACCATGGTCGACCCCAACTGGTTTAATGAAGATATCGATCCCAAGAAGGGCAAGGGCGGATCCGGCAAGGGGGGATCGGAGTGAACATCCCTGAGAACCCCGCGCTCCGCCAAGCGCAGCTCTACGTCGCGCGATTGCAGGAACGCACAGAGCCCGCCCTTCAACGTGCTCGCGAAGCGGACGAGGCCAAGCAGCACGCGGCCCGGCTCCGCGGCGAGGAGCAGGAGCGAGCGATGCGGCAGCTCGTGACGTCGCTCGGTCCCGCGCAGCTCCAGCAGCTTGTGCCGCTTCTTCTCCCGATCTTGAGTCCCGCGCAGAACGTCCGCCTTTTGAAGGCATGCGTCGCGCGCGAGTGCGCGCTCGTCGCGTCCGGGAAGCCCTCGAACGCTCCGCCCGTGCTCCTCGCGGCGATCTCGCTCGGGTTGGCTCTCGCCGAGACGTACGTCACGCCGGACAGCGAGCCCCGAGCGCGCAGCAGCGCCTAGCCCCCACGGAACTTCGCGCGCGCGTGCTCCGTCAGAGGGCGCCCTCGCCTCCCGACCTCGGCGCGGTCCTCGTCGTCGCAGATCCGCGCCTCGGGTCCGGCGCGCGAGTGGCGTGCGCCGCCTCCCACGTCACCCGTCTCGCCCGAAGGCCCGGAGCGCGCGCCCGGAACGGCGCGCGCTGCCGGAGACCCCCAGCCCCGCAAACGCGCGTCCTCGGTCATCCTGAGCGCCGCGTCGGCCGGGTCCAAAGCCTCCGAATCGAGCCCGTATCGTAGGCGTGCGCTCGCCTGCGCGTCCGCGAGAAGCGCGCGGTCCTCGTCCAGCAAACCGGCCACCGCCCGCGCCGAAAACCGCGGCGTCGACGGAGAGCTGGCGTCGATCGCCTCCAGCACCGCGAGCACCCGCGCGCCGGAGATCGCGTTCAACGCCGCGATCTCCTTGTCCACCCGCCGCAAGCGCACGACGCGCCTCACCTCCCCATCCCCAGGCGTCGACGCGAGCAGCGATCCTCTCGAAACCCCGACGCCGATCTCATCCGCCCCCGCGGCGTGAGAGACGGAGACCGAAGAGCGCGAGCCAGAGAGACGCCTCTCCGAGGCGAGGCCTCCCGCCACGTCGCTCTCGCCATCGAGGATGGGATCGCGGAGCGAAGGGGAGGATTCGATCGTTTCAGGATCGAGCAGAGCCACGGAGAAACCCGAAGCCGCCCTCCTCTCGTCTCCCGAAGCCGTGACGACCGCTTCCTCAGCAGGCGAGGCCGATGCATGGACACGGCTGCTTATGATCTCCCTATAAGCAGCCGTGTCCATCTCGAGCACGGGCGCACCGCGCCCGGCCTCGCCTGACGAAACAGATGGTTTCACGGTGTCTGTCACCAGGACGCGGGCGCGATCGAGGGCCTCGCGCGGTAGCCCCCGGCGGCCACTTCTCCAGTTCGCGAGCGCCGAGGGCTTGTAGCCGAGGCGGAGCGCCGCCACCCGGTTGCCCCCCAGGGCGACGACGAGCGCTCCAAACTCGATGCGGTCGGCCGCTCCTCGGGAGCGCTCTGGAGGGCCCCCCAGCGGCTCCACGTGCGCGCCCGCGCTCCATCCGTCCGGGACGAGCCGGCCCACGTGGAGGAGGGTGAGCGCGACTCGGCGCCGCACGCTGCGTGAGCGCCCGTGCGCTTGCCCCAGCTCCGCGGTGGCGAGCGCGATGCGGTAGGAGGGTTCGTCGAGCGCGAGCCACTCTGCGCGCCCCGTTACGTCGTCGCCGTTCAGCCAGGGATCGCCAAGCGTGACCACGGCGTCGCGACGGCGAAAGCGGTTCGAGCCCCGAAGGGCGCCGTAGTGGGCAAATTTCACCGTCCGCGCCGCGTCCTCCGCGCACCACGCCGCGAGAGCAGGGTGCGCGCGCAGCTCGGGCACGAGCGCCTTGTACGCGATCAGCACTGGCCGCTTCGCGCCACGCGACGTCAGCTCCTCGAGCACCGCAGCAAGCCACAGGTCGAGGAGCGCTCGCCGCTGACCGGCATCGCGGAGCGCGCTACGCGTCGCGTGCTTCGCGAACAAGAGCACCCGGCGGACGTCGCCGGCGTCGACCACGTCCATGCACTCGACGTGCAGCTCGCTCCGGAGCGCGCGCAGCTCCTCGACGTTCGCAGCAGCGTCCAGCACCACGAGCCGGCCGGCGTGTCCGCGGAGCAGCGTCGCCGCCGCGCTCTCGCCGTGCACCGTCCAGGCATCCTTCGACCAGCGGATGTTCGCGCCGGCCGCGAAGGCCGCAGCGAACCGCAGGACGCGCCGAAGCCTGCCCACGTCGCGGAGCGTTTCGGTCAGCTCGTCTCCGTCCTCCTCGAGCGCGTCTTTCGGCACGTGCGGCGAGCGCTGCCCCTCCGTCAGTCGCTCGGCCACTGTGCGAAGGGCGCTGTCGCTCGGAGGGAGGGGGAGGGAGGCGGCCACGAGCGCGGCCCGCGCGTGCTCTTCCCGGTCGCGAGGCCCCGCGAGCAGCGCGTCGACGAAGATGCGTAGGTAACGCCCCTGGATGCTCGGCAAGAGGCGCGCGTCAGCTCCGCTAAGCCGTCGAAGCTCGCGCGCTCCGAGCCGGTGCCATTCGAGGAGGTCGACCGCAGAGTCGTCGAACACCACGAGGTCCTCGTCGGTCACGCCCACCTTGGGGATCATCTCTCGCGGCAAGACGTGCACGCGCGCCTCGGCGCTGGGGTGCGCGTTGAACGCCGGGCACGTGTCCGCGCGCGGACACGTGGGGCAGAAGTCGCGTGCGACGTCGCCCCCCTCTTTGTAGAGCCTGAGCGCGACCTTCTGATCGCAGTGGGGCTTTCCCTCGTCGTCAACGCGCTTCACCACCGAGGCGTGGTACGCGACGTCCGTCTCGCCCGCGCTGGCGAGCGCCTCGACCCACGTGCGCCCGAGTTCGTGCGTGGGGACGACGACGATCACGCGGCCCGTGGTCCGCGTCGCGATGTACTCCGCGGCGCCGTACGTCTTGCCTGCGCCGTAGGTCGCGCGGAGAACGAGCGCGCGATGCTCCTCGAGTAGCGCGAACAAACGCGAGGGCACGTCCTCGAGCGCGACGACGTGCTGCGACTCGGCCGCCGCCGCCAGGGTCGCGCGGGCCACCTCGATACCCGTTCGATCCCGCGACAACATGAAGCCCCACACCTGGATCGGTGTGTGCGCGACCGCCTGCGCAATCCCGCGCAGATCCTCCATCTCCTCCTCTGACCACGGGGGCGAGCACCGCCGCCGGTTGTACGTCCCGACCAGGATGCGCGCGACGTCGTCACGATCGAGCGCGAAGCCGACGTGCAAGGTCGCCGCGACCGAGCGGGCCGTTGCGCGTCCGCCCTGGCGCTGAATCGCGCGCGGCGCCTCCTCGCGTGCCCACCGCTCGGCCGCCGCGACGCGATCAGGGTAGGGAGGCAAGGGCACATGGTCGAACGCCGACGAGGCGACGCGGAGAACCTCCCGCGTGCGCTGCCAGCGTTTCGCGACCCCGCCCCAGCGCGGCTGCACGGCAGCGAGCGCCCGTAGGTCAGGTACGTCGGGAACGTCGTCTGGCAGCTCGAACGCGCCGAGCGCCTCGGCGTCCCCCGCGAGGATCTCGGCATCTACCACCCGCCCATCGCGGACTACGTACGGGAGACGCAGGGGCTGGTTCCATTTCGTGAAGGCGTCGTCGGCGACGACGCCGAACGCACCGAAAAGGTAAGCCGCGACGCGCGCGTAGAAGAGCGCGAAGCCCTCCTTGTCGTCCTCGGAGCGGATGGGGAAGGGGGGCAGCGCGAAGAGCGCGCGCCAGCCGCGCTTCGTCGTGTGCACGAAGCCCCCCGGATGCGCGGCCAGGAGCGCGGCGATTTTCCCACGCTCGCCCTCCATCCAACCCGGCGCGTCGTCATGGTTGTCGACGTCGAGCGCCAGCAGGCGCACCTCGACGTGGACCTTGCCGAGAGCGGCGTTGTTGATGCGGTACGGCTTGTCCGCCGTGTAGAGCACGATGTGGCGATCGTCCTCCCAGCGGCGCGAGAGCGCCTCGGCGAGCGGCACGACCTCCACAGGACGGGCCCCCCGCGTGGGGAACCCGCGAGGGAACACGCCCGCGCCCGCAAAGGAACGGTAGCGGCGAAACACACCGAAGCGCGCCGCTCCCATCGGGGGCTCGGCACCATCAAGCGGCAACGGCATGGGGCCGCTGCTCTCGGTCTGCGTAGGCATAGGTCCACCTGCGGGTCGGGGACTAGCTCCGGCCTGCATCCCCCGGCGTATGAGCCGGGCGGTACGCGCGAGCGCGCACCACGCCTGACCGAGGGGCGCGAGCGCGACCCCCGGCGGGCGTTAGTTCAACTTCAAAGCAAGGCTGGACCGTTCCTGCGGAGCAGCGCCGAACCCGTCGGCAGAGCACCTTCGCGAAGAACGATCGTCGTCCCCTTGCAAAAGGGAACACGATCCCCTAGCTTCGACTCGTCCCATTTCCAACAAGACGGGTCGCGCTTTTCTGGCCGTAAGGCCGGATCACCTGTGGCGGGTGAACCAGCTCGGCCCGTTTTCCGTTTTGTCCCGCTACATGGCGGCGCCCCCTCGGTTGTCGTTCATGATGAGCAGCGACTACGCGGCCTGAAGGGCGGCGCGTGCTTTGATTTGAAGCTCGGTCACGAGCTCATCGAATGGCACAACGAAGACAACGCGCTGGCCAGGACGGCGGAGCGCCGAAAGCGTGACGTCGCCTTCGAGTTCAAAAACGTCATGGCCGTCAGTAACGAGCGATGTGCTCGCGAGTGCCTCGGTCGCAGACAGCCCCTTGCGCTTCCGAAGGTACTCTACGACCCGGCGAAGGCCCCGCGGGTCGATCCCTGCCTCACGTAGCTCGACGAGTACCCGGATCGCGACGAGATCGCGAAACGTGTACAGACGGGCCTGCGGGGGAGGACCCGGCGCGATTGTGGAATCGAGGATCCCTCGAGAGTTCCAGTTGTCGAGCGTCGCGGGGGTTACCCCCGTCACCTTCGCTGCGAGTAGCCTGGGAAAAGCGCCAATCATCACAGTGATTGGTCTACCTCCATCGGGCAGCGAAGATGGAGTTAAATCGTACACGTACGATCAGTGGGTCACCTGTTGAAGGAGGAGCTCCCGTTGCGCGCTCATCCCCGATCGAGGATCATTGCTGCGCGATCGGAAGAAGAGGGGAGGGGCGGAGAACGTGGATGCCGTCGGTGCCTTGGCCTTCAGCGATCGGATACCCGCCGAGGTCCGCCCCGCCGCTCCCCACGAGACGCCGCACGTTCCCCGCGAGGTCGACCTCGTAGTACTGGCGATTCAACAGGTAGTCGTCGTGCTCGAGCGGATGGTCGACCCCGTCGTACAGCCAGAAGTCCTTCCGCACGTACACCCCCACGTGACCGGGAAGCGTGTTGGAGAAGGTGCTGCTGCGGTTGACGCCGTCGTAGGTGTAGAAGAGCCCGGAGATCGTGTCGCTCGCGATGCGGTGGTACGGGTCGTACGTCATCGCCGTCGAGCCCGCGATCGTGAGCGGCATGCCTTTGGTGTTGTACGTGACCGGGACGCCGCCGAGCTGCGTGAGCTTCCCTTCTGCGTCGGCGGTGACGGGTAGTCCTGCGACGGAGTTGGGGATCGGGGCGTCCGCGGTTCCACCGCCGCTGAGGAGCGGGCGCTGGTCGTCGATCGCGACCGTGGCGTTGTGCTTGAGCGCGCCGATCTTGTTGTACGTGGCGTGTAGGTAACGGTAGACGCCGCGCGTGAGCAAGGGAGGCGACGCGAGGCGACAGATCGCCCCATTATTGGCGTTTTTCGCGTTTTTCCGTTCGCGCGGGAACGAGCGCACCAAGTTGGCAACGCGTCCGAGAAGGCCGCGAATCCGATTTGTGGGGTTGAAGGCCGCGCCGTAGACTGAGCGGCACGATGAGCACGAGCGAAGAAGCGGTCGGAGCCCTTGCGAGCCGCATCACCGTCAACGTCGCCCAATGTGGAGGGCGGCCGTGTGTCCGCGGATTGCGTATCCGCGTGGCCGATGTGCTGGATCTTCTCGCATCGGGGCTCTCGTCCGCGGAGGTCGTCGCGGAGCTGCCAGATCTCGAGCCAGCCGACGTCGAAGCTTGCTTGAGGTTCGCGAGCAGGCGGCTCGATCACCCGATCCTCGCCGCGTGAGGGTCTGGATCGACGCGCAGGTATCGCCCGCCCTCGCCGTCTGGATGCGCGAGCGCTTCGCTGTGGAGGCATCGGCCGTGCGAGATCTCGGGCTCGTTCAGGCCGAGGACCAGGGCATCTTCGCGGCGGCCCGTGCCGCAGGTGCCGTGGTCCT
>Ga0302319_10024516_pt1 | contig 10721 bp, 10 predicted proteins | sample Bog_T0_2_FD_203319 | JGI IMG/M metagenome (GOLD analysis project Ga0302319, IMG submission 203319) | Peat permafrost microbial communities from Stordalen Mire near Abisko, Sweden - Bog_T0_2 | ecosystem: Environmental > Terrestrial > Soil > Wetlands > Peat | place: Sweden: Abisko, Stordalen Mire... | reverse complement strand
CTGTTGCGGGAACTCTATGGCCGATTGCGGCTCACGGTCAACGAGACCAAGAGCGCAGTGGCCAGTGCGTTCCAGCGCAAGTTCCTGGGTTACAGCTTCTGGGTGGCTCCCGGTGTCAAGATCAAACGCCGGGTGGCCGACAAGCCCATGGCAGTGTTCAAGCAGCGAGTCCGGCGACTGACTCGTCGTTCGGGCGGACGCAGTCTCGAAGAAGTGGTAAGCAAGCTGCGAGTCTATGTGTTGGGATGGAAGGCTTACTTCCGGCTGGCGCAAACTCCGCGTGTCTGGCAAGAACTGGACAAGTGGATGCGCCATCGGATGCGGGCGATTCAACTCAAGCACTGGAAGCGCGCCCAAACCATCTACTCGGAACTGCTGGCCCGGAAGGCATCCTCCGATGTGGCGGCACAGGTGGCGGTGAATGCTCGTCGCTGGTGGCGCAACAGCGGTATGCTTTTGAACTCGGTGCTGACTCTTGCGTGGGCGGACAGGCTGGGCATACCCCGTCTCTGTTGACCTCAACTTCTCGAACCGCCGTATGCGGACCCGCTCGTACGGTGGTGTGGCAGGGGAGGAGAGGAAACTCTCCCCCCTATGCCGATGCGGAGCCAAGCGGACCTACCGGAGCCCCGTCGTCTGGAACGGCAGCCCGGTGACAGGCCAATGCGCAGGTTCCGCGTCAATGTTCGGTGCAATCGACCCTCCCGGAAACGACGCCGGCGCGACAGCAATATTCCATCCATCGATCGCCACCAGCGCATCCTCGCCGTTGAACTCCTTCACCTCCGCCTCGATGGTGACGGTCCGCGTCTCATCCGGCGCCAGGGACAGATAGTTGCTGTTGGCAAAGACGGGCAACACCCGCACGCCCGATCGCTGGCGGCGCAGTTGCAGATGCGCCATCAGCGCCACGCTTGCGGTTGGATTGTGCAGCGTCACCGTCACTACCCGCTGGCCATCGGCATCCTTGCTCTCCGCCTTCACATCCAGCCCCACGGTGGGCAGCTTTTCCAGATCGGTCAGGTCGTCGGGGTGTTCCGTCGTTCCACGCCAGTAAAAGTTGCTTGAAACCAGCTTGCCTTGCGCGTCCCGCAACTCCAGCTTCACAAAGTACACCGGAGAAACGGCCGCGGGAATCTCGACCTCTCCAAGGTTGGTGACGGCCGAGGCCGCCGCGGTCAGCCTGACCTCGTGGCGCGCGGCCAGCGAGCCGTCCAGGTTGTAGACCGCTACCGCCGCGCTGGCATCGGCCAGCGGCTGCGGCAGATTGTCGATCACCTGCAGCGTGCCGTTCGCCTCGTTGAGCTGAATATGCACTGGCTCGCCCGCGCTCCTGACCGCAAAGAGCGACGCGTTCGGCTCCAGGTCGTAGTGGTAGAGTTGCCACACAAAGCTGGGCTGCGCGGGATGGCTCATCCAGGTGATGATGGCGGTCGCCGGGTGGAACATCTGCGCGTTGCGGCCCTCGTACATGGCGCGATACGCCTCGTAGTTCATCAGTTGCGCCTTGCGTACGAAGTCGGCCAGGTTGACCGCCTTGCCGTAGCGGCTGGCCAGGACGACGGGGTATTCATTGCCGTGTTGCGCGCCCTTGGCCAGGTCATGCTCCGCCCAGTCGTCATTGATTGTCTCCCAATCCTTCTCGGGCATCATGCCGTGAATCGACTCCAGGGTGGGAATGGAGACGCTGCCAGTCTCGGTCTTGAAAAAGTCGTCGTGAATCGCGTAGAACTCGCGCGGTGTCCGCCAGAAGTACGGGCCGTTCGACCGAACGCCCCTCCCTGCCGTCGAACTTGGCTGATACAGCCGCGTGGGTTCCAGCTCGGCCATCAGCACGCGCAGATGGTTGTCAATCTCCTTTGGCGGGTAGCCCTCGTTGCGCGCGCACCAGACCGCGATCGACGGATGATTGCGGAAGCGCAGAATCTTTTCGCGCACGTTGGCCATGTATGTGTCGAGATCCGTGGGGTTAGGCCCGTCGTTGGGATTGGGCTGGAAAAACTCATCCCAAAGCAGAATCCCGTACTTGTCGCACAGCTCGTAGAAATCCTCGCTTGTGCTCTGGCCCACCCAGTTTCGGATCAAGTTCAGGTTCGCCAGTTGGTGCATGTGAATCTGCGCTTCCAGCCGCTCGCGCGGAATGCGCTTCAAAGCCTCATCGAGGCCCCAGTTGCCGCCGCGAATGAAGATGGGCACGCCGTTCACTGAGATGGTCAGGTTGTCTGTGCCGGGAACGCTGTAAGTAATCTTGCGGACGCCAAAGCTGACGTACGTCTCATCCGAAGCTTCGCGCCCCACGTCAAAGCGCAGATGCAGCGCGTAGAGATTCTGCGCGCCATAGCCGTTGGGCCACCACAGCCGCGGATTGCTTATGTGCAGCGCGGGAGTCGTCTTCGGGTCGAATCGCACCACCTGTTTGCTGTGCGCGGCCAGCTCCACCGGCTGCCTGAAGGCGATGTTCTCGATGGTCCCTTCCAGGGTGCCCTTCACCGGCTTGTCGCCGATATTCTCCACGGTTGCCTCGACGGCTACGTCGGTCGAGTCTGTCCGGGGCAGAGGCAGATCGGTGGTCACCAGAGGGTCCTTCACCAGCACCGGCCCCGTTGCCGAGAGAAATACCTTCTGCCAGATGCCGGTGTCCCGGTCGCGAATGGCCGGCAGCCAGTCCCAGCCAATCGTCGAAAGAAACGTGGGTCCGTCGATGGCCGTCTCGCCGCCGTTCTGTCCCATACCGTTCTTGAGCGTGTGCTCGTGGGAAACGCCGGGATGCGGCTGCGGCGCGACCAGCACCGCGACCACCGCCCGCTCGCCCGGCTTCACCTGCGCGGTGATGTCGAAGATGCCCCGGCTGAAGGCCCCGCACATCGTGCCCACCTGCACGCCATTCACCCACACGCTGGCGGAGTAGTTGATGCCCTCGAAGTTCAGCCAGATCTGCCGGCCTTTGTACTCCTTTGGAATCTCCACCACGTTGCGGTACCAATACGATGTTTTCGTCAGGCTCTCGGGAATCGTCTCCGGCCGGTTGTTCTCTCCATAGAGCGGCTCGGGATAGACATGGTTCGCCACGAGAGCGGTCAGCACAGTGCCCGGCACGGTGGCCGTGTACCAGCCGCTCGCGCTGAAGCCCGCTCCGGCAACCTCCGCGCCGGCCTGCGGAACTTTGGCCGCATCCTGCAACTGCCATCCCACGGACAACACCACCGGCTGCGGCGCTGCTTTTGCGGCGGCCGCACCTGGCGCCATGCTCGCAACACAGATTGCAAAGGCTGTAACTAACCAACCGCCAAAACGCACATGCGACGATCTCATTCTCTGGATTCTCCTGGAGGGCTCGACGGCCTCTCGGGCCGGACTTCCGGATTATAGTGGGCCTGCAGTCGAATCGCCATTTGCCTGTCTTCAGCCGATAATGGAAGGATGGAGTTTCAGCGTTCGTCCGGAGTTCTGTTGCACGTCAGCTCGTTGCCCTCGTATGGAGGCATTGGAGACCTTGGCCCCGCCGCTCATGAGTTCGTGGCCTTTCTCGCTGCCGCCAGACAGCATGTATGGCAGGTGTTGCCGCTCTGCCCCACCGGCTACGGCAACTCGCCCTACGCAGGCTCATCGGCTTTTGCGGGGAACCCATACCTGATCAGCCTGGAGTATCTGTGCGACTGGGGCTGGATCGACGGCCACCGCATCGCCGGTCTGGCCGGACGCAGCGGCAATGTCGACTTCGAGGAAGTCGAGGCCCGCAAGCTCCCGCTGCTGCACGAAGCAGCCGCCAACTTCCTTGACCGCGGGCCAAACGATCCGAAGCTGGCCGGACAGTGGAAACAGTTCGAGGAGTTCTGCCGTGCGGAGTCCGCCTGGCTCACCGACTATGTTCTCTATGCCGTGCAGCGCCGCGAGTTCAATACCGGCGCGTGGACCGCTTGGCCTGAGCCCATTCGCCGCCGCCAGCCGCAGGCGCTGGCCCGCGCCGCGGCACAGCATGGCCGTGCCCTGGCCATTGAGCAGGCGCTGCAGTTCGCCTTTTCCCACCAGTGGAATCAGCTTCGAGAGGCTGCCGCGCGCAGCGGGATCAGAATCCTCGGCGACGTGGCCATCTTCGTCAACATGGACTCCTCCGATGTCTGGGTCCACCCCGACCTCTTCGAACTGGACGAAGACCTCAAGCCCGTCCGCATCGCCGGTGTCCCGCCCGACTACTTCTCGCCCACAGGGCAGCGCTGGGGCAACCCCCTCTATCGCTGGGATGTGCTTGCCGGGAATGGCTTTAGTTGGTGGATCGATCGCATTCGCCGCGCGGCTGAGCTTTACGACATCGTCCGCCTCGATCATTTTCGCGGCTTTGAGGCCTATTGGGCCATCCCCGCCGAAGAGGAGACGGCCGTCAACGGCGAGTGGATCAAGGCGCCGGGCCTCGCGCTCTTCCGCGCGCTGGAGGGGGCGCTCGGGCCGCTGCCTCTGGTGGCCGAGGACCTGGGCCTGATCACGCCTGAAGTGGAGGCGCTGCGCAAGGAACTGGGCCTGCCCGGCATGAGGGTGCTGCAGTTCGGCTTCAACTCAAGGGGCGCGCACATGCACCTACCCCACCGCTTCACGCCCGACATGGTGGCCTATACCGGCACCCACGACAACGACACCACGCAGGGCTGGTGGAACGCGGCCAGCACCGTGGAGCGCGAGGCCGTCGAGGCGTATGTCGGCCCGGTTGGCGAGCGTCCGGTGTGGCCGCTCATCCGAGCCACGGCTTCGAGCGTTGCGGAGATGGCCGTGGTTCCCGCGCAGGATTTGCTGGAGTTGGACGCCGAGGCCCGCATGAACACGCCATCGGTGGCAGCGGGCAACTGGAGCTGGCGCGCCCCGGAGGGGGCTTGGACGCCGGAGATTGCCGCAAAGCTGGCCGCCCTGGCCGAAGTGACTGACCGGGATAACGACCCGCTGGGCGAGCCGGAGGAAGAGGAGGAAGAATAGCCTGCTCTTATGGCCTGCCGATGTACTCTAACGCGCGCTGCTTTGGAAACGGATAAACCTCAAGCATCTTGTCGATCAGTGCAAATGCCTCAATGTCGGAGATTCCCGAAGCAAAGCTGCGTGTTTTGTCGTCCGCTTCAAAGCGGATCAGGCTCTGGCTGTTTCCGTTGCTCCAAAATCCGCTCCTGGTGCCGGGAGGCATATAGCGGAGGTTTCTGACCTGGCTGCATGGAAAGATGCGCGCGCCCCACACTACGCCGAAGACTCTCCGTTCAATCTCCAGCTCAGTCTGGTTCAAAGTGAATGTGGTCCTGCCGCCCAGACTCCATAGGAGGGAACTGCCTGCAAAGATCACCCCGCCTGCCCATCCCACCAGCCAGATGTAAATAAACCCGCTCTGACTGTCGCCCTTCATTGCCGCCTGTATGGCTTTCGACCCTCCATAGAGCCAGAAGGTCAGCCACGCGGTGAGGAACAGTGACACCCAACCGAGCCGCGCCGGAATCCCCACGCGAATGCCGGAACCTGTTTGCTCCCACGTCAATCTGCCCGCCAGCTTTTCGAGCATCGTGAGCTCTCCTCAGGTCCACCGATCCCTGACCCCAGCCTCTAAAAGGGTATGTCGTCGTCTGAGATCTCCGCCGACTGGGCGTATTCATCCCCACCGCTCGCTGCTGCCGCGGGCCGCTGGTCAAAGCTGGCCGCAGAACTCCCAGAACTCGCTGCCCGGCTGTAGCCGCCCTGGCCGCCACCGCCCGCTCCCTCTTCGCGACCGGTCAGCAGAACCAGTTCATTGACAAGTATCTCCGTGCGATATTTCTTCACATGGGTTTCCTTGTCCTCCCAACTGTTGGTCGTGATCTTGCCTTCGACATACAGCTTGGTGCCCTTCTTTACATAGTCGCGGACAATCTCCGCAGTGCGCTTGAAGGCCTTGAGGTTGTGCCACTCGGTGCGATCCTGCCAGTTGCCCTGCGCATCTTGAAAACGGTCGCTGGTAGCCAACGTGAGACTCGCAACCATCACGCCGCTCGGCGTCGAGCGAATCTCCGGGTCTTTTCCCACATTGCCCAAAAGGGTGACTTTATTCACGCTTCTTGCCATCTTCGTGCACTCCTGTCCTTGACAAACAAATCTTACGCCGCGCTGTCTCCGCAGGCATGGATTCCATCCTAACAAATACGCGCGCCGGCCATGCCCATCGGAGTTTCGTGCATGTTTTCCACAGCGGCCAGAACAGGGGGAAGCGCCGTAACTACGAACCGAACTCCATCTCGTCAAACCGCCGCCACTTGTAAATAGCTATCGATAGAATCCAACTCGCTGCAAACAGGCCGATAATCCAGTAGCCCAACATGCCGAAGTTCTCGTTCAGCTTGCCTACGTACTTCCAGACGCCGCCCGTCAGGTGGAACTGCCCCGCCAGCAGCCCCAGAGCCTCAATCCCGCCCACCGCCAGCGCCACCACGACAGAAACGGCGGTAATCGTGATGTTGTAGTAGAGCTTGCGAATCGGCTTGACGAAGGCCCAGCCGTACGCGCCCAGCATCAGGATGTTGTCTGTCGAGTCAATCAGCGACATGCCTGCGGCAAACAGGGCAGGGAAGACCAGAATCGAAGTCAGTGACAGGCCCTTGGAGGCCTCGGCCGCGGAGATGCCCAGGAGGCCGATCTCCGTCGCGGTATCAAAACCGAGCCCAAACAGGATGCCCAGCGGATACATGTGCCAACTGGTGCGGATCAGGTTAAACATGGGCCGGAAGAGCCGCGAAAGAAATCCGCGACTGCCGAGCAGCATGTCAAAGTCCTCATCCACATAGGGCTCACCGCGGCGTACGCGCGCAAAGCTGCGGCACACCGACTGCAAGACGATCAAGTTCACCAGGGCAATGGCAAATAGGAACAGCGCCGATACCAGCGTGCCAACCACGCTGCCAATCTGGCGCACGCCATCCATGCGATGTTGCAGCGCCAACGCGGTGGCCGCAATGGCAATCGACCCCACCACGACTATGGTCGAGTGGCCCAGCGAGAACATCAGCCCCACCGCCATGGGCTGCTTTCCTTGCTGCATCAGTTTGCGGGTGACGTTATCGATGGCGGCAATATGGTCCGCATCCACTGCGTGGCGCAGCCCAAAGCTGTAGGCCAGGAAGGCGGTGCCCAGCAGAACCGGATAGTGACGGAATGCGACGAATGCCCAGACCCAGGCAGCCAGGTTGAATGCCCCCAGAAATGCGTACAGAGCCACCACCTTGGCCTTGGTGCTGCCCGGTTCGTCGTTGGCCAGGCTCTTCAGGAAGACGCGCATCGGGAACCTGAGAAAAGCGTAGCACGTTTTTCAAAGACTTGCGAATGGTCTGGCGGTTAGTGCTTATGCGCGCCCCGTTTCAAACTGGCTCCGGAGTTGGTCAGCACCAGCTTGCCCAGTTCCACCCCGCGCAGCGCCAGCATTCCGTAGGCCACCGCCTGCAGGTCCCGGCCCCGGCCCCGCATGATAATCACTTCAAGGCAGTAATGGTGGTCCAGGTGCACATGCGTTGCCGCCAGAATCATGGCGCCCGCATGGTGTTGCACCTCGGTGAGCTTCTGCGCCAGGTTCGGAACGTGGTGGTCGTAGACCAGCGTCAGCGTCCCCACCACAGGCGTGTTTGACTCCACCGTTTCGGCTAGCAGCGCCTCGCGAATCAGGTCGCGAAACGCCTCCGAGCGGTTCGCGTACCCGCGCTTGGCAATGAGCCGGTCGAATTCTTTCAACAGGTCGTTTTCGAGCGAAACGCCCGTCCTGCTCAACTGGGTCATGGCAGTTCTCCACCCCGATTGTAATCCGGGCGCGCCGCGGAGCTATCTCCGGTTGCGCAGCCACTTGGCCACACCCAGCGCCAGCAACAGGCCGCCAAATGGAATGCACATCAGCGCGACGATCAGTGCGAACCAACCCGTGTTGGTGCTAGCGCCGGTGGGAGAAAACCCGCCCAGCCACACCTGGAGCAGCATCGCACTGACTAGGCCTGCGCCCAGCATGCACGCGCCCCACTGCAGCAGTTGCCGCGTGCCGTCGCCGTGCTTCGAGGTATTCAACCCGGTCGCTGCCACCTGCGGCTCCTATCCCTGCGCCAGGCGCAGCATTACGTAAGTGACGACGCCGGTCACAGAGACATAGAGCCACAGCGGGAACGTCCACCGCGCCACCTTGCGGTGCTGCGGAATCCGGCCGCTGAGCGAGAAGAAGAAGGTAACCAGAATCAGCGGCAGCGCCACAATAGCCAGCAGAATGTGGCTTGCCAGCAGTGGCAGGTAGACCATGCGCAGCGCCGCGTGCGCCGGGTAGCGCACGTCGCCATGCAGCGCGTGGTGCAGGATGTAGCTCACCAGGAACAGCGCGGAAAAGCAGAAGGCCGTGATCATGGCGGCGCGATGGGCCGTAATGCGCCGGCTGCGGATCAGCGTGTAGCCAATGAGCAGGGCGGTCGCGCTGAGTCCGTTCAGCAGCGCATTCAACGCGGGCAGAAATGCGTACTCACCGCTGGTTGCCGCCGCCGGATGCACGTAGATGAGCCAGAACAGAAATGCTGTTGCTGCCGCACTCACCAGCAGGATGGCGGCAATGGCCGGCCTGATATTCGAAGTTGGAGCTGAGGTCGTCATACGTTCCTTAGTTCCTTGCGCAAAGCATAAGCGTGGTAAAAAGCAGGGGCAGGTAAAGCACGCTCACCTTCAGCAGGTCGCGCGCCACCATGCGGCTCTCGGTCTCCGTGACATCGCCAAGGATGCGCGCGAAACGAATCGTATAGCCAAGGTACACGAGGCCCAGCGCAACCGCCAGCACCGCGTAGGTCACAGCAGCCATGCCCAGCAACCACGGCGCCAGGCTGACCGGGATCATTACCACGGCAAAGAACAGAGCCTCTGCCACTGTGGACCTGCCGTCCGGCTGCACCACCGGCAACATGCAGATGCCGGCCTTTGCATAATCGTCGCGATAAAGCCACGCAATGGCCATGAAGTGCGGAAACTGCCACACAAACAAGATCGCAAACAGCGCAACGCCCTGCCACTCGATGCGCCCGCGCGCGGCCGTCCAGCCCAGCATGGGACCCATCGCGCCCGGAAACGCGCCAATGAAGGTTGCCAGTGAGGTGAACCGCTTCAGCGGCGTGTAAATGGCGACATAAGTAAACGCGGTGAGCAGCGCCAGCGCCACTGTCAGCAGGTTGGTATTCAGCGCCAGCCACACCGCGCCCAGCGCCAGCGCGCCCAGCCCGGCCGCCACGCCCTGCGCCAGCGAGAACCGCCCCGCGGCCATTGGCCGGTCCGCCGTGCGCTTCATCTTCGCGTCGATCCTGCGTTCCAGAGCCTCGTTCAGCGCGCCCGCCCCGGCTGAGACCAGCCCGATGCCAAACAGCGTGTCCAGGAGCCCCCGCTGCACGCTGGTGATGCCCGACAGCATGGATCCCAGGTAGAATCCCCCCCACCCCGTCACCAACACCAGCGCCACCACCTTCACCTTGAACAGCTCGCGCAGGTCGTGAATCAGCGTTGCGGTTGCGCCGGGTTCCGGCGCGTGAATCGGTGCATGGAGATACCCGTGGGCCGCGTTTTCGTGGTGCTCTGCAGCCTCTGCCGGTGCGGTTTGCGAGGAAGTTGTCATCTCGATAATTGCGAACCTCAAAGATACGGCCCAGAAGGCGGCGCTGCAGGGGCCTGGGTTGATGATAGCAAGCGGGGAACTGCCGCGGACGCCGCAGGAACCCTACTGGAGTCTCGCCGCGCCAAGAATCGCCTCCACAACCTGCTCCGGCGTCAGCGCATCCACGGGAATGGAAACATGTGCCAAGCGGTAGAGCGGCAGCCGCCTCTGGTAGCGGTTGGCCAGGTTGGCTTGGTCGGCCAGTACGGGCCGCGCGTGCTCGGTGCCGCTGCAGCGGGCCAGCGTCGTGGCTAGCGCCACCTCAAGGTGCACCAGCAGCGTCCCCGGCGCAGAAAGCAGTTCGTCGCGCGTGGCTGCATGCTCAATCGCGCCGCCGCCCAGGGCCAGAACCAGAGCATCTTTCGCCGCAAGGCGGCCAATGATCGAGTGTTCCCACTCACGGAACGTAGCCTCTCCGTGCTGCGCAAAGATCTCTGCAATCGAGGTACCTGCCTCCGCCTCGATCGCGTCATCTAGGTCCACAAAGCGCCAGCCGAGCCGCGCTGCCAGCAGAGGCCCCACCGTGCTCTTGCCTGAGCCCATAAAGCCGGTGAGGACAATGCGCCGCGTTGCCTCGTCTGTGGCGCCGCGCTTGCCGTCGATTTGGGAGTTAGCTGTCATCGCTTCATCCAGTATAGGCAAGCTGCTTTCGCCGTCCCCAAAACAGGGCACCCGGCAGAGGGCTCTGCCGGATGCGCTGGTGGTCGTTCAGCCAGATTCCTACTTGGTGATGTAGACCTTGGTGGTTCCCGAACCCGTTCCGTAGTTCGTGCCGCCGGCATAGTTCGCGGTAATTGTATGCAGGCCCACGGCAAGGCTTGTTGTGGAATAGCTCGCTTTTCCATTTGCATCCACGGCAACGGTACCGAGCACTATCGAGCCGTCCAGGAAGGTCACCGAGCCGGTTGCGTTGGGCGCGCCCGCGCTCGTCGAGTTCACGGCCGCCGCCAGGCTCACGCTTGCGCCCGCCTTCACCGAGGACGCCGAGGACGCCACTGTGACGCTCACCACCGCGGGGGTCACCGTGAAGTTTACCGTCTGCGAAGCCGCCGCCGCGTAGTTGGTCTGC
>Ga0302319_10024515_pt1 | contig 10722 bp, 9 predicted proteins | sample Bog_T0_2_FD_203319 | JGI IMG/M metagenome (GOLD analysis project Ga0302319, IMG submission 203319) | Peat permafrost microbial communities from Stordalen Mire near Abisko, Sweden - Bog_T0_2 | ecosystem: Environmental > Terrestrial > Soil > Wetlands > Peat | place: Sweden: Abisko, Stordalen Mire... | reverse complement strand
GGGGAAGATCGTCGCGGGCTGGGTGGGCGGCGGCTGCGCCGAGAGCGCGGTTCGGCATCAGGCGCTGAAATGCATCGCCAGCGATCGTCCGCAAGTGATCACCTTGGACATGACCGACGAGTTATTGGGAGTGGGGATGCCTTGTGGCGGAGTAATGGACGTCTATATCGAGCCGGTGCTGCCGCGTCCGGAATTGTTGATTGTGGGTCATGGGAGGATCGCTGAGACTCTGGCATCGCTGGGGAGCCTGATGGGCTTCAGTGTCACTGTGGACGACCCAGGTGCGGATCGAACGGCTTTTCCGCAGGCGGATCGGTTGATTACCGATGACGTGGACCTGTCGGAAGCAACGATTTGTCCCGATAGCTATGTCGTGATCGCGACGCAGCATAAAAACGATCATGTATCGCTGCAACGGGCTTTGGAAGGGCAGGCCGGGTACCTAGCACTGGTGTCGAGCCGGTATCGGGCGAATCTGGTGCTGGATTATCTGAGAGCATTAGGAACGCCGGAAGAGAAACTGCGGCAGGTGTGGGCTCCGGCGGGTGTGGATATCGGAGCGGCCACGCCGGAAGAAATTGCACTGAGTATTATGAGTCAAATGGTGGCCCACCGGCGCGGGGCTCACGTCGAGGCGCTGAAAGACGCCAGGTCCAATATTGAGGAAGAAGCGGCTGAGACGGTGATTCGGGAGTGCGATGTTTCATAGGAATACCGGCTAGGAAGTAGTTAGCCGTGGCGGATGACTAGCACGTCGCCATCCTTAACGATGTATTCCTTACCCTCCAACCGCAGCAGGCCTTTTTCGCGAACCCCCGGATAGCCTTTATAATCTACCAGGGCCTGCCAGTTGACCACTTCCGCGCGAATGAACTTCTTTTCAAAATCGGAGTGGATCGCGCCCGCCGCTTTGGGCGCGGTGCTGTTCATCGGAATGGTCCAGGCGCGAACCTCCGTCTCACCCGCGGTAAGGAACGACATGAGGCCAAGCAGGGCATAGGTCGCCGCGATCAAGCGTTCCAATCCCGAATCCTTGAGCCCATAGCTGGACAAATATTCCTTTTGTTCTGCAGGTGAAAGTTCGGCAAGCTCCGCCTCGATCTTGCCGCAAATCGCGGTGACTGCCGTATTGGGACGGCCGGCCAGTGCACCAGTGCGGTATTGGTCTTCAATCTCCTGCATGCGCGCGGCGTCTTCTTCGCCTATATTCAGCACGAACAGCATCGGTTTCAGCGATAGGAACTGGAAGCCGCGGATGGTCTTCTCTTCTTCCGGCGTGAACTCGAGCGAACGCAAGGCAGTGTCGGACTCCAGGGTCTGCTTACAGCGCTCGATCAAAGCGATCTCGCGGTCCAGTTCGGGGCTTTTCGCCTTCTTGCGATCCTTTTCCAGCCGTTCCAGCCGCTTTTCCACCACTACCAGATCGCTGAGGATCAATTCCGTGTCCACATCTTCGAGGTCTCGAATCGGATCCACCGAACCTTTCTCATGCGGCACCGTATCGCTTTGAAACAGCCTTAGAACATGGGCCAACGCGTCCGCCACGCGCATGCTGGCGAGGTAACTGGGATCGCGCAGCGCCTCTTTCGACACTGCGGGAAAGTCCAGATAGTCCACTGTGGCATAGGTGATCTTCGGCGGATCGAAGATCTTGGCCAGAGCTTCCAAACGGGCGTCCGGAACCTTCGTCACTCCGACGCGGGCTTCCATGGTGCCGACGCGAGTCGATTCATGCACCCCGGTCAAGATCGTGAACAACGAGGTTTTGCCTACCATCGGCAGGCCGATAATTGCTGTTTTCATTCGTTAGACTTTACAGAGGAACCTGAACTAGAGTCAGGATATCCTGAAGAATTCGCTCGGTGACTTCGGCGCTCCGCTGCGAGAGAGAAGAGCGCGGATTCACGGCGATCCGGTGCGCGCAGACAGGAATCACGAGCCGCTTCACATCGTCCGGAATTACGTATTCGCGGCCTTCGAGCAGGGCCAACGCTTGCGTGGCGCGGTAGAGCGCTTGTGCGCCGCGGGGACTGACTCCCAGCGAAAGACTCTCGTGAGCTCGCGTCTTTTCAACGATCGACAACATGTAGTCGACTAGAGCATCGTCCACGCTGACACGATGGACCATACTCTGCAGGTCGAGTAATTCCTCGGTCGAGAGAACCGCATGAAGAGAGTCGCCGGGATTACCGTCGGAGTTACGCAGGATCTCGCGTTCCGCGTGTCGATCCGGATAACCGATGCGCATACGCATCAGGAAGCGATCGAGTTGCGACTCGGGAAGCGGATAGGTGCCATGGTGCTCCACCGGATTCTGCGTGGCGACGACCATGAACGGCTGCGTCAAAGGATAGGAATGACTCTCGATGGTCACTTGCCCCTCGTTCATGGCTTCGAGTAGCGCCGACTGCGTTTTTGGGGTGGCGCGGTTGATCTCGTCGGCCAGCAGAAAATTGGTGAAAACAGGGCCGGTCTTGAACTCGAAACTTTGCGTATGGGCGTTGTAGATGGTGACACCCAGTACGTCGCTGGGCAGCATGTCGCTGGTGAACTGCAGCCGGTGGAAATTACATTGTACGGAGCGGGCCAAAGCGTGGGCCAGGGTAGTTTTTCCCACGCCGGGAACGTCTTCGATCAACAGGTGGCCGCGAGCCAAAAGGCACACCAGTGAGAGACGCACAACTTCAGCTTTGCCGCGGATCGAGATCGAAAGCGCCGACTCTAATTCGTTCAGTTTTGAGAGCGCCAGGGGCGCGGCAAGCATTACAGCCATTGTAACGCGGGGCCTGCTTGGAAGCTGCCAAACGGCGGCGTGGGTGCTATCGCAAAGTGGCGCCAATGCCTGGCGGCAAGAAGGCTCTACGCTCCGACGGGCTGGCGGATGGGCGTAAGCCAACCGAAGCTGTCGGGTGCCTCGCCCTTCACCAGATCGAAGAAGGCGCGCTGGATCTTCTCGGTAATGGGACCGCGCGACCCAGAACCGATGGTGATACGGTCCACCGATCGAATCGGCGTCACTTCAGCCGCGGTACCGGAGAAGAACAGTTCGTCGGCGATGTACAACAACTCGCGCGGGATCAGGGACTCCACGATGGGAATGTGCAAGAAATCCGCGAGCTTGATCATGGCGTCGCGCGTGATGCCGGGTAACACCGACGCGCCTAAGGGCGGCGTGAGAATTCTGCCGTCGCGGACTACGAAGATATTTTCGCCCGATCCCTCGCTAACATAACCGGCGCCGTCGAGCGCAATTCCTTCAGCGTAGCCGTTGATGTGCGCTTCCATGCGGATCAACTGCGAGTTCATGTAGTTGGCGCCGGCTTTGGCCAAGGCGGGAAGGGTGTTCGGTGCGATTCTGGTCCAACTGGAAACGCAGACATCCACGCCTTGCGCCAGCGCTTCCTCACCCAAATACTTGCCCCATTCCCAACAGGCAATGTAAGTCTCCACGGGACAGCTGAACGGCAGCACGCCGATGTCGCCGTAACCGCGGATTACCAGCGGGCGGAAGTAACAGGACGCCATGTCGTTGACCCGCACTAATTCAGCCATCGCGTCGACAAGTTCGTCGATGGTATGCGGCACGTCCATGCGGTAGATCTTAGCCGAATCCAGCAGCCGGCGCGTATGCTCGCGAGCCCTGAAAATGGCCGGCCCGGACTTGGTTTCGTAGCAGCGTACCCCTTCAAATACCGAGCTGCCGTAACTGGTCACATGGGAGAGAACGTGGATGGTGGCGTCGTTCCACGGAATGAATTTGCCGTTGTGCCAGATCTTCGCGGTGGGCTTCAACATGTTGTAATTATAAACGTTGCATACCTACGATGCGATTCTCTTCGACTTCGACGGAGTGCTAGTAGATAGCGAGCCGGTTCACTTCCAATGCTGGAGCGAAATTCTGAGCGATTTCGGATTGTCCTTACAGTGGGAATCCTGGGCAGCCGAATGCATCGGCGTCTCCGACCGCCAGATGCTGGAGCGCATGTCCAGGCAGGTGAATCCGCCAATTGACGTCGATACGCTCTACGCTACCTATCCCCGGAAACGCGACCGTTTTCGCCAGTTGATGGAGGAGCGGATGCCGTTCTTCGAAGGCGCGCGAGAATTGTTCGAGTCTCTGCGCGGGTATAAGCTCGCACTGGTTACGTCGAGCGGACGCGCGGAAGTAGAGCCGGTGCTGCGGAAGGCTGGATTGTTTGAATACTTCAGCGCCACCGTCTGCTTCGGGGATGTGGTTCGGATTAAACCGGCTCCCGATCCATATTTGAAAGCAGCGGAACTGCTGGCAGCGAAGCGACCGCTGGTGGTTGAGGATTCCGATGCCGGAGCTGAGAGTGGCCGGGCAGCGGGCTTCGATGTGCTGCGAGTGGTTACCCCGGCCGAGGTGCCTGACGCACTTCGTAAGAAGCTTGAGGCTCTTGCGAAAGTGTGGTGAGAACGAGAACTATACAACATATTGTTGGTTCTATGTTTTACCGTGCTCACCACCCTTCGCGGCCAAGTGGACCAATTTGCTCATTTATTGCAGGCCGGTCTATTCCCCGCGATCGAATTGGAAATCGGGGAAATTGGCGAAACGGCCCGGCAATTGATAGCGACTCTCGCCATGCTGCCGCTGCACCGTTTCGTGCCTGCCGCGCAAGATGGAATGGCCGTCCGGCTAAGGATCGCCTCGCCATCGCCCGCGCTTTCGTAGCTAAAGCCGTTTACAATTTCCCCACCACTCGCGACCTGATCGAGCGCCTGCAAAACGACGCCGTCTTGAGGCGTATCTGCGGTTGGGACGGTTCTGCTAAACTCGTCCCGCATGAGCCCAGTTTCTCCCGCGCGTTCCAAGAGTTCGCGGATATGGAGTTCCCCCAATTTCGTGCGTGAGGCCCTGATCCGCGACACACAGAAGAACCGAGTCGTCGGTCACATCTGCCGCGACTCCACCAAGATCGAAGTGCGCGAGCGGTTCCCGGAAACAAAGGAACAAGCGCAACTGGCGCAGCAGTCAAAGAAGCAAAAGGCCCAAAGCAAGAGCGAGCGAAAGGCCAAGGACAAGCAGGCCAAGGCCAAAGCTGACAGCAAGGCCAAAACCACAGGACAATGGGCACTATTGGCAGGTGAGCACAGTCGCCAGCAGGATGTGCCACGAAACTGGCGGTTTGCGCTCTTTCACTATTCCCTTTCCTTCTCTTCGATGTGAATCCCCATGAGGTGTTGACGGAAATCCGTCAATTGCCAAGGATTGTCGTTTCGCGAAGCCTTTTCCCATACGGCCAAGTTGCTCTAAGAACAATGGATTGGCAGCTAACTCCCTTGGAAAGGCAACTGCCTCTCCTAGGTGGACGCAATGAGGAGCTGCGTTAAAACATGACGAATCCGCCAATGGCAAATGACCGCACTCCCCATGAAAGTGGAGTGATTGAAAGATTCTTGGAATCGCCTAACGAGGAAAAGTTCGCCGACCTGTTCGGCGTCTTCACGCCCCAACTGGTCGCTTTCTTCCGCTCACGCGGTTGCCCGCTCGCCCTGAGCGAAGACCTCACTCAGGAGGTAATGCTGACGGTTTATCGAAAGGCTGCGCAGATTCGCGATCGATCACTCTTTCGCGGGTGGCTATTCAAGATTGCGCGCAATGCGCTTTGCAGGCAATACGGGAAGCAGACGCGTGAAGTGGAAACGGTCGACCTGTCGAACATCGCGGGCTGCCTGGTGGGCGCCAGCAACCAACCAGCGGGCACCCCGGCGTTCGAGTTTTACGATTGGATGGCTTTCCTGGAGTCGCGCGAGCGGGAGGCTTTGACCCTGCGTTTTGTCGAGGAGTGGGAATATCACGAGATCGCCGCTGCCAAAAGGATCCCCATCGGCACGGTCCAGTGGCGCGTTTTCAACGCTAAAAAAAAGCTGGCTCCGCATCTGAAGGCACGCCAGATCTCCAGACGCGAAGCGGCCTGAACTCCAAAACCTAAAGCCATGGTGGGGTACACTCGGCCAGATTCGTTAAGTTAGCCATGAAGAGGGATTAGAGAGCATTATAAGGAATATAATGCGATCCATGGCCCCCAACGGAGATGGCGCCGCTCGACGGGATGAGACCTCGGATCTTCAACTCCTGGTTCATTCGGCCCCCAGCCTGATTCACACGGGTAGGCCAGACGGGCACCTGGATTTCTTCAATCAGACATGGCTCAGGTACGTAGGGCGCGCGCTCGAGGATTTGCAGGGCTGGAAGTGGACAGCGTTCATCCATCCCGAGGACGTCGAAGGAATCGTGGAACGGTGGCGCGCTTCGCTTACCAGCGGCGAACCCTTCCTGCATGAAGCTCGCGTTCTGCGAGCGGACGGCGAGCATCGCTGGATGCTGCACCACAAAGTAGCAGCTCGCGACGGACGCGGCCAAATTGTTAAGTGGTATGGATCGAGCATCGATATTGAGGATCGCAAGCGAGCGGAAGTGCGGCTCCGCCAAAGCACCCAGGAACTGCAAACAAGCGAGTTTTATCTCGCCGAAGGGCAGCGGCTTGCCCATATGGGTAGCTGGGCCCTCGATCTTGCGGGATTCGACTATTGGTCTCCTGAATTATTTCGGATGCACGGCCTCGATCCGGGCCGCAAACCGCCGACTATTCTGGAATACTTGGATTGCGCCCATCCACAGGATCGGGAGTCCATGGCGAACCTCATCCAGGGGCTCTGGGCGCAAGCTTCGACCTTCGACGCCACCAAACGCTTTGTCCGACCCAATGGGGAGGTCCGGTACCTTCGCTGCGTCGGTGTTCCTGTCATCGAAAACCAAAGCCTGACAAAGTACGTTGGCAGCGCCATAGACGTTACGGAGCACGAACTCGTGACTCAGGAACTCCGGCGGCGCGAGGCCTATCTGGCAGAAGCCCAGAGACTCAGTCACACAGGTAGCTTTGGGTGGAACGTTTTGACGGACGAGCACTTCTGGTCCGATGAGACTTTTCGAATTTTCGAACTCGCAAATTCTTCGCAAATGTCTTTATCGATGATTTTGGAGCGCGTTCATCCGCAGGATAGGCCTTCAGTGAAAATGGCTATGGCGGCCGCGGCCAATGGAGAAGGAATTGACCTCGAGTGTCGTCTATTACTGCCGGACGGAAGCATCAAATATTTGCATATTGTTGGAAGGGCCGAGAGGCATCGCATCGGGGGTGTTGAGGTCATTGGCGCCGTAATGGATGTCACCGCGCGCAAGCGCACCGAAGTTGAACTTCGCCGGAGCAAAGCGCACTTAACAAATGCCCAGAGACTCAGCCGCACCGGTAGCGTCGGATTGGAAGCAAATACCAAACGGATATTTTGGTCCGAGGAATCGGCTCGGATTTACGGGTACGCTCCCGGGACGGAACCCACACCCGATTTGATTCTGAAGCGAGTCCATCCTGACGATGTAGACCTTCTCACAAGCGTTCTTGAGCGCGCAGCGCAGGGCGGGAGTAACTTTGACTTTGAGCATCGGTTGTTGATGCCGGATGGTTCGATAAAACATATTCATAATCTTTCACACTCATTATGGGACGATGCCGGCAACGTAGAAGTTGTTGGCGCGATCATGGATATCACGGAACGTCGAGTCGCAGAAGAAACAATCCGGCGAAGTGAAGCTTATCTGGCAGAAGCCCAAAGGCTCAGCCACACAGGCAGTTTCGGGTGGCGACCTGAGGACGGAGAGGTTGTCTGGTCCGACGAGACCTATCGCATCTTCGAGTACGACAGCACAGTAAAGCCAACAGGGGATTCAGCGATGCGGCGCATACATCCCCAGGATAGGGCGCTTGTACAACAGGTTCTCGATCGCGCATCCCAGACCGGCACGGACTTCGAACATGAGTATCGCTTGCTGCTGTCTGACGGGCGAGTCAAGCACGTCCACGCGATAGGGCACGCGGTACAGAACGCACTTGGGGAACGCGAGTTTATCGGGGCGGTGACCGACATCACCGAACGCAAGGCAGCCGAGGATAAGATCCGGCGTGTCGTCGACGCCGGCATTCTGGGAATCTTCATCGCCAACGTCGAGGGTCAGATCATCGAAGCCAACCAGGCGTTTCTCCGAATGTTGCAATACGGCCGTGAGGATCTCGTTGCGGGTCGATTGCGCTGGACGGATCTGTCACCGGCTGAAGGGCGCGAGCGCGACGAACGTGCCCTGACAGAAGCACTGGCAACCGGGACTATACAGCCATACGAGAAGGAGTTTCTCCGGAAAGATGGCAGCCCCGTGCCCGTGTTGTTCGGAGCCGCGCTGTTTGAAGGCAGAAGCGAGGGCGTAGCGTTTGTCCTCGACTTGAGCGAAAAAAAGCGCGCCGAGGGAAAAATCCGAGGGCAGGAAATCGAGCTTCGGCAGATTCTGGATCTCACGCCGCAGCACGTCGCCGTGATAGGCTCCTGGCACAATCGCATCTTTGCCAGTCGAGCCCTGCTGGATTATTTCGGCATTAGCCTCGAGGAGTGGCGGAGTCGCGGGACTCAGACGCGTGTTCATCCGGACGATCTTGAACGCCTCGCGTGGGGGCCGCAAGGTGGTCCCCCAGACCAGTACGAAGCGAGGTTACGGAGGTACGACGGAACGTATCGCTGGTTTCTGGTTCGCAACAACCCGTTGTACGACGAACAGGGACACGTAACGCGTTGGTTTGTTGCCGGGACGGACATCAATGACCGCAAGCAGGCTGAAGAGAGACTGCGGCACGAGAACGTCGCCCTCCGCGAGGAGATCGACAAGGCTTCGATGTTCGAAGAAATTGTGGGTACATCAGGGCCTCTGAAGGCCGTCCTTTCGCGGATTGCGAAAGCCGGTCCGACCGATTCCACCGTTCTAATCACTGGAGAAACCGGCACAGGCAAAGAACTCATCGCCCGTGCCCTTCACAAACGATCCCAAAGATCTGGTGGCCCCTTCATTAGTGTGAATTGTGCGGCGCTTCCGCCTACGTTGGTCCTCTCGGAATTGTTTGGCCATGAAAAGGGAGCCTTCACGGGAGCCACGCAGCGTCGGCTTGGGCGATTCGAAATGGCCGACGGCGGAACGATTTTCCTGGACGAAGTGGGCGAACTTTTGCCCGACACCCAAGCCGTGTTATTGAGAGTGCTACAGGAACGGGAATTCGAGCGAGTGGGAGGACGGCAGCCGATCCATGTCGACGTTCGCGTAATCGCTGCCACGAATCGCGACTTGAACGCCGCCTTAGCGAAGGGGACCTTTCGCCAGGATCTCCTTTATCGATTAAATGTGTTTCCCATCGACGTACCGCCCTTGCGAGAACGGAAAGACGACATTCTGATGCTGGTCGAGTATTTCGTCCAACGCTACGCCAATCGGGCGGGCAGAAATATCCGATCGATCGAGCAGAAGACGTTGGATCTGTTGCAATCCTACGACTGGCCTGGCAACATTCGTGAGTTGCAGAATGTAATTGAAAGGTCCATCATCCTTAGCTCGGCTGATGTATTTTCAGTTGATGAGCTGTGGCTTTCGGGAAGGACTTCTCCGCACGCATCTCGGGTTGAAGCATCGCCGGCTTCGAATGTTGAGCCGCGAAGCGAGCGCGAGATTATCGAGGCGACGCTGGCTGAGACTAGAGGCCGGATTTCCGGACCATCGGGGGCGGCGGCAAAGCTCGGGATGCCGCCCTCTACTCTTGAAGATAGGATCAAGGCCTTGAAAATCAATAAGCAACAGTTCAAATTCGGCGAGAGGTTGTCCCCCTAGGCACCCACCGAAACTCCGGTTGTTCGTCACGGAATTCACGGAAGTCACGGAATTCGCGGTGGCGAAGTCCTCCCCTTTCCTTTCCCTTCATCGACTTGGCATTGGTGGTAGTTTTGCAAGCTACTTATGCGTAATCGCAGACTGAACAATCTCGACGCCAGAAGGAGAAGAAGAAGTAAACGGACGTCCAGGATGAGCTGCAGAATCGACCGAGTCGTTAGCGATGACAACCGCGTGGTGTTGCTCGTAAGCGGCCGGATTATGGGGGAACATGTCGACATGCTTCGAGGCGTAGAGGAACAAGAATCGGGTAGTTTCGCCATCGACCTCAAGAACGTTCTGCTTGTCGACAGAGAAGCCGTGAAGCTCCTGGCCTTCAGCGAAGCGAACGGAACGGAACTCAGGAATTGCCCGCCGTATATCCGTGAATGGGTGACAAGAGAGAGGGCGGAAACGTATGGGCGCCCGTCGAGCAACCGCCAGGAAGGTAGGGAGGACATCGAAGATGTATGATTCGAACCCTCGCCTCCATTTTCGCGCCACGCCGAATCGCGTGACCAGCCATTCCACAGATGATGCCGCGAGCCGGGCGAGCACGGGAATCAACGGAGAGCCGGACGAGGAAACACTCGACCTTCGCGACGAGGTTCTGTCGACGTCCATGTTCGAGGAGATCGTCGGGTCTTCCGACGCGATCTGCGGCGTGACCGCGCAGGTGATAAGAGTTGCTCCGAGCGATGCTACTGTTCTGATCACCGGTGAGAGTGGCACGGGAAAAGAGTTGATCGCTCGCGCGATTCACAAGAGGTCACGTAGATCCCGGTCGGTTTTCACGAGACTGAATTGCGCTGTCACTCCCCCGTCGCTGATTGCGGCCGAACTCTTCGGCTACGAGAAAGGCGCCTTCACCGGCGCCAATCAGCGGCGTGCCGGGCGCTTCGAAGTTGCGAACCACGGGACGATGTTTCTGGATGAGATCGGTGAGATGCCGGGCGAAA
>Ga0302319_10024510_pt1 | contig 10724 bp, 13 predicted proteins | sample Bog_T0_2_FD_203319 | JGI IMG/M metagenome (GOLD analysis project Ga0302319, IMG submission 203319) | Peat permafrost microbial communities from Stordalen Mire near Abisko, Sweden - Bog_T0_2 | ecosystem: Environmental > Terrestrial > Soil > Wetlands > Peat | place: Sweden: Abisko, Stordalen Mire... | reverse complement strand
AACCTTCAGTGCTTTTCCAGTCGTCAGCATCGGGTCTCCTCCTCACGCGGCCTCATGCGAGAAACTCTGCGGCCAGCATTCCGCACCAAACGGCAACGAGTCCCAGGATCAGGCTACCGAGCGCGTACAGACCGGCCATGGGAAACCCGCCCGTTCGCAGCAGCGACATCGTCTCCCACTCGTAGGTGGAAAAAGTACTGTACGCTCCCACGAAACCCACGGGAACCAAATACCTCCAGGCAGAGCTAAGGCCGGCGCGCTTTCCCATGAACGTCAGCGTAAATCCGATGACCAAACACGCTGTGAGGTTGATCACCAGCGTTCCATAGGGAAACCTCGCTCCCAGACGATTCGTCACCGTCGCGCCTACCCAGTATCGGGCAATCGATCCCAACGCGCCGCCCAGAGCAATCAGCAGATATTTCTGCAATCCCCCTCCTTGCGGGCTCGCGAAGTTTGTCCCTCGCGAACCAGACACGGGCCCCGAATCCCGGCGGTTCGCGGCGCAGCTCGGCCACGGCCGGGATTCACATCTTGTACAGGGATTGTGTCGGGGGAGACGGCTCCACGACAGGGTTCCCTGCCAGGAGTCATCATCTGTCCGGCGACCTCGCGGACAGCGGTTAAGGGCGAACTCCTTCGCCGCTTCAGTTACGTCCACTACATACGAGCTTCGATTGCGTGTCAAGCATGAAAGCGCGCCACTGGGGTGTCCGGTGCTGGAGGAGAAATCAGCGCTGCATCAGTGGGGGCAGAGCCGTCTTCGAGTCTTTCGATTCGAAGTTGAAGAGCCGCCAATAGGCGCCGGCTCGCCCGATACGTGTGGACTCAATCGGCTCCCCTGTAAATTGCGAGATCGCGTGCTGCCAGAAATGTTGCGCCGTCAGGTTCGCCTCCATTACCCGCACCTGCCATCGGCCTGGATACTTCCTCCACACCTGGTGAGCGATCGAAGTTCCGACGCCCAGCCTCCGATAACGGCGAACCACGAAGAATTCGGTTAAATCCCAGGGCACCTCCGCGCGCGAGACGCTCTCGTCCTTCCCGATCAGGACCAGCCCCGCCAGCTTCTTTTCCACTTTGATCAGGAAGGGGTGACGATCGGGTTCGAGCCAATAACGCGAAAGGTCTTTGTAGTCATAGCGGCCGTTGGAGCGCAGATCGATGGGGTGGAATTCGCTGAAGTCATGCGCGTACAACTCCAGCAGATTCGCCATGATCGACTCATGCCCACGGCCGGCCGGAACTAAGTCGATGCATTCAGGAGATCGGTCGGCGTCTTCAGTGGCCACGGGCATCCTCGGTTGTTGTCCAGAGAACTGGGAACGTCCGGCTGGGAGCCGGGCAGATTCGTCAAAATCCCATGATGTTGTAGCCGCTGTCCACGTAAATCACCTCGCCGGTGACCCCGCTGGCCAGGTCCGAGGTCAGATAGACCGCCGTTTTGCCGACCTCTTCCTGTTCCGTGTTGCGATGCAGAGGAGCGCGATCGGCGTGGTACTTGAGCATGTCCGCCAGAGAACCAATCCCGCGTGCGGCCAGGGTCTTCATGGGGCCGGCGGAAATCGCATTCACGCGGACATTCTGTTTTCCCAGGTCCCAGGCCAGATAGCGCACCGTCGCCTCCAGCGAAGCCTTGGCCACGCCCATGACCTTGTAATGGGGAACTACCTTTTCCGCTCCATAGTAGGTGAGGGTCAGAACCGAACCGCCGTCGGTCATCAGCGGAGCAGCCCCGCGGCTCAGCGCGATCAGCGAATAAACGCTGACATCATGCGCAATTCTGAACCCTTCGCGGGTTGTCTGCAGGAAATCGTTCTTCAGGTCTTCAGCGGGCGCGAACGCGATGCAATGCACCAGCACGTCGAGCTTGCCGTACTTAGCTTTAATCTGCGCGAAGACCTGGTCGATCTCGGCGTCGTTGGATACATCGCACTGGAAGGGCTCGGCGCCCGGCAGATCCTGAATCAGCCCCAGGGCCTCGGCCTTCATGCGCTCGTTTTGATAGCTGATGGCGAGCTTCATGCCCGCCTCTTGCAGCTTTTGCGCAATTCCCCAGGCGATGCTGCGCTTGTTCGCCAGTCCAAAAACAGCCGCTACGCGGCCTTCCAAATTGAGCATGCGTTGTTCCACTCCGCGGAAATTCAATCGCCGCGCGGCGGGTCGCCGTCAGCTACGCCATTGTATCCGCTACCCGGGGATCGGCATGGCGACGCGGCTCAGGCGATTTCACAACGCGACTGGGTCACGCGGTCGCGTGGGGAGGCCTGTTCGCCGACGGGCCGATAATATCTTTGCTCGGGATTGGCGCAGGGCAGGCACAACGTCTCACCATCGCGCTCGACGAAGCGCTGGTAGTTGATCCCCTCGCCGCAGGCGTCGCACGCGATCCGCTCGCCTTTGTAGCCCGGCATCTCTCCTGGACCCAGCGCGACTTCCACCCATTGCTCGCCGAACAGCTCCCCATCGTCCATTTCGCGATACGCCTTCATCTGCTGCTGATTTTTGTCCGCGATTGCGGGATACAGCTCGCGTGCCCGCTGCTTCGAAGAATCCAGAGCCACGATGCGGACCGCCCGTCCCGTTGCCAGGTCCACAAACGTTGCCGCCATCTTGCCCCAGTCGCGAAACTTAAGCGCGCGCTTGCCGAGCCGGCACCCCGTGACCACTCCGATGGCGTCGGTCGCGCAGCGGTCGATCTCGACGTAGGTCACCAGCCGCTTACGATCGCTCCCGCGCGGCTCACCGATGCCCAGCCGATGGCAGCCCAGCATGGCCATGCGCACGCCCAGCACCTGGCCGGCGCACAGATGTCCATGCGCAATCTCAGCCTGACGCAGCAGTTCATCCATAGACTCCATGCGACCATGCTATTCCTGTTACGGAAACTGCGGAGACCCGATTTGCCGGGTCGATTAGTTGTCGCTCTCGTCGTCTTCCACCAGTACCGCGGACGTGCCCACCAGATCGAAGCTGACCTCCGCCGCACCGGTTGGCTGGAAGCTCACCTTGAGCGGCTCGCGTTGCCACGCCGCCGCCGTGCAGACCGGGCTCGGATGATCCGCGGCATCCCACGCCCCCAGCTTCTTCGCCAGCAGGGGACGCCGCGCCTGGACCTGCGCCACCACCGCCAAAAGCTGCTTGCCGCTCGCGTTCACCCCGCAGTACGCCGCATAGTCCCGGAACCAGATCGCCTCGGAGACCAGGGGATCGTAGTCGGGAAGATGCAGAGCCGCTACCTTACCGGTGACGCGATCGATGAGTAGCCACGGACCGCGCTGCCAAACCCACCGCGCTCCTCGTTCTCCCGGCAGGGCATCGTTCAGGCGCTCCGCGCGCCGCACTGCAAAGCTGCGTTCCGTCACTTCGTGGATGTCGCCCGTGGTCCAGTCTTTGACCTGGCCATCCACCAGCACGGGGCGGACCTTTAATTCGGTTTCGCCCTGTTTGGCGCCTGCCGGATCGCCAGCGAGGGAATACGGTTCCCGCCGCGACGCTCCAAGCGCGACCACATGCGGCTTAGCCGCGCCACGCAAGGCGACGGGCGCCGACAGAACCAGCAGCACAACCAACCAACCAGGTTTTCGAGGGGTCATACCTGCAGGCTAGGGAGGAAACGGCGCCTGCAAAAGATCACAAAAGTAATTCTTACTGACTTGCGTTTCCCGCCGGTGCGGCTGTCGAGCTCAGCGCATGCTGCTGGGCATCGACGACCGGCACGCGTCCGTTCATGTAGCGCCAAACCGCCCATCCCGCGCCGGCGAGCAGCAGAAGCAGGACGGCGACCCCAGCCCAACGCAGCGCCGAGTGCCGATGCCGCCGCACCCGCGATTTCCCCACATTCTTCACGAACTCCGCCCAGTCACCCTCGGTTTGTCCCTGTTCAGCGCTGGCGGTAACGAAGCGCTCCACCCAGATCGTCTCGTCCAGGCCGACTGTCCGGGCATAGCCGCGCATGATGCCCTTACTCAGAATGCCACCTGGCAGGGCATCAAACTTCTCGTTTTCCAGCGCGGTCAGGTAACGCGTGATTACCTTGGTCTTCTCGCTGATGGTTTCCAGCGCGACTCCCCGAGCCTCGCGTTCCCGCCGTAACTCTTCGCCAAACTGCCCCACGTTATGCTTCCTTCCCGGAGGACTAGGGGATTTGCCCCTAAAAGATAAGGCTGCAAGGGCAAAACGTCAAAGAAAAAATAAAAACCGGCCCTGGTTTGTTCTTGCAAAAATGATAGTACGAACGTAACTATGGTCGCAAATCCCCCATCTGGGGAGTATTGCCTGGCACTTCAGGCCATAATCGAATGAGCAATACCCGTCGAATCATAGCCCGCCGGGTTTTCACTGCCATTTGCTACTCTGGTTTTTCCATCGCGAAAGGTCCCGCGCCTCATCCTACCCATCAGATGAACAAGCTCGTCTTAGGAAACATTCTTTATCGCCCCGTCCGCTCTGCCATCAGCGTCCTCGCCGTCGCGATTGAGGTCATCATGATCCTGTCCATCGTGGCCATCATGGTCGGCCAGGTCCAGGGCGCTGCCACCCAGACCAGCGGCGTCGGCGCCGACATCATCGTGCGCCCTCCCAATGCCAGCTTCATCAGTGCCGTTGGAGGCGCGCCGGTTCCCGCGAAGGTCTCCGCAGTTTTCGCCAGGTTGGCCCACGTCCAGGCCGCTTCGCCGGTCATTGTCTACCTCAATGTCAGCTCCGCCGTGCAGACCCTCTACGGCATCGATTTCCCCAGCTACAACGCTCTGCGGCCATTCATTTTCCTCTCCGGTAAGCCGCCCAGCGGTCCGAATGAACTCCTGGTCGACGACCTCTACGCGCGGTCGAATCACATTCGGGTCGGTGAGATCGTCCAGCTCCTGAACCACTCGTTCCAGGTCAGCGGAATCGTCGAGCACGGCAAGGGAGGCCGCGTCTTCGTGCCGATTCACACTCTGGGGACGATGCTGGGTACGCCGGACAACGCGTCGATCTTCTACATCCGGAGCGACAATCCGAAAAACGAAGACGCCATCATCCAGGAAATTCACGATACCCCCGGCCTCGGCACCTATCAGGTGCAAACCCTGGCCGACTGGATGTCCACCATGACCCCCGAGCATTTGCCCGGTTTCAATATTGCGCTGCGCGTGGTCATTTCGATCGCGGTGATCGTGGGCTTCCTGGTCATCTTCCAGTCCATGTATACGGCAGTGATGGAACGCACCCGCGAAATCGGCATCCTGAAGTCGCTCGGCGCCTCGAAGGTGTACGTCGTGAACCTGGTTCTGCGCGAGGCGGTCATGGTGTCGATCGCCGGCATCATTGTCGGCATTTTGGCCACCGAGGCGATCCGTTTGGGCATGTCGGTGAAATTTCCAACGCTGCCGTTCCTGATCACGAACCACTGGCGCATGTATGGAACGGCGATCGCGCTGGTGGGATCGATCCTTGGAGCGATCTACCCAGCCTGGAAAGCCGCCAGCAAAGACCCCATCGACGCCCTGGCGTACGAGTAGTTAAAATAGCTATAATAGCTAAATCGGCTACTTTGCCGGCGAGGGTGGCTCATGGTCAAAATGACATCCGCCGAAGCGCAGAATCAGTTCGGCAAGCTCATCGACACAGCGCAGCGCGAACCCGTGGAGATCACGCGCCACGGACGAACCGCGGCCTTCGTGGTGTCGCCGGAGGATATGAGCGAGGTCCTGCGCGAACGCGAGAGGCGTCGCAAGGCGGTCGCTGCGTACGATGCGTGGAGGGCCGAAGCTGACAAACACATTAAGCCGGCAGCCGCGGAGCTCACCGATGAAGAGGTCAATCGCCTGGTTCATGAGCTTCGGTGATAGACCGCATCGACATCAGTTTGAGTAAGGAATTGGGCGTCACTCCGGCAGTTCATCCCCCGGATCGGGCGGCACGTCGGGCGCCCGCAAGAAGATTTCGCCTTCTGCGTTGTTCTGGTCCGACTCCTTCGCGCGAGCGAAAAATGGCGTTCCACGCGGGAACCCGATTTTCCATGGGCGAAACTCCTCCGACTTCCGCGCAACGAACCAGGCGCCGATAAAGCTCAGCAGCAATTCCAGCGAAATCGTGATGGTCGCGATTGGCCAACCCGCGCCGTAAAGGCCGCCATCACGCGTGTGGGAGAAGAAAAGCGACGCGGCTATGAGAACGAAATAGCTGCACCACCCTGCTACCAGGACCGCCATCCGGAGCAGGATGGCAGGCAGGATTGAAGCCACAAACCGAGCGATGGCTCCGATGAATATGCCACCCACCAGCCCAGTCAGAGCTCCCGCGCAGCAAAAGGCGATGATCGGACCATGACTCGGCCCCGGGATCGAATGAATCACAACCGCGCCGACGAATAAACCGATCAGGGATGTTGGCCCGGCTCCGATGACTCCCGTTGGAATCGGGATCGCCCAACGCCGCGCCTTAGGCACAACCGATAGCATCGTGAAGGCAATCGCGGCCGCAAGAATAAAGGGCGCCGCGAAGAGAATCTGCATGGCGCCCCTATTATCCCGTATCTCGGAGTCGCCTACTTCTCTGTCAGAGCCTCAACCCCAGGCAACTTTTTGCCTTCCAGAAACTCGAGGCTCGCTCCGCCGCCGGTCGAGATGTGCTTGATCTGATCCGCAACCCCAGCCTGCTTCACCGCGGCCACTGAATCCCCGCCGCCAACGATCGAAATCGCGGCCACGTTCGCCGCGACGGCCTTCGCGATGGCGTTAGTGCCGACCGCGAAACGAGGAAATTCAAAGACGCCAGCGGGACCGTTCCAGACGATGGTCCGCGCACCCGCGACGATCGTCTCGATGGCTGCAATCGACTTCGGACCGATATCGAGCCCCTGCCAGTCCGGTGGAAAGTTCCTGCTCGAATCCCAGATCTGCGTCTTCGCATCCGCCGAAAAAGCGTCGGCCAGAATGTTATCGACCGGCAACAGCAGTTGGATCCCCAGGGCCTTCGCCTTCTTCAGGGCCTCGCCAGCCATCTCAATCCTGTCTTCTTCTACCAGCGACTTGCCGGTCGTCACGCCCAGAGCGCGCTGGAAGGTGTACGCCATGCCACCCACGATCACCAGCGTATCCACCTTGTCGAGCAGATTATTGATGACGTCGATCTTGCCGGAAATCTTGGAGCCTCCGATGATCGCCACAAACGGCTTTTCCGGATTCTCAAGCGCCTTGCCCAGGTAAGTCAGCTCCTTTTCCATCAGCAACCCGGCCGCCGACTGTTTCACGAAGTGCGTGATCCCTTCGGTCGAAGCATGCGCGCGATGCGCCGAGCCGAAGGCGTCGTTCACGTACACCTCGCACAGCGAGGCAAGCTGCTTTGAAAACGCCGGATCGTTCGCTTCTTCTTCCGGATGGAAGCGCAGGTTTTCGAGCAGCAGCACCTGCCCGGACTCCAGCTGCCGCGCGAGCTCCTGGGCAATGTCGCCCACGCAGTCCGGGGAGAACGCCACGTTGGTCTTCTCGCCCAGGCGATGATCGAGCAGCGTCCGCAGACGATCCACTACCGGCCGCAGGCTGTATTTGAGATTGACTTTGCCCTTGGGCCGGCCCAGATGCGACGCCAGAATCAGCTTCGCCTTGTGGCGCAGCGCGTACTCGATGCTGGGCAGCGTTTCTTTGATGCGTGTGTCGTCGGTGATCTCCGTGCCGTCTTCGCTGAGCGGCACATTGAAATCCACGCGCATGAAGACGTGCTTGTGCGCCAGATCCAGGTCGCGAATCGATAGCTTTGCCATAGTGCTCCCCTCAATCTCCACTGCGCTGGTCATTTCTTATCCTCCTCGATCACCGCGTCCGCCTCAATCTCCACCTTCCAGGTGGGATCGAGCAGCTTTGCCACCACCACCATCGTCGCCGCCGGGCGTATTGCCCCAAAAAACTCACCGTGCGCCCGGCCCACCGCTTCCCAGTCGTCGGCGTTGGTCAGATACATGCGCGTGCGTACCACGTCTTCCAGCCGCGCTCCGGCCTTTTCCAGCGACCCGCGAATGATCTCCAGAATGTGCCGTGTTTGGGTCGCCGCGTCGGCCAGATCGGCGCCCACCGGCCCGGTTCCGGATACATACACCGTATCTCCCGCCCGCACCGCGCGCGAGAAGCCGATCACCGGCTCATAGGGAGACGTCCCTGGAATGTTCTGCCGCATCATGGCCTCCGGCGCGCGAGACCCCCGCCAGGGGTCCCACGCGCAGCAGCAGGTTGGATTACAGCCCCTTCTTTTCGAGGAAGAGGATCAGGTCGCGCACACGGCAGCTATAGCCCCACTCGTTGTCGTACCAGCTGATCACCTTCGCCATGTTCCCGACAACCTTCGTCAGCGGTGCATCCACGATCGACGAGAGCGGATTGCCCTTGAAGTCGCTCGACACCAGTTCGTTCGAGTCCACGCCGAGGATGCCCTTCAGCTCGCCATCCGCCGCAGCCTTAAACGCGGCGTTGATCGTGTCCTTCGTGATCGGCTTTTCCGCCAGGAAGGTCAGATCGACCACCGAGACGTTCGGGGTGGGGACGCGGATGGCGAATCCGTCCAGCTTGCCTTCCACCTCGGGGATGACCAGCTTCAGCGCCTTGGCCGCGCCCGTCGACGTTGGAATCATCGACAGAGCCGCTGCGCGTGCCCTGCGCAGGTCCTTGTGCGGGAAGTCGAGGATGACCTGATCGTTGGTGTAGCTGTGGATCGTCGTCATGATGCCCGACACGATGCCGAACTTCTCCACCAGCACCTTGACCACCGGCGCCAGGCAGTTCGTCGTGCACGAGGCGTTGGAGATGATGTTGTGCTTTGCCGGGTCGTACTTCTTCTCGTTCACGCCCAGCACCACGGTCAAATCCTCGTTGGTCGCCGGAGCGGAGATGATGACCTTCTTCACCGTCCCGCGCAGGTGCGCTTTGGCCTTGGCGCCATCCGTAAAGTGCCCGGTCGATTCCACCACGACCTGGGCGCCCACGGAATCCCACGGCAGCAGCGCCGGATCCTTCTGCGCAAAGACTTTGAGCTTTTTCCCGTCAATCGAGATAAAGTCGTCGCCGGCGACGATGTCATTCTTCAGGTTGCCCAGGATGGAGTCGTATTTGAGCAGGTGAGCCAGCGTCGCTGGGCTGGTGAGGTCGTTGACAGCTACAAATTCCAGTTCCGGGTTTCCCAGCGATGCACGGAATACGTTGCGTCCGATGCGTCCGAACCCGTTGATGCCAACCTTGACGGCCATAGATTTATTCGTCTCCTTGCGTCCATTTTCAACGTCGCGCTGCAGCGTTCACAGTGATCCGGGTCACTCTGATTCCAGAGGGTCCAAAAACGCCCGAAAGCACCCAATTACGAATGCTAGCACCGCAGTCAAGAAAATAAAGGTAATGTGGCCGATGCGAGTCACAATTCTGCATACCAACGTCACACCGCATTCACACAAAACCGTGGCGGAACGGGTACATAACACCGATGTACGTTTGCGGCGCGCCCGCGACTGTGTTACATCCTGGATATGCGCTCGTGGTTGCGCGATCGAATGAGACGACGTACGAAGCGTGGGCCGAATACCTCAGAGTCCACCGGAAAAATTGGGCAGGAACTGCCCCAGAACCAGCCAGCCCCCCTGCAGCCCTCGTATCACGGCGGCAAGACAAAAGCGCCCCCCGACGAGGTGGAGCCCGAGCCGGAGGCCATTGACGCCGCGCCGAAACCCGCTGTCGCGGAGGTTCATGCCGAGCCCATCGGGAAACTGGCTGCGGCCGCCCAGGTCAAACACGCCAAAAGGGATGAGCCTGGCAAAAAGGATCAGCCCGGCAAAGGCGACGAACCGGGCAAAGACGAAGAACCCGGCAAACTGGTCATGGAGACGCAACCGGAATCGCTCGCCACCCCGCCCGCTGAATCGACGTCGGGCGCGGTCAAGGGAGCGCGCGGCTTCGTGGTCCTGACCATTGGCCTGCCGGGATCGGGCAAAACCACCTGGTTCAAGCGCCGCGGGGTCACCCCGCTCTCGAGCGATCTGCTGCGCACGCTTCTGTTCGACGACATCACCGAGCAGCGCTGGCAGGGGCTCGTCTTCTCGACGCTGCGGTCCTTGTTAAGAGCGAGGCTGATTGCCAAGATGCCGTGGAACTACGTGGACGCCACGAACCTTTCACCCCACGAACGCCGTCAGTGGATCAAGATGGCCAAGAGCTTTGGTTACGATGTCCAGGCGGTTTTCTTTGATGTACCGCTTGAAGTCTGCATGGACCGCAATCGCCGTCGCGAACGCACGGTTTCCGACGACATCATGAAGAAAATGGCCGAACGCCTCCGCGCTCCCGACTTCAAAGAAGGCTTCTCGAAAATCACGGTGGTGCGGGTGAAGGGCGCGCCGGGAGCGGGGACGCCGGCGGCTGGGGATGAGGAGTAAGCGCGCAAATCCGTGCTTCTCGTACGCCTAGAGTGGCGATATTCTCACTTGATGAAATATGAGTTTCGGGGCGGGGCGGAGTGGCCTGGGTCACGAGTCCAGGACCACTCGACTGAAGCGGCATGATAGATGCGAGGATCACGGGTGACGTTTTGCGATGGGCGCGAGAGCGTCGCGAACTCAAATTTGAGGATGTGGCTTCGGGTACCCATGCGGCCGTAGGCGATTTGGTTTCATGGGAAAACGGGAGTTCGTTTCCTGCATTTAGTGTCGCGGAGAACCTCGCCCATTACCTACGCATCCCGTTCGGATTTCTCTTCCTATCTAG
>Ga0302319_10024507_pt1 | contig 10726 bp, 6 predicted proteins | sample Bog_T0_2_FD_203319 | JGI IMG/M metagenome (GOLD analysis project Ga0302319, IMG submission 203319) | Peat permafrost microbial communities from Stordalen Mire near Abisko, Sweden - Bog_T0_2 | ecosystem: Environmental > Terrestrial > Soil > Wetlands > Peat | place: Sweden: Abisko, Stordalen Mire... | reverse complement strand
CGGGGATGCTGATGACGAAGAGTGTGCCGCTGAGAATCATGAGCCATTTGCGGCCTAGCCAATCTGCGAGGAGGCCGGCGAACAGGGTGGAGAAGACGGTGCCGAGGAGCACGGCCGCGACGATGGAAGAGAGCTGCGCGGCGGTGAGGTGGGATGTGGCTTCGAGATAAGGGTAAGCGCCAGCGATGATGCCTACGTCGATGCCGTAGAGCAGTCCGCCGAGACCGGCAACGAGGAGGAGAAACCGGGAGTAGGTGGTTTTTGCGGCGGCGGAGGGTGCGGCTGGGTTGGATGCGGTCATGCGGGGGTTCCCTCTTTTGAATGCTGAGCGGGTGGGTTGCGGATGGAGACCAGTATACAGTGATTGAATTGGGGCGAAACGATCAGAAAAGATGATCAGGTTTGACGCTAGTTCGGGGCTTCGGCGAGGAAGCGGCGGACGCGGGTGGAGACGGCTGCGGCGTCGCAGGACAGGATGAGGTGGGCGCAGGTTCCGTGGGAGATGTAGGTGGGTGCGTTGGTGGCGGCGCCCCAATCGAGGGCGGGCTGGGGATTTACGAGGTGGTCGTTGGCGCTGACGATCACGAGGAAATGGGGATGGGCGGCGCGGGCGGCTTCGGGGAGGGAGCGGGGGCCGATTACGTCCTGGGTCATGATGGCTCGGAGCTGCCAGAGTCGGTCGTTGGCGTCGATGGGTAGAGGCGATTCGGCCTGGGCGAAGAAGGATTGGAGCTTGTCGGGAGGGGTGGCCTGGTTGCGAAATTCGGCGGTGGTGACGACCAGGTTTCCGAAGAGGTTGGCGAGTTTGAGGGGCGGTTCGGTGGTGTAGTTGCCGTTTTTGTAGTCGGGGTCGTCGACGATGGATTCGACCATGATGCGCTTGACCTGGAGGTCGTAGCTTGTGAGGCGCGGGGTTCCGAGGATGGGGACGGCGAGGTCGAAGAAGTCGGGATGGGCGACGGCCCAATCGAAGGTCTGCTCGCCGCCCATGGAGAGGCCGGTAACGGCATGGAGGTGGTAGAGGCCGAGGACTTCAGTGACGACGCGGTATTCGGCTTCGACGGTGTCGCGCATGGTGAAGGCGGGGAAGGCAGTGCCGTGCTGGGTGGGGCTGTTGGAGGGTGAGGAGGAGACGCCGTTGCCGAGGGCGTCGATGGCGATGCCGTAGAAGCGGGTGGTGTCGACGAGGTGGCTGGGGGATCTGCCATTGCCGAAGAGCGGGACCAGCTCTGAAGAGCGGCCGTAGAGCCAGGTGGGCATGAGGACGGCGTTGTCGCGAGCGGCGTTGAGCTTGCCGAAGGTGCGGTAGCCGATGCGGCAGTCCTGGATGACCTTGCCGCTCTCGAGCTTGCAATGGCCTAGCTGAGCGAATTGCTGGGCGGTTTCCTGGGTGGGGTCGGCGGCCCGGCTGAGCTGAGGGGGAAAAAAGAGAGCGAGGAAACAACAGGCCAGTGCGATGGTGTTGAGCTTTTGGCGGGGATGGGGTGGTGTGGGCATGGGCGCGGGTTGGGGTTCAATCTGCTGGTACGCCTAGGGGGCGGCGCTCGGCTGCGGTGAGGGCGCCGACCAGGACGCGGACGTTTTCTTCGCGGACCTCGAAACGTTGATACTCGCGATCGGAGGCGTCTCCCAGGGACATCTGCTGTTTGCGGAAGCGCATGGGGCTGCGGGCAGGGGTGCGGGCGCTGGAGTGGAACTCGACCGCGCCGGTGGCTGCGGCGAGTGCGGCAATGTTGTGGGGACGTATGCCGCCGCCGACCATGACGGCGATTCGGCCACGGGAAACTTCGATCATGTGGGCGATTTGGGCGACGCCAAGCGGGGCCTGGGGTGCGCCGCCGGAGGTGAGGATGCGGGTTGCGCCGGTGGCGATGACGTGTTCGAGCGCGGCGGGCAGGTCGGGGGTCATGTCGATTGCGCGATGGAAGGTTACGGGCAGGGGTTGGGCGAGTTGGACAAGTGTGCGGGTCCGTTCGACGTCGATGCGGGCCCGCTGGTCGAGGATGCCGAGGACGATGCCGTCTGCGCCGAGGTTGCGGGCGTGGAGGATGTCTTGTTCCATGACTTCAACTTCGAGATCGGAGTAGCAGAAGTCTCCGCCTCGGGGACGGACCATGACGAAGAGGCCTATGGCGATGTGGCGGCGAACGGTGGCGATGAGTCCGGAAGCGGGGGTGATGCCGCCTTCGAGGAGATCGGAGCAGAGTTCGACACGGGCTGCGCCGCCGCGTTCGGCTGCGATAGCGGACTCAACTGAGTCGATACAGACTTCCAGGTGCATGGCGGCTGCGTCCTGCTCGGGAGGGTTTGGGGCTTCGGTGATCATCGTAGCACCTGCCACCTGCGGGATGGTTCAGCGAACAGCGGACAGGGAACAGGGGGCAGACGCGGCGAGGGGAGGGTTGTGCGTTCCCACCCATTCCGCAAAGAGCGCGGAATGGATTTGGCACCCAGAGTTGATTCGGTGGGGCTGACTCCCGAGGTTGAGCTGGCTCCCTAGTTGTCGTCGGTGATTTTGCGCCAGGGGCCAGACGGAAGTGGGGAGGCGGGTTTGGAGAGGTCGAGGCTGGAGCGGGGCAGGACTACGAGGTCGACGCGGCGGTTTTCGGCGCGGCCTTCGGGAGTGTCATTTGCGGCCACGGGGTGGAACTCGGCGTAGCCGGCGGCGGAGAGGCGATCGGGTTGGACGGCACGGAGTTGGAGCAGCAGGCGGGCGATGCTGGTGGCGCGGGCGGTGGAGAGCTCCCAGTTGGAGTCGAAGTCTGGGGTGTGGATGGGGATGTTGTCAGTGTGGCCTTCGACGCGGAGGTCGTAGGGGGACTGGGCGAGAGCGGTCGCGATCTGGCGGAGGGTGGAAAGGGATTCCGGCTTGGGGGTGGCGGAGCCGGAGGCGAAGAAGCCGGCCTCGGGCAGGCTGATGACGAGGCCGTCGCGACCCATATGGATGGAAACGGTGTGGGTGGCTACCTGGTTGGATAGGGTTTGGGTGAGCTGGCGGCGAATGCGGTCGAGATCCTGCTGGATGCGGGCGGGCGCGAAGACGGTTTCACCCATCACGATGTTCAGGGGCATGACTGTGTTTTCGTTGGATGATCCCAAGGGGTGACTGCCTAGCACGCCAAAGATGCTGAGAGAGTGGAAGGCGGCGTTGATGGAGTGAGGGATCTGGGCCTGCTTTTTCTGGTCAGCTCTGGCGAAGGCGAAGAGGACGACGAAGAGGCCGAAGAGCAGGGTGATGAAGTCGGCATAGGAGATGAGCCAGCGGTCGTGGGTGACTCGGGCGCGGCGGACGTGCGGTCTCATGCGGCTCTCTCCTTTTTTGGTTTGATCGGGTCGTCGAGGAATCCGGAGAGTTTGATTTCAAGCATGCGGGGGTTGATTCCTTCAAGGATGGAGGCAACTCCTTCGAGCATCATTTCGCGGCAGAGGTGTTGCTCGCGAATGCGGATGCGCATTTTTCCGGCGAAGGGGAGGAAGAAGAGGTTGGCGATGCCGACGCCGTAGATGGTGGCGACAAAGGCGACGGCGATGCCGCGGCCGACTTCGTTGATGTTGTCGAGGTGCTGCATGACCTGGATGAGTCCGAGGACCGCGCCGAGGATGCCGATGGTGGGAGAGAAGCCGCCGGCGGACTCGAAGACGGCGGGGAGGCGTTCTTCGCTTTCGGTGGCGGAGTCGAGGGAGACCTGCATGATGCGGCGTAGTTCGCTGGGCTCGGTGCCATCGACAGCGAGCATGATGGACTGGCGGAGGAAGGGGTTCTCGATGGTCTGGAGATCGGTGTCGAGGGAAACGACGCCCTGGCGGCGGGCCTTGTTGGCGAAGGCGACCAATTGACGGATGAGCTGATCGTTCTGTTGACGCGGTGCGATGAAGAGGTTGCCCAGGCTGCGGAAGGCTGCAACGACGGTGGACATGGGGAACTGGAGAAGCACGGCGCCGATGGTTCCTCCGAATACGATCAGGGCGGCGGTGGGCTGGAGAATCTGTCCCAGGTTTCCGCCTTCGAGGAGCAGGCCGGCGATAATGCCGGCGATGGCCAGGAAGACGCCGGCGATGCTTGACTTGTCCATCGAAAGCTCCTAGAAAGTTGGGTCGGCTGCGTATGCGGAAGGGAAGAGTATTTCTCAGGAGCCGTGCTCGGGATTGCGACGCAGAGCGTGCGGGGCGTTGATGAGAGTCGAGACATCGAGACTGGTGATGGAGACAACGCGCTGCAGGTCTTCGGAGGAGGGCAGGCGGCGAGCTGCGATCGACAGCAGGCGGGCGCGATAGCCAATGACCCGGTCGGTGACTTCCTCGCAGGACTCGCGGACGATGATCTTTTCACCATTGATAAGGGTGAGCATGGTATCGGGGGAGGCCTCCGCGGTTTTGATGAGATCGCTATTGAGAACGATGGGAATGCCGTTAAGGCGAGTGAGTTGGATCATGGGTTGAATTCCCTCTGAGGAGGTTATCGGCGGGTGGTGCAAAAGGTTAAAAAAGTCGAAGCAAACTAAAGGAATTGTCCCCGGCTGGACAGTTGCGGGGGGTGAATAAAGTCCAAAAGGGCGGGGCCGAAGAAGGGGCCAGATGCGGCGATACCCGCTCAGGATGCAGCAGCCCAGGGCACGGAATAGAGATGGGAGCTGATTCAGAGGAGGGCCGCAAATCCACGCATCTCACAGGAGAAAGTTATGTCCCTGGGTGTATTGAATAACATCAATGCGATTTATGCAGAGAACAACCTGAACAACACCAGCAACAGCTTGTCGACCGTGCTGAATCAGCTGTCATCCGGATCGAAGATCAATTCCGGAGCGGACGATGCGGCCGGTCTTTCGCTGGTGGATGGGTTGCAGGCGAACTCGATGGCGCTGTCTCAGTCCCAGACGAACTCGACCGAGGGCGTTGGGTTGTTGACGGTGGCCGATGGCGCTCTTTCGCAAGTGACGAACCTGCTTAACCGGGCCGTGACGCTGGCTACCGAAGCCTCGAACGGCACCCTCAACAGCTCGCAGGATACGGCTGCGAACCAGGAGTACCAGTCGATACTCTCGGAAATCTCGAACATCGGTTCGACCACGACTTATAACGACACCTCGGTGTTCGGCAAGTCAGTGAATATTTATACCGGCGACTCTTCGACGACGGGTGCGTCGGTGGACGACCTGAATATCGCCTCGCTTTCCTCGTCCAACGTGGGCGACAGCGGCGGCGTGATGGCCTACAGCAACGGCAGCAACAACGTGTTCGTGAACCTGTCGGGCGCCAACGGCAATGCCAAGTCAACCGATACGCTGAACTCGAGCGGGGCCACTTCCATCGATGTGAGTTACCTGGTGAAGGGCGCCAACGGCAGCACGAACGCGGCTTCGACCACCATTTCCGTGGGCACGAACACCAACTACGCGAACACCGCGGCCGGCATGATCAGCGCGATCAACAATTCAGGTCTTGGCCTGAACGCGACCTTCACCACGCAGTCGATTGCGGGGGTGCAAGGCGGCGGCGCTCAGACCGGCATTGAAATCTCCGGCGGACAGATTTCCGCGGGCACGGCGGCGAGCAGCGCCAGCACCAGCGGCATTCTCAATCCGACAGGCATTCCATCTTCAGAGCTTTTGACCACGGGCCAGTCGTTCACATTCAGTCAGGGCGGCACATCCGTGGGCTCGGTGACGGTCGGGTCTACCAACAACACGTTGCAGACGTTGGCGACAGCGATTGGCACGGCGACCGGCGGCGCGGTGACGGCCACTGTGATTACCAACGGTGACGGGACGCAGAGCCTGGCGCTGGGTAACTCCAGTCCCTCCCAGGGCGCGCTGGCAGTAGCCACTACGGCCGGCAGCGGCAGCTCCGCACCGACATTTACTTCAACCAATGCAGCAGGCACCAATTCACCGCTGATGGCCAGCAGCATTACGGCGGCAGTTGTGACCGGCGTTGCTTCGCAGACGGCGGTTGCCGGATCGAACACATTCACCCTGGCTGGCGGCGGCGCAACCAGCACGCTGACCGGAGTTGCCAACTCGGCTGTGCAACTGACCGCGGGCACCAGCATTACCATCACCAACAACCTGCCGGGCAGCAATACGCCGACGACCTATGTGGTGGGAGCGGGCACCAACTCGTTCACGCTGTCGGGCAACACCGTGTACACAGGTTCCGGACAGAACTCGATGGCCAACCTGGTATCGATCATCAACAGCACATCTACGGCACACAGCCTGGGCACAACGGCCTCGGCCGTGAACGGAGTGCTGACCGTGGCCTCGACCACCTCGCAGACCGGCGACAACATCACGTTGTCGAACGCCACACTGACCAATGCCACCAACCAGCTTGCCATGTATAGCCCGACCGACGGCGGCGCGGCCACTACCGGCACACTCACCAAGACCGAGATTTATGCGGGAGCGGGAGCCTCGCAGGATGACGTGGTGAGCGGCACGATGGTGCTTTCCAACGGCACATCCGCGGATAACGTGACCTTGACAGGGAATGGCACGTCGACCACATACGCGGACATGATCTCGACGATCAATGCCAATAGCGCAACGCTGGGGGTGACTGCATCGTGGAGTACAACGATGGGTTCGAGCAACAACCAGGCAGGCATCCTGTTGACTTCGAACACTCCCAGCGGGGCAGCCACAATCACAACTTCCGGCTCAACACTTGGAGATGTGACCACGGCGACCGGCGGATCGAAGACGGTTACGGCATTGAATGCGGGCGCGAGCTCGGCTGAGGACGATGTGATTTCCGGCAGCGTCACGGTGCACAACGGGAGTTCGAGTGTTGCCTTCACTGCCACAGGTACATCGACCTACGCGGATCTGGCGACAGCAATCAACGGAGCCAACATTGGCGTAACAGCCACATGGGACTCCACGAATAACGCGCTGGACCTGACCTCGGCAACCAAGGGAGCAAATGCGGCTGTGACTTTGACGGGTGTTGGCTTGACCGACACGATCGCAGGCGGCGGGACAGCGATCTCGATCAATTCAGGCTTGAGCTCCGTAGGAACCGCTCCGACCAATACGGCGGCACTGGTGGATGTGAATGGAAGCGGATCGAGCGCGGTGGGTACTGCGGGCGCGGCTGCGACGTATGCAACCGGCATCCTGCAACTGGGACAGACACCCACCAACGGCGCGCCGACGACAATCACCGATGGAACCGACCAGATTACCGGCGCAGTGACACTGCAGGCCGGCACCAGCGGCACGGCTCTGACGTTTGTGCAGGGAAGCGGCCAGAATACGGCCAACACCATCTACACGGGCGGCACGGATGTGACGCACCTTGTGGCTGCGATCAATGCCAACAGCACGACACTGGGGCTGACGGCAAGCGATCCGGGAACCGGGTCTGGCGCCATCTACCTGCAGGCCACCACGGCTGGCTCGTTGACTGGCGGCATCACGGCCACCAGCAGCACGCTGGCGGATACCACCTACTCCTCAGCGACGCTTGGATCGACAGGCGGTGTTTCCGGAACCGGCTCGAACGCGCTGACTGGCGTAACGGGTACGGATGCTTCCATCACGGTGGGTCTGAGCGCGACAGGCGGAGCGATCAACACCAGCGACGTTCTGACCACCGGGGCCCAGATCCAGCTCACCAACGGCGGCGTGACGGACACGTTCATTGTTGGCGCGAACACCACCGGCAGCCCGGCTCCGACCCATACGTTCTATACCGGGGCGAACAACAACACCGTAGCCAACCTGGCGGCGACGATCACCGCGAGCGCCGACAACGGCATCAGCGCTTCGGCCAACACAAACGGTCTGGTGGTGAGCTCGACGGCGGCAGAGACGGGCAACATCACACTGACTTCGAGCACCCTGGCAGATACCACGCAGGGAGCTTACGGCAACGTGAGCCTGGGCACATTCGGCAGCGTGAACGATACGGTCTCCGGATCGTTCCATCTGACCGACGCAGGCGGCGCGCAGACCATTACGGCGACCCAGGGCGAGACGGTTTCGCAGTTGCTGACAACGATCAACGGCGCCAGCAACACGAATCCGGACGGAGTGCACGCCACCTGGCAGGCGAGCGGGAATTCCGGCTCGGGGTCGATTGTGCTGACCTCGACCACGGAGGGGACGGCAGGCTCGATCAGCGCGCTGTCGACTTCGTTGACGGACACGGCACCCTCGGTGAACCTGACCTATACGGCGAGCAACGCGTACAGCACCGGGATCTCCGGCGACGCAACCAACAAGGTGTTCGACTCGACCGCAGGGCAGAGCTCGACCGCTGTTGCGGGCATGGTTGCCAACCAGAAATCCGCCAGCGGAGTAGCAACGATCAGCTACTCCGACGGAGCGGGCCAGTCCTTGAGTGCAACGGATCTGTCCAACCAGTCAGATGCGGAGACCTCCTTGACTGCGCTGAACAACTCCATTACGGCGGTTGCCGCCCAGGACGGGTATATCGGCGCTCAAATCAATACGCTGAACGCGGTAAGCCAGGTGCTGAGCACGCAGCAGGAGAACGTGACTTCAGCGCAAAACGCGGTGCAGGCCACCGACTATGCTTCGGCAACCTCGAATATGTCGAAGTACGAAATTCTGAGCCAGACCGGTATTTCGGCACTGGCGCAGGCCAACAGCATGCAGCAGGAAGTGACCAAGCTGCTGCAGTAATCATTCGGAAGATGGAAGGAAGCAAACGGTCAGGCAGGGGAGGGCGTCCATCGGGCGCCCTCCATTGCGCGTGTGTTGGGCAGATGAGGGCGGGGATTGATTTTTTCCAATCCATCTTCCAGCCCGGTGGAACGCCGCCTGCACCGGTTCAACCGAGGTGTGTGCGATGGGCACAGTGGGTTTGAGTTTCGGGTCGCCTACCAGCGGTACGGGGTTCAATGTAAGTTCTACCGTGTCGGCGATTGTGGCGAATTTGCAGAACGTGGAGACGCCGTGGAAGACGCAGCTGACCAGCCTGGAGAGTCAGGACACGGCGATTTCGAGCCTGGGAACGCTGTTCTCGAACCTCTCCAATGACATGAGTTCGCTGACGGATTTTGAGGGGATTCTGTCGCAGAAGACGGGGTCGAGTTCCGATACCAACGTGCTGACACTGACCGCGGCAACGTCGGCGGCGATTGCCGGGACGCACACGGTGGAGGTGACGAACCTGGCGCAGACGTCAAGCGGCTATCTGGCAGAGGTGCCGAGCGCAAGCACTGCATTGACCGGATCTATCACATTACAGGACGCTACCGGTACGGCGGTCACGATTACGCTGAATTCTTCGGACAACACGCTGACCGGCCTGGCGGCGACGATCAACTCATCTGGGGTGGGCATCACGGCGAGTGTGCTGTCCGAGGCTTCGGGGTCGATTCTGAGCCTGGTGTCGGGAACGTCGGGGGCGGCGGGAAACATCACGGTCAGCGACAACTCGATTGCGGCATATCTGGGTGCGACGACGACGGCCGCGACGAGCACGGTGAACGCGAGCGCGACGGTGGGCGAGATTGCCAAGTCAACCGACGCGCTGTCGGGGTCGATGTCGATTCAGGTTGGGTCGGGCACAATGGAGAACGTGGTGATCGGTGCCGCGCCGGCGTCTCCAGCAGCAAGCACCATCTATACAGGCAGCGGCGTCAACACGCTGGCAGGCATCGAGGGCGCGATCAATGCGGCCGGGATTGGAGTGACGGCCTCGATGGTAACCAACAGCGATGGGAGCCAAAGCCTTTCTTTGGCGTCGGGAACCACTGGCACAGCGGGGGCGCTGACCGTGGCCTCCAGTCTGCTGGACACGAATGCGGGGACGCTGGGGTATACAGCATCGGTGGTCGGAAAGGACGCCAGTTTAACCGTGGACGGGATTGCGTTGACGAGTGCCTCGAACACGGTAGCCAACCTTATCCCGGGGGTGACGTTCCAACTGCTTGCGCCCAGTGCGACTGAATCCAATGGCAGCCTGGAACAGGTGCAGGTGGTGATTGGCAATGACAATACCGAAGTCGAAAGCGCGATGAACCAGTTTGTAAGCGACTACAACGCGCTCGTGAGCGGCATCAATACGCAGGAGGGCAACGACAGCTCGGGGAGTCCGGAGCCGCTGTTTGGGTCCCCGACATTGTCGTTGTTGCAACAGCAGTTAATGAATGGTCTGAATACGTCAAATCCAAATGGGAGTCTGACATCGATTGCAGAGGGCACGGGAACCTCGCTTTCCGGGTCGCTCACTCTCCAGGTGGGCGCTGGCACGATGGAGACGGTGGTGATTGGAGCGGCGCCGAGTCCGCCGGCTGCAAACACGCTCTATACCGGAACGGGGAGCAGTTCGAGTACGCTTGCCGGCCTGGCCAGCACTATCAACGCCGCCAAGCTTGGCGTGACGGCCAGTGTGGTGACCGCGGACGGTCAGTCGACATTGACATTCTTGTCGGGAACAGAGGGCGAGACCGGGGCTTTGACCGTTACCTCAAGCGTGGTTGCGACCAGCGAGGCGGGCCTGAGCTACTCGGGGACGCCTGGAACCGATGCGTCGAGCAGCAGCGCGGCTACCGCCTCTACGGGCACGTTTACAGAACTGGCTGGAGCCAACGATCCGCTGGCCGGATCGATGACCATCCAGGTGGGTACGGGGCAGGCGCAGACGATCACCGTCTCTTCCTCCGACAACACGCTGGCGGGGCTCGAATCCGCGATCAATGCGGGCAACTACGGGGTTACGGCTTCAATTGCGATTGATCCCGCGAGCGGGG
>Ga0302319_10024506_pt1 | contig 10726 bp, 11 predicted proteins | sample Bog_T0_2_FD_203319 | JGI IMG/M metagenome (GOLD analysis project Ga0302319, IMG submission 203319) | Peat permafrost microbial communities from Stordalen Mire near Abisko, Sweden - Bog_T0_2 | ecosystem: Environmental > Terrestrial > Soil > Wetlands > Peat | place: Sweden: Abisko, Stordalen Mire... | reverse complement strand
ACCGGTCTCGTGGCGCCCGTGTTACCGGTGCCCACCGAGATGGAACGGGTGGCCGACGACTTGTGGGCGATGGGCCTGACCACTGAAGCAACGGCGATCTCGCTGGTGCGCGAGTACCTCGACGAGCGCGGCGTCACTCGCGCGAGCGCGCTCTTCGCCGCCGAGAGTTCGCGGGTGAGCGTCGCGGGGGTCGTCACGCATCGCCAGCACCCCGAAACGGCGAAGGGCGCGGTGTTCTTGAACCTCGAAGACGAGACCGGACACGTGAACGTGATTTTCTCCAAGGGTGCGTGGGCGCGGTGGAGGGTGATTGCTCGTTCCTCGCGGGCCCTCGTCATACGAGGCTCGTTGCAACGCGGCCAGGGCACCCTGGTACTGACCGCCGAGTCCGTCGAGCCGCTCCACCTCGGTGCGACGGTGCCGTCGAGGGACTGGCACTAAATGACCCACGTAACGAACGAGACGACCGTGGAAGAATGAGGGCTATGCGGACCCGACTGCTCTTTTCACAACGCGTCGTGCTCATCATCGCCCTCGCGTTCGCCCTCTACGTTCTCGGTATCTGGCTCACGAACCTCGGCACGCATCTGTTCACGGGATGGGTTGGTTACGCGCCACTTCAAAACAACAACACGATCCCGTACGCCGGGGGAATGCACGCGTGGGTCCGTCTGGTCATCTGGCTTCTACTCACGCTCGTGTGGACCATTACGTCGCTGTCATTGTTGCGGCCAACGCAGGCGCACGACAACACCGCGTCGAGCACGACACCGTGAGCGACCACGTGTCCCCGGTACGCGTGGCGGCACTGCAGATGCGTTCGGGCACCGACGTCGAAAAGAACCTGCTGGCGGCGACCGAGCTCGTGCACGTAGCCGCCGATCAGGGCGCGACCTACATCCAACTGCCCGAGTACTTCAATTACTACGGACCAGCCAAACACTTCGCCGACGTCGCCGAGGAAATTCCGGGCGTCACTTCGCGCGCAATGGGCGAAGTCGCGCGCGAGCGTCACGTCACGCTTCATCTGGGCAGCATGCTGCAAGACTCGCGCAGCGCCGAACGATCGGCGAACACCAGTGTGTTGTTGGGCGACGACGGTGCGATCATCGCGCTTTATCAAAAGACCCATCTTTTCGACATCGACGTACCCGGCGAGGTCTCGTACCGAGAATCCGCCGCCATCGCGGCTGGTTCGCGACTCGTCGTCGCCGAGCTCGGCGGCTTCACGCTTGGTCTGTCGATCTGCTTTGACGTGCGCTTCGCCGAACTGTATCGACAACTCGCGCTGCGAGGTGCCACCGTCTTCGCGGTGCCGTCCGCGTTCTCGGCGGTGACGGGACCCGCGCACTGGGAGGTGCTCTTGCGAGCTCGAGCGATTGAGAACCACGCGTTCGTCATCGCCGCGACCCAGGCGGGCACGACCGAAGAGGGACTCGCGACCTACGGACACGCGATGATCATTGATCCTTGGGGCAGTGTGCTCGCCCAGTCGAGCGGCGACGAGCAGGAGGTCGTGCTGTGCGATATCGATCTCTCACAAGTCGCACGACGTCGTCGTGAGATCGACGTCTTCGCACTTCGACGGCCCGAACTCTACGAACAAACGCGTGAATGAGCACTGCGCGCAGGGACCGACAAGGACGGTCGGCGAAGTAGAGTGGTTTTTAAGACGTTCGACGTAATCGCGAAGAGAATCAGCGGAACTAGGTGAACATAGTGGTATCTCTGGACTTCGAGCGACGCGACGTGTTCCTTGCGCTTCTCATCAATGAGTGTCCGAGTTGCGGCCTTCGCGGGCGGTACTCGCGGTGAGTTACTCCTTTCACGATCACTACCCTCCGGCGGAGCAGAAGTCGATCCTGTTCAGCCTCCAAGACGCCGTGTCCGCGGTCGATCGGGACGGAACGATCATCTACTGGAACCAGGCGTCCGAAAGCCTCTACGGTTACAAGGCCTCGGAGTTGATCGGCCACAGCATCAAAGAGCGCAGTCCGGGTCCGTGGAGTTCTAAGACCGCCCTCGACGCACTCGCCGTGGACCCGGGCCCCGTCGTCGGCGCCGATGAAACCTCGCGGATAATGAAATACGGTTCGATGCTGACGGTGTCGGTTCGATTTTCCGCCATGCGCGGCGAGTCGGGTGAGATGGTGGGACTGTCTGCGGTCTCACGTGACATCACGCGATACCGCGAGTCTGAACTCGCGCGCGCGGACCTCACGCGTCGACTCTTGAATCTCGAAGATGAGATCTCCAAGAAGATCGTCAACGACATTCATGACGGTGTCCTCCAAGAACTGATCGCGAACTCGTTGCGACTTCGCATGTTGATGAAAAAGGCTGACGATGAGGCGGCGTCGTCGCAACTTGAGTCAATCGAACGCTCCATCTCTCAGTCCATTGAGCAGTTGCGCACGATCATGTTCGAGGTCTCGCCCTCGGCGCTCGACTTCGGTGGCGTGCTCGAAGCATTGCGCGAACACTTCGATCGACTTCACGACATGTCCGAGCAGACAGAACTCGTGTTCGAGAATCTTCCCAGTCCTTCGCTGTCACCTCAGAACGCGTCGACGCTCTTTCGCATAGGTCGAGAAGCGATCACCAACGCGCTCAAGCACGCACACGCCTCGAACATTCGGGCGAGCATCGTCGAGGCGTACGGCGGGTACCAGATGTACATCGCCGACGACGGCCGAGGGATGACGAGTACGAAGTCTGGTTCCGGGCACTTCGGCATACAAACCATGCGCGACCGGGCCGAACAAGACGGGGGCCACCTGGACATCGAGAGCGACCCCGCTTCGGGAACGCGCATCCAGGTGTGGATTCCTCGTGTCGGAGGGGTTTCGAACCGGATTTAACCGTCGCGCGAGACGGCATCACGGGTAATATTCGTCAACTGGCGTGAGGTCTCGTAGGTGTGATTGATTGGCACTGACGGGGTTGTTTCGCGACAATGCGCAGAATGCGTAGGAAGAGTCGAAGTGGGAGTCGGACCCGTGGCAAGTGAGGGCGAACGTGACGCGCAACAAGCGCCGAAGTACGTCGGGCACCAGTGGGTCTCATTGAGCGTGCGCTTGTCTGTTCGAGGGTCGTCGCGGTGAGCGAGTCGCAACTTCGCGTGGTCGTCGCGGACGACAATGACGCGATGCGTCAGGCGATTGCGGACCTCATTGGTTCGGCGGACGATCTCGAAGTCGTGGGCATGGGTCGCAACGTGGAAGAGACGCTCGACCTGGTCGCGTCGCTCACCCCCGACGTCGTGGTCACCGACGTCTGGATGCCCGGCGGGGGTGGGGCTGCGGTCAGTGAAGGCGTCAAGCGCATTGGCGGCGTGCGCGGCGTCGTCGCGATCTCGGCGTCGTCGATTCGAGGCACCAAAGAGGCCGTGCTCGCGGCCGGTGCGTCGGCGTTCTTGCTCAAGGACACGGCCGACAAGGACCTCGTGCGAGTGATTCGAGAAGTCGCGGAGTCCCCGCGCAGCGCCATTCTCGAGACCAGGACGACCGAGGTCGTCGCGGTACGCGTCGTTGACCGATTCGGCGCGATTTTTGGTTGGGACGCGGGCGCCGAGGCGCTCTACGGCTGGACCGCTGACGAAGTGCTCGAACGAACCGTGGGGGATTTCGTCGTGGGACCGTGGACACTCGACGTCAGTGCCGAGATGATGGAAGTTCTCTCGCTTGGGCGCACTTGGGAGGGTGATTTCACGCACTCGAGGAAGGACCGCGCTCTCATCAAGGTCCACGGCATCTACGTTCCGGTCATTGTTTTTGGCGTCGTCCAGTGCATCGTGGCCATCACGTACCAAATTGGCTGACCGTGACGAGGCGAGGCGCGGCCCATCTCCAAGTGCGCGATATCGCTACGTCCGCAGTGTTTCCTTCGTACACTTGAAGCGGACGCGCCAGAGCGTGCCCACGTATTGACGTCGTCGAAACCGGGAGAGAATCATCGAAGAGGTAATCACTATCGCGATTGTGGACGACCACCGCATGGTCGCCGAGATGCTCTCGGTGATGGTCAAGGGTGAGTCGGACATGGCGTTAGTGGGAACCGCGCAAAACGTCGCCGAAGCCCTCGCGCTCGTCGAGCGAGAACAACCCAACGTCGTGCTGATGGATTACCGCCTGCCCGACGGCGACGGTATCGGCGCGGTCAAGAGCATCCTCGAGCGCTGGCCCGAGACCCACGTGGTGATGCTCTCGGGTGACGCGGGCCACGACCTTATGGCGCGCGCCATCGAGGCGGGCTGTGTGGGCATGCTGGCAAAGGACCGGCCAGTTGACGAACTACTGAGCGCCATCCGCTCGGCCTCGCGCGGCGAGCTCGTGTTCCGCGCGGACGACATGAACAAACTTCTCAGTCACTTGCGCAAGCCCGCGAATCCCGACGCTGATTTTCTGACGCCCCGCGAGATCGAGGTACTGCAGTTGCTCGCCGAGGGACTGTCCACTGAGCGGATCGCCACGGACTTATTTATCTCGGTCAATACCGTGCGAAATCACGTGAGCAAGATCCTCGCGAAACTCGGCGCGCACTCGAAACTCGAGGCGGTCGCTATCGCCACGCGCGACAAGATCGTCAACATCGGCGTCTAGGTTTTCACGGCGCCGTTCGCACGCCACCGCGAAACCCTGCAGTTCGTCAACGGTTCTGCACCGTCGAGTTCGTACTTATTGCTTCTTGGTGGCGATTTCGGCCGCACGCTTGGCCTTGGCCAAACGAGCCAACCTCTTCGCACGCGCGAGCGCGGCGCGGTGCCTCGCGAGTGCGGCCTTGGAGGGGGCGATCGAGGACTTGATGGTGGGCGACGGCGCCACAGTGGCGGGGGTCGCACCGAGCGCGAGTGCGCTGTTGGGCGAGGCGGCAGGGGTGCCGAGTCCGGTCGGACCGTTGTAGCCGTTCTGGCTGAGCGCTGCGTTGCAGAGGTACGTACCGCAGCTGCCGTCAGAACCCGACGTGACGCTGACCAGTGCGGAACGGTTCGCGTACAGGTCGGTCACGGGGTACGAGTTGGCGGGGAAAGAAGAGTTCGCAACCGCGAAGAGTGCACCGACGATAGGTGTCGCGACACTCGTGCCACCCGCGATGAGCAGGCCGGCCTGGTTGTAGGAGTCGTAGATCCACACACCGGTCGAGGGGTTCGCGACCGCGGCCACGTCAGCGACCGCACGGTTGGCACAACCGGTGTCGGTTTGCCACGTGGGCTTGGGCTCGTAGAGGCTGCAACCCGAGGTCGTGCCGTTCCACGCGGTCTCGTTGCCGTTGCGTGTGCCGATGCCGGACGCTTGGTTCAGGGTCGTGCCACCAACCGCGATCACGTCGGGGGCCGCGGCGGGAAAGTCGACGCCGTAGCCAGTGTCACCGGCCGCAGCCAGGATGGCGACGCCGGGGTGGTTGTAGTACAGGTTCGCGTCGCTGACTTCGCTCGCGTACTCAGGCAATCCGTAGCTGTTCGAGACCACGAGGGCGCCCATGGACACCGCGGTGTTCACGCCGGTTCCAAGGTCGCCGATGCTCGAGCTCGCGGCGTCGACGACGAGGATCTGGCAGTTGGGGCAGATGGCGCTCACCATGTCGACGTCAATGGACTCTTCGAGGGCCCACGCGCTGCTCGCGGCCGGCAGTGTGGCGCCGCCAGTCTCGTTGACCTGTTGGATGACACAGCTTGAGTTGGCGGTTGACACCGTGCCCGAGGGGCACGCCGACAGACCGAAGTGTGCGCGGTAGTGCGCGAGGTCGTTGACCAGGCTGGGGTCGGAGTTTGCGTCGACGATGGCGACGATCTCGCCAACACCATTGTTGTGACCGGTCGCTAGCGACGCGACGTTGTAGGCGGACTGCAGGTAGGCGGGCGAGTACGCGCCACCGTCACCGAGTTGGCCCGCTGAACTCGACACCGAGCTCGCTGGTCGCACGAAGGCCAAGCAGCGTGCGTGGCCCGGTGCCACGTTGGTGGAGCACACGGTTGAAGTTGCTGAAGTGTGTCGGGCGTTGATACCCGTTGCACTCGCACCCTGTAACGACGTAAGAAACATCGCGATCACGGCCGCCACGAGAACAAAGGCTTGCGAACTGTTCATCATCCTTCGGTGAAGAACCTTCATACAACCACCCCTCAGCGAGTTTTCAAGTGCCTCCGGACCTTCCAGAAGCGACTATCTATGGTCACTTTTTCCAGACGAAAGTTCATGATGCGGGTTCTCTGATTTCGAGACACGCAATGAACTAATTCGCGATGTGAAACTCGTACTACGTCGTGATGTGAGTTGAATTGGCAAAGTGCAAATGCACTACGCGCGCGTTGCGACGTTTACAAAAACAAGCGTGAGGTGTTTTGTTTTTCAGACACTCGCACATTTGTTGTGCGTGTGTTGATGTTGGCGCGACTAGATCAGGCGACGAGTCGTCGATCCGGCACGAACCAAAGGATCGCGACGATCACGAAAGAGGCGTAGGCAATATAGGGAGAGAGGAACGCGAGTCCGATCGACGACGTGTAGAGCAACGTCGACGCGTTCTCTTTTCGCGTGAGGCTCAGGATTCTCGACGACGTCTGGTCCTTCGGGTTGGCCCGGCGGATTGCGCTACTGAGCAGGCGAAACGCGAGCCCCGAGCCGTTAGCGACGATGGCGTAGCAGGCCGCGGGTAGTGACGCGCTGTGCTGGGCGCCGACCCAGGCCGTCACGAAGGGAATGAGCGACAGCCAAAAGAGAAGGTAAAGATTCGCCCACATCACTCCGGCACTTATGAGACGCGTCGCGTGCAACAAGTGATGGTGGTTCACCCAGTAGATGCCAATGAAGGCGAAGCTGAGCACGTACACCAGCAAAAGTGGGAGGCGGTGCGAGAGTGCGTGCACGTTCGAAGAGATTGGTGTCTTGAGTTCGAACGCCATGATCGTGATGATCACCGCTAAGACGCCGTCGCTGAACGACTCGAGTCGGCCCGTGCCCATGACCGCACTCGCAGAACTATTTGTCTCGTCGCTCAACGTCGTCTCTATCTCGAACGGTTCGCTCGTGCGCGATCAGAAGTTCGATGCGTAGGCGCAATCATTGTGCACCACTGTAGAACGTCGACGAGCACATCATTAATCACTGCGTGAAAACGTTGAGCGACGTTTAACGAAAAACGTGCTCGGGACGTTCGCCCAGGCTCACCTGCAGACGCACGTCCGCTTGCACCAATGCGAGGTCGTGCGCGTGCGTGACCCCAACGCAACGTGACTCAGTCTTCAGCACGTCAAAGCGCAAGGGCACATGGTGAAGAATCCTCCCCACCATTTCTGAGAGGAGCGATTCTGGCTTGTCTGCGAAGTCGTGCGTCGACAATTCTTGGTGCAAGAGTGACCACATCGCTGGTTGGAATCCCCAAAGGTTCATCGAGACTGTCGTCTCGGCGTCCAAGAACACCGGTGATTCGCCGTCGTCAGAGACGAAGCCGTCGGGCGTTGCGTGCACGAGACGTCGCTCCCAAATGTCGGTGAGGTGACCGTTGACCACGTGGCAGACCCCTCGCGACACTGGAAGATCGCCCACCAGCGCCCGGTCGAGTTGAAAGCCGATCAAACAGCACGTGTCTTTGGTCGCGAGGTGATTGGCCAATTGGACAAAGACCTGGGGGCCGTAGAGGTCGTCGGCGTTGGAAATGGCGAACGGGGCTGCAGGGTCGATGAATCGCTCGGCGGCGAGTACGGCAGGAACCGTGCCTCGAGGTTCTTCTTGGACCGCGAAGGAGATCATCCGGTCGAGCGGCCAGTGGCGACGCACGTGCTCTTCGATCTGAGGACCGGTCTCGGGGTTGACGACGATGACCACGCGCTCGAAGCCCGCGGTGAAGGCGTCTGAGGCCAGTAAGTCGATAACCGCCTCGCCGTGCACGCCAATGGGCGCGAGTTGCTTGAGTCCTCCGTAACGACGGGCTCGCCCGGCGGCGAGGATGACGAGTGTGGGTTTCATACCTACGACCACCGAATGATCGCCGACGCCCAGGTCATACCGGCGCCGAAACCGGTGAGCAGCGCGAACTCGCCGGGCTTGATTCGTCCGTTTTGTCGCGCGTCGTCAAAGGCCAAGGGAATCGAGGCACTCGAGGTGTTGCCGAATCGGTCGAGGACGACGACCGCGCGCTCCATCTCAATGCCCAGTCGTTGTGTCGCTGCCTGGATGATTCGAATATTCGCCTGGTGAGGGATCACGAGGCTCAGGTCGTCGGCGCTGATGCCGGCGCTCTCGAGGGCCTTTTCGGCCGAGTCGACGACGACGCGCACCGCGCGACGAAAGACTTCCTTGCCGTCCATCTCGAAGAATCCGCCATGCTCGCACGTGAGTAGGTCCGCGGCCGAACCATCAGCACCTAAGGAGAATGAGAGCAGGTCCGTGTCGTTCGGGTCGTACTCAAGCACTGTGGCGCCCGCGCCGTCGGCGAGGAGTACGGCCATGTTGCGGTCATTCCAATCGACCCATCGTGACAAATGCTCCGCACCGATCACGAGGATGCGCTTGTTGCCCGTCTCGAGGAGCCCGTAGGCGGTGCGAATCGCGTACATGAACCCGCTGCACGCCGCATTCACGTCCATGGCAGGACATGACAGCCCTAGCTCGTGGGCGATCATCGGTGCGGTCGCGGGCGCGATGCGGTCGGGCGTCGTGGTGGCGAGCACCAAGAAGTCGATGTCGGCGGGGTCCACGAAAGCATCATCCATGGCGCGCTTGCCCGCGAGAACACCCAATGATTTGGCCGAACCACCAATGCGACGTTCACGGATGCCGGTTCGCTCGGCAATCCAGTCGTCGGAAGTATCGAGGGTCTTGGAAAGTTCGTCGTTGGTGACGATTCGTTCGGGTACGGCAACGCCCCAACCCTTGAAACGAACTCCCATGTTTAGCCCCTTCTGCGGCACGTGATGCAGAAAGTCTAGGCGGTCGGCTTCTGTGGCGCATTGAGGACTTGGAGCGAGCAACGCGCCACACAAATCTGTCGTCCCTGATCATCAGTGAGATCGATGTGCCAGACGTGCACCGTACGGCCCTTGCGGATCGGCGTGGCGGTCGCGGTGAGCATGCCACTGGTCATCGAGCGAAGGTGCGAGCAGTTCAGCTCGGTGCCGACCACGATCTGATCGGGACCGACACTCACCGCTCCACCTGTGGACGCCGCACCTTCGGCGAGCAGTGCTGAAACGCCGCCGTGCAGTATCCCGTAGGGCTGGTGGACCTTCGGCCCCACTTCGACGCGCATGATGACCTTTTCGGGCGAGACGAGGACCGTCTCGATGCCGAGTTGTCGGTGGACGCCGCCCTCAAAGGACGAATAGTCAGTGCTGTTCTCGCTCATCGGACCAGTTTAAGTACCACAGGTAGCCTCTCTCTATGCATCGCGAGGTCGACCTGCGCAGTGACACGGTCACCCAACCCACGCCCGCGATGCGTGACGCCATGGCGGCGGCGACAGTGGGCGACGTCGGTTACGACGAGGACCCCACCGTCAACGAGCTCGAATCGCGATTCGCTGCGATGGTCGGAAAAGAGAAGGCCGTCTTCGTACCTTCAGGCGTGATGGCGAATCAAATCGCGGTGCGCGTGCTGACCAAGCCCGGTGACCTTATCTTGGCCGGACGGCGTCAGCACGTCGTTAGTTTCGAGATGGGTGCGTCGGCGAGGAATTCGTCAGTGCAATTCTTGACGCTCGACGATACGCACGGCGTGCTCGAACTGCGCGACGTCCTAGACAGCATTGACGCAGAACTCGATCACCAACCTCACGTGGCTCTCGTCGCCATCGAGAACACGCATATGCCGTCGGGCGGAACGCCGTGGGAACTGGACGACGTGCGCGCGCTGAAAGACGCGTTGGGCGAGGTGCCTCTTTATATGGACGGGGCTCGCTTGTTCAACGCCGTCGTCGCGACCGGGACGTCCGCACTCGAGTACGCCGAGTCCGCGGACGTACTTATGGCGTGCCTCTCGAAGGGACTTTGTGCACCGGTGGGTTCACTTCTTGCTGGATCGCGCCGCGCAATGACCGCGGCGACAGTCGAGCGCAAGCGTTTGGGCGGCACGATGCGCCAGGCGGGTTTTCTCGCCGCGGCGGGGCTCGTCGCACTTGACACGATGATCGATCGATTGGCCGAGGATCACGAGAGGGCTCGCACTCTGGCGCACGTCTTCGCCGACGCTTTCCCCGAGTCGAACTACGACCCCTTGACGTGTCGCACCAATATCGTGACGTTCGATCATCCTGAGGCGCGAAAGCTCGTCGCCCATCTCGAGGAACTCGGCGTGCGCGGCGGAACCGTCGCACCGCGACGAGTCCGTTTCGTGACCCACTCGGGCGTGAACGATGAAGACGTCGACTACGTCACCGACGTCGTGGGGAATCTGGACTTTTCGTTCTCGCACGCGTGAAGCAGTGTTCGCTCGTTGTTTGCAAGGAAATCACCCGCCGCGTCTGGCTCGCGGTCCCCGACAGGCGGTAGCCTTGGGAGGCTCAAAGGCTTGTTATGACTGATATTCTCCACCTTTCGACATTCCTGCACCGTCCGATTTTCGACGCCGACGGTGACCGGATTGGACGCGTCCAGGACCTGGTCGCGCGCCTCGGCAACGATCCGCACCCTCCCATCGTGGGCGTCGTCATAAAGATCGAAGGACGTAATCTCTTCGTGCCCATCAGGAAAGTGGGCGGCCTCGATCAGGGTCGCATGACGTTTCAGGGAAAG
>Ga0302319_10024505_pt1 | contig 10727 bp, 8 predicted proteins | sample Bog_T0_2_FD_203319 | JGI IMG/M metagenome (GOLD analysis project Ga0302319, IMG submission 203319) | Peat permafrost microbial communities from Stordalen Mire near Abisko, Sweden - Bog_T0_2 | ecosystem: Environmental > Terrestrial > Soil > Wetlands > Peat | place: Sweden: Abisko, Stordalen Mire... | reverse complement strand
GAGCGGGTTGGCTCGATCGTATGGGCCGCGGACAACAAGACCTTGTTCTACACGGTTGAGGACGAGGAGCAGAAGAGGCAACATCAGCTCTGGCGTCACGTGCTGGGTACATCTCACTCGGAAGATGTTCTGGTGCTTGAAGAGACGGATGAGCGATTTAACCTGGGGGCGGGGCGTACGCGCGATGGCAAGTTCCTGGTGCTGGAAGCTGGAAGTCATACGACGACCGAAGCGCGATTTCTATCGGCGGACGACCCAACCGGCGCATGGACGCTGGTGACGAAGCGTGTGGACGATCAAGAATATTCGATCGATCACCGCAATGGACTGTGGTTCATTCGCACCAACGATGTGGGTCGCAATTTCCGGCTGGTGACGGCGCCGGTGGAGACGCCGGGGCGGGAGCACTGGAGCGAATTGTTATCGCATCGCGAGGCGATCATGCTGGAAGACATCGACCTCTTCGATCGCTTTTTCGTCGCATGCGAGCGCGAGGATGGATTGCCACGGCTGCGGCTTTGGAGCTTTACGGAAAATGATCGCGCGATTCAGTCGAACGAGATTCGTTTTCCTGAGCCGGTCTACAGCGCCTTTCCGCATGTCAATCGGGAGTTCGACGCGACGAAGTTTCGCTATGCTTACCAGTCCCTGGTGACGCCGAGTTCGGTCTACGAATACGACATTGCAACGACGCAATCGACGTTGTTGAAACAGGTTGAGGTACCGGGCGGTTTCGATCGTGAGCAATATGCATCGGAGCGGGTCTTTGCGACTGCTTCAGATGGGGCAAAGATTCCAATTTCGCTGGTTTATCGCAAGAACAAGCGCGAGGCTGGCGGCAATCCGCTATACGTTTATGGATATGGATCGTATGGCTATTCGCTGCCCATCGGATTCAACGCAAACCGGCTGAGCCTGCTGGATCGCGGTGTCGTGATGGCCTACGCGCACATTCGCGGCGGCGGCGATCTTGGCAAGCCGTGGCATGATGCAGGCAAAATGCTGGTGAAGCGCAATACTTTCAGCGACTTCGTTGCGGCGACGGAATACCTGTGCCTGAGGGGATTTGGCGATCCAACACGAGTTGCGATCGAGGGCGGCAGCGCGGGCGGATTGCTGATGGGCGCCGTCACGAATCTCAAGCCTGAGATCTTCCGCGCGGTGATTTCGCATGTGCCCTTCGTCGACGTGATGAATACGATGCTCGACGCTTCCCTGCCGCTGACGGTGCCTGAGTATGAAGAGTGGGGCAATCCCAATGAGCCTGAGTATTTCAACTATATGCTGAGTTACTCGCCTTACGAGAATCTGAAGGCGGGGAGTTATCCTGCGATGCTGGTGAAGACTTCGCTGAATGATAGCCAGGTGATGTACTGGGAGCCGGCCAAATATGTGGCCAAGCTGCGCACGCTGAAGACAGACGCGCATCCACTGCTGCTGGTGACCAACATGAGCGCCGGACATGGCGGCGCGAGTGGGCGGTATGACTATCTAAAAGAGATTGCGTTCGACTATGCGTTTCTGCTTCGGGAGTTAGGGTTGGCGTAGTTACTGAGGACTAGAGCAGGAGACTGTAATGAATAAAACTGCACTGCCGGTTCTATTGCTTGCAGGTTGCTACGCGATGGCTCAACAATCTGCAATTACGACTGACGGCTCTGGAAACACAACCCCTGCGCCTGCTGCCGATCCTTTGAACAGGGGTGCCCCAGGAGTTATTAGGGCACCGAGACTGATCAAAGCCATAAATGCGGAATATTCCGATGAGGCGCGGAGGAACCACATTCAAGGGCTCTGCGTTGTCACGCTGATTGTGGATACGCAGGGTATGCCGCAGAATCTTCAAGTGGTCCATTGTGTGAATGATTCGCTTGCCGAACAGGCGATCAAGGCAGTATCTGCGTATCGATTTGCACCCGCCACCAAACTCGACGGGACGCCTGTCCCGGTGAAGATCAATGTGCAAGTGAACTTCCGGATTTCCCACATTACCAAGCAAAATGTATGCGGTGGCAATGCGGAAGCTAATTCCATGTTGCACGATACACTTCTTTCGCCGCCGGACGCCGTTGAAAAAGAACCTGATGCGGCTGGGGTCTACCCTTACATGCCGCCAATAACCGCGCCTTCTATGAAGAAGTTTGCCAACGAGGGCTTTTGCGAGGGGGCTGCTGCATTGCCTGGAAACTCAAGTTGTGATGTGCTGCTCACTCTTGACTCCAAGGGGCGTGTCTTAAACCTCGAACTGCCGAGGTGCACCGTCAAAGGGCTTGCCGAGCAAGCGGCCAATTCATTGCGCAAATCGAAGTTCAATCCAGCCGAATTGAATGGAAAGCCAGTTGCAGTTCTGGCGCTGCTGCATCTGGAGTTTGGGGAAGTTTCGGTGAAACCATAGCTTGCTCCGAGTAAGGGAAAGCTCTTCGAGAAGACGTCAGGCTGATCGAATATCCGTCTTTGAGAAGTCGGAGCCTTTGAAGAGAAGCGGCTCGCTTATGCTTTTAGCCAAGGCGTAGCTGAAGCAGTCACCAAGATTTAGCTTGGCAGGATGGCGGCCTTTCCCGTAGTGGCGGAACGCTTCGAGAGCCAGTTTGGCCTGAGTTGGGGTCACCGGAACTATCTCGATGCGCGCTTGTAACAACATCCGGTCCAAAGATAATTCCGCAGCATCTCCGAAATGCGAAGTGAGCACTATCCCAGCTCCCAGATAGCTCACAGAGGATAATTGGCGCGAACTGGCTCTCGCCAGCTTTCTCGTAAACGCCTCACGATCTGGTTCTTTGAGCAGGATGGCAACGACAACCGAAGTATCGACGACCATTAGTCGAAATATCCTTGTTCGTTGTAGCCGAGAATTTCGTCCTCGCATCGCGTATCCAGCTTTGGCAAAGAGTTGAGCTTTTCGACAATAGCCTCAATGGCCGCGATGTATTCCTCTTCAGACTGGCTTGTGCCCGCAGGACAAACTACACGCAACCTCTCGCGCAACGATGCGTTGACGGCCTGAGTGATGGTTTCGCCAGTAGCCGCACTCAGTTCCCTGGCTAGACGGTCCGTTTCCGGATCTTGGATATGCAACGCCATGTACATAGCGTACGCCCGATGTACATCTCTTGCGACGAAACGTTAACGCGCAGCTTCAGGCACCACATCGCCTTCGCCTGGTGCCAGGAAGAGATTTTCTTCGAGGCCGTGCTGGCGGGTGTAGAGATCGTAGTAGCGGCCATGCAGTGCATAGAGTTCTTCATGATTGCCGCGTTCAACGATACGTCCGCTTTCGACGACAAGAATCTGGTCGGCTCGGCGAATCGTTGACAGGCGATGGGCGATGACGAAGGTTGTCCTGCCCAGCATGAGCTGATTTAAGCCGGCCTGGATCATCGCTTCCGATTCGGAGTCGAGTGAACTTGTGGCTTCATCGAGGATGAGGATGCGTGGTTCGGCAAGCAGGGCGCGGGCGATTGAAAGGCGCTGGCGTTGTCCGCCGGAAAGCTTCACGCCGCGTTCGCCGACGATGGTGTCGTAGGTCTCCGGGAATCGCTCGGCAAACTCGTCTACACGCGCCGTACGGCAGGCAAAGAGAAACTGCTCTTCTGTAGCGTCTGGGCGCGAGAACATCACATTGTCGCGAATGGAGCCGTCGAAGAGGAAAGAATCCTGTAGAACGACACCTAGCTGAGAACGGTAGCTGTTCAAATCTACCGTCGCAAGATCGTAGCCATCGACAACTACACGGCCTGTTACTGGATTGTGGAAGGCGCAGATCAGGCTGATGATGGTTGATTTACCTGAACCAGATGATCCGACGAGTGCGGTAACGCTGCCCGGCTCGGCCTGGAAGTTGACGTCGTGGAGAACAGGCTTGCCAGTTTCGTACTCAAACTCAACATTCTCGAACTGCACCTGGCCAGTGATTGGGGGCATCAAGCGAGTGCGGTTGGGATCTGCGTTCTCTTCGAGTTCCGCAAGAATCTCCGTAGTGCGATCGAGACCTGCGAATGCCTCGGTAAGCTGGGTGCCGATGTTCACGACCTGGAAGACGGGCGCGATCATGAAGGCGAGAAACAGGTTGTATTGAAAGTAGTCGCCTACGGTCCAGGTGCGCGCAAGCACAGCGTGGCCGCCCAGCCACATCACAATGCCGGAAACGAGGCCCAGAACGGCCGTCGAGGCTGAACCCAGAGTACTGGTCATGGTAAGCGAACTGACGACATTCTTCAGCAGCCGATCGACTCCACCGCCGAAGACTCCTGCTTCGCGCTCCTCTGCGTGATAGCCCTTGATGACGCGAACTCCGCCGAGAGATTCGGTCAGGCGACCGGTAACTTCTGCATTGATCTTGGCGCGCTCGCGAAAGATCGGCCTGATTTTCTTGAATCCGTATTGCAGGATCACAACGAAGACGGCGATCACTGAAAAGACCGTGATGGTGGTGGCAACGCTCTTGTGCAGCAGGTAGAGGAAGGCCAGGACAGCAGTCAATATGCCGCCAACAAACTCTACCAGGCCGGTACCGATGAGGTTGCGAACGCCTTCGACGTCGTTCATGATGCGCGAGACGAGTGTGCCTGTGCGGTTGGCGTCGTAATATGCAACTGGAAGCCGGCCGACGTGCTCCTGGACCTGCTTGCGGAGGTCTGCGATGAGCTTCTGCCCGGCTTTGGAGAGAACCTGGGTCAGGGCAAAGGAGCTGATGGCCTGAACGAGAGTAGCAGCGAAGACGACCACGATCAATTCCGGCAGCAGCCTTGGCCGGGGATGGGCTAAGTTGAATGCGTTGTCCATCAGCGGTTTGCTCAGGAATGGAAGCGTCAGTCCCGCGACGGTTTTGATAGCGACCAGCACGAGACCGAGCACCAATAGCCAGCGGCGCGGTTTAACCAGCGTCCAAATGGTGGGCCAGAGCTTTTTGATGCTGACCTTGCGCTTGGGCAGGTCAGTTCCCTTGCCCTGGCCACGTCCGCCGCGCTCCGCTTGCAAATTCATTCCACCACCGCGCATTGTTGCCATGTACTAGACCAGCCTTGCTTTGCGAGCTGCAATAAACGAACGGATACAGAGGATCACATAGATAAGAGAGAGAATCGCCATTGCAGCTTTTGACTCCGTTGCAGGCGGATTCTTGACTACCGCTCCGCCGAGCATACGCAACCACTCGACCAGGCCCATCGCGGTGCCGAGAAAGCCAAGCAGCGCCAGCGTGACATTGATGTGCATAAAGAGCTTGCGACGGCTGGGGTCAGGCGACAGCGCCAATGCGCCAAAGATGCCGAGCAGCAAACCGAGCGCGGCGGGGATTAGGGCTGTCGGGTGAGTGCTTCCAGTGCCGATAAATCCAATTGCGCCGATTGCGATAAAGAGTGCAGCGAAAAACAGCGTTACCTTTGCCATGCAGGCATAACCTCAGAAAATCTTCCTGATCCCAAGTCTACTGGAATGGATGAGCCTAAGGGGTAAGCCGATTCAGTGCTTATCAGGAGTCTTTGCCCAAATCGGTTTTGAGCCACGCAAGTATGGTCGCAATCTCCTGCTCCGCTGGTTGGGTCCCGTCGAGACGGAGGGTATTCGGGTCGTCGGTTGGGGGTTGCAGTGTGGCGATCTGGCTATCCAGCAACGCGGGCGACATGAAATGACCGGTACGGTGGGCCATTCGCTCGGCGAGGACGCTTCTTGGCGGGTCAAGCCAGATGAAGCGGGCGTCAGCGAGTCCGGCAGTCAGTTGTTCACGGTAGGTGGTTTTCAGCGCTGAACAAGTAAGGATGCCGGGTGTTCCCTGCTGCTCCCATCCTGCCAGCAGATCGTGCAGCGTGGCGAGCCAGGGAGCGCGATCTTCATCTGTGAGGGGCGTGCCGGCGTGCATCTTTGTCTTGTTGGCTGCGGAATGGTAGTCGTCGCCTTCGGCGAAAAGCCAACCGGTGGCCGCGGCAAGCTTCTCTGCCAGGTAGGACTTGCCCGATCCGCTGACGCCCATCACGATAACGATCATCTGCCCTCGGTTAATTACGAATTTGGGAAAAGCTTTTTGACGTCAGCGAGTACTTCTTCAGGAGTCCACTCATTACCGGGATAGAAGCGTACGACTTTGCCGTCTGGACCGATGAGCGTAGTGGAGAGGGTGTGGCTGATGGTTCCGTTTGTTTCGTTGGTAAGGCCTACGTCAAAAAAGTGCGCCATTGGAGGCAATCCCTCTTTGCTGGCAACCGCGAAATCAAAGTGCGCAAAGGCCTTGGGGTCATCGCTACGAATGTAGTTGGCTCCATAGCTTTTCAGCCGTACCGGTGTGTCATTGGCGGGATCGAAGCTGGCGGCCACCAGGTGAGTCCGAGCGAAGAGAGCGGGATCTGCCGCGAGGGATTTTTCGATAGCGGCAAAGTTTCTGGTGACTCGCGGACAGAAATCCGGCAGCGGGCAGCTGGTGTAGATGAAGGTGATCAGCAGGGCTTTGCCCCGAAATTCCGAAAGATGGATCTTGTGCCCATCTTGGTTGACCAGCTTGAAATCGGGAACGCTATCGCCGGGTTCAGGCACGTGGTACTGGACGGCAGGAACATAATCTGACTTGGCCTGACCGATGACTACGAAGTGATCCACGAACACGCTTGCATCTGAGCCCTGAGAGACGAGTACATCGGCTGTGACCATGTCTCCGGGATGCAGTTCGCCAAGGATGCGGGTATCGCGCAGCTTGTAGGGCATGGTCATGGCTTCCATGAAGCCGGGGATGGCTTGAGCGTCGAGTGTTACCTCGCCAGTGGCGGCATTGGTTGAGACTATCTTGCCTCGCAGCGGGTAGGTCTTGAACTGCGTGTCACTGCTGATTGCAGTTGGAGTTTCGGAAGGAGTGTTGCGGCAGCCGCAGACAGCAACTGAGAGTGCTAGCGTGAGAATTGAGAGCGGGATTAATAGCGGGCGGTTCACATTTCAGTGTACAACCGGGCTGCACAGTATCTGGGTCACAGATTGGTACCGGTTTTCCAGAGGGCTGGCGAGTGCGGCGGTCTCAGAGACGGTCCCGCGTCTTAGAATCAGGAACGGATGACCGATCAGGAAAAAGCACGAAATGCGCGCGTGGAAACCTGGCTGGCGAGCGGCGGCCTCGTATTAACGACTACAGATCGGGCAGCGCGGTCGGTTGCGGCAGGGTTTCATGATCTGCAGCAGGCAGCCGGGCGCGAGGCCTGGTCGACGCCTGCGATCGTTTCATGGGACAGCTGGGTGCGCGAGCAATGGCTGCAGCGAAACTTTCACGGCCTCCTTTTGATGAACGCTCTCCAGGAGCAATCCCTGTGGTCGAGAGTGATCCGCGAAAGTCGGGCCGGAACTGGGTTACTGCATCCTGACCAACTGGCTAGTGCAGCACAGAGAGCATACAGCCTGCTTTGCGACTATGCTCCGAACGCGTTGTCTGCGAGAGAACGACTTGGCTGGGCCGGAGATGCAGCAATATTCGGAGAATGGATTACCCAGTTTGAGTCCCGCTGCCGTCGCGAGGAGCTCATCAGCCCCAGCAGGATTTGCCTCGATCTGACGGATAAATTGCGCGGTGAAGTTGACGGGACCGCGGATCATCCCCCACTGCTTTTGATTGGCTTTGATCGCCTGCTTGATTCGCAGAGAGCATTGTTGGATGCTTGGGCTGCACAGGGATTATTCGATGAGAGTCTCGACGAACCCTGGCGCCTGGATGAACAAGGTGAAGCTGCACAGACGAGCCGTTTCTATGCGGCACGCGATTGGACCACGGAGCTCTCTGCGTGCATAGATTGGTTGCGAGCCCGTCTCACCGCCGATCCTCTCTCGCGATTGATGGTAATCACGACGGGTCTTCAGCAGCGTCGCGGAAAAATCGAGCGTGCATTGCTGGACCTGTCGACCCCAGGAACCTCGGCGATCGATTTTGAGTTCTCGCTCGGTGTTCCTCTCAGCCAGGTTGGCGTTGCGCGAAGCGCGTTGCTGCTGCTTCGCTGGCTAAGTGAGCTGTTGAGTGAAACTGAATTGGAGTGGCTGATAACCAGCGGCCATTTCTCTGCGAGTGAAGACGAAGAGCTGGCCCTGGCTGAGATGATGCGACAGATCCGCCGCAGGGGATTGGAGCGGACACAGTGGACGCTGAAGGCGTTTGCAAATCCATCGTCAGCTCAAAGTAGAACGAGTTCAACCACGGATGGGCCGGCACACTCAACTCCTGGCCGCAAGGCAATCTTCCCTCCCGAGAGCTGGCTCGCGCGGATGCACGAAGTGCAGGAATTACTGCGACGACAACGGGTGTACCAGAGCCCGCTGGATTGGGCTGAGCTCGCTGTTGAACTCCTGGAGACTGCGGGCTGGCCTGGTTTTCGACCGCTGGACAGCGTGGCTTACCAGGCGCAGCAGCGTTGGGGAAAAGTGCTGGAAATGTGTGCGACGCTGGGCTTTGACGGGCCAAATTCCGACAGCGCCGATATGGATTGGGACGCCTTCGTCGGCACGCTTTCTTCGGCAGTCGCAACGACAATCTTCGCCGCGGAATCGAGAGATGCCGCGGTGCAAATCACCGAGCCGTTTGAATCCGCAGGACAGATGGCAGATGGAATCTGGTTTCTTGGGACAGATGAAGAAAACTGGCCGGGGCGCGGTGCTCCGAATCCGCTTTTGCCAATCCGGTTGCAGCGCGAGTCAGGTATGCCGCACTCAACGCCGCAGGCAGACTGGGCGCTAGCACATGATGCGACCGCTCGCCTGCTCTCAAGCGCGGACGACGTGATCTTCAGCTTTGCCGAGCAAATCGACGAGACTGAAGCGCGACCATCTCGACTGGTGTTGCATCATGCCGGCACACCAATTGCTATCGAACCTGCAAAGACAAGTGAGCCTATTTCCTCACCTATCACCGAGGCCTTTGAGGATGCGGAGTGGATTCCGTTTCCTCACACAGCGATGGCAGGCGGTGCAGGAACACTCACCAGCCAATCGCTCTGTGGCTTCCAGGCGTTTGCTACGGCCCGACTAGGAGCTGAGCATTGGAAGGCGGCCGAAGCGGGGCTCAATGCGAAGCAGCGCGGGCAGTTATTGCATGCCGTTCTGCATCGAGTGTGGACGCGGGAAGAGGGTGGCCTTGGTACGCTCGATGAGCTACGGCTCGTTTTTGACTTAACGGCTTTTGTGCGTGTCATTGTGGAGACCATCATTGGAGAGGAACTGCCGGCGAATCTACGGGAGACTTTGCCCAGGCGATTCCTCGATCTTGAGGTCATTCGCTTGACAGGCCTTGTGGTCGAGTGGCTCGAATATGAGAAGCAGCGCCTGCCGTTCCTCGTGGAAGGAACCGAGGTAGAGAGTGACGTCACGGTGGCTGGTCTCACACTGCGTTTGAGGCTCGATCGCGTGGACGTACTGCATGATGGATCAAAGCTGGTGATTGATTACAAGACCGGCACGGTTGGACCAGCTGTGTGGGCGGGCGAACGGCCGAAGGATGTTCAGTTGCCGCTCTATGCCAGCGTGGCCATTGACGGACATGACGAACAGAATCTCCAGGGACTGGTATTTGCGCGAGTGCGGCCGGGGGATACGAAATTTTATGGCAGGGCGCGGGACGCAGCGAATGCAATATCGCCAGCGCTGGGTAAGGCCTCAGCGCTGGTAAGAAATCCCCTGACAGATGAGCAACTTGAGATCTGGAGGAATTTGATCCAACAGCTTGGGGAAGATTTTCTGCACGGCAAAGCCGATGTCAATCCTCTGCTGGGAGAGCAGACCTGCCAAAGCTGCGAGTTGCACTCGATCTGCCGGCGACGAGAGAACGAGTCTCTGGATGAGTTGATCGCAGAGGACGAGGCGGTTGAGACGGAGTTTGTCAAAGGCGAAGGCACTGGAGGTAACGGTGAGTAAGGTTGTCCAGATTACTCGACGAGCTATGCCTCCGGATCAGGCGGAACGCAGCCGCGCGCTCGATCCCAACCGATCTTTTCTGGTGCAGGCTCCGGCTGGTTCAGGTAAGACGCATCTGCTGACACAGCGATTTTTGCGATTGCTGGGGCAGGCTGAAAAGCCAGACGAAATCGTCGCCATCACTTTTACCAAGGCTGCCGCAGCGGAGATGCGGAACCGCATTCTGGCTGAACTGGAAAAGGCTGAATCAGCGCCGAATGATGCTGCCGATCCCGAGAGCCTGTCCGCACTGGCGTCGCACGCATTGAGACGTTCACAGCAAATGGGCTGGAAGATTCTGGATCAGCCAAGCCAGTTACGAATCACCACGATTGACGCCTTTTGCCGCGGGCTTGCGCTACAGAGTCCGCTTGGATGGGGACTTCTCTCGGGTCTTGGTGGCCAGCTTGACTTGGTTGAGAATCCGCAAGAGCTGTATAGGCGGGCCGCGCGGCAGACGATTAACCTGCTCAGTAAGTCGGACTCACCGGAGCGGCTTTCTGTCGAGGCATTGCTGCTGTGGCGCGATAACAACTGGAAGGATGTCGAAGATCAGATTGTGGAGATGCTGGCGGCGCGCAATCGCTGGTATCAGGACTTTGTTTTTGCACGGCAGGTGGATTGGCAAGCCCTTCGTCGAAGGCTGGAAGCTCCGTTCCAACGGGCAGCGCACCAGCACCTTCACTCCCTTTGCGGAAAGCTGGATAATTTAGGCGGCTGCAGAGAATTTGCGCTGGAGCTGGCTCGCTTCGCGTGCGAAGAAGCAGGAGAATATTCGCCGCACAACCTTGCAGCCAGGTCCCAGCTCCATGGTTTGCCAA
>Ga0302319_10024503_pt1 | contig 10728 bp, 8 predicted proteins | sample Bog_T0_2_FD_203319 | JGI IMG/M metagenome (GOLD analysis project Ga0302319, IMG submission 203319) | Peat permafrost microbial communities from Stordalen Mire near Abisko, Sweden - Bog_T0_2 | ecosystem: Environmental > Terrestrial > Soil > Wetlands > Peat | place: Sweden: Abisko, Stordalen Mire... | reverse complement strand
GTCGATGGGTATTAGGTTTGGGACTCCGACAACTCTAACTTAGCGTGCAAGCGACTTCAAAATCGCGGCCTTCCCAACGGCCCTCGACCGTCCAAAAGAGCGCAAACTGAAGCGACACTCGCTGGTTGTCTGGAATCACGATGTCGCAATAGTCGATGTCTAAGTTGGTCGATGTGGAGTGAGTATCCGTGGTAGTCGACCAGTTGTCGAGCGAGGAATGAACCTCGAATGCGTTCTCTGAGAGGATGCGTAAGGTGCGCCCACACTGAACGGATGCGGAAGGATGCTGAATAGACCAGACCTGAACGTTGTGAAGGACGCTCCTGTTGCGGATGTACCGATCCGCGACTTCTGGAATCGAATCGAAGACTCGCCCCTCGCGAACCGAGCGAAGGAGCTTGATGTATTCGGCGTGTGCCCAGAGCAGTGGTACAGCTGAACCGGTCGGACGTCCACGCTTGAGATGCTGCTCCGGGCGGTCGTCTTCGTCCCAGACCTGCTCGGGAAGCAGATGGGTCGGTGTGGCGAAACCTTCCAACCAGCGAACGTATTGGCTCGCATCCCCACCCGCTGCCAACTCGTGATGACCCCTTTCTCCGGTAAGCAGGGGCCAGCCGCGGCCTTTACCGGAACCGACGAAAGGTCCGCCGTCCTCGCGCTGCCCATAGCCGTCGTTGTTGTAGCGGCGCCAGCACACGCCACACGGCGTGTCCACTTTGAGCGTGGCGTCCACGACGCGAATCGAATCGCGGATGATGGCATCGTCAGCCGCCCGAACGCCGTACCGAACCAGTTCGAGGAAACCCGCATCGACGATCTCTCTCGCCGGATAGGAACTATCCAGGCCCTCGGCTCGGTTTTTCAAGGTCAGCGCAAGCCCTCCGGCATCACCCACCGGCAAGGGATCGCCGGGTTGAAAAGGATTGAGCCGTACATAATGTCGCCGCACGCCTTCGAGCAGCGTTCCCTCGTTTGTCACCGTCCAGGTTTCGATGTTGGCTTCCACCCAATCGGCGACCTGCAGGAGTAGCCGTTCGGAATTAGAATCTCCCCGGTCCGCTGCGAAATTGGCGGCGCACACCAGGGCTGCGATGTAAACCGCCAATGTGGAGGGAGAGTATCCGGCCGCCTCTTCCCAACGCTCCTGGCGGGTAGCCGGGCCTTGCCGGATCAAGTACGCCGCCGCCTTCAGAACCATCGGATAGGGATCAAACTCACGAAGACCGTCTGACCGCCATAGTTTATGCGCCAGAAGAATGGGAAAGGCCACTTCGTCCAATTGAATGCCAGTCCAGAACGGTGTCCCATCCACCCAGGAGTTCTGAGCGAAACCGCCGTCATCGCTTTGACATGTAGCCAGATAGATGAGGGATCTCAAAGGTGTTTCCACATTGCCGGCCGCCAGCAGACCGCCGGCGCATTGAACCAGATCCCGCGTCCACACCAGATGATAGCCGCCTTCTCCCTCCAGGTCTCCTTTGGCTTGTCCCCAGGGAATGGCCAGCGATGCCACTATCGCGCCTTGAAACGCTTTGTCCTCGTGGGCCAGCAGTAGCGTATAGCTGGCGCGGAACAGGTGGCCCCCATCGCCCGATTGATCTTCGAGTGGGTCATGTAACTTGTGCGTGCGCTCCCATTGTTCGACGAAGCGGCTGCGTTGCGACTCGAAAGGTTGGGCGAGACTCTGGAACAGAGTCGCGATGGCTCGCTGCTGCGAGTTGCCGAACGCAATTCCCACAACGAATTCCTGAGCTGCAGCCAACTCCAGTTCGCCGGTAAGAGCAACATTTCCGTCCAGCGCCTGATCGAACTGCCAATCGAATTGAAAACCGGAGGAAAGATCCGTCCAGCCATCGCTTGCGCCCACGTATCCCACCGAGAGACGGGAAAACGGCGTACTGCACATTAAAGCGAGCCACGTGCCGTTCTTCTCAGCCACCAGCAGTTCGCGTCCACAGGATTCAACCACAAACGCATTGTTTTCGGAACCGCCGACATCCAGGTGAGGGGCACACAAAACGTAAGTTTTCAAACGCGAAAGCCACTCCGGTTTCGCCTGCACCGTCACTCGCTGCAGAAGGCAAGGCAAGTGGGGGTCTGCGATGATCTCCTTGACGTAAGCGTAGCGGCCTTCCGGGTCCGCCCCTTCAACGCGGTATCCCAGGCAAGATGGCATGCGCTGAATGCGAGTCTCCAGATACCGTGTCTCCTGGTGAAAGAAGGATTGACCATCGCTAAAAAGAAGCTGGACGTCCCGCATCTGCGGCATATCGACGGTCGGGTAATAGACCTCGGTGACGATACCGTTCCACACGGTAAACCAGATGCGGCTGGCAGCCGAGTATGCTGTGCCAATCCCGTCCTTGTCGCCATGCGTCCAACGGGGCTCCACACCAGGCCAGCCAAACGCGTGATTATCTCCTCTAATTCTTGCCATTGCCAAATTCCACACCTGACGCCGCTGCCGTATCTATGATCTGAGTTAGGGAATCTTGTTGGCCGACATGGATCATCAGAAACAACAACTCCTTTCGCGGGCTTTTCCTGAAACAGCACCGTTCCACCTGTCGCATTACAGAATCTCCGTTCTCAAGAAGGCTCCTTGTTACGCGTTTCCCGCTATTCTGAAACCGTTAAGGCGATTTACCAAGAACGCTCCGATTGCCTCCAGCGCTTCGTTGGCAGCTGCCAGCTTGCCAACTCCGGAGAGAAAGCCGTGCGTCATGCTTTCCCACACATCCGCTGACGCATCTACACCGGACTCGATCGCACGCTCCACATAGCGTCGGGTGTCGTCGAGTAAGACCTCGTCATTGCCGACATGAACTCGAATCGGCGGCAAAGACCCGAGATCACCGTACAACGGCGACAAGGCTGGACTTTTCGGATCGAGGGAACCTACGTACGCAGTCACGAGATCAGTAACCTGAGACCGCGTGAAGTATGGATCGGCTTCTGCCCGGCTGGACCATGTATCACCAGTCAACGCGAGATCTGTTACGGGGGAAAGAACTACTGCTCCCACCGGCGTTGTTGTCCTTCCCTCCTGCTGGAGACGCGAAAGCAAGAGCAAAGCGAGGTTCCCGCCGGCTGAATCTCCCGTCAGGGCAATCTTTGTATAGCCCCGATCTAGGAGGCCGCGGTAGCACTTCTCCGCATCGTCGATAGCAGCAGGGAACGGATGTTCTGGGGCAAGTCGATAATCGGGAACAAAGGCTGCAACATTAGCTTTCGCCGCGATCTGCCCGACTAAATGACGGAACGCCTTTGCAGAACCGAAGTTGAACCACCCACCATGAAAATGACAGAGCACTCCCGCTTGCTGCTCGTCTGCCGGTGTACACCACCAACCAGGTACGCCGGCTACCGTGTCCTCTTCATAGGTGACGCCCTCAGGCGCCGGGACGCGGTTCATCATCTCATCATAGGGCCCACGCGCTGCCGCGCTGCGCAGCCGTCCTTTGTTCGGTTCGACAATCTTCCGCAGGGCTGCCATTGCAGTCTGATCGTCCGATGTCGCCGAATGGAATGTGATTTGCGCCATGATTGTTATTCCTCTCTTACGGGCGATTTGAATACCTACAGCTTCGACCAGATCTGAACTGGTCGGTAACGTGTCGTAGTTGCATTTACAAAAGAGGCTCTTGAGGTTCCAGATATCGCTTCGAGTGTAGCCAACCACGTGACCGGCCTTCAGTTCCCTCAACCACCTCACTCATTCTTAAAAGCCTTAAGAGTTCAGCAGTTAAATATTCCGGCTTTTCCTCGGGTAAATAGTGACCTGCACCTGGAATACCGTTCCAGACGGTAAACCAGATCCGGCTGGCAGCCGAGTAGGCTGTGCCGATCCCATCCTTGTCGCCGTGCTGCCAACGGGGCTCCAGACCAGGCCAGCCAAATGCGTGATTGTCTCCTCTAATTTTTGCCATTGTCACATTCCGCGCCTGACACCGCTGCCGTCTCTGTGGTCACCTTTTCACCTGTCGCATTGGAGCATCTCCGTTCACTCGTTCACCACGTCTCCTGGTAAGTTCAAAGCAGATTTCAAGCTATTACTCACCTCTTATCCAGGTGAACCGTGGCCTCGACCGACATGCCCGGGCGCAGCCTGTTCAAGTCGCGCTGGTTGGGGTTGAAGCTGATCCGCACGGGCAGGCGCTGCACGACTTTCACATAGTTGCCGGTCGCGTCCTCGGGAGGAAAAAGACTGGTCCGGTCTCCCGTCGCGGCGGGCATGTACTCCACTTGCCCCTCGAAGGATTCGTCGAGCGAATCCACCTCAATGGTGGCGCGCTGGCCGACATGCATCTTGCGGAGCTGCGTCTCTTTGAAATCGGCGGTCGCCCATATGTTTTCGGTCTGTACGATCACGACCAGCTGCTGGCCCACGGAAATTCTGCCCCCAACCTCGGCACTGCGCTGGCTTGCGATCCCGTCGACTGGCGCAAGAATGTGGCAGTAGCTCAAATTCAGAAGCGCCATGTCCAACTGTGCCTTGGCCGCCGCCGCATTGGCTGCGCTCGATCTGTTGTTGGCCTGTGTAATGACTACCTGACGAGGCGCATTCTGGGTGTCCTCCTGGAGTTTACTTTGCTGCTGCAGCAGTTGCGCGCGGCGCTGATCCACCACCTTCAGCGAGGATGCGGCGGCTGCGCGGCTGGCCTCCACGGCAGCCTGCTCGGAACCCGCGTTGGCAAGATATTGGTCGTAATCGGACAGGGCGATCTCATGCTTGTCGACTAATTCCTTATAGCGTATGAGATCGGACTGGCTCTTCCGGTTGTTCGCTTCCGCCTGACGCAACTTGGCGACGTTGCTGTCGTAGTCATACTGGGCGCTGGCAACCGCTGCCTCCGCATTGAGTACGGTCGCCGAATCTGTATCCACGGCGGTGTGGGTCGAGGTCTGGGTGATCGGCACGTTGGGATTCGCGGCGGCGAGTTGGGCCAGGGCCTGTTGATACTGGGCACGCGACTGCTCCACCTGCACCTCGTAATCGCGCGGGTCCAGATCAACCAGCGCCATGCCGGCCTTCACTGGCTGATCGCTCTCCACGTATACGGCTTTCACCGTTCCAGCAACGCGGGAGGCGATCGGGTTGAGGTGTCCGTCTATCTGTGCGTCGTCGGTGGACTCGTAGGTGCGCGAGTGGAGCCACCATGCGATTCCCGCCGCCAGCACAACAACGCCAACGACGACGCCGATGAGGATTCGCTTGCGCTTCGTCGCGGGGTCGAGGGGCTTCTTCTCAGCGTCTGGCTTCTTCTCAGCGTCGTCCTTCTTGTCTTTATCCTGCTTGTCGTCCGGCTTCGCGCTATCTTCCTTACCGCTTTGTGGTTGGTTCGGCTGGTCTTGCTGCGCACCCGGCTGGTCAGGCTTATGCCCATTTTGGTTGGTGGTCTGTTCCTGCTCGTCGACGGGCATGTTTATTTTCCTTTCAGCATGTTTGGAATGAAGTGTTCGGCCTGCCCGGTCGCTTTGGCGAGGCTGATTCGCGAAAGATTCAGAGAGAAGAGTGTGCTGATGTAGTCCTGTTCCGCCGCGGCGACGGTCTCCTGCGACTGCACCACTTCGACGGAGTTGGTAACGCCGGAAGCGAAGCGATCGACGGACTGCGTCAGAGTCTCCGCCGCGAGTTGACGATTCGCCTGCGCTACCTTTATTTGTTCGGCGGCCACTTGCAGATCCACATAGGCCTGCCGTACGTCCAGATCCACGGCGCCCTTCAGATCGTCATACTGCGCTTGTAATTGACTGAATGCCGCATTGGCCTGATCGACGTCGGCCCGGACGCGTCCGCTGTCGAAGATATGAACATTCAGGCCGGCCGAGACCTGGTATGCGGAGACTCCCTTGTTCGGATTGATGCCTTCCAGGCCATAGTCGCCATTGATACTCAGCGACGGAAGGTACTCGGACTTGGATGCTCGCCGGGCCTCATCCGCGGCCTTCAACTGCAGCCGGGCGGCCTTGAGATCGGGGCGTTCGTCGAGAGCGATCTTGATCCCGTCCTCGAGCGAGATGGTATCTGGAACCTGCGCCGGCAGATCCTCGCTGAGGCTCAATTGTTGCCCGGCCGGAAGGCCAATCAACCGGGCGAGTTGCATGGTCTCCTTGAACAAGTCGCCGCGCAGGGCGCTCAGTCTCTGCTGTTGCGTGCGCAGCTCCACCAGGCTTTTGTTGCTGTCGATGATGGTCTTGGTTCCCGCCTGATATTGGTCGGCGGCCAGTTTATAGCTCGCCTCCGCCTGCTTTACCTGCGCCTCCTGCGACACCACGTTGGCCTTGTTGGCGATGACGCGAAGGTAAGTGCCGCCGACAGCCAGGACAATCAACTCGCGCGCGTTGGCCGTGCTCATCCGCGCCGCCTGGAGCGATGCCTCCGATTGGCGGATATTGTGAAGAGCGGTCAGGCTGACGTCCTCGCTGACATTAGCCAGCGCGGTGTAGTAATGGAAGGGGCCAACGGTGGTGGGTACCGGAAGGGCTCCGCCGAATGCTGAAGCCGTCAGGCCCAGCGTCTGCAGGTCGACTTTGGCGCTGGTCTCGGTCAGCGTCCCGTAGATGTTCGGCAGCAACTGGCTTAATGCCGCCAGCCGCTGCGCGCGCGCCTGCCTCACCGAAACATCGGCCGTCACGCCTCCCAGGTTGAATTGAAGGCCGCGGTGTATGGCATCGGAGATGGTCAGCGCAAGCGATCCCTGGGGCGCCTTCGGGTCCGGGATGCTGCCTGCAAAGCTGCCTGAGACCTGGATGGTGCTGTTGAGAGTGTTCACGCTGGAGGTGCTGCCGGCGCTGCCGGCGGTGGATTGCTGTGCCTGCACGCTTCCTCCGCTTTGCGTCAGCGGAACCTGTTGGACTTTGGGCGTAGATGATGCCCCTTCCTGTGAAAAGCCTGGCCGGCAGGCTAATCCACCGGTCACCATCGCGAGACTGACCGCGAGCAAGTGCTTTCTGAGCCCTCTGGTTTTCATATCTGGTGCGCAAAACAAGCGGTGTCCGAGTCTGTTCAGCATCCTGTCAACCCGCTTCCCCGGCGGGCGCTCCCTCTCCGGGTTTGTTCTTGTTCAGCAGAAGAGCGCACAAGAACATGCCAACCGACAGCCAGGCGAGTAAACGGTAAATATCCATATAGCCTTCGCCGGCGGCCTGCCTGTTGAGTTCCCTGTAGATGGAGCCGCGGGCCAGCGCTGCCGCTCCGGGGCCGCTGGCGACCGCGCCATAGGCCTGGGTTAACGCGCTCAGGTGATTGGCGTAAATCGGATTCGAAGGCTGCATGTAGTCAGCCAGGCGTGCCTCATGGAAGAGTGTTCGGTTGGTGACAAGGGCTCCCGTGCCGGCGATGAAGATGCTGCCACCTATGTTGCGGACGAAGTTGATGATGCCCGAGACCTGATTGCTGGCCTCCTTAGGTAGACCGACATAGGCGGCGTTGGTGATCGCGATAAAGCACAGGGGGAAGGGCGCAACCTGAAGCACTCGCACCCATGCGTTGAAGCCAAAGCTCTGGTTGAGCGTGATGTGCGTGGACGTGTAATAGAACGCCCCCACAAATCCGGCGAACCCGATGGCGGCAATATTCCTGGCGGGGAAGCGGCCCGTAGCGATTCCCGTCAGCGGCATAATCACCAGCAAGACGAGACCTCCGCCGGTAAGCGCTTCTCCGGCAAGAGTGGCCGTGTACCTAAGAAGCGCCTGAGAAAACTGCGGCTGCAGCACGGTGGTGGAATTGATCAGGCCGCCCACCATAATCATCAGCAGGGCGCAAACGGCGAAGTTCTTATGCTTGAAGAGCTTCAGATTCATGATCGGGCTCTTCACCCGCCATTCCCGCCAAATAAGACCGATCATCCCGACCACGAACAGCGTGCCGAACACTTGAATGAACCGCGAGGCGAACCACGCGTCCTCTTCGCCCTTGTCGAGCATGATCTGCATTCCGCCCATGGCGATGGTCAGAAAACCGAGGCCCATATAATCGAGCCGCATCAGGTTCCTCCGGTCGGCCTTGATCCAGGGCGGGTCGTCCACGAAACGGCTTACCAAAAAGACCGCTAGAATCCCCACCGGGATGTTGAGGTAGAAGATCCACCGCCACGAATAGTTGTCAGTGATCCAGCCGCCCAGGGTAGGGCCTATGGATGGCGCTAAGACGGCGACCAGACCGTACAGGGCAAACGCCTGGCCGCGCTTTTTTTCCTCGAACGAGTCCGCCATAATCGCTTGCGCCATCGGCTGCATGCCACCGCCGCCGGCGCCCTGGACGACGCGCGCTAGAAGTAAAATAGGGAGCGACGGAGCGATGCCGCAGAGAAAGCTGGCAGCCGTAAAGATCAGAATGCACAGCATGAAAAACCGCTTGCGCCCAATAACGCTCGAAGCCCACCCGCCCATCGGCAGAACGATGGCGTTCGAGACCAGATAGCTGGTCAGGACCCAGGTCCCCTCATCGGTGCTGGCGCCCAGGTTGCCGGAAATATGCGGCAAAGCAACGTTGGCGATGGAGGTATCGAGAACCTCCATGAATGCCGCCAGCGCTACTGTTGAAGCAATCACCCATGGGTTGACCCGCGGCTTCCATTGCTCATCGGCGGGGTCAGCGGCCATCGTTATTTCCCAATCTCATGACTCTTGCCAGTAAATCAGGACGTGCCGATTTCTCCGCGCGCATGCTTTCGTTTTTGACAGCAATCGAGAACCCATTCCCGTGCTCTGCTGCCAAAGGCCCAAGCGCAGTGTGGCTGTTCGTAAAGGCCATGGAATCAGTCGCGGACAGTAATCTTTGTGGTTGACCATATAACGTCGTGTGACCGTCCGTGGTCATCGCTGTAAGCTAGTCAGGCCGATTGCCGCGATGGCAAACGACATTAGCCCCACAACTGTTCGAGCCAGATGAAACCGAAGCCATCTGTCTCTCGTGAACATCCAGGTCGGCGGAGCAGTTCCCGCAGTCCAGGATTGCACTTGCGTGTTAATTGGCACATTGATCGCCATCGTTATTGCCAGAACGATCAGGATGAGCACGGCGGCAGCGGCGAACATCCCACGGGCGTCATCCTGCGCCAGAAAGAATGAAGTGACTAATCCGATTGCCGGCGCTATCAAGAATGGAGGCATTGTCTTCGTAAAGAGGTGGTTCTCCGATTGGAACCGAAGCGTCCAACTCGTCTCCGGCAGCCCGCGAGCCGCATAGTTAGCGATGCCGATCGCGAGCATCTGGCCGGCAATAAGGCCGACCGCGAAAACAGAAACGATCGCGACAGCGTGGAGTAAGATTACTGAAGACATGGGCTCCGTTCTCGGGTTGATTTCAATGGACACGCTCATGCTTTCATCACTTCACAGCTCCCGACAAGGCAGTGAGCCGCAGCACCTGGTCGACCACCGCGTCGGGGCGCTCTTCGGGAATGAAGTGGCCGCAACCGGGAAGCACCAGGCTACTGACTTCACTCGCGACCAACGAGAGGAACTGACCCACCCTCGCCCCGAGCCCCCTCTCGCCACCCATTCCCACAACCGGAACCTTGACCCTGCTGTCCTGTAATGGGGCTGTTTGAGCAATGGTTGTAAAGGCGGCGCGATACACACCTTCGGCTCCTAATACGCCCTCCTTACCGGAAAAGGTGCGCAAGTACTCATTCACGGACTCAGGTGAAATGGCTTCGCGCGTGGCGCCTGACGGGCCTTGATAAAACCAGTTGAGAAACTCGCGCTCTCTCCCCACGATCAACATCTCCGGCACGCCCGGCGCGAGGGGAAGAATCCACCACCAGAAGCTTCCCTTCGCCATAGCTTCAGGCGTGTAGGCGATGATCTTCCCCAGCATTGCCTGCAGCATCACAGGCCCTTCCACATAAATGAGCCCGGCAACCTCATCCGGATGACCCGCCGCCCAGAGCAACGCCGGCGGCGCGCCCATGTCGTGTGCGACGAGAGTCAGCGGCCGGCCGGCCCCGAAACCGATCTGCTGCCGCAAGGCGCGGAATTCTTCGGCCAGCGCACGCCCGTCATATCCCTCGGTGCCTGCGGGCTTGTCGGAGTCCCCAAAGCCGCGCATGTCAGGCACGAGCACCCTGTATCCCGCTTCGACCAGGAGTGGCATCACCTTGTGCCAGGAATAGCTCGTTCCCAGGAATCCATGCCAGAGCAGCACCGGAGGACCATCGGGATTTCCCCCCAACCAGTAGTGAAGGGTGACGCCGCCCAGCAGGGCGGTTTCGCTTTCAAAGTGCGCGATTGCCTTTACAGAAGCTCTCATTTCCTTACTCCTTCAATCCGCCGAGGCTTGGGGGCCGGGCTGAACCTGTCATTTGCCTGGGCGATTGTCAGCCAGCAGGGCCGGGTGTCTTCGGTACGCTAGCCATCAGCAATTGAATGAGCTGAGAGCCCTGAGGAGTGCTCCAATCCTGAACGAGTTCTGCGATGGCGGTGTTGGTTGGCCACGCTCGAGAGTGTTGCCTTCGTACGTGGCCGGCGCAGTTCATCGCAGAGCATGTTTCAGAGAACCGTAAGCGCAATCTTGCCCTGAATGTGCCCTAAAGCAGCCCGCTCATGCGCCTGCTTTGCTTCTGCGAGTGGAAACGTGCTGTCCACTGCTACCCGCAGGGTGCCAGCCTCAAGGAGGTTACTCAGCTTCGCGAGTTGCGGGCCGTTCGAGCGAACCTGTGTCGTGGAGACAATGATTCCGCGCTTCGCAGCTTCTTCTGCATCGGAGAATCCGAGGAAGAC
>Ga0302319_10024500_pt1 | contig 10728 bp, 7 predicted proteins | sample Bog_T0_2_FD_203319 | JGI IMG/M metagenome (GOLD analysis project Ga0302319, IMG submission 203319) | Peat permafrost microbial communities from Stordalen Mire near Abisko, Sweden - Bog_T0_2 | ecosystem: Environmental > Terrestrial > Soil > Wetlands > Peat | place: Sweden: Abisko, Stordalen Mire... | reverse complement strand
ACAAGCCTGCTCCTATCGGTGCTGCTGCAGCGGATACGGCAGGCCGAGCCGATCCTCAGGCGCCACCACAAGCCGCCGACGGCGCCGGGGCTCATCATGCAGGTGAACCAGATTGCCCAGAGCAATGAGGACCCATTGAGTGTTAAGGAGATAGCAAGGTCCCTTGGCATCAGCTCAAGCCACCTTCGGGCGCGATTCCGAGCCTCGTGTGGCGTCAGCCTCGGGCGCCACTTGCGCCGCCTTCGCCTCGAGAAGGCGTGCGGGCTCCTTCGTCTCACCCAGCGGAGGGTGACGGAGATCGCCGAGCTCTGCAGCTTCACCTCAATCTACAGTTTCAGCAGGGCGTTTCACACGGCCTACGGTGTTTCTCCGATGGCGTACCGCCACGGAGACCGCGCGCGCAAGACGGCGGGGTAGGGCCCGTCAGGCCCAGGCGGCGATGCGCTTCGCCACATCCTCGCCGAAGCGGGATATGATGGAGGCCGTGAACTCGCCGATAGATGGGCCCCCGTCCTTGGTGACGGGTGTAAGGTCGATTGCCCAGGTGATGCCCGCGACGGCATCCGTCGAATGGGAAGTGTGGAAGGTTGCGTTCGCGGCCCTGCGGCCGATCGCAGCGATGTCGTAGCGCTTGCCGCCGCTCACCTGTGAGTCGAAGACGGCGAGGAGCTTGCGGGCGAGCTCGGGATGCCTGCCCGAGTCGAGGGCCACCTTCTCGGAGTCAGGAAGCCAGTCAAGGTCGCGCCACACCTCGCACCCGAGGACGCGCGCTGGCCGCTTGTCCGCGGGAAGGGCCTTGATAGCCGCGAGGCAGCGCTGAAGCACCGCGATGTGGGTGTCATGCTTGTCGGCGGGGTTGTGCAGGAAGACGACGTCGGGACGGCAGCCCGAGAAAATGGAGAGTAGGTCCGCCGCGACGCCCGGGTGCTTCGGGTTTTTGATGTCGGAGCTTGGGTGCGAGAGCTGCAGCTGGATCGCGTAGTGGCCGATGCGTGCGGCCTCGCGCTGCTCCTCGCGCCTGACGGCTAGCATCTGGTGGTCGGTGTACGAGGCGAAGGCGCCCGTGCGCGGAGAGCCGGCTCCGTTTGTCACCACCACTCCGCCGAACGCCTTGCCGGGAACGCCGAGGCAGTCACTGATACCCGACTGCGCCATGATCTCGATGTCATCCTGGTGGGCGCCGACACAGAGGTGCGTCACGCTCCGAAGTGCCTGCTCTGGGGTGAGCGCCGGGTCGAGAACGTAGACGTCGGCTCCGGGGTTCGAGAAATTCACTGGGGCCTATTTGGGGTTCGGCTGCGTGGTGTGCGAGCCTGCAGTTTCACGAATTGAGGGAAGGCTTGCGGCGGCGATGGCCTGGCCGTGCCGCTTGTCCTTCTCGTCGGGCATGAGGACGCGGGTGCGCGAGGCCGCCGCGGGGAACTCGGAGGCGAGTACATCCCGCGCCCGGCGTATGATCCTCTCGCCACCGGCGCCGGAGGTCACCCGGCCCATCACGAGGACGTGCTTCAGGTGATAGAAGTCTGAGTAGTGGCCGATCGAATAGCCGAGGTAGGAGCCCACCGAGTCGTAGACCAGCTCGGCGCGCTTGTCGCCGGCCGCCATTGCGGCCTGGACCGCGACAAGCCTCTCGGGGGCCGGCATTTCGGCGTCGAAAACAAATCCCGCCTTGTCGGCGAGGCGCGCGACCGCCTGCTGGGAGAAATACTGCACGCCGCAACCGGAGTCGCCGGACCACTCGTCGACGGGGGCTCCCTTGCGGTAGTCCACGGGGGCGAAGGCAAGCTCGTTGAGCCACGGCGTGATCTCGCCGCCCGGCTTCACGTAGCCGCCCGCCTGGCTTGTCCCCATGGAGATCCCGAGGACGGCGTTGTCGCCGAGCGCCATCGAGCCCGCCAGGGCAGCGACCTCGCCGTCGTTCGCCACCTCGAATGGGATCCCGCCCCATCGAGCCTGGAGCGTGAAGAAGAGCCGCCTTATGTCGGTCTCGAAAACCTCGGCGGGGATGCCCCGGAAGAGGGAGGCGACGCGCACCTCGTTGTTGACGTAAATGCCGGCCGCGCTGCCGCCGATCGCGTCGACGCGCGGCAGGTGGGCCGCGGCGCGCTTGAGCGAGTCATTTATCCCCTCAATGTGGTAGCTCGGGTCCTTCTGGAAGTACGGATCCCACGGCGTCTCCTCGGAGAAGACCACCTTGCCGTCTATGAGGGCCGCGGCCTTGCGGTCGCTGCCGCCGATGTCGAAGCCGATCCTGCAGCCGTCGAGGTGCCGGCCCATGGGCTGGCTCGTGTCGCGCTCCTCCGGGAGGTCCGTCTCGTCCACATTCTCGACGCAGAACACCTTGCCGTACACTCGCTCGCCCATGAACTCATGGTCGAAGGCGCGCTCGCCGCGGGGGCTGTAGATGAACGAGAGGTGAGCGCCGATGTCAGGGGCGCCCGCAATGCTCACCTTGCAGCCACCCTTCTGCCAGAGGAGGAATTTAAGCAGGCGCTCTGCGTACCGCAGCGTCAGGGCTCCCTCGTGGTGGTTCGCACCAAGGACCCGGCTCCTGTGATAGGAGACGCCGCCGTCCGGCCGCTCCAGGGCTATCGTGAGGTTTCGCGCGGTCGCGTCATTCGATACGATGGCTTGGTACGCGCGATTCCACAGTGCCGCCGGAAGGAAGAGTGGGTCGAGTGGCGGCGGAAGAAAGGAAACAATCTTTTGCATGAGCGAAGGGCTATGTTCGGGGTGGGTTTTGGATGACCGATCCCCGGAGCCTCAACGCGAACATCCTACAGCCTCAAACTGGGATAAAAAATGGCACAATTGACGATGTTTTTAACGAAAATGACAGTTTTCCAAAAAGTTGCGCGAAGGTCACGGCGCTGCTGAGCCCGATTTGCTATCGTGCGGAAAATTCGTTACCTGTTTCCTGCACAGGGAAGCAAAGCGCCCGATGCCCCAAAAATCATGTCAAACAAACTGGTCTGGGTTGATATCCCAGTCATCAAGCTCGACCGAGCGATTCGCTTCTATTCCGCCGTGCTCGGCACCCAGGTTGAGACGGTCGATTATCCGGGAATGGCCACCATAGGCTCCTTTCCCCACAAGGACGGAGAGGTGGCGGGCTCCCTCTATGTGAGCGAGACCCACAAGCCCTCCTTGGACGGTCCACTCATCTACCTGAACGCCCATGGTCGCCTGGACGAGGCGATCGAGGCGGCTGAGGCGAGCGGGGGCACGATTCTGGAGCCGATGGAGTCGATGGGTCCCTTCGGTTCCAGGGCCATCATCATCGACACCGAGGGAAACCGGATCGCTCTCCACTCAATGTGAGCCAGTACCCTAGTCCGCCACCAGGCGGACGACGTCGCTGAACGGCCGCTCGATGGCGGTTTCGACCCGCCATCCCGCGCGCTTCGCGAGCGCGGCGAACACCGTCAGCCCGCGTCGTATGACCGGGATCCCATTTGTCCCGTGGAGCAGCCGGTTCGGGTCGTCATCGCGTGTGACGCTACCGACGACAAATAGCCCGGGAAGTCCCACGGCCCGCAGCACTTCAAGGTTCAGGAGGATGTCGCTGTCCGTGCCGTATTCGAAAAGTCCGCCCTCGGTAGAGACGGCAACGACAAAGGGTCCGGCGCCGAATCCCCCAAGGAGGGCCTTGAGCTCGGCCGGCTTGCCCCAGTCGTAGGTCGTGTGCTCAAAGGTGATATCCAGCCCCTGGAGTGGTGCACCCTTTGCCTGCAGGCCCTCCATTGCCCGCTTCCCGAACTCCGGCGCGTCCCTCTCAAGATCGAGCACGTGGATGAAAATCCTTCGGCCCTGGAGGAGACCCGGGTGCGCCTTTTGGGTGAGGATGAGGGCGTTCAGGCTGTCGGCGGAGGGACCGCCGGCGATGTTCACCAGGTGAAGCGGGTTCCCGGGGCCCGCCAGGAGCGGCTCTGCAATGCCCGAGGCCAGCAGCTTCGCAGTGTTCTGCGTGCGAAGGCGAATGATGAGGGCGGGAAAGGAGGCCGCGACATAACGGTCCACGGCACTGGCGTACGCAGACCCAAGGTTAGCGGCACCGAGCTTCAAAATATAGGTGTTCATTCCGCTCAGGAAACTCTTCCGTGCCTCGACCATTCCCTGGAGGATCACCGACCTGCGCGCGTAGTAGCGAAACATGAACCTCCGGATGAGGAGGGGAGTCCTCGCGCGGCGTCGCTCCACCGCCTGATACTCAGCGTTGCGTGCCGTGATCTCCGGTTCGGTGATCACCACCTCGAAGTCGGGGTGGGTGACATCGATCACCGGAAGCTCGACGCCCTCGTTCGTGAACGCATAGGCGAGCCCCGGCTTCTTTCGTGTCTCGGGCCGGTGGCCGCCAGCTTTGCCACGCGACATGCGACGCCGGTCCAATCCTATCAGGAAAGCTGGAGCTCGCGGGCCATGGCGGCCATCGCGGAATCCAGCGCGGGCATGCCCACGGGCTTCGTCAGGTGGATCACGAAGCCCATCTTCCGGCTCTTCGCTATGTCGCTCTCGGTCCCGAACCCGGTCAGGGCGATGCCCTTCAGGTGGTAGCGGTGCTCGAGCTCGGCCATGAGGTCGAACCCGTTGCCGTCGGGCAGGCCGATGTCGGAGATGACAAAGTCGACCTTGGATCCCTCGGCCATGGCGCGCGCCTCGGCGACGGATCCGGCGCTCAGAACCTTGAATCCGCGGCGCTTTAGCAGCCGCTCGAGCGCGCTGCGGGTGGCCTGGTGGTCCTCGACGAGGAGGATCGTGCGCGACGGAGCGCCGGTATCCGCCGCAGCCTGCGCGTCCTGCTGCACGGAGGCGGAGGGGTCGAAGGGCCTTTGCTCGGTGTAGGTGGACACCGGAAGTTCTATCTCGAACGTGCTGCCCAGGTTCCGCCCGTCGCTCCTCGCCGTGATTCGCCCGGAGTGCAGCTCGATCATCTTGCGAGTGATTGCGAGGCCCAGGCCAAGTCCGCCGAAGCGGTGCGAGCCGACGCCTCGGGAATGGTCTCCCTGTGTAAAGGCCTCGAACACCGTCCTCAACTCCGCAGGAGAGAGGCCGATTCCCGTGTCGGTTACGCTGACCGTCAACTTCCTGCGGTCCTCGGAAACCGCGGTCCCTATAGTGATGCCGCCCTTCTCGGAGGTAAACTTGACGGCGTTCTTGAAGACATTCCAGAACGCCTGCTGGAGGCGGACCTGGTCGCCAATGACGGTGACGCGGCCCGGGACCCAGTCCAGGACAAGCTCGATCTTCCTGTCCTTGAGCTCCTGGTCGATCGTGGCCAGGGCATCCCTCATGACCCCGTGGATCTCCACGGGCCTATGCTCGATCACCATCTTGCCCTTCGTTATCCGGGTGAGGTCCAGAAGATCGTCGATCAGGCGCGCCTCGAGCTCGACGTTCTTGCGCACGATCTCGAAGTCACGCCGCACATCGGGTCCCAAGTCCGGGTTGTTCACGGCGTCGGTCGCGAGGAGCAGTATTGGATTGAGCGGCGTCCTCAGCTCGTGGGACAGCGCGGCGAGGAAGTCGTCCTTCGCGCGAGAGGCGTTGACGGCCTCGTCGCGGGCGTGCTCCAGCTCAAGCGCCGCCAGCCTGCGTTCGGTGATGTCGGTCAGGACGGCAATGATCGCGGTCACTTTGCCGTCCTCCGAGCGCACCGGTTCGTAGATCGCATGGATCCACCTGGGCCCAAGGGCGGTGTAGGGGACCTCGGTCTCGTAATCCTGCCTCGCGCCGCCGAAGGCCAGGTCGAGCTTACCGCGGATCGTCTCGTAACCCGGGGCACCGATGATGTCGGACAGATGGCACCCGATGATGGCGTTGACCTCGAGCCCGTAGCGCCTCGCGTAGGCGGGGTTTACGAACTTGAAGCGGTGCTCCGGCGTGATCTCGCAGAGGTACACCGACGCGTTGTCGGTGATGATCCGCATCTGCAGCTCGCTCTGGCGGACGGCCTGCTCCGCCTCCTTGTTGTCGGTTATGTCGACGCAGGATCCGATGAACCCGGCGAATTCCTCGCCCTGGTACCGGGGCGTGCCTTGGTTCAGCAGCCAGCGGTAGGTCCCGTCACCGCGCCGCAGCCGGCACTCCATCCTGAAATACTGCCGCGCGTCGAACGCCGTGGTGAATATGCCGAGGCACCTTTCGCGGTCGGGGGGGTAGAGGTTCTCGATCCAGCCGTCGCCCACCTCCTGCTCCATCGTCCTGCCGACGAAGGTGAGCCAATCCTTGTTGAACCAGGTGGCCTTCCTGTCGACGCCGACGACCCAGATGAGCGCGGGCGCGCTGTCCGCCACGAGCCTGAAGCGCTCCTCGCTCTCGGCCAATGCCGCGTTGTTGAGCTGGATCTGCTCCAGCATCGAGTTGAAGGCATCGGTGACAAAGCCCAGCTCGTCCCCGGACTCGCTGTGCGCCCGCACCGAGAAGTCCTTCTGCTCGGACACGATCCTCGCGGTCTCGGCAAGGTCGAGGATCGGCATCGAGATCTGCTTCTGAAGGAAGTTGGAGAGGACGTAGGCCAGGACCGCGGAGCCGAAGAGGACGCCGAAGAGCACCAGGCTGTACACCCCGAGCCGCCGGTACATGGCGTCCAAGTCGCTCCTTATGTAGAGCGTGCCGACGGTGTTCTGGCCCTCCACCACGGGCCGGTAGAGGACGAAGTCCCGAAAGCTGAATTTCCCTCCAATCTCGCCGGGGGCTGACGGGAAGGCTGCCTTGGCCTCCGCCGCCGGATAGGTCGCATACAACTTGCCCTGCTTGTCGTAGAGGGCGGCGGCCGTGATGTCCGGCTCGGCCTTGAGTCCCGAGATGATTTCCTGGGCCAGCTTGGGATCGTCGTAGATCAGCGCCGCCGTGCTGTTTGAGGCGATGATGTCCGCCATCGTGCTCAAGTTCTGGGCCGTGGCCGCCTGGAAGCTGCGGCTCTCGTAAATGAACAGCGCCACGTTGCTGCCGAGCAGGACCGTGAGCGTGGTCAGGAAGATGAACCACACCAGTTTCCGCTGGATCGGGAGGTGGCGCAGCGGCATGGCGCTTAGTCTGGGCGGTTACAGGGCATCAGGTGCCGGCTTGGTGGTTGGAACGCGCATCGTTGAGACCGCAATATTAGCACAAGGTACCTTTCAGGCCGGAGAATCAGGGGGTCTGCCTTTGTGCGTCCTTTGGGAGGAGCATTGCGCAGGCATCTTGCATGCTCGTGCGATGAAGAATGAGGCGCGCGGCCTCCTCGCGCTCGAAATACGTCTGCATCAGGGGCTCCGTGTCGGAGACCTCGGCAACCCGCAGGAGCTTGGCGCTGATCACGAGCGAGCGCTTGCGCGCCGCCGTGAGATTCACCCTTAGCCTGACATGTCGGTGGTCCGTGATGAACTCGATCAGGCCGCCCGCCTCGTAGAACGCGGCGGATTCCCCGACGGTCAGGACGGGGGCATTGTGGAGCTTTGCGGGATCCAGCAGCGGCTCGGCGACCTTCGTGACGTAGAGTATCTGGCAGTCGCGCTCGGCCTCGTAGCCCGCGACGCCGCGCACGATCAGCGGGTGCTGGCCGACCTTCTCTCCGCGCACGATGTTGTCCAGTGCACCGCCAAAGGGATTGGGCCCGAGTATGCCGATGACGAACGGTGCATCCGCGGACGGAAACACGCTGATGGGCCACTCCACGAACTGCGTGAAGTGAAACAGGAACGCTGCCTTGAGCTCGGCCTCGGATAGCTGGGGCGCGGCCTTTGCGGAGCCCGTGCATATCGCGAGCAGCGCACTCCACTGCAGAACCTTGGATCGGATTCTCATTCCGGCGTGGGCAAATTGCAAAAAATGGGAGCGCCGCTACCGCCCTGACACCGTCTTTGGGCTGTTTCCATTCCGTCGATGATCTGGCCCCTTATTCTTGGTAATCAATGGGAAAAATCGGTGACCAAACCCGAATCGTGCATTATACAATGTTGGCCGCCTGCATTGTCTTTCCGGTTTCTTTTGGATCGGAAACGCTGGTTTTAAATCTCCCAAAGGAGCATTCTTGCCGGCCACCCCTGGGCACTACCCCAATGGCTTTCCCCATTTACCGAACTCATTTTCCCGTCTGCGCTTGCGCGGTGGCTGTGCTGTCACTGGGTTGTCCGAGCGCCCGGGCGGACGATGCCCCCAAGGTCGAGGCTCCCGTCGTCAAGGCCTTCACCTTCCCTTCCCCGGAGGAGAGGAGGCGCCTGGACGCCATGTCGGCAGCCGACGAGAAGGCCATGATGGACCTGCTCCACATTGCCGAGCCTCCTGCTTTGCCGCCGCCCGCGGACGACCCGTCTCGGCCACCCAACACGACCCCGGTTCCCAACTCGGGAAACTGGACCGATAGCGTTCCCGGCCACACTATTGTAAGATCGGGTTGGGGCAACTGGTCCAATTACGACCTCTCAAAGGCAGACCGCTTCCCGATCCCCGACGTGCTGACGCTGAAGGACGGCGAGCCGGTCAGGGATGCCGACACGTGGTGGAAGAAGCGCCGGCCGGAGATCCTGGCAGATTTCCAGAACGAGATCTACGGGAAGATCCCGGACTCGGCCCCTCACGTCACCTGGGAGCTGGGGGCCGTCCAGAAGGGCGCCGTGGACGGGACAGCGACACTTAAGGTAGTCACCGGCCACATCGACAACGCCTCGTACCCCGCCGCCCACCCGGTCATCAATATCGCCCTCTACCTGCCGAGCGGGGCCACCGGCCCCGTCCCGGTCATGGTGGTCGCGAGCTGGGGCACCAGCACCTGGAGCTTTGGGCCGCCGCCCAAGGGAAAGACCGCGCTCCATCAGGTGATCGCCCACGGATGGGGCTATGCCCTCGTCGACACCTACTCCGTCCAGGCGGACAGCGGGGCGGGCCTTCGCGAGGGAGTCATCGGTCTCACGGGCAAGGGTGGGCCGAGGAAGCCGGACGACTGGGGCGCGCTCGCGGCCTGGTCGTGGGGACTCAGCCGCTCGATCGATTACTTTGAGACCGACAAGGACGTCGACGCCAAGCGACTCGGCATCGAGGGGCATTCACGCTGGGGCAAGGAGGCGCTCCTTGCGGCGGCGCTCGACCCGCGCTGGGCGATCGTCTTCTCCAGCTGCTCGGGGGAGTGCGGCGCCAAGCTCCACCGTCACGATGTCGGCGAGTCCGTCGACAACGTGTGCAGCTCGGGCGAGTACCACTGGATGGCCGGGAACTTCCTGAAGTATGCGGGTCACTGGGACCAGCTGCCAGTGGACCAGCACGAGCTGATCGCGCTCGTGGCGCCGCGGCCGATTTTCGTCACCGGGGGAACGCAGGACCTGTGGTCGGACCCCGCCGGCGAGTTCAAGGCGTGCGTCGCCGCGGGCCCGGTCTACTGCATCCTTGGCAAGGCGGGCATGGGCATCACCGAGATGCCGGCCCCGGACGCCGAGATCATCTCGGGCGACATCGGCTTTAGGTACCACGCGGGCGGCCACACGGACCTCCTCGACTGGCCGACCTTCCTGAAGTTTGCCGACAAGTATTTCGCGGCCCCCGCCAGCTGAGCCGCCTCAGCTCCCCGGCCCGTTCCAGTCGTTGCGCCAGATCACGACGTCGTCGACCGAGCCGTACTGCGTCCACTTGCCGGGGAGCGAGGCGATGTACTTCGTCTCGAAGGGAAAGGTGACGGCGTAGACGCTTCGCTTCTCGGCCTGCGCCGCCTTCCGCACGCGCTCGGATGTCTCGGGGCTTAGCTCATCGGCCCGGATCACGATGAAGTGCGAGAAGTAGTAGTCCGATCCGCTGTACTGCGCGGCGATGATGGCCGCGTTCTCGGGCACATGGGACTTCAGCCAGTCGCCGACCCTGCCGTACTTCTCCTCACCGCGGCCGATCGCAAGCACGTCGAAGGTGCGGATCCTGTGAAGCGAGACCCAGACGGAGGAGGCGAACATGAGCGCGAGGACCGGCACAAGCGCCATGCGGGGAAATCCGCCGCGCAGTTTTCCTGAGATGTACTCAAGCCCGATGAGGCTCGAGAGGAGGAGCGCCGGGACGGCGGGAAGCAGGAACCTCAGGAACCACCAGTTCTCGTGCGTCCAGCGGTAGGGCAGGTAGAAGGCGATGTAGGCCGCGGTCCAGGCCAGGAGGGCCAGGGCCACGCGCGTGCGGCTGACGAGGGCCGCGACGACGAGCGGTGAGAGGACGACCACCGGGCCGATGGCGAATGGAAGCCACGTCAGGCAGAACCGGATGGTCCCCGGGATCAGGTCGCTGTGGAATTCCTGGTCGATGGCGCCGTAGCCACTCTGCAGGTATCCGCCGTACGCCGCGTGGTTGATGGCCATCCAAGCGGCCACGCCGGGAAGGCCGCCTAAGATCGCCAGCAGGAGCCGCTTTGGCGAGGGTCCGATCAGGACCAGCATCGGCACGGCAATCAGGAAATTGCTCGGGCGAACGAGGAATCCGATCCCGGCGCACAGCCCGGCGGCGAATGCCCAGCCCGCCCGCTCCCGGCACTTCCATGAGGCGAGCACGGCGGCGAGCGCCCATGTCATCGCGGGTACGTCGCTCATCGCCCAGAGCGACATGTGGAGATAGAGGGGACTCACCGCCAGGAGCACGGCGCCCGCCAGGGACCATAGCTGCGGGAGCCCGAACTCGCGGCCAAGGACGTAGAGAAGCAGGAGTCCCGCAAGGGAATGAAGGACAAGGACGACGTCGCCGGCGTGTCGCCACCCCACGATCCACTCTGCGGGAATGATCATG
>Ga0302319_10024496_pt1 | contig 10729 bp, 5 predicted proteins | sample Bog_T0_2_FD_203319 | JGI IMG/M metagenome (GOLD analysis project Ga0302319, IMG submission 203319) | Peat permafrost microbial communities from Stordalen Mire near Abisko, Sweden - Bog_T0_2 | ecosystem: Environmental > Terrestrial > Soil > Wetlands > Peat | place: Sweden: Abisko, Stordalen Mire... | reverse complement strand
TCGGAGTGTGAGCCCTGCTTTTTGGGATATGGGCAATTATTGACTTATCTCACGCGACAGAATGAGCGCGTGAAGAAGTCAAGGCAATGGGGCCCGCGTCTTTGACCCTTAGTGCCTTGGTGTCTTTGTGTGAAACCCTCTGAACTGTTTCAATCTCAAAGTGCGCTCCAAGGTTGCTCTAAGGCAGCACCGCCCACACTTCGACCACGCGGTTGCCGGTGGGATCCTGGGGATTAAACAGATCCGAGACACCCATCGGCACGGTCTGAATAATGTTCAGCATCCCGCAATGCTTGCGCAGAACGTCCGTCACATGCTCGGCGCGGTCGAGAGACATTTGGACATTGGTTTTCTCGGTTCCCTTTTTGTCGGCGAATCCCAAAACCACGAACACCACGGCCGGATCGTGAGCCTGACTCGCGAACTCGGGAAGACGGCTTTCCTCCACGATCTTCTTGATCCCCGCCTCACTGAGCTTCGTTTTTCCGCGCTCGAAGTTCACATTCAGGACGCGTTTGATCTTTTGGGCGCGATCGACATAGACGTAGAGGTGCTCCTTGTTCGCCGCCGTGACATTCGGCATGGCGTCGATCCGCTTGAGCACTTCCTGCCGCTGGGCCGCGTCCACGCCGGAATTCGCCGCCTTCACCACGTTCGCGGCTGGCGCCGGCGTTTCCGGGACCGGGACCGGGGTTGCCGGCACGGAGGCAGTTCCCTGGCTCAGCTTCCAACCCATGGCTACCGCCAATACTACAACCGCCACCCAGATCGTCCCCACGACAAGCCGCAACAAGACGCTGCCCTTTTCCGACCCTCTTGCCCGGCGGCTCAATCCGCCCGGAACACGAGGCCCGTCAGCGGGCGCCGTCGGGACGCGGTTTTCCCTCGCCGGGAGATTCCCGGCGGCAGCGAGGTGTTGGCCGCGTTTTTGTGCATAACGGATCACGGTGCGGTGGTAATGGCTGCACGGTGTAAACAAGGAAAATGCATCCCTCAACGGCAAAATTTCCCCGCGCCGAAATGATGCGGATCAAAGTGGCGCCAGGATCTGTGCGATGTGGTGCGGGCTTCCAGCCTGCACGAGCCAAACGCAAGCACCAGAGATGGCTGCACCACAATCAATCCTCCCATCCTCTCACAGCCGATCGCTCACCAGCGGCGCCGGAGCCGCGGCTTCCACCGGCTTTGCCTCTGCTCTTCCACCGGCCCCGAACCAACTGCGCCAGCCCTCCCTCAGTTCCATCCACAACCAGCCGAGCGCCGCGCCGCCGATCCGCGGCAGATCCCGCGGACTGATCGAGAAGCTTTGAAAGAGAAAATGCTGTCCGGAATTGTCGCGGCCCAGCGCCCGCCGGGCGCGCCGCGCGCGGGCGATCCGGGCAAAGCGGCGATTGTAAGTCCGCATAAACCAATAGACGACCGTGGAGACTTTCACGGCGAACGGCGGCATCGAAAGCGATTGCGCCCCGTATTTGAACGGCTGGGAAACGATGCCCAGGTAGTAGAGCCCCAAGTCCATCCGGAACGCCAGGCGCATCAGGTCGAATTCGCCGAGGTATTCGTATTTGTCCTGGTAGATCGCCTGGAACCAGCGGTCGTAGCTCCTGGAAAAGTTCGCGTTGTGCTGCGCCAGCAGGGGCGCCACCGGCTCGCCGCGTCGTTGGGCGGCGATCAGCCCCACCGTGGCCGTGACCGTGAACGCGATCCAATCCATCCCGGGGCTGTAGAGCGGATCGAGAAAAGCCGCCGCATCCCCGACCAGGGAAAAGCCGTCGCCCGCGAATTTCCGGCTGACGTAGGCGAGGTTCTTTCTCCAGTGGACATCGCCCTCGATGCATTCCGCGTCCGCCAGCAATTCCCGGGCGGCCGGGTGCCGCTCGAGAAATTCGCGCAGCCGTTCCCCCAGCTTTCGTGGTCCTTCGGGAAAAGACACCAGCCGCTGGTCGAAGACCACGCCCACGCTGACATCGCCGCCTTTCAGCGGAATCCACCAGCTCCACCAGCCGTCGCCGAGAATGTGGTTCGTGGCGGTATTGCGCGAGCCAAAGCAGCGCCCGGCCCAGTCGGGAAACTTGGAGGAAAGCTCCCGGCCGTCCCAATCCTTCACCCCCTTCCAGCGCGCCCAGGCCGCGGCGGTGGGGTGCGCGGTATTCGGTTGCAGCCAGCCTTCCTGCCGCGCGATCACCGCCGCCACTCCGGAGGCATCGACCACCCAGCGGCAGCGAACGGTCTCGGTGGTCTCGCCCGTCTTGATGTCCACCGTCTGTTCGCCGCCTTCCGTGAGCGTCACGCGGATGATTTGCGCCGGTCTGCGCAGTTCCGCGCCCGCCTCCACCGCGCGCCGCAGCGCTTCCTCATCCACCACGGCCCGGTCCAATTGCCACGATGGCAGCCGCACATGATACTGCGGCCCGATCTCGCTGGAGTCGGCCAGCGTTTGCGTTTCCTCATTCGCAAACCAAAACCGCATCCCCTGTTTCACCAGGTGCGACTCGTTCAGGTGCTTCGACAATCCCAGCACGCGCCCGAGAAAATACGCGCTGATCTCGACGGTCGCTTCGCCCACCCGGCGCGAAAACCGGGGGGCGCGCTCCACCACGAGCACCCGGAGATCCGGGCATTCGCGGCGCAGGAGCGTCGCCGTCGCGGCGCCGCCAAGGGAACCGCCAATAATCACGACATCATATTGCATGCGAGGGGGAATTTGAGCCGCAACACGTTGCCCGCCAACTCAAATTTCGACGCCCTCTACGCGCCGGCCCGAAGGTCCGGCGGGGCGGGGGCCTTTTTGCGTTTGGGCGCGGGGTCTCGCTTGCGCGCCCACGTCTTCCACATGGTCCGGTAAGCGGCTTCCACATTTTGGGTAAAGCGCGCCGTGTCCATCAGGGGCGAGGCCTGCATCCTCGGACGAAGCCCGGCCCGCAATTCCGCCAGGCGCGGGAGATCCCCGGCCAGTTCCACCGCCATTCGCACAAAATCCTCTTCGGAAGCCGCCGCCAGTTCCCCGAGCCCCACGCTCGATAGAATGCTCAGCCCCGCCCGCGAGGCCGGCATCTTTCCCGGCAACGTCAGCACCGGCGTCCCCATCCACAAAGCGTCGCAAGTCGTGCTCATCCCGTTAAAGGGAAATGGGTCCAGCCCAATGTCGATCCGCTGGTGAAGCCTCAAATACTCCGGACGCGGCGAAGCGCCCACCAATTCCACGCGCTCCGCGGCGATCCCTCGCGCGCCCAGCGCGGCCCGGACCCGCTCCCGCGCCAGGCCCTCCGGACAATACATCAAAAGCCGCGATCCTTGCACCGCCTCCAGCACGCGCGCCCAGAGCGCCAACACCCCCTCGTGCATCTTCGCGAAGTTATTCAGCGATCCAAAGGTCACACCCTCCGCCGATAGCGCCGGCAAGGCGTTGACCTCCGGAGTTTCGTCCGCGGGTCGGTAACAGCTCCAGCAATCTGGCAGGCGCACGGGTTTCTCGGCGGTCCAGGCCGACTTTTCCTCCGGCGGTTCCATGTGGCCATCCGTGAGCCGATAGCCGATGCCGCGCAGACCCGTGCTCCCGGGATAGCCCAGCCAAGCCACCTGCACGGGCGCCGGCTGCCGGGCAAACACGGGCAAGCGGTTGCCGGCCGTGTGCAGCGCCAGATCCACGAGGATATCCACGCCGTCCTCACGAATCATCTCCGCCAGGCGGGCGTCCGAAACACCGAACGTGTTGCGCCATCTCCCGTTCAGCGCGCGCAGCCGCTCCGTGATCGGATCGGGCCGCACGACTCCGGAATAGCAAAAGATCTCAAACTGCTCGCGATCATGGCGCTCCAATAATGGCAGCACATGGCGCCCCACCGGATGATCCCGAAAATCCGCCGACACATAGCCGATCCTCAGCGGCCTCGCGATCGCGGGATCGTTCGCATGCGGCTGGAGGAATGGTTTCAGCGGATCGCTGAAGCGCCGATTCCACCGCCGATGCTCCGCGGCGATCGTCTTTTCATTCTGGCCCGGATGCAAATGCAGGCAGAAAATCAGGTTGCTATGCGCCGGCGCGTCGTCCGGCTGGAGCTTCAGCGCCTGGCGAAATGAGGCCAGGGCTGCGTCCACTTCACCCCGGGATTTGAGCGCCGTGCCGAGATTATTGTGGGCCGGCGTGCAGCCGGGCTGGAGCTCAAGCGCACGGCGATACGCGGTGATCGCTTCGTCGAGCTGGCCCTGCCTGGCCAGCGCGGCCCCCAGATTATTATGGGCCTCGGGAAAATCCGGCTGGAGTTCCAGCGCCCGGCGGCCCGCGGCGATCGCTTCGGCGGCCCGGCCCTGTCCCAGCAGCGCGGCGCCCAGATTATCGAGGGCTTCGGGAAAATTCGGTTTGATCTGGAGCGCCCTCAGGCACGCGGCCACGGCCTCCTCGGGCTGGCCGCGCTCCCGGAAGATGTAGCCCAGATTGTTGTGGGCCTGCGGATAACCGGGGCGCAGTTCGAGCGCGCGGCGGCAGGCGGCGATCGCTTCGTCGAGCCGGCCCAGCCCCGCGAGCGCGGCGCCCAGATTATTGTGGCCCTCCGGGTCATTGGGTTGGAGTTCGATCGCCCGCCGAAAGGCGGCGCTTGCTTCCTCGATCTGACCGCGTTCCCGCAGCGCGATGCCCAGGGCGTTGTGGGTCTCCGGGGCGTCGGGCTGGAGTTCGAGCGCCCGGCGATACACCGCGATGGCCTCGTCAAACTGGCCTCGATCCCGGAGTGCGTTGCCCAGGTTTTTGCAGGCCTCCGCGTGGTCGGGCTGGCGTTCGAGCGCTCGGCGAAAAGCGGCGATCGCTTCGTCGAGCCGGCCCTGCGCGGCCAGCGCGGCGCCGAGGTTGTTGTGCGCTTGCGGGTAGTCGGGTTGGAGTTCGAGCGCGCGCCGATACGCGGCGATCGCCTCGTCCAGCCGGCCCAGCGCGCGGCAGGCCACGCCGAGGTTGGAATGAGCCTCGGGATTCTTCGGGTCGAGGGCGACCGCTTTCCGAATCCACTCCACGGCCGCGTCATGGCGTCCGACCTGGACGGCGATCACGCCGAGCAAGTGCAGCGCCTCGGCGTGCTCCGGCTGCGTCGCCAGGATTTGGCGATAGAGCGCCTCCGCCTCCGCCAGCCGCCCGGCCTGGTGGTGCTGCATCGCGAGTTCGAGCGTTTGTGGGATCGTCATAAAGTGGGGGAGCCTTCCCGCCCTCGTTACCGGTCAAGGCCGCGGAAAGGGAGGAGAACGACCATCGAAACCGAATGCTCCCCCGTCCATCAAGCGGCGAATCTCCGCCCGGTTCGCCGCGGGTGCGATTAAAAGTGGTGCAAAGAATCAAGTGGCGGCTGGCCTCTGGAAATCGTCCTCGTTCTCGTCCCTCGTCCTCGGGGGCGAGAGGCGGCGCGTCCCCTCCGCGGGTCCGGTTCCGTCCCGGACTCCGAGGACGAGGACGAGCACGAAGGACGAGATCTCTCGACCGCAAATTGCACTCTTTGAGCTGCACCATGTTTAATCACACATGTTCGCCGCGGGCTCTCGGGGTCGTGGAACGCGCTCGAGGTTTGTCGGACAGGGCGCCGAAGGCAGAGGAGGCGAATCCTGCATTTCTCGCCAATCGGATAAAGCGGCTCGTTCGCTCCCCTACACAAGTTTGCGTGAGCAACCAACCAACCCTGCTCACCGCCAAACAATGAATACAAATCAAAACGTCAACAATCAAGTCAAGAACTCCAAAACGAAAATTCCGGCAGCGTGGCTGGCCTTGATCGCCTGTTTCATCACGGCGCATCTGAATGGGCAGGCGCAAGCAGCGCACTATCAGGCGCGGCCGGCGCCTATGGGGGCCCGGCCGTTTTATCGTCCACCGGTGGCGTGGCCTAATCAGCGTCCGTTTCCACAGGCGCCCCGTCCGGCGCCGAGTTATCAGGGCACTGGGACGTCTGGAAATTCCGCCAATTTCCACCGCGAGCCGATGCCGGAGAGCCGGCCGCAGTACAACGAACCTGGCCGGTCGGAAACCCCTGGGCAGGGTATGGCTCCGAGCGGGCGCGGCTCTGCGAACGCCTGGAACGAGCCTCGCATGACAAGCCCTGCCGCCCGGCCGGAGACCAATACGAACAATCCGTATTCCAATCAGCGGCAGTTCGAAAACGCTCAGCGCGTGGGCAGCAATGCTTCCAGCACGGGCTGGGGGGCGGGTCAGCGCGGTGGCGGCGTTCAGAATGCCCCTGCTTCTTCGGGGAGCCAGAACCCCAACGCGGGCCAGCAGCAGAGTAACACCGGAACGAGCCTTGCTTCGGCGAATGGCTGGAGCCGGGGATCCGGCGCGGGAAATCAAACTCAGGCAAATACCACGTCGCCCTACCGGGACTCGTCGCGCAATTCGGGGTCGGCAACCACGGCCAACTCGACGCGTGGGAGGTCGTCAACGGGGTCAACGGCGTCAACGGCGACTTCCTCGACGACGACGACCGCAGCCCCGACGACTACCGCCTCGACGAGCACGACGGCGTCTGCGGCCAAGCCCGCGAGCACGCTCGGCCAGACCTTGACGACCGCGGCGCTGACCGCGGGGGTCGGAGGGGTCGTGGGCGGCCTGGCTAAAAATCTGCTCTCGCCGAGTTCGAGTTCAGGGTCCGGTTCGTCGAGTATTCTGAGCACGATCGGGAGCGCGGTCTCGAGCGCGGCATCCTGGATTGGCAGCGCCCTGGATTTCCTGTGAATTAGCGGCCAGGACGAGAATGGAGTTCGAGAAGTTAAGAGACACCCGCCGGGTCATTCCGGCGGGTGTCGCTTTTTCGGAGGTCACGCTTGCAAAGCGAAAACTTACTTCGGTTCAAAACCAGTGACCAATCGGTGAGCCCGCCTCGTTCCGGCCCCTAAACATAGTCGTGAGAAGCGGCGATCCCAAAAACAGCGCCGCCCAGCAAACACCAATCAACAAAAATTAGAAGGCAAACGGCACTTATGAAAACACGACATATCTTATTCCTCATCCTCGCCACTTTGATCGTGACGAGCAACGCTCACGCGGGTTGGAGGCGCGGTGGAAATGGTTATTGGGGGCAGCGCCCTTATTGGGGTATGGGGCAGCGGCAGAACTCGGGTCAACAACGCTCGAATCAGCAGCAGCCTGCGGCCCAGCAACAGGGCGCCGCCCAGCAACAGGCGCCCCAGCAGGCGTCCGCCAGCCAGCCACAGCCTCTGGGACTGCTCATGACCCCGAACCAGCAGCAGCAGTCCTCCGCGCAACAGCAGCCTTCGGCGCAATCCGGCGGACAACAGCAGCCAACGTCTCAACAAGGCGGGAGCGGGCAGCAATCCACCGGCGGCTCGCAATCCGGTCAGTCAGGGCGTCGCGGGATGAGAAGGCATCACATGGTCAGATGGAGCTGGTGAACGCCGCCAGCTTCCGCTAACTCCGGACAGCGATGACCTCACTGCGCAAGCGGTGAGGTCATTTTGCCGTTTTGCTCCTCTTTTCCAAAGTGAGGCTTTGGAAATGGCTTCTATGGGGAAACTCCGTTTCGCGGCGGGTGGAAGGTCCTCCTAACGCAAGACATTCATTTCCGCGCCCGGCTTATTTCTTTTCATAAAGCGGAATACCGGCCACCCGCTCGGCGTAGTGACATTCGAGCACCGTGTCCTGTGGAGCAAACATCCGCTCCCCGCAGAATTATTCGGTTGCGCAGCGCCCCGCTCCCGCTTGAACTTCCGCGCTTCCACCCATGCGCCTGATTTTCCTTTCCATCCTCTGCGCTCTTCTCCCCGTCGCCGCGCGCGCCGCCGAGCCGCAGCCGCCCGATCTCGCCCCGATCAAGCGCTGGATCGCCCGGCAGGACGAGTTCCATAGCGTGGAGGCGGATTACACCCAGACCCGCGCCCTGCGCGCCTTGCGCAGTCCCGTGGCCATCCACGGACGCCTCTGGTTCGTCACCCCCGACCTTCTCCGCTGGGAACTCGGCGACCCGCCAAAAACCATCGTTCTCCGCAAGGGCGCCACCTATTTCATGGTCCAGCCCGCGAAGAAAAAGGCGGAGCGCTCATCGGCGGACGCCCTCGGGAAAAAAGGCGGCATGCAGGCGCTCGCGATGATGAGCTTTCCGCTGGCCAAGGATTACGCCGATTTCAACCGCCGCTTCGAAGTCCTGAACGTGAGCGTCGCCGAAGAGCGCTGCCACTTTGAAATCGCCCCGCGCGACGTCCAGGCGAAGAAGTTCCTTGAGGTCATCCGGATCGATTTCGATACGGCCAACGGACATCTGCTCGTCTTTGAGATGGTGTTTCGCGATGGTTCCTCGATGCGCAATGAATTCCTGAATGTGAAGATGAACCAGAAGATCGACCGCCACATTTTCGATTTCGATTTCACCGGATACGAAGTGATCGATGCGCGGGAATAAGCTTCGCTGGATCGCGCTGGGAATCGCGGCCGTGGCCTTCGCCGTCGCCGGGCTCTCCCGCATCAGCTTCAATGTCGATATCCTCAAGCTGCTGCCGACCGGCGAGCCGCAGGTCGAAGGGCTCTCGCTTTTCCTGAAGCACTTCGCGCAGCCCAACGAGCTGATCATCACGCTCGAGAACCCATCCGCGGACGAAACCGAGGCGGATGCGAATCGTCTCGCCGACGAGCTCGCCAAACATCCCGAGCTGGTCAAGCGCGCCGTCGCCCGGCCGCCTTGGGAGAAGAGCCCGGCGGGCCTCTCGGAATTGCTCGCCTGCCTCGTGCTCAATCAGCCGCCCGAAAAAGTGAGCGCGCTCGTCGCCAGCCTGGCCCCGGACAAAACGAAGGCCACGCTGCAGGATACGCTCGATAAGCTCAGCGAATCGGTGTCCCCGCAAGAGATCGCGATGCGCAGCTACGACCCCTTCAATCTGGCCGCGCCGCTCTCCGATGCCGGCGTGATGTCCGGCTCGCAGCAATCGGAGTTCTCTTCCGCCGACGGCACGTTCCGCGTGATTTACGCGGAGTCGGCGAAGCCTTTCAGGAACTACAAGGAGACCATCGCCTGGATCAAGCAGATCAAGCGCGTCGCCGCGGGCGCCTCCCTGCACAGCGCCACGCGGATCGGCTACACCGGCGAACCGGCATTCGTGGCGGATATCTCCGGGAGCACGGAGTGGGACATGATGTCCTCGGGCTTCGTCACCCTCCTGCTCATCGGCATCATCTTCTGGCTCTGCTACCGGCGCGCGCGGCCGCTGTTTGATTTGCAGGCCATGCTCGCGCTCATCTTCACCTTTTCACTCGCCACCGCGGGCCTGTTTCTCTCCCAGCTCACGGTCATCGGCGTGGGCTGCGCGGCCATCATGATCGGGCTGAGCGTGGACTACGGCTACTTCGTCTATCAGCGCGCGCAACGGCACAACGGCACGGTGCGCGAACTCCAGCGCCAGTGCTTCGTGAACATCGCCTGGACCTCCGGCACTACCGCCGCCGCCTTCTTCGCGCTGAACCTCAGCAGCCTGCCGGGACTCTCCCAGTTGGGGAACCTCGTGGGCATCGGTGTGGTGCTCGGCGCGTTCGTGATGCTCGGCGTCTTCGCGCCGCTCACCATGCGCTTTCATCGCATGGCTGGCGAACATCCCGCTGGCTTCGTTGAGCGCCTCTTTGCCTCGCCTCGTTTCCTGCGGGGCGGGGCCGTGGCCGCGCTGCTCGTCGTCGCCGTGCTCCTGGGCGCGCTCGTTTTCAAAGGCGCGCCGGGCGTCGATTTCTCCGCGCGCTCCCTGCGCCCGCGCCACACCGACGCCTACACCGCCATGGACCGCTTTTACGCGCGGCTCTCGGACGATCGCAGCCTCCTCAGCCTCGTCGTGAATGGCCGGGACGAAAACGAGGTCCTCGTCCGCCTGCGCGCCGCCGAAGCGAAACTCGCCGCCGCGAAAACGAGCGGCGCCGTGCGCAGCTTTCGCACCGCGCTGCCTCTCTGGCCCGTCCCGGAAAACCAGCGCGCCAACCTCCCGATCCTGGCCGCGCTTGCCTCCGAACTCCCCCGCCTGAAGCAGGCCACCGAGGACGCCGGCTTCAAGGACGAAGCCTTCGCCCTCACCGAAAGCGTCATCCGCCAGTGGGCCGCGTGGTCCGGCGCCAAGCCCCCGATCTGGCCGGAAAACGAAACCAGCCACTGGATCTATCGCCGCCTCGCCAGCCATGCGAACGGCCATTTCCTCGCCCTGGGCATGGTCGAGCCCGCGCCCGGCCACGAGGACGCCCTGACCGCCACCATGCAAAGCGAGGGCGTGTATCTCGTCAGTTGGAACCAGCTCGGCAGCGAATTGAAGCGCCGCATTCCCCGCGAATTCGCCCGCGTCATCGCCGGCCTGCTCGCCATCCTGCTCCTTCTCCTCGCCATCGCCTTCCGCAGCGCGCGCGCCCTCGCGCTCTTCGTCGTCACCTCCGGGCTCGTCCTCGTCTGCCTGGCCGGCGCCATGAGCCTCCTCGGCATGACGTGGAATTTCTTCAACCTCGCCGCCATCCTCCTCCTGCTCGGCACCGGCACGGACTACAGCATCCTCCTCCTCCTCGCCCTGAAGCGCAACGGCGGCGACGCCCCCGCCGCCCAGCGCGAACTGGGCCTCGTCATCTGCCTCTGCGTCGCCTCCGCCTCCTCCGGCTTTGGCACCATCAGTTGGGCCAACAACATGGGCCTCGCCAGCCTCGGCCAGACCTGCGCCCTCGGCCTGCTCATCGACGCCCTCATCTCCGTCTTCCTCCTCCCCCGCGCCTGGGAGCTCATCCACCCCG
>Ga0302319_10024495_pt1 | contig 10729 bp, 6 predicted proteins | sample Bog_T0_2_FD_203319 | JGI IMG/M metagenome (GOLD analysis project Ga0302319, IMG submission 203319) | Peat permafrost microbial communities from Stordalen Mire near Abisko, Sweden - Bog_T0_2 | ecosystem: Environmental > Terrestrial > Soil > Wetlands > Peat | place: Sweden: Abisko, Stordalen Mire... | reverse complement strand
GGCTTGATTCAGAATGAGCCGCACCAAAAGCTTGAAGCGCTGACGATTCCCGAAGCGCAACGTCTTTCCGGATCATGCCCCATGATTTTCGCCTGGAATGGCGAGAAATATGAATTCGTCACAGACGTGTTGGGCGTAGCCCCGCTGGGTGCAAGTTCGGGTGATGGCAGCTACTTTCCTGTTGACCATGACGAGTACATTCAGATTCCAGGATCCGCGCTGAAGGCAGTTGCGGCCAAGTACAAGCTGCAGATCACGGAAGAGCTGCATGAAGTTTCATATCTCGATCAGGTGCAGTTAATCGCGGTGGATCATCCGAGCGGAACTGCGATTTATACGAATGACAAATTCAAGTCGCCCCCGTACCCGGGGTTTCGTCTCTTTGGCGCTGCGGAAAAGATTCATGCACAGAAAGCGGTAGATTCTCGTGGCGTGGATGTGACGGAGCGGGTCACCAAGATTGACCAGAAGTATCCGGATGCCTTCGCGCGCGACGCATCGGGTGTGGCGGAATTGCATGCCTTGGATTTAGATTTCGGCCAAGCGGCCAAAGGAAACAAGGCAGCACTCATCTTGCATGGCTGGGTCGATTGGGCCGATGGCAGTACGTTTTTGCGTGCCTCACAGAGTGGTCATGGCTTGGTGTTTCCTTATCTGCAAGTGAAAGATGCGAACGGGCAATGGAAGACGGTTGTCGAGGACATGGGAATTCCCTCAGGCAAGCCAAAGACTATGGCGGTGGATCTGACCGGTAAGTTTTTGTCGAGTTCGCGCGAAGTGAGAATTGTCACGAACCTCTGCGTGTACTGGGACGAAGTTTTCCTCATTGAAGATGCGCGCGCCCCGCAGGTTCGTTTGACAGAGATGAACGCCGCAGCCGCCGATTTGCATTTTCGTGGTTTTTCGCGGACGGTGATCGATGCGGAACGCAAGCAGCCCGAGCAGTTTGTTTACTCGGATGTACGGCCTATTTCGAATTGGAATCCCACGCCCGGGCTCTATACCCGTTATGGCGCCGTCACGCCACTGCTACAGACGGCGGATGACCGCATGGTGATCATGGGTTCCGGCGACGAAGTGAGTATTGAATATGATGCCACTCAGCTTCCCGAATTACCGAAAGGCTGGACGCGTGATTTTATTTTGAAGGTGGATGGCTGGGCAAAAGACGCCGATGCGAACACCGCGTATAGCGAGAACGTGTCGCCGCTGCCCTTCCATGGGATGAGCAGTTATCCATATAAAAGCAACGAGCATTTTCCGCAGGACAAGCAACATGCGGATTATGTCCGTGAATATTTGACTCGGCCAGCGTTGAAACTGATTCGACCCCTGGCGCCGATAACGGAGTAATTGAATGTCGAACCGCTTGAAATTTTGGTGCAGCCTGACGCTGGCAATCCTATTGATTAACAGCGCAATGTTGTGGGCATTTCCCCTTGCAACCACCTTCACGGTGGCGAATCTGCTCCTGCACGTGGGACTGGGCGCTACTTTGGGCGTTGTCGCGCTTCTGGTGGCACGCAAAGAGCCAAGGCTCGGTTGGACCGTCGTGGCTGCGATCTCAGGCGGCGTTTTAGCGTATATGGGCAATACGCACGACCATCACTCCGTTCTGCTCGTTCACATTGTGGTGTCGCTCTTAGCCGTCGTGGTGTTTTTTGCGCGGCGAGAGCATTTCAAACTCGCCGCCATTTCCGGAGCTCTTGCGGGTTTGGTGTTGCTGGCCGGCATTGCAGACCGGAAGTGGGTGAGGCATCCAGAAAATATGGTGGTGAACACGCGCAATGTACCCACGTCCATGGAAGGAGAAGGCGGCGGCCCGCAAAGCCCATTCTTTCCTTCGGGTGCCAACACGACCGACGGCAAAATCGTCCCGTCATCCTTCTTCATGGAATCGAAGAAGTGCGGTGAGTGTCATAAAGATATTTACAATCAATGGAATAGTTCGGCTCACCATTTTGCCTCCTTCAACAATCAGTACTATCGAAAATCTATTGAATACATGCAATCCGTTGTCGGAACAAAGCCCAGTAAGTGGTGCGCCGGATGCCACGATCACGCGGTTTTCTTCAATGGCAGATTCGACAAGCCGATCAAAGACCAAATAGACACGCCGGAGGCGCAGGCTGGTTTAAGTTGTATGTCCTGCCATTCGATTGTGCACGTAAACGGGTCGGTCGGCAACGCTGGTTTTACCATGTCCTATCCACCGCTGCATGAAGTAACGCGGAGCACCAACCCCTTCGTTCAAGCGATGGAACGCTTCGTCATTTATGCGGCGCCGGAAGCTCACCGCCAAACATTCATGAAGCCGTTCATGCGCAACAATTCCGAGTACTGTTCTGGCTGCCACAAGGTGCATTTGGATGTTCCCGTAAATAGCTACCGTTGGTTCCGCGGATTTAATGAATATGATTCGTGGCAGGCAAGCGGTGTTTCGGGGCAAGGCGCACGGTCGTTCTATTATCCAGCCAAAACCAACACGTGCGGCGGGTGCCACATGCCGCTCGTGGATTCGCACGATCCCGGCAACATTAACGGTAAAGTCCACTCCCACCGCTTCCCCGCTTCGAATTCGGCCCTGCCCTTGTCCAATCATGATGACGCGCAGATGAAGGCCACGGAAGACTTCTTGAAAACGGGCTTTGTCACGGTAGACATTTTCGCAGTCACGCCTATCCAGCCGCAGAAGACCACCGCCATGCAGCGGCGAAATGATTCGCAACAGACGGCAAACACTGGTTTCGCAGTCGGTGAAGAGGCGGAGCAAAGTGGGACAGTGTTACTGCGAAATGTGGGACAGATGGCTGCGCCCGCGGATGTTTCCAACGCCACCTTGAAACCAGGCGACACGGTGCAGGTGGACGTGGTGGTGCGCACGCGCAAGATAGGTCACTTCTTTCCGGGGGGAACGATCGATTCCGTGGATTGCTGGCTCGAACTGGAAGCCACCGATGATAATGGCAAGCCCATCTTCTGGAGCGGACGCGTAGAGGATGGTGGCAAAGGCCCTGTTGAGCCTGGCGCACACTTCTTTCGGGCAGTGCAATTGGATGGCGAAGGCAACCCCATTAATAAGCGAAATGCCTGGCAGTCGCGCAGCTTATTATATGCGCACTTGATCCCGCCCGGCGCTGCGGATGTAGCGCACTACCTGGTCAAGGTCCCGCCCACGGCGAAGGGCAAAATTCATTTCACCGCCAAAATGAATTACCGCAAGTTCAGCTGGTATTACACGCATTTCGCCTACGCGGGCCAACCCAAACCCGGCCAAGACGTAAAGATGCTGTTAGCGAAGAATTTCAACAGCCTTGAATACAGTTTCGATAAGGCGAACATTCCGCACAACGTCTCCGGGTTGATCAAAGATGAAATTCCGACACTGCCCATTGAAACGCTGTCGAAGGCGGAGTTAGCTTTGGCGGTCTCAAATGAACCGCCGGTTTGGAATACGGTGGCCAAGCAAGGCACGCGCGAGCGTTGGAACGATTGGGGCATTGGTCTGCTCTTACAAGGTGATTTGAAGGGTGCCGAGTTTGCGTTCAAAAAAGCAACGGAGGCGGAACCCGGTTACGCCGACGCGTGGCTGAATGTGGCCCGCGCTCTGATCCAAGAGGGGGAAACCGACGCCGCCAAGCCCTACATCCAAAAAGCGTTGCAATTGAATCCTTCGTTCGGCAGAATTTATTACTTCCGCGCGTTGATTGAGAAAACGGAAGGTCGCTATGATGACGCGCTGGCCTCGCTCCTAAGGGTCGAGAAAGAATACCCACGAGACCGCGTGGTGCTGAATCAGATTGCCCGCATTTTATTGCTGAAGCGCGAGTACGCGAAGGCGCTTGAGTATTGCCAGCGCGTCTGCGATGTCGATACCGAAGATGTGCAGATGCACTACACGGCTATGCTTTGCTACAAGGGCTTGGGCGATACGGAGAAGGCCAACCATGAGCAGGCCCTTTTCCAGAGATTTAAAGCAGACGAATCGGCACAGGCGATTACCGCCAAAAGAAGATTAGCGAGTCCAGAGGATAACAACGAGCGTCAGGCCGTGCATGCGCACGAGTCTGTGCCGTTACCGTAACGTATGAAAACACTTATTGTTAGTTCGGCCTTGGTAGTTGCCTTAGTAGCAGCCGCAGGTGCGTTCGTTCCTGAAACTACCGTGCGCTTTGTAGATACCACAGCCAAAGCCGGTATTCACTTTCAGCACAACACGGGCGCGACGGGCAAGCGCTATTTGCCGGAGACGCTGGGGTCAGGTGTGGCTTTCGTCGATATTGACGGCGATGGCTGGGCCGACATTCTCTTAATCAATAGCAAAGATTTCGTGCCGCGTGGCCGCAAAACGACCATGGCGCTTTACCGCAATAATCACAACGGGACCTTTACAGACGTAACCCGTGGCAGCGGTTTGGATGTGGAAATGTACGGCTTCGGCGTCGCCGTTGCGGATTATGATAACGATGGCCGCGCCGACATTTACGTAACGGCGCTCGATGGTGACCACCTTTTCCACAACGAAGGCAACTGCCATTTCAAGGATGTCACCGCCCAGAGCGGCATCCACAACGTAAACTTTGGGACCAGCGCCGCGTGGTTCGATTACGACAAAGATGGCAAAGCGGATTTGATTGTCGCCAACTATGCCAGTTGGAGCCAGAAGACCGACCAATGGTGTTCGCTCGATGGGGCATCAAAGTCCTACTGCACGCCGGAATCCTACAAAGGCACGTCGGCTCGCTTATACCACAATTTGGGCAACGGCAAGTTTGAAGATGTGACTCAGAAGGCCGGGTTAATTGATAACACGAGTAAGTCGCTAGGTGTGCTGATCTTCGATTACAACGGCGATGGCTGGCCTGATGTCTTTCTGTCGAATGATACCCAGCCGAATAAGTTATATAGAAATTTGGGGAATGGCACGTTTAAAGAAGAGGGGATGCAGGCCGGCGTGGCATACGGCGAAGACGGCGTAGCGCGCGGGGCTATGGGTGTCGACGCTTCCGATTATGATCATTGCGGCCGTCCTCACCTGCTGGTCGGTAACTTTGCCAACCAGATGCTCGGGCTCTATCACAACGAAGGTAAGGGATTTTTTGTGGATGAAGCACCTTCGTCAACCGTGGGCCGCGCAAGCTTGCTGAGTTTGACGTTCGGCGCATTCTTCTTCGATTACAACCTGGACGGTTGGGACGACATTCTCGCCGCCAACGGCCACATTGAACCCGAGATTGCTCGCGTGCAGCCCAAAGTTCAGTACAAGGAGCCGCCGTTAATGTTCCGCAATCTAGGACACGGAAAGTTTGAAGATGCCAGCAACCAATTAGGTCCCGATTTTCAGAAACCGTTAGTGGCGCGTGGCGCGGCCTACGCCGATTTCGATCACGATGGCGACTTGGACTTAGTGTTCAACAATAACAATGGCGCGGCTGTGCTTTACACCAATGAAGGCGGAAACAAAAACAACTGGTTGAACGTACGCCTCGTAGGAGCAAAGTCAAACCGCAGCGGCTTGGATGCGGTAGTGCGCGTGGAGAGTGCGCTAGGCAAGCAGTGGAAGACCGTTCACAGCGGCTCCAGCTATTGTTCGCAGAGTGACTTGGCATTGACATTCGGGCTGGCGCAGGACAAGGTTGTGCAAAGCGTGAGCGTAGAATGGCCGAGTGGGATCAAACAACAATTCAAGAATGTGCCGATTAACCACTTCATTGTCATTGATGAAACGAAGGGCATTGGGAAATAGCTTTCCCATATTGGGTGTACTCATCGCCGCTTGCGCCAGCGCGCAGACGAAGCCGAGCCTCACCGCGCAACAGATCGTCGAGCGCATTCAGAAAGAAGTCGGCGTGCCTTGGCACACGCCCACCGTGGATACGTTCAAGGCAGGCAACCCGAATACGCCCGTAACAGGCGTCGCTGTAACTATGATGGCCACGCTGGATGTTTTGCAGCGCGCGGCCGCGAAGGGCGAGAACTTCGTAATCACCCACGAACCCACTTTCTACAGCCATCAGGACGGTATTGACGCTCTCGAAAAGCAGGGCGACGCGGTGTTAGCGGCAAAGGAAGCATTCATCCGCGAACATCACATGGTGGTCTGGCGCTTTCATGATCACTGGCACATGCGGAAGCCCGACGGCATTCAGCTAGGCATGACGAAAGCCCTCGGGTGGGAGAAATTTCAGAACGCTGAGAATCCACATTTGTTCACGCTGTCCGAAACGACGCTAGGCGATTTGGCGGCTTTCCTGAAACAGCGGCTAGGCATCAACGTCATGCGCGTGGTCGGCGATCGCGACATGAAGGTCACGAAGATCGCGCTCATTCCTGGAGCAGCCGGAACAGACACGCAGGTCAAAGCGCTAGAACGCGGCGATGTAGAAGTCGTGATCATCGGTGAAGTGCCGGAGTGGGAGACCGTAGAATATGTTGACGATGCCCACGCGGCGGGAATGCGCAAAGGCTTAATTATGTTGACGCACATCCCTTCGGAGCAAGCTGGCATGGAGGAATGTACAACTTGGCTCAAAGGCTTTGTCACGGAAGTGCCAGTGGAGTTTGTCGCGGCGAAGCAGCCATTTTGGGAGCCTGAGTAACGGAGTGATAAGCGAAACTGGGAAGTAAGGACAGGCATCTTACCTAAGTGCGCTATCAGAAACTCTTCTTTTCGCTTTTCTTTTTCGGCTGTGCAGCAGTGGTTCGCGCACAGTCTCCCCTGGGATTTGGCATCAAGGGCGGCTATTCGCTCACGAACGAGTTGGGGACATTCAATTCGGTGGGATTGTCGTCGTCCGGAAAATACTACGTAGTGGGGCCTTTCGCCGAATTACGGTTGCCTTTCGGGATCGGCCTTGAAGGCGACGCGTTATATGAACGCGTAACATCGAGCCACGTCGGCTATTGGGAGTTTCCGGTGCTGGCTAAGTATCACTTCAGCATCCCTGCCCCGATTGTTAAGCCATATATTGAAGCAGGGCCGTCGTTCCGAGCGCACACCAGCGATTTGCCCGCGCTCACCTCCCGCGGGTTCCTCGCGGGCGCCGGTGTTGAGTTTAAACTTCCGCTGATTCGGCTCTCTTCAGATTTGCGCTATACGCGCTGGAACCAGCCGGGCCCAGCCTCTTCGTTCCCCAACGTGAACCAAGTCGAACTCGTGTTTGGCATCGGGTTTTAAAACCACGCGCGCTAAGCTGGTCTGCGCGTGTATATTAATGGCGAATTCGTAGACGACGGCCTCGTACGGCTCGAAGCGGTACGGGTTAAAGAGTATTTGCGCGGGCAAGTGGCCAACATTGACCCGCTAGCTTTAGAGTTGCAGGCGCGGGAAGTCGCGCGCGAGCGCGTGATTGAGCAAACGTTGCTGCATCAAGAAGCGTTTCGCGATCCTACACCGATTCCCGCGGAAGCTATCGAAGCCGAAGTGCGGAAGTATGATGCGCGGAATCCGCAACAGGCCGCCTGTCTCTTGCCGCGCGACCGCGAAACCATGCGCACCAGCATCGAGGAAGATTTACGAGTCCAGCGCTTCATTGCGTCGGTCACGGCAAACGTGTCGCAGCCGACAGGCAAACAAGTCGCCGCAGCGTATCAACACAGCAAAGCATCTTTGCGCCAACCGGAGAACATCCATGCCGCCCACATCGTAAAGAATGTGGACGAGCACACTCCGGAAAGCGAGGCACGTGCGGCCATTGAAAAAGCGCAGGCTCTCTTGCAACAAGGGTTACCCTTCGAGCAAGTAGCAGATGAACATTCCGACTGTCCCGGCCGCGGCGGCGACCTTGGATTTTTTGTACGCGGGCAGATGGTGGAAGAATTCGACGCGCAGGTGTTCAAACTAGCGGCGGGTGCGGTGAGCGAGATTTTTCGCACGCCCTTTGGCTTTCACATTGTAAAGATCTACGAACACCGGGCCGAACGCGTGCCTACGTTGGCGGAAGCGCGCGCGTCTTTGGAAGATGAAATCTGGTTGCAGGAAAAGCAAGAGGCAGTGCGGGTTTACATGGAACAGATCCGCGCGCGCGCCGAAATACGGAAATCCAAATGAGGAAAGATTTCGAAATCTTCGCGGCCGCTGGCATCGCGCATCCGTGTTGTGTTCCGAGCAGACAGCGGGCGCAGCGATTAGAAGAGTCGCGGCATGCAGCCGCGGAAAGAAAGCGCGCGCCAAGTGGGTCCGTCGCCGAAATGATCAAGCTCGATGGCGGCGTGTTCCTGATGGGTACGGATTCTGAGCAGGCGTTTCCGAACGACGGCGAAGGACCGGTGCGAAAAGTTCAATTGGACCCGTTCTACATCGACCGATGTGCGGTCACCAATGCAAAATTTGCGGAATTCGCGAAAGCCACCGGCTATAAAACGGAGTCAGAACGCCTGGGCTGGTCGTTCGTTTTCCAAGGCCACATCGCGGCGGAAAAGCGCGCCGAACTCGTCGCCGATCGGGTCCCTGGCGTAAGTTGGTGGTGCAAAGTAAATGGCGCGGCTTGGGATCATCCGGAAGGTCCGGAGTCTGATATTGCCGCCAGAGAAAATTATCCCGTGACTCACGTTTCTTGGAATGATGCGAATGCTTATGCGGAGTGGGCGGGGAAACGCCTACCAACGGAAGCGGAGTGGGAGTATGCTGCGCGCGGGGGACACGAGCAGTGGATTTTCCCCTGGGGCGATGACTTGACGCCCGAAGGCAAACACGTCTGCAACGTATTTCAAGGTGAGTTTCCACTCGTTGATCTAGCCGAGGATGGCTACGCGGGCACCGCGCCAGTGGACGCGTTTGCGCCCAACGATTTCGGCCTGTACAACGTTGCGGGAAATGTCTGGGAGTGGTGCAGCGATTGGTTCAGCGCAACTTATCATTTGACTGCGGCACAGGTGAATCCCGTGGGACCGCTGCGGGGCCGTGCGCGAGTGATGAAGGGTGGCTCCTACTTATGTCATCAGTCGTACTGTAATCGCTACCGAGTGGCCGCGCGAACAAGTAATGAGCCCGACAGCGCGACCATTAATATTGGCTTTCGCTGCGTTCGCGATTTAGGATAGCGACACTTTGCCGTAACCAAAAGCGCTGCAACAGTAGATCTGCGCCTTAGTCAACTTCGTGGTTTTACTTTGCGGCCGCCATGACAAGTCGAAACTCGCAAATTGGGCTGCGCGTACCGACATCAGTGTTCTGGCAAATTCGCGAGAAGAGGAAGCCAACGAGAAGCTGCCGCCTGACTTGGTCGCAAGTTCTTCGAGTGACTGGCGCAACTCCGGTGTCGCGTCTTCCCAGACGACGGCATGCACTTGAGTATCGCCATAACTGGCGGCAGAAGTCTCTGTTAAAGCCCCGGCATCGCCCACCGATGGATCGACCAAAACAAAAAGATGTTTGCGGCCCCGCTGTGTTTGCAGAGCGGAAAGACCGAGGTTGATTGCGCTGTCGAGGTTGTTGGCCACTTCGTAGCTGCGGCCAAGGTACTCCTTGGACATCTCCAAGTAGTTTTCAAATTTGACCTCGGACGCGTCGTCATGTTCTTTGCCGCGAACCGGAGAGTTGTGCGTTTGATAAGGAAGAAATCCGTAATTTTCGTTGCTGCCGGCCCCGCGGAGTGCTGGCTTAAGAAGCTCGCCATTCCCATTCCAACTCCGCGGTTGGACGATAAGTGCGACGAAGGGATTCGGATCGTTAACCCATTGCAAGCGATACTCCGCCACCTGCTCTTTGCCGTCCTTGATAATAAAGTTCAATGCGTTTACATCTGTTTGGCCAAGCCAGCCGCCAACCGAATCGGCCACGCAGCTTAGCCGGACGCGCCGCTCCCCGGATTTGAGAAGCTTGTCCTGAGACACTCCGAGCAAAAGGCCGGAAGTAAATTCGGAACTGGCGCGGCTGCTGAGAAGCTCTTCTTTGACTTTCGTGGCCAGGGCGAGTTCTTCGCCGCTTGCCGCGCTGACTAGCTTTTCGATGGCTTCAGAAAATCGCGGATCACGCGCTTGACCGATGGCCCAGATAGCGGCGCGGCGGAACATTTCGTCGGCATGGCGCAGCATCGCGTAGATTCTGGGGACCGCTGAAGCGTTGCCGATTTTGTGCAGCGCGAGGGCGGCGTTGGCGGCCACGCGGTGATGAGGATCATGTAAAGCGGAGCGCAGCAACTCTTCAAGCCCTTCCGCGCGCACATCCCAGAGTCCTTCAATCGCGTTAGCCCGAATGCGCGGATTTTCGTCTTCGAGTTGCTGCCGCAGCCAGTCTGGATCTCGCGTCAAACGGCCAACCATCAGCGTGAGTTTAGACCGGACGCGGCCTTCCAGGTGCTTGAGGTTAAGGATGTGCGCGAGCAAGCGCGGAGGCGCGCAGACGGCTTCCAAAACACCTAGCACTCGGACGATTTGATCGGGCGAGGAAGCGCTACCCGACCGGACAAGATCGACGAGTTTCCTGTCAAAATCCGGATCTTCTTCGAGAGCGATTTTGGTGACACGGCATGCTTGGCGCAGGTCAAACTGATTGCAGTCGGAGATCAGGGTGACCAGGGATTTGCCTCGGCTCAAGACGCGGATTAGCTCGCGGCGCTGCTGGTCAGCATTGATTCCGGCGAGAGACTTCGCCCGTGCGCCCACGTCCAAAGTCAGGACAGCCGCGCGGCTTAATTCTCCGGCCGCGACAATGACCTCGGTAGGCGTCAAAACTTGAGCCATAATTCGTTGCTCCAGATCAAAAGAGTGACTACTCAGCTGCGCACCG
>Ga0302319_10024494_pt1 | contig 10729 bp, 8 predicted proteins | sample Bog_T0_2_FD_203319 | JGI IMG/M metagenome (GOLD analysis project Ga0302319, IMG submission 203319) | Peat permafrost microbial communities from Stordalen Mire near Abisko, Sweden - Bog_T0_2 | ecosystem: Environmental > Terrestrial > Soil > Wetlands > Peat | place: Sweden: Abisko, Stordalen Mire... | reverse complement strand
GCTATATGCGTTCGAGCGCAGGCGCATCCTCGTTCAGGGCATTGTCCAGGGCGTCGGTTTCCGTCCGTTCCTTTACGGTTTAGCTATCAAGCACGGTCTCACTGGCACCGTGGCAAATCACAGTGACGGGGTCACGCTCGAAATACAAGGCAAGCTTAACGACATCGAAGACTTCGTCCACACTTTGCGCAACGCGCCTCCTCCTCTGGCCGTCATTGACACTCTTCAGATTCAGCCTCTCACTCCCATTTCCGAATCAGCCTTCCGCATCGTAGAAAGCACCAACCAACCGAACGCCAGCACTCCCATCTCTCCCGACATCGCCACTTGCCCCGACTGTCTCCGAGAATTCCTCGACCCCGCCGATCGCCGCTTTCGTTACCCCTTTATCAATTGCACCAATTGCGGCCCGCGCTTTACCATCATTCGCGACATACCGTATGACCGCCCCAACACTACCATGGCGACATTTAATATGTGCGGGCAGTGCCAAGCAGAATACGATTCGCCAGCCGACCGTCGCTTCCACGCTCAACCCAACGCCTGCGCCACCTGCGGCCCTAAGATCTGGCTGCAAACAGGCGCCCAGCTTCTATGGGAGGAAGCCGCCATTAACTCGGCGCGCGAGGCGCTCTCACATGGCGAGATTCTCGCCATCAAAGGAATCGGCGGTTTCCACCTCGCTGTCGATGCAACCAAGGAAGACGCCGTCGCCCTCCTCCGAGACCGCAAACGTCGTCGCGATAAACCGTTCGCCCTCATGGCTCGCGATCTAACGGTCATCTCCCAACACGCATTCTTGGGAGATGAGGAAATCGCCATCCTGCAAAGTAGGCAAAGACCCATCGTTCTCCTCCGCCGCAAGAGTCAATCCTCGCTCGCTCCCTCCGTCGCCCCAGGCAACCCACTCATCGGCTTCATGCTGCCCTACGCACCGCTGCACCATTTATTGCTAAACGATTCCCCCCTCGTCATGACTTCCGGCAATCTTAGCGAAGAGCCCATCGTGTGGCGCAACGAAGACGCACTTAATCGCTTAGCCCATATCGCCGATTCATTCCTCTTACACAACCGCGACATTCACGTCCCTTGCGACGATTCAGTCGTCACGGTCTACGCGGGCCAGGAACTGCCCATTCGCCGTTCACGCGGCTACAGCCCCATGCCCGTCAAATGGCCTCTCCAACGCCCGCCGACGCTCGCCGTGGGCGCCGAGTTGAAGGCGTGCTTTTGTCTCACGCGTGGCGACTACGCCTATCTGAGTCAGCACGTCGGCGACATGGAGAATCTAGAAACCCTCGATGCCTTTGAGCGCGCAGTCAATCACATGCAAACTCTGTTCCGCTGCCAACCCGAACGCGTTGTCTGCGATGCGCATCCTGGCTATCTTTCCACCCGCTGGGCCCACACTTATGCCCAAACGCACAACCTTCCTTTAGTAGAGGTGCAACACCACCACGCCCACGCCCTGTCGTTGATGGCCGAACGTGCTCTGCCCGAAGATTCCACAGTTATAACCTTCACCTTCGATGGCACCGGCTTCGGCACAGACGGGGCCATCTGGGGTGGCGAAGTCTTGCTCGCCCGTTACGACGGCTTCAAACGCTTCGCCCAGTTGAAATATGTTCCGCTGCCCGGCGGTGACTCCGCCATCCGTCATCCCGTGCGCGTCGCCTTGGCCCATCTCTTCGCAGCCGGCATCGAATGGACTCCCGACCTCCCCTGCGTTCAAGCCTGCACCCCAGTCGAACTTCGCATTCTCAAACAACAACTCACCTCCGGCACTCACTCTGTTCCCACCAGCAGCATGGGCCGTCTCTTTGACGCTGTCGCCGCTCTCCTCGGCCTCCGCCGAACCGTCAGTTACGAAGGTCAAGCCGCTATTGAGCTAGAGGCCATCTGTGCGGAGAACAATAGATTTCCCACGCCATATCCAATCATCTTCGCCAACGCACAATTCGATGTCACTCCCATGTGGACCCCGCTCATCGCCGACCTCCGCGCCCACACACCACTGCCCCACATCGCCGCGCGCTTCCACCACACCATAAACGAAATTATCCTTCACTACAGCCGCCGCGCTCGCGCAGAACTCGGTCTCGAAACCATCGCCCTCACCGGCGGCGTCTTCCAAAACGTCTATCTCACAAAAACCGCGCAAGCATCCCTCGCTGAAGAAGGTTTCACCATACTCACCCACCACCTCGTACCTCCTAACGACGGTGGCATTGCATTAGGCCAAGCTGCGCTAACCTAAAGGCATGCCCATCTTCGAGTACTCCTGCGACGATTGCGGAACGAAATTCGAAAAGCTTCTACGCCGCGCCACTGAAGCCAATGAAGTCCGCTGCCCTTCTTGCGGCCAAGAACATTTGACCACCCAATACTCCACCTTCGCTGCCCACGCCAAGTCTGCCGGCATGCAAGCCAAACCTGCCGATTGCGGAGCAGGCATGTGTGGATCAGGCGCATGCGGCACTGGCATGTGCGGCATGAATTTCAATTAGCCGGCTCAACTTGTTTTGAGTTACGGGCATCGCTCACTTGTCGCCCTTTATTTCAATTAACACCACCGCCGAGTTTTCTCGCTCTCGGTCGAAAACAATCCGTTTCCCGTCCGCTGTCACGTCAAAGGTGCGCATGGTCGCTCGATCAGTAAGCTTACTAAGACGCCGAGTTTTCATATCCGTCAGATTCAGAAGCCAAAAATCCTGCCAGGGCGTTGCCTCGCTAGCCTTCATATAAACCAAGCCGCGTCCATCCGGCATGAATCGCAAGCGCTCCCCGTCGCGTTGGGTACGAATCTCCGGAACCTTAACCTCCGCCCCATCAGGACGAATGAGCAGGATCGGCGCTAACGTAAATGTATTCGGGCCAGAGTAGGCAATCAGCGATCCGTCGGGTGACCAAACCGGGTTTCGTCCAATCGTTTTCGTGAGCCGGATAGGTGACCCTCCACCCGTCGGAACTTTGAACAGCCCTTTGCCGTTCCCATCGTTGCCGCCCGTTACGACCCAGCGTCCATCGGGCGACCAATCGGCCGAACCTTCGACATCCAATCCCGGCGCGACATCGCGCGAGTCTGTTCCGTCTGAAGAAATTAAGCGCAGCCGTCGTTTACCGCTTTGACGGGTGATGACGGCGATTCGTCTGCCGTCCGCGGAGACGGCTGCTGGCTCTGCTAAGCCCCGCTCGGCTGCCCCCCATACTTCGCTCGATCGATCCTGTTCCCTTCGCCACAGTCTGTCAGCGCCACCCACAGAAGACAAATAGTACAAGGCGTGTCCTCGAAAACGCGGCGCTAGGGCGCGCCTTGACTCGGTCGGAAACGGTTTCACATCAGCTTCAGTAGAAATCGAATCGCGAATCGGAATGCTCCAAAGGCTAACCGTTGGTTTGGCCACCGTGACGGCCAAGCGCCGCCCATCGCTTGAAGCGGACAGAGACGTATATTGCTCCAATCCAAAGGCGATGCGTTCGGAGACGTTTCGCGCTAAGTCGTAAGACCACAGCCATGGCCCATCAGCGTCGCGCCCTTTCGCAACATAAAGCACCGTTCCTTGCCGCAACGGAGTGGGATCCCTCATTTCGCTGCTTTGCGAAGTAAGCCGTTGGGGCGGCCCGCCAGATGCTGAAATCCGCCATAAGTCCATTTCAAACGTGGCGGCCGTGCCATGTACAAAGTAGATCCAGTTGTCATCCGGACCCCACGCCAGATAGTGGTTGTGTTGGTCGGGAACGTCGCGAAAGATTTGGCGCGGATTCGATCCATCGGCACCGGCAACAAAGATGGGGTCGCCCGGTTCGCTCGTGTGGTACGCCACCTTCGAACCGTCAGGAGACCAAGTCGGATGGACAGCCTTATCGTTCAAAAATAAGCGCGGCTTACCACCCAGCAGAGGCAACAGCTGCAGCCGGCGCCTTTCGGTTCCAGTAATCCATATTTCCGCGCCGTCATGTGAGAATCCTATGCTGCGCAGCGGCCCGCGCTGATCTTCGGCGTCCGGCGTTAGGTCCACCGGCACCCCCACGCCGACTCGATCGAGCCAAACATGGGATACGCCGCCGCGGTCCGACATGAACGCCACAAACTTCCCATCCGGCGAAATCGAAGCGTCAGTCTCGTTTCCCTCATACTCAATCAAGGGAGTGAAGGTCGCGTTCGCTAATGGGTTGTCAAGACTTGGCCTGCGCATCCGAATCGTCCACAGAGTAGCCGCGAACAAGACAACGGCCGAAGCGAGTGCAATCGCCGCCCAGGGAATTCTTTGCTTTTGTTGAGAGTTCTCCACCGCAAACCCGTTTTCGATTGCCAAACGTGCCTCGCCAATTGCTTGCAATCGGAAGCGCACATCTTTGGTGAGGCAGCGGTTCAAGAGCGGCCGCCAGTTTAACGGAATATTTGAAAGATCTGGCTCTCCGCGAACGACAGACGTTAGAATCTCACTCGTGCTGTTGCCGGAAAACAGCCGCTTGCCCGACAGCATCTCTGTCACAACTACGCCGAACGACCAAATGTCGGAACGTCGATCGGCAGCGGCACCCAGCGCCTGTTCGGGCGACATATAGGAGGGAGTACCAAGAATGATGCCCTGTTGCGTTGTGTCGCCACGAAGAGATTCCGTCCCCTCGTTCAGCGCCTTTGCCAAACCGAAATCAAGAATCTTGACCACGTTATTTGCACCCAGCTTAATGTTGGCCGGCTTCAAGTCGCGGTGAACAATCCCCTTGTCATGCGCTGCTTCTAACGCATCAGCCACTGCCAGCGCGATGCGTCGAACCTCCAACACTCCAATGGGCCCCTTGGAAAGAAGATCTGCTAACGTCGGACCTTCCACATATTCCAGAACCAGATAACTCAAACCCGAGGGGCTGGAGCCAACGTCATACAACGCCGCAATATTCGGGTGATTCAGGGTGGCAATCGCCTTGGCCTCACGTGCGAATCGCTCACTGAACTGCACCGCCGAAATCTTGATGGCCACCGTCCGATTGAGCCGTGTGTCGGTAGCGCGGAATACTTCGCCCATGCCTCCGCGTCCGATCTGTTCTTCGATTCGGTAAGGCCCCAGTTGCGTGCCGGCACTCAGTGTCGAAATCGTTTCAAGCAAGCTGTCATGCCCTTCCCAAGCGGGACGATCCAACGAAAGAGCATCTGCGCCGGAATTCGTTTCATGCGCCAGGATCGAGGCGACGGCCGCGCGCAATTCCGGATCAGCAGCATCCAGCAACGCGTTGCGCTCCTCCGGAACTCGCTGTGAAGCGGCCTCGTACAGTTGCTCCAGTTGCCGCCAGCGTTCGCGCGTCACGGAACTGATTGTAGCTTAAGAATTCAGGCCACAAGAGACCGTTTGAGCCCAGAATGCAGAAAATTTGCCACACTCTGGGCCACCCGTCTCTTCAATTGATTAATTCACTATTGAAGCGGCCCGTCAGCTTGAATGCCCCACGTCACCGTGTATTGGGAATTGGGTCCACAGCCAGAGGGTGAACGAACACCCGGATGATTCGTCTGATGGTTAAAGGGACCGTTAGCAATCATCGTTACCAAGTCGCCATACTGAAAATGGTCCTGCTCCGCCGCCACCATTCCATCACAACTTTTGGGATTGAGAATACTCTTCAACTCATTATTGAACCAAGTTTGTTCATCGCTGAGTGCTCCGGTGAAGTTTGCCGATTGCGGTCCTTGCCCTTTCGCCCAGGCGCTGCCGGTTGCTTTCAGTGCCGCCTCCACTTGAGCGCTGCTCGCAGATCCCGCATTGACAATAAGGTAGTTGAAACTGACTGAGTCGTCTAGACTCAGTTCTACCTCGTTGAAACTTAAATACAGCGGTGGTTTGACCACACCGCTATTCAGGTTGCCCAGCGGCTGTACCAGGGTCTGTGGGTCCAGACTTCCCAGCCGCAGCGTGAATGCCACATAGTCCGTGTCTTCGTGTTTCGAGCGTGTGTTCTTGATGTCGATTGACTGAATACCAAAGTCGAAAATTGCCATAGTTTTTCCTCCCAACTGACTAAGCGGCGCTTAGTGCCTCTCCCTTCCGTCTTCGGCCCGAAAGTGTTTCTCCACTAACTGTTGCGCTACTTTCCGTCCTAGCTCGGCGCCGTCCTGCAGCGAATGATTGAAATGAAATCCCGCAAAGATACGCGCCCAGTACACTTCATTGAGCCAATCGCCGGTATCTTCGAAGGTGTGTGTATGCGGAGGGGAGAAAACGCTGCTATTCACCACCACATGTACTTTGCGGGTTTGGAAGTAATCGGCCACTAAGCTTGTCACTGCGCCAGTGAGACAAGCATGCGCCGCGGGATACTCCGGGTGATTCGGCGTTGTCGCTAGAGGCTTCCAAGTCGGATCTGCCACCAGTTCAGCATTGCCGCCGCCCGCCGGAACCGCACCCCAGGGTCGCCAAAAGTGATAAGTGTATTTTCCGTTGTAGCAGCCAATGGCGGCATCCGCGTAACCCGTCCACAGAATGGCCATGAGCCGGGCTGAATCCAGCAGATCCAGATTGTAGTACTGAACGAGCCCGTTGAAAACCTGGCTGTATTGGGCCCCCGTGTGCGCTGTCCAAAACACGCCGATTTCTGTTTGCGCCGGAGTCCGCAGGTCGCTCACGGCACCTCCAAATAAGCGGGTCACGTTGTAATCGGCCACCCACTCTTCGCTGCTAAGCGCGGTGGGTCCATCTGGCAAAAATTGATCGGCGCTGCGCATGGTAAACGGACGCATTTGGCCAAGCCACGGCGTAACGGGTGACGAACCGGGCGGATTCGGCTCCCATACGCCGGGGCCGCTCGGTTCACTGTAGGTGACACTCGCGTTCAAGCCATCCCCAATCCGTTCAGAAATCAAAGCTTCAGCCGCCGCTTCGCCTACGGCGACACCTTCCGTCTTTGCACGCGCTGAACTAGTAATCGCACTCAATGAGGCCGCATATTGAGCATCGAGTGCGGTTTGTTGGCTGGGAAAATAATAGACCAACACTCGGTGCGCAGCCGCAAGAGCCGCAGCTTCATCGCTAGCCTCTCCTGATGCGCTCCCCGAGTAGTAGAAAGGTTCAAACTTGCGCCGGTGAACCGCGTTCACCGCATCGTAAACAGCGATGCTGGCATAAGCGAACCACACGCCAGAAGCCCCTGGGCCAATGCCGCCGTTAGTAACAATGGCCGTGGAGGCAACTGTGTTCCAGTTGGTAACAACATTCTGTGCATTTCCACTCAGCGCCACCGATAACAGCGTGATGGCGCCCAAAAATTTGATATGTAAGCGTTTCATAAATTTAGTACTCTTTCCTTCCGAGTGAGCAGGCGGTCTCGCAGTGCCATCCCTACCTGACCGACATCGCGAAATTTCGCACCTAAAACCGTAACGCGCGACTCAGTTTTTTTCCGCGCTATTATGGCCTAACGTCTCGTGAAACCGGAAGTGTCTGAAACCACGCAACTTCTTCTCGATTGGGCGCATGGCAACCAAGCCGCGCTAGATGCCCTTACCCCGCGCATTTACAAAGAATTGCGTCGCATGGCCGCCGGCCTCACGAAAAGAGAACGCACCGGACATACGCTTGAAGCCACTGCGCTTGTTCATGAGGTCTACATTAAATTGATTGATGTTCGCCAAGTCGACTGGAAAGGAAGAGCGCATTTCTTCGCCGCCTGCGCCCAGATCATGCGCCGCCTTTTGGTGGACGCCGCCCGCAAGCGCTCAGCGAACAAACACGGAGGAGGGCTTGCGCGCTTCAACGTTGACGATGTGCTCACCCTCAGCCATTCCAAGGATAGCCGCCTCGTCGCGTTGGACGACGCGCTGATTCAATTGCAAGAAGTGGATCCCCGCAGGGCACGCATAGTTGAGCTGCGCTATTTCGGCGGCCTGAGCGTCGAAGAAACAGCGGCTGCTATCGGAGTTTCGGTAGAAACCGTAACTCGCGACTGGCGATTAGCCCGCGGTTGGTTGTTAACTCAAATTTCGGATGCGGGCTGATCACCGCGCTCTGTACGCTGCCGCTTAATTACGTTGATGGCGACTAATGCACCGGATGATGCCCGTTCGCCATATGCGCACAAGCACTTTTCACCGCTGCCACGAAACCATCGAACGACGCCGGCTTCGTGATATATTCCTGAGCCCCCAGCGCCATAGATTTCCGCCTGTCCACCGCTAACGAAGAAGAAGTAAACACCACCACCGCCAGCGACTTTAAATCTTCGCTCGCCTTCATCTCCGAAAGCACTTCCAACCCCGTCCGCCTCGGTAAATTCAGATCCAGCAACACTAAGTCGGGCCGCGGCATATCTCGGTACTGCCCTGTCTTATTTAGAAACTCTAGCGCCTCATCCCCGTCCGCCACTCGATAAAGCGCCACGTCAATATCCGCCTCTTTTAGTGCTGTTTCCAGCAGAAAAACAGCTGCGTCTTCATCTTCGACGTAAAGTAGAACGTGCTGACTCATGGTGAAATTTGAATAAAGGCTGGCTTATCCCCTAATCGACAAGTTCTCCCAGCTTGTCTAACCAAACAAAAACCCGCATCTGCCTGCCCTTGTTGTCTCACAATTCCGGAACTGGGACAACTTGCAAATTTACCGGACGACATAATTTCTCTTGACTTTCGGTCTTTATTCGCCAACACTATATGGGAGAGGTTTTCGAACGCCATGGCTTTAACGCGTCGACAAAAAGAAGTAATGGACTTCCTTGCGGATTTCATTGACCGCAACGGATATAGTCCCAGCTACGAGGAGATTGCCTCTGGGTTGGGCTTGGCATCGCTGGCCACAGTGCACAAACACATTCAAGCCCTCGAATCGAAGCAATATTTGCGTCGCAGCTATAACCACAGCCGCTCTTTGGAAGTAGGCGACCGCTTCAATTCTGAGGAAAAAACCCGTCGGCGTAACACATCCACCGCGCCCGAAATTCCCTTGCTTGGTCGCATTGCCGCTGGCGTACCCGTGGAGGCAATCCAAAATCAGGCCACCCTGCACTTCTCCGATTTCGTGGGCAAAGGCAGCACGTTCGCGCTCGAAGTGCGCGGCGAATCCATGATTGACGACCACATCTGTAGCGGCGATTTCGTACTTGCCGAAAAAACTGACAAGGTGCGTGACGGTGACATCGTCGTCGCCCTCGTCGATGGCAGCGAAGCTACACTGAAGCGCTACTACCATCAGCAAGACGGCCGCATCCGCCTGCAGCCTGCGAACGCCACCATGGCGCCGATTTTCGTCAGCCCGTCCGATCTGCAAATTCAGGGTCGAGTTCTGGCCGTCATGCGCAAATACTAGTCGCAAATCCCTCATTCAGCCCGGCGGCGGCTATCCAGGTCCGCGGCCCAGATGCTAAAATTGTGTGAAGTGGCTGATCAATCCATCCCAAATCCTGCCTCAACGCCAAGTCTGGGCCGCAGGCTGATTTTTTGGGATTTCGCGCGCGCAACTTGGCAGTACGACGTTGTCGTCGGCCTGATTCTCATCTTCATTTTTGCTACACCGCGCGCTTGGTTTCGCGATCAGCCCAAGCCGTCCAGCATTATCCTCATGTCTTCCCAGCCAGGATCAAACCGCGTTTTTATCGCTACCGATCTGTTGGAAACCATTCCCGAGGCCGAACGTGCCCGTCGCGCCCAGCTTCTCATTCACCAGCGCACTGGCAAATCCTGGCATGTGTCCCACGTCGAACCCATTCGTGACGAGGCCGCGCAAGAAGTAAAAGGCTTCATCGCTTACACCGATCAGGCCCAATAATTGACATTTCCCACCGCTATGAAAATACCCGTACTCGTGTTGTGTGCCCTGGCCACTGCTGTCACTCTTCCCGCTGAAACTACCGAAGCCATCCTCGCCCGCATGAACGACGTGTCAGCCAATTTCAAGGCAATGTCGTCCAACATTAGTATGACCACCTTCACCAAGGTCATCGACGATAAAGAGGTCGAAACCGGCACCCTCCAAATGCAGCGTCTGCCCGGTAAGCCCGCACGCGCCCTTCTCAAGGTATCGGGCGAAACCGATTCCCACGAAGTCTTTCTCGCCAACAATATGGTGCGGATTTACACCCCAAAATCCAAGCTCGTCAAAGACTACAACGTTAGTAAAAGCAGCAATCTCGTTGATCAGTTTCTTCTCCTTGGCTTCGGCTCGTCGGGCAAAGAACTCATGGAGAGCTATGAAATTACCAATGCCGGTACCGAGAAAATCGCTGGGCAAGACACCACTCACTTAGTACTAACACCCAAGTTGGCCGAGGTGAAAGAGAAGATCGCGAAAGTCGAAATGTGGATTCCCGTGGGTAAAGCCTACCCTGTCCAACAGCAATTCTTCGAGCCAAATGGCAACTACCGCACTACTACCTATACCGATTTAACGATCAATCCGCCCATCAAAGGGAGTCTAGAGTTTAAGCTGCCTCCCGGAACTAAGAAAGAGCAGTGATCCAGCCGATAAAAAACTAGTTGGGATTGTTTTGTTTTAGTACGCCGCAAGAAATGAACGCGCCTAATAAGCAGCCTCTCAAATCTAACAGATTAGCCTTCATCGATTGGACGCGCGGTCTCGCGGCAGTCATCATGATTCAAGGCCACACCTTTGATTCGTTCGCCGCAACGAATTTGCGCCAAGGCGGCCCCTTCGTTCTGTCCCAATTCCTTGGCGGCATGCCTCCCGCCATCTTTCTGTTCCTCACCGGCATCACGTTTTCCTTCTTAATGGATAGCCAGGATCGC
>Ga0302319_10024493_pt1 | contig 10729 bp, 12 predicted proteins | sample Bog_T0_2_FD_203319 | JGI IMG/M metagenome (GOLD analysis project Ga0302319, IMG submission 203319) | Peat permafrost microbial communities from Stordalen Mire near Abisko, Sweden - Bog_T0_2 | ecosystem: Environmental > Terrestrial > Soil > Wetlands > Peat | place: Sweden: Abisko, Stordalen Mire... | reverse complement strand
GGGCTCTCAATGGTCTACGGCGTCGTCTCCCAGTCGAAGGGCCGCATCAAAGTGGACACCGCGGTCGGCGAAGGCACCGTGTTCCGGATCTTCTGGCCTGAGGCCGAAGGCGAGATCGACAGCGCTCCTCCTGCGAACGAGGCCGCTCCGCAGGGCGTTGAGACCGTGCTTCTGGTGGAGGATGAATCGAGCGTCCGCGCGCTCGCCGAAACCATCCTCATCCGGCTGGGCTACCGGGTTCTGGTAGCCGACTCCGGGACGAACGCGATCCAGGTCTGGGATGAGAGTCACGGGCGCGTTGACGTTCTGCTCACCGACGTCATCATGCCGCACATGAGTGGCGGCGAACTGGCCCACAAGCTGCGCGAAAAGAACCCCCAGCTGAAGGTGCTTTTCATGTCCGGCTACACCGACGACATGCTCGCCAGCCATGGCGTTCTCGCCGGAGAAACCCAGCTCATCCAGAAGCCTTTTACCTCCGAAGGCCTCGGTCGCAAACTTCGCGACGTGCTCGACGCGTAAAATAGGGTCTCCGCCCATGGCTCTCAGACCCCTGATCTCCGAAGAACAGATTCAGATGCGCATAGCCGAGATCGGCGCGCAGATCACCGCCGACTATCCCGATGGCACCCTCTATCTCATCTGCATCCTGAAAGGCGCCTGCTTCTTTCTCGCCGATCTCGCGCGGGCCATTAAACGCGATGCCTTTATCGATTTCATGGGAATTTCAAGCTACGGCAAGGAACGCACCAGCTCGGGTGAAGTAAAGATCGTCAAGGATCTCGACATCTCCCTCCAGGGCGCGGATGTCCTGATCGTCGAAGACATCATCGACAGCGGCGTCACCCTCAGCTACCTGACCGCCCTGCTGAAAACGCGCGCGCCGCGTTCGGTGCGCGTGGCCGCTTTGCTCGATAAGCCCGAACGAAGGCTGAGGCAGGTCGATGTGGCCTACGTCGGCTTTCAGATTCCCGACGAGTTTGTGGTCGGCTACGGGCTCGATTTCGCAGAGAAATACCGCAATCTCAGAGACGTCTGCATTCTCGATCCCGACCAGTAACTTACTCCAGGACCTTCTTCTTTTTCACCCAGTCGATCATCGCGTCGCGCTGCAGCCGCGCCTTCACGGGGAACTTGAAGCCCGATTCGCCAAACTCGTCTCGCGATGCCTGGTTGGCCGCGGTGAAATCGGTGGTCGCGAGTTTATACATCCGGTCCGGCTGAAGATCGGGGAACTCTCTTTTGACCCGCGCGGGAAGATCCGAACCTTTAAACGTCCCGACCACGATGAAGTTATCGAACGGCAGAACATCCCACACATGCCGTGCCAGCAACCGGCCTTGCGGAAGGAATCCGCGCACGTTGCCACTGTTGATCCACGCGATATCGGCCCCCGATTCCTCAGCCATCGCCGTTTCGATCATGCGCCGCAGGTCCATTCCCGCCAGCCGACGCTTCGATTCGCCGATCGGTACGTCGACAATCTTTGCGACCTTGCTCTCCCACCGGTCCACCAGCCTCTCCACATCCGGCGCGGGCGCGATCTTATGCGAATCGATCGCGATATGCTTCCAGTCCGCGGACACTACCTCTCGCTTCGCGGTATCGAACTGAAAATCGAGACGGCCGAGTTCCGCGCCGTAGCTCTTCACCTCCACGATGTAATGATTCTCGAACCGCCGCGGTTCCTTATAACCGGTGTGTTCATGGCCGATCACCACGATCGAGACTTCCGGAATCTTATGAACGATCTCCTCCGCTTCCGAACTGTGAATGTGCCCCAGCACCACAATCAGATCGGCCTTGTCCTTAATCTCCGCGACCGTTTTGCGAACGGTTTCCACCACTGGCTCCACTTTCCATGGCCCCACCGCTTCCTCCGTCGCAAGATTGCCCACCAGATCGCCCAGCAATACGCCGATGACTGCGATACGCACGCCGTCGAGATTCTTAATGGCATACCCCTTGTGCGTCAACAGCTGACCCTGTGCGTTCACCACGTTGTCCGTAACCACCGGGTAATGGGCCGTCTTTTCAAACGTCTCGATATTCTTCCAGCCGTAATCGAACTCATGATTGCCCAGGGTCGCTACATCGAGACCCAGCAAATTGGAAATCTTATAGACCGGTATTCCGTGATAGATCGTCGAAACCGGAGTTCCCTGCACCAGATCGCCCGCATTCAGGTACAGGCATGCCTTACAGCCCTCACGCTGATGCCGCAACTCAGCGGCCAGATACGCGAACCCTCCCATGCCGTCGGGATCGGGCCGCAAATGCGCATGCAGATCGTTTGTATGCAGGATGGTGAGCGAATGAACGGTGGATTGCGCAAACGCCGATACCAGCGCGCAGCACACCGCGAAGCAGATTCGTCTAACGCGGGTCATTCTCCGTATGTTAGTCGATCAGTCCGTTTCGAATCGCGAAGCGCACTAGCTAGTTCGTTCACGTTGTGCACGTTCAGCTTCTCCATAATGCGCCCGCGATGCGCGTCCACCGTGAACGCGCTGATCTTCAGCACTGTGGCCACTTCCTTGTTCGTCTTACCCTCCGCGATGAGTTGCAGGACCTCGCGTTCGCGGCTGGTGAGATGATCGAGCGGCGTGGTTCCTCCACCCCGCGTCGCTGCCATCAGAGCGGGCTCAACCGCCGGACTGATATATTCGCCACCGCGAGCCAGCGTCCGCACGGCGTCCAGTAAATCGCTCTCGCCGGAATGCTTCAGCAGATAGCCTTTGGCGCCGGCCTTCAGCATCTCGCGAACATGGACCGAATCCTTGTGCATGCTCAGCGCAAGAATACGCACGTTCGGCATTCTGCCCGTCAGGCGGCGCGTGGCTTCAATGCCGTTCAGTTCCGGCACGCCACATCCATTACGATCAGGTCCGGCTTCGTTTTTTCCGCAAGCGCCAGAACCTCCCGGCCGTTGCCCGCTTCGCCCACAATTGTCATATCGGGCTGCTGCGCCAGAATCGCCCGGAAACCCTGGCGCACTACCGCGTGATCGTCAGCCAGCAGGATTCGGATGTGGGGTTCATGGCTCTCTTCATTGTCGTCGGGCGGGATCGGTATCCTTACGTCCACCGTCAGTCCGCCGCTCTCTGGCGATGTCACACGGAAAACCCCGCCCGCCACTCGCGCTCGCGTCCTCATCCCCGTCATCCCGAGGGTTCGAACGCCGTCCTCGGCCGAGCCCAGGCCTTTTCCGTTGTCGGTCACTCTCAGCCGAATACGACCGTTCTTCGTGCCCAGTTCCACCGTCACCTTCGTCGCCCCTGAATGCCGCGCCACGTTCGTCAGAGCCTCCTGCGCACTCCGGAACAATTGCGTCTCGGTATCGTCGGGCAGGCGCGACTGGTGGCTCGATCGATAATCGACCTCAATCCCCGTGCGCTGCATAAAACCCTCGCAAAGCCAGCTCAGGCCCGCGTCGAGACCGAAATCGTCGAGAATGGTGGGACGCAGAAGCTGCGAACGCTGCCGTACGCTGCGAATCGCGTCATCGGTCAGCCGGATGCTGTCTTCCAGAAACGCGGCGGAGCGTCTGTCCCAGTTCATCGCTGGCGGCGCTGCGGGCGTTCTGACCGCATCGCAAGGCAGACCAGCACCAGTCCCAGCGATGCGATCAGCAGCGTGAGCGACTGTCCACTGAATCGACTGACTCGCCGGTCGATCTCATCTTCGGCAGCGGAGATCTTCCGAAAGCCCGCACCAGCCAGGCGTGAAATCGCTGAGATCATTTCTTCATGGCGCTGCAGCAACGCGCGCGACCTAGCCACAGCCGGCTTCTTCCGTGAAAGCCCTCGAAGCCTTGAGCAACTCATCCCAAAGATGCTGCTCGGCGGGCGCCGGTTGTGCTTCCGCCTTGATGCGCCGCAAATCGCGTTCCGCGCGCGCCAGCCTTTCGGAGATCCCTGCCGAATCGGCAGCCGATGGATCGCCGGCAAGCGTATAGAAGATCGCTCCCAAAGTCTGCTGCTCCTCCTGAAGTCCCCCGATCAGGCTGCGGTTGACATTTTCCTCTTTCACCAGACTGTCGACGTTCTCGCGCACCGAGACAATGTTGCGAAATGCGACCGTACCCCCGATAGCCAAAAACAGGATCACCAGCGTGAACCCGATTACGAGCACCCGCGTGATGTTGCTTTGAGTTACTTCTTTCCTGGGGGAGCCGAGATCGAGGGCCATTTCCGGCTCAAATGTTGCCTTTTGCCGCCGCCCAGCGAAGATAGCGCATCAGGTCCGCGCGATTGTCCCAGGTGAACCTGAGGAACTGCCGCGGCGTGATCGAATCGGCCTCAATTCCCGACCACGTCTCGATCCGCCAGCGCAGATACGGACTCTTCCACGGCGCCAGCCGATAGCCCTTGCTTAAACGAAAAGCGGTGATGAGCACCCCGAAGCTCAAACGGCCCTACTGCAGTGAACCACGAGAAGCCGTAACCGGAGCCTTGTTCTCAGGTGTCGCGTAATATCCCAGCCGCGTTCGCGCCAAAGGATTCCCCTGCGCCTTCACCATAACCTTAATCGACCGGAACGAACCGTCCAGCTTCTGATTCGCCGGAGTATAAGTGATCGTGTACTGATTCCGAATGTCATGCGCCACTTCATGCGCGATCCGCTCCACATCCGAAACGTCCTTAGGATAGAAAGCCTGCCCGCCCGAACTGCTCGTAAGCAGATCCAGCGCCCGCTTCGCCGCCTGAGCTTCCTTCCTCTCTTCCTCGCTCAACAGCCCGATCGCGTAAACCAGAATGTCTTCCTGCTGCGCCTGCCGCACGATCGCCGTCAGCGTTTCGCTGCTGGCGTTATCGTTGCCATCGGTGACCACCAGGATCACCTTCTTATCCCGCTTCGCGTACTTCTTCAGGTGATCCATCGACATCCGAATCGCATCGCGCATCGCCGTGCCGCCGCGCGAATCGATCTTCGTCAGCCCCTGCTCCAGCACCTTGATATCGCTCGTCAGACCCTTGCCATCCGCCGGAGCGTCCAGATAAGCTTCGTCGTTGAAATTCACCACGAATGCTTCGTCCTGTTTGTTCGAATCGCGTACCAAAGCCAGCGCCGCCGATTCCACGCTTTGCCGCTTCTCGCGCATGCTCCCGCTGTTATCGATGATCAGCCCGAGCGACACCGGTACGTCCTCGCCCTTGAAGTCTTTGATCTGCTGGACCACACCGTTTTCCAGCACCTGGAACGATCCCCGCTGCAGCCCGGTCACAAGGTGGCCGCCCTTATCGGTTACTGTCACGTTGAGCGGAACCAGTCGCGTGTCCGCCGTAAAAATGGCATCGCCGCCATCATCCTTGTTTGGGGCCGGCGCCGCCGGCGGTTTCTGCTGAGCCAGCAACAGCGCTGTACCCGCCAGTACGGCGGTCGCTAAAAAAACCTCACTGCGTCGGCGCATAGTAGCCGGTTCTCCAGAATGCATGCAACTGCGGTAATCCCCGCGGCTGATTGATTTTCACTTTTACCTTACGATACTTGCCATCGCGTGCGGCGTTAGCCGGGCTGTAACCGAGGACGTACTGATTGCGCAATTCGATTCCGATTTTTGCGGCCACATCGGGTAATTCGTTCAGATTCTCCACCACGAAGTGCCGGCCGCCGGTAGGCTCCGAAATATCCGTCAGTAGCCCCGGCCCGGCCAGTTCTTCCGGCGTGCGCCCACGCGATGAGGCAGGTTCATAGATCCCGATGGCGTAAATCTGCACGTCCGCCTCTTTCACGAACGCTTTCAACTCCGATTCCGTATACCGGCTGCTGTTGTCGCCGCCATCGGAAATCACGATCAGCGCCTTGCGCGGATTGTGCGCCTTCTTCATCGTCCGCAACGCCAGCAGCACGCCGTCCAGCAGCGCTGTCCGGCCCTTCGACTGTGTAAAAGTCAGCCGGTTCTGAATCTCTTCCAGGTTATGCGTCAGGGGCGTAACCAGTTCGGGACGGTCGTTGAATTCAACCAGGAAAGCCTCATCCTCGGGGTTCGCCGTCTTGAAAAACTCGGTCACCGACTGACGCGATTTGTCCAGCTTCGGCCCCATGCTCCCGCTGGTATCGAAAACGATGCCCACCGAAAGCGGCGCGTCTTCGCTGCCGAAAGAAACGATCTTCTGCTTAACGTTGTCTTCCAGCACATCGAAAACGTCCTGGTCGAGCCCGGTAACAAAGCGGTTCAGCGGATCGGTCACCGTCACCGGAATCAGAACTACATTCGTATCGACGCGGATATTCGCCTTCGGCAGCGGAGCCGCAACGGGTTCGCCGAGCTTAGGGCGCGGAACGATATCGACCTGCGCGTTTCCGCCCGAACTGGCCTGCTGGTCCTGCGGGGAGGCAACCGCGAATACGAGGCCAACGGCCCCCAGCGCAACTAAGATTACGACGTTACGGGACCGCATCCGATGCATCCCTTTCTGCCTGGAGTCTAGCACAGGGCGAGTATGTTACCATCGCGTGTGCACCGTAAAATACTGGCCGTTATTCCCGCCCGGTACGCATCTTCCCGATTTCCAGGGAAGGCTTTGGCAACCCTCGATTCCCGCACCATGCTTGAGCACGTTTATGACCGTGCCATGATGTCTCGCTACCTCACTTCTGTAGTGATTGCCACAGACGATACGCGCATCCGCGACGAAGCCCGCCGCTTCGGCGCCCGTGTCCAGATGACCCGCGACGACCACGTTTCCGGTACCGACCGCGTCGCCGAAGTCGCCTCCGCTTTCGAAGATTACGAACTCGTCGTCAACATTCAGGGCGACGAGCCGCTCATCGATCCCACCGCCATCGATACGGCCGTCTTGCCGCTTCTTGAAGAACCGGCCATTCCCATGGGCACGCTGAAGAAGCGGATCGAAGACCCCCGCGAGATTTCCGATCCCAACGTCGTGAAGGTCGTCACCGACCGCTTTGAAAACGCGATCTACTTCTCGCGCTCCACCATCCCGTTTCCCCGCGACAGCGGCAACCCGCTGGCTCACTTCAAGCACATTGGCCTCTATGTCTACCGCCGCGATTTCCTGCTGCGTTATCCGGAAATGAAGGTGGGGCCGCTCGAACAGGCCGAACGCCTCGAACAGCTGCGCGCGCTCGAAAACGGATTTAAGATTCGCGTTGTCGAAACGGAATACGAGTCATTCGGCGTCGACACGCCGGACGATCTCGAGCGCGTACGTGGCTTATTCAGGGCGGCGCAAGCAGCAGTAGTGAGGACGGGAGGCGTGCAGATCGGTGGCTAAACATATTTTCGTCACCGGCGGAGTGGTTTCTTCGCTGGGGAAGGGAATTGCGGCAGCTTCCATCGGCTGTCTGCTTGAAAACCGTGGCCTCCGCGTCACACTTCAGAAATTCGACCCCTATCTGAACGTGGACCCCGGCACCATGAGCCCGTTCCAGCACGGCGAAGTCTTCGTCACCGACGATGGCGCCGAAACCGATCTCGACCTCGGCCACTACGAACGTTTCACCCACGCCCATCTCACCCAGGCCAACAACCTCACCAGCGGCCGCATCTACGAACAGATCATCCAGCGCGAACGCCGCGGCGATTATCTCGGCAAAACCGTCCAGGTGATCCCCCACGTCACCAACGAAATCAAGGCCGCGATTCGCAAGCTCTCAGCCGACGTCGACGTCGTCATCTGTGAGATCGGCGGCACCGTCGGCGATATCGAATCCCTGCCGTTCCTCGAAGCCATCCGTCAGGTGCGTCACGAAGTCGGTCGCGAAAACTGCATCTTCGTTCATGTGACGCTCGTCCCCTGGATCAGCGCCGCGCAGGAACTCAAAACCAAGCCAACCCAGCACAGCGTCAAAGAACTGCGCGCCATCGGTATCCAGCCCGATATCCTGCTCTGCCGCGCGGAGCGCTTTCTGCCCGATGAAATGAAGGACAAAATCGCGCTCTTCTGCGACGTAGCGCCTGAAGCCGTGATCACCGCTAAAGACGTAGATTCGGTCTATGAAATTCCGCTCGTCTTCGCCACCGAAAAAGTCGACGAGATCATCCTCCGCCACCTGCACCTCGACGCCACCGGCCCCCGCAATCTCGAAAAATGGGCGTCGATGCTCGACCGCATGCAAAACCCGAAGGACACGATCGATATCGCGCTCGTCGGCAAATACGTCGAGTATGAGGATTCCTATAAGAGCCTCAAAGAAGCCCTGCTGCATGGCGGCATCGCGCATAACGTCAAGGTCAACATCCACTGGATCGAGGCCGAGAGCTTCGAAAAAGGGAAACTGCATCGCGAACTTGAAGACTATGACGGCATCCTTGTGCCCGGCGGCTTCGGCAAACGCGGCATCGAAGGCATGATCAACGCCATCGAGTTCGCGCGCGTCCGGAAGGTGCCTTACTTCGGCATCTGCCTCGGCATGCAGACCATGGTGATAGAGTATGCGCGCAACGTTTGCGGTCTGGCCGAAGCAAACTCAACCGAATTCAATCCCGGCGGCCCGCAGCGCGTCATCTATAAGCTGCGCGAGCTCAAGGGCGTCGACGAACTGGGCGGTACGATGCGTCTGGGAGCGTGGCCCTGCGTGCTGAAACCCGGCAGTTTCGCCCACAAGGCCTACGGCGCGACTGAGATTACCGAGCGCCATCGCCATCGCTTCGAATTCAATCGCGAATTCGAGGAAACGCTCACCTCCCACGGTCTGAAAATCACCGGCGAAACGCCCAATGGCACCTACGTCGAGATTTGTGAAATCGAAGACCACCCGTATTACCTCGGCTGCCAGTTTCATCCTGAGTTCAAGTCCAAACCGCTCGAGCCGCATCCGTTATTCAGCGCCTTTGTAGCCGCCGCCCGCAAATACCGAGCTCATCGCGTCGCCGTTGCCGAAGCCCCCCTCTTGCCCGAGCCGGAATACACTGCGTGAGCATTCGCTTCGAAGATTTTCAGAACCCCGCAAAGCTGGTGCTTATCGCGGGACCGTGCGTCATCGAAAGTGAAGAGCACGTGCATAAAATGGCCGATGCCATCTCAGCCATCGCCGCCGAGCATGGCTTTCCGTATGTCTTCAAGGCCTCTTACGACAAGGCCAATCGAACCAGCCTGAAGGGTTACCGGGGACCGGGCCTCACCGAGGGCTTACGAATCCTCGCCGGCCTCAAGGCTCGCGGCTATTCGATCCTGACCGACATTCACGAAACCGCCCAGGTCGCGCCCGCGGCCGAAGTCGTCGATATCCTGCAGATCCCCGCCTTCCTCTGCCGCCAGACCGATCTGCTCCTCGAAGCCGGCCGCACCGACCGAATCGTCAACATCAAGAAGGGCCAGTTCGTAGCCCCTCATGATATTCATCACGCGGCCGAAAAAGTGGCATCGGAAGGCAATCGCCGAGTCGTCCTCACCGAACGCGGCTCATCCTTCGGTTACAACAATCTGGTAGTAGACATGCGTGGCCTGAAAATCATGGCCGATGCCGGCTGGCCCGTCGTCTTCGACGCTACCCACAGCGTGCAGCTCCCCAGCGGAGGAGGCGCCGCCTCCGGAGGCCAGCCGCAGTTCATCGAACCTCTCGCATCGGCAGCCGTAGCTGTAGGCGTGAACGGAATCTTCGTCGAAGTCCACGACGAACCCGAGAAAGCTCTCTCCGACGGACCCAATGCCCTGCGCCTCAGCCTGCTCCCGAACTTCCTCCATCGCATGAGGCTCCTCAACGAAGTCGTGCGATGCTAAGGTCATCTGTTGACCGTGAGCAATGCCGTGAAGCTGAACTGCGGAATGATCGCACTGTTTTTTTGGCTGCTGACTCCGGCTGCGATCCGGGCTCAGCAGCCTGACCTCACTCTGAGGGTCGATACCACCCTCGTGCAGATCCCAGTCGCTGTAACGGATTCCGTGAATCGCTTCGTTCTCGGCCTCCAAAAAGTAGACTTCCGTTTATTCGAAGACGGCGTAGAACAAAACCTCGCCCACTTCTCCGGCGATGACGCGCCCTTCTCCGTAGGCCTCGTCTTCGACGAGAGCGGCAGCATGGATTTCAAGATGCGGAATTCGATGGCGGCCGTGAGCCAGTTCCTGAAAACCATGACACGTGACGATGAGGCTTTTCTCGTTGAGTTCGGCGACACCGCCTCCGTCTCGGTCGGATTCACCGATAAAGCCGCCCTGATTGAAGACGCCCTGAAGAACGCCAAACCGGGCGGACTGACGGCAATGCTTGATGCCATCCATCTGGCCCTGCGCGAAATGAAGAAGGCAAAGAATCCCCGCAAGGCGCTGGTCATCGTTTCGGACGGAGGCGACAATCACAGCAAGTTCACTTCAGCCGAGATCGAATCGCTGGTGCGCGAAGCCGATGTGCAGATTTACGCCATGGGCGTCTTTGAGCCGAGCCTGTCGTTTGGGTTGACCTCGGAAGAAATCTCCGGCCCGAAACTCTTATCCGAAATCGCCACGCAGACCGGCGGGCGCGCCTTTTCCGCCAGCCTGACCAGCGATTTGCCCAGCGTTGCGTCCCGGATTGCGGTCGAACTCAGAAACCAGTACGTGCTCGGTTACTACCCGAAGAACACCGCGAAGGACGGCAAATACCGGCACGTCGAGATCAAGCTCGCACAGCCCAAAGGAGTAACGGTTCTCAAAGCCCATTGGCGTCTGGGCTATTACGCCGTAACCGAATAACTTTACCGGTGCCCGACCGCATGTACGCCCGGATGCGGCGCGGGGACGGGACCCACCCGCATCGGCGGATGCGGCACGAACTGAACCGGCGG
>Ga0302319_10024492_pt1 | contig 10729 bp, 10 predicted proteins | sample Bog_T0_2_FD_203319 | JGI IMG/M metagenome (GOLD analysis project Ga0302319, IMG submission 203319) | Peat permafrost microbial communities from Stordalen Mire near Abisko, Sweden - Bog_T0_2 | ecosystem: Environmental > Terrestrial > Soil > Wetlands > Peat | place: Sweden: Abisko, Stordalen Mire... | reverse complement strand
AATACGGCCACTTTGAAGCCGTGGTCGTTCATATTGAGGACGAGGTTTTGTCCCATGACGGCGAGGCCGATGAGGCCGATATCACACGAAGCGTCTGGCATAAGGTCTCCGAAGGCACACTGATATTATCACTGGGAAAAGGCAGTGGTCAGTGGGCAGTGGCTAGTGAACCGTGGACACTGAACTGCGGTATTGGTTGATTGTATCGAAGTGGTCTGACCTCTTGAAAGCAGCGATTAGTGGTTAGTGATCAGTGGTTAGTGGTCAGAAACGACGACGAGTTGGAATTCTGCCGGAATGTGGGACTTGTTGGAACCGTTGCAGCGCAGCATTCATCTAAATTTTTACCCGCGGCTTGGATCGGGCGTGTAGAACTGTTTCATGGCTGTTTAACTCTCTCTTCCCCAAGAATGCATGAGAGATAACAGATGCGATGAGAAATGGGAGGCGCAATGCAATTAGGACTGATTGGCCTGGGCAAGATGGGCGGCAACATGGCGGAACGGCTGCGATTGGCCGGACACCAGGTGGTGGGCTTCGACTTTAACGCCGACGCGGTGGCAAAACTGACAGCCTCCGGCAACGTAGGGGCGGGGACGCTGGAAGACATGGCGGCGAAGCTTCAGGGGCGGAAGGCGATCTGGATCATGGTACCGCAGGGGAAGCCTGTGGACGAGACGATTGCCAAGCTGGAACCGCTGTTGAACCCCGGCGATATTCTCATCGATGGCGGGAATTCGAATTACAAGGACACGATGCAGCGGCATGACGAGATTGCGGCGAAGCATTTCAATTTTGTGGATTGCGGCACGTCTGGTGGCGTGTGGGGACTGAAAGAGGGCTACAGCATGATGATCGGCGGCGACAAGGAGCCGGTTGAATATCTGCGGCCGATATTTGAGGCGTTGGCTCCTGCGCCGGACAAGGGCTGGGGGCATGTGGGACCGGGCGGAGCTGGACATTTCGTAAAAATGATTCACAACGGGATTGAGTACGGGATGATGCAGGCCTACGCCGAGGGCTTCACGATCATGGAGACCAAGAAGGAGCTGGGTCTGGACCTGCCGCAGATATCGCAGATTTGGCGGTATGGGAGCGTGGTGCGGAGCTGGCTGCTGGATTTGACGGCGGATGCGTTGTGCAAGAATCCGACGCTGGATGGGCTTGAGGCGTTTGTGGAGGATTCGGGCGAGGGACGGTGGACGGTGATGGAGGCGATCGATTTGAATGTGTCGGCGCCGGTAATTACTGAGTCGCTAATGCGGCGGATTCGGTCGCGCGAGCAGAACAACTTTACGGACCGGATGCTGGCCGTGATGCGGAATGAGTTTGGCGGTCATGCGGTGAAGAAGGAGTGAAGAGCCGTGGACGGTGGACGGTGAACGGTGGGAGAGCCCGGGCGGTGGTTAAGAGCTAGTAGTTAGTGATTAGTGGTTAGCCGGAGGAAAGATGGCGACGATACAGGCTAGTGTGCGTGCGGAGGACCTGTCACAGGTTACGCATGGCAAGGAGCGGGTTCCCGAGGCGGGAGTCCTGGTGATTTTTGGCGCGTCTGGCGATTTGACCAAGAGGAAGCTGCTGCCGGCGCTGTTCCATTTGCGGCAGAACAATTTGCTGCCCAAGGAATTTGCGATTGTGGGAGTGGCGCGGCGTCCGCTGGGCGACGAGTTTGCGGCGGATATGCGGGCGGGGATTGTGCAGTTTGGCGGGGTCGATGAAGGTGACTCGGCGCTGGATGATTTTGTGAAGCGCATCAGCTATTTTCCGCTGAAGTTTGACGATCCGAGTGATTATGCGGGGTTGAAGACGGAGCTGGACCGGATTGCGACGGCGAACGGTATTGGCGGGAATAGGCTCTTTTACCTGGCGACTGCGCCGGAGTTTTTCGCGGGCATTGTGGAGAACCTGGGAGCGCAGGGAATGGCGCAGCCGGAGCAAGGAAAAGTGGGAGTGGTGATTGAAAAGCCATTCGGCCATGACCTTGAGTCGGCAAAGGAATTGAACAGTCAGGTGAACGCGGTGTTCCACGAGTACCAGGTGTTCCGCATCGATCACTACCTAGGCAAGGAGACGGTGCAGAACATTTTGGTGTTCCGGTTTGGCAATGGAATTTTTGAGCCGGTATGGAACCGGAATTACATCGACTCCGTGCAGATTACGGCAGCGGAGACGCTGGGTGTGGAGGGCCGCGGACCGTTCTATGAGAAGGCTGGGGCGCTGCGGGACGTGGTGCAGAACCACGTGATGGAACTGCTGAGCTTTGTGACGATGGAACCACCTTCGAGCTTTGAGGCGGAGAGCGTGCGGCAGGAGAAGCTGAAGGTCTGGAAGTCGATTCCTCCGATTCCAATATTGAACGCGGTGCGCGGGCAGTATGGGCCGGGACTGGTGAAGGGCGAGCACGTGGTGGGTTACCGCGACGAGGAGCGTGTGAGTCCGGAGAGCGGCACGGAGACGTACGCGGGCATCAAGCTGGGGATTGAGAACTGGCGCTGGGCCGGGGTTCCGTTTTATCTGCGTGCCGGGAAGCGGCTGAGAAAACAAGCGACGGAGATCAGCATTCAGTTCAAACAACCGCCGCTGTTGATCTTCAATCGGCTGCAGGGCTCAGGGCCTTGCCAGGAGATTCAGCCGAACCTTCTGACGATTCGGATTCAGCCGGATGAGGGCATTGCGCTTCGGTTTGGGGCCAAGGTGCCGAGCACGGGGAATATGGACGTTTGCCCGGTGAACATGGACTTTGACTATGCGGCGGCGTTTGGGAAGTCGAGCGCCAACGGATATGAGCGGTTGCTGCTGGATGCGATGCTGGGGGACCAGACGCTGTTCTCGCACCGCGATGGGGTGGAGACGACGTGGGCACTGTACACGCCGATTCTGCAGGCGTGGGCGGCGAAGAAGCCTGAGGTGTTTCCGAATTATTTTGCTGGGTCGTGGGGACCGGAGTGCAGTGACCGGCTGCTGGAACGGGGCGGGCACGTTTGGCGGAATGATTTGGGCAGAAAGGCTTAAAAGCAGGGAACAGGGATCAGGGATCAGGGATCAGAAAAACCGCTGCTCTGGATTCCAGCGGACCTGATGGAGCGATTTGTGTGACGCGAGAGGATGCTTGGGGGTTGGCGGAAGAGTGGGTCACAGCGTGGAATGCGCATGACCTGGAGCGGATTGTTGCCCACTATGAGGATGAGGTGGAGTTGACTTCGCCGGTGGCGGCGCGGCTTTTGGGCTTACCGGATGGAAGAGTGGTGGGCAAGGAGAACTTGCGGGCTTACTTTCAGCGGGGGCTTACGGCTTATCCGCAACTGCACTTCAAGCTGGAAGATGTACTTTGGGGGTCGAACTCGGTAGTGCTGTATTACACCAATCAAAACGGGAATCGGACGGCGGAGTTCATGGAGCTTTCTGCTGCCGGTAAGGTGGCGAAGGTTGTGGCGCAATACAACGCGTAGCTGCGGCACCCAGCTGCATCCGTTGGGGCGAATTCGGCTGCATCCGCAAGGGTTGGCGGGCATCTGATGGACTGATGACCAACCCACTTTTTACTCCTTTTCAATTGCGTTCGGTTGTGTTTCCCAATCGCATCGGAGTTTCGCCGATGTGCGAGTACTCGTCTGAGGACGGATTTGCGAATGACTGGCACCTGGTTCATTTGGGTAGCCGGGCGGTGGGCGGTGCGGGACTGGTGGAATTGGAGGCGTCCGCTGTGTTGCCGGAAGGCCGGATCTCTCCGGGCGACCTGGGCATCTGGAAGGATGCGCACGTGCCGATGCTGGCGCGGATCGTGGAGTTTATCCATTCACAGGGAGCGCGGGCGGGGATTCAGTTGGCCCATGCAGGGCGCAAAGGAAGCATGTCTGTGCCGTTCGCCGGGGAGAAGCTGGTGCTGCCCGCGGACGGCGGCTGGGAACCGGTGGGACCGAGCGCGGTGGCGTTCTCTGACAAGTATGCGGTGCCACGGGCGTTGGACCAGGCCGGGATTGATGCCGTGGTTGAGGGGTTTCGACAGGCTACGCTGCGGGCGGTGGCGGTGGGGTTCGATTTCGTAGAGATTCACGCGGCGCATGGGTATTTGCTTCACGAGTTTTTGTCTCCGTTGGCTAACAAGCGGACGGACGATTATGGTGGCGACCTGCTGAACAGGGCACGGTTGACGTTGGAGGTTGTGGACGCGGTGCGGTCTGCGTGGCCGGGGCATTTGCCGCTGTTTGTGCGGATTTCGGCGACGGACTGGGCGGAGGGCGGATGGACGGTGGATGAGTCCGTTGAGCTTGCGGGGTTGTTGCGTGAACATGGCGTGGACCTGGTGGATGTTTCTTCAGGCGGGATGGTTCCATACGCGAAGATTCCGGTGGGGCCGGGGTACCAGGTGGAATTTGCGGCCCGCATCAAGCGCGAGGTGGGGATTGCTACGGCCGCGGTGGGGATGATTACCGATGCCGCGCAGGCGAATGGGATTGTTGCGGCAGGGGAAGCGGATTTGGTTTTGCTGGCGCGGGAGTTTTTGCGCGATCCATATTGGCCGGTGCATGCGGCGACGACGTTGGGCGAAGGGACGAGCTGGCCGGCGCAGTATCTTCGTGCGGGGCCGCATGGCTCAGTGGCACGGACAGCGGTGAAGCGGCCAGAGGACAGCTAAAGGCTGGCGGGAGGCGCTTTTTAGACGGTGCTGGTCTGTCTTACGGGTGACCGGTCAGGTTCTCCCGCTCGATTTCGCTTAACGCGCGGTGCAAAAGGTGGCCTATACTTCGTGAAGAGGGCAGTCTACGCCGTTTTTACGTTGGCGATTCTGTCCAGAATGCCCATGGCTACGCATCTTTCCCAGAAGCGCGTCCACGACTCGGCTCCGATCCCGGACCGCCTGTATTTCAAGATTGGCGATGTTGCGCGGATTTTGGATGTAGAGACGTATGTTCTGCGATTCTGGGAGACACAGTTTCCGCAATTAAAACCTAATAAGAGCGGGACGGGACAGCGGCTTTACCGGCGTCGCGATGTTGAGCTGGCGTTGGAGATTCGCGACCTGGTTCATGGGCAGGGGTACACGCTTTCCGGAGCGCGCCAGGCTCTGGATCAGGCGAAGCGTCCACGGCGCGATCTACAAAAAACACATACTCTCGAAGTTGCGCGCGACTCTCAGTCGCGCCTGCCGCTGGCCGGGACTGAAGCAGCGACTCGCCCGGATGCAGTGGTCCGCGCGGTGGGACATGCCCGCGCCGAGTTGCGAGAGATTATTGCGCTGCTGGCTTCACCGGACCCGCGCGCACCACGCCGCCGACCGCGTATCAGCGGTATCCAAGATCGCGAAGACACGCTTTTCCCGGCCTGAGAAGAGAGTTCGCAGTTCTAAGTTCACAGTTCATAGTTACGTTTCCAAGCAGCGGGAATTAGAGATGTGACTTGAGTCATAGAGCAATGACCCCGCGCTGGGTATTGTAGGTGGTAGAAGGTTCCCCGTGTTGACTGCTTCCGCATCTCCCCGCGATGTCCAAATGCACCCCGGTGTGTCCGTGAGGGAGAAGAAGGTATTGGTGCGTAGGGTCTTGCGCGACCGGTCGCAGCTGGTTCGGCACGTGGTGCAGTTTGGGTTTCTTGCTCTGAACGCCTGGGTCGGTGTTCAGTTCATTCTTTGGGTTCGCTTCTACGAGAGCCGGGGCAGTTCACTTTATGTGGGGCGCCCTGCCGGTGTGGATGGCTGGCTGCCGATTGCCGGATTGATGAACTTGCGATATTCCATTTCCACCGGGAACGTATCGGGAATTCATCCTTCGGCGATGGTTCTGTTCTGTGCGTTTCTGCTGGCGAGTCTGCTCATCAAGAAGTCTTTTTGCTCATGGTTGTGTCCTGTGGGCACGGTATCTGAATACTTGTGGAAGATCGGCAGGAAGCTGGTTGGGCGCAGCCTGATGGTGCCGCGGTGGCTGGATGGGGCGCTGCGCAGCTTGAAGTATCTGCTGCTGGCGTTCTTTGTCTTCATCGTGTTCACGATGTCGACGGAGGACCTGGGCGGCTTTCTTGGATCTCCGTTCGGTATTGTTGCGGACGTGAAGATGCTGAACTTTTTTCGGCACATTGGCGGAGTGGGACTTGCGGTGGTTGCGGTTCTGATTGTGGCGTCGTTCTTTATTCAGAATGCGTGGTGCCGTTATCTATGCCCATACGGCGCGCTGATGGGGATGGTGTCAACGCTGAGCCCGGTGAAGATTCGGCGCGATGAACTGGCCTGCATTGACTGCGGAAAGTGCAACAAGGCTTGCCCTTCGCATTTGCCGGTGGACAGGCTGGTGCAGATTCGATCGGTTGAATGCACGGGTTGCATGGAGTGTGTTGCCGTTTGTCCTGCAGAAAATGCGTTGCAGATGGCGCTGCCGCCGTGGCCGCAAAGCATGGTGGATCGCGCGCTGCCGCAAGCGGCGCAGCTTCGCTGGCAGAGGCGCGCATTGAAGCCGCAGATTGTCGCCGGTGTGTTGGCGGTTGTCTTCTTTGGTTTGATTGGCGCGGCGCGGCTGACCGGACATTGGCAGACCAACATTTCGCGCGAGATCTATATGGATCTGGTGCCTAACGCGGATCGCTACGACCACTAAGCGCTTTGAAGGCATGGACTCCAGCAGTGAGTCAAGGATATGATCTCCCAGTCGATCCGGAAATATAACATCGATCACTTAGCATTGCATCCTGCTTGAAGCTCGGGCGCCTACCGCGGACTTACCCGACTTACAATCATCTTTCTTTCTCTTCATGCCTCCTTTACGGCATCCGGCCAATACTCGGTAATGGAGGGTAAAGAAATGAATGGACGTCTCGTTGCAGCAAGCATTTTGACTTTAGCTTTTGTGGGTATTGGAACGGCACAGGGCGCGGTCGCTTCTGGCGGGGACGACTCACACACCAGCCCGGCTCAATTGAAAAAGATGGCACGCGAAGCGCATACGCAGGACCAGTACAAGGCTCTTGCTGCTTCGTATGAGATTGAGCAGAGGGATTACCTGAAACAAGCGGCCGACGAGAAACAGGTTTGGATTCAACTCAGGCCGCCTACGCCGAACCTCAACGCGAAGTATCCAAGGCCAGCGGACCAGGCGAAGTCCCTTTACGAGTACTATGTCGAGAAAGCACAAGCATCTGGAGCACTTTCCGCAAAGTACACGCAGTTAGCGGAGCCGATGGTCCTCGCTCAGCAGCGCCCGTGAGCAACGCGGCAGTTCTGAATTAAAGCGCGCGACGGTGCGGGAGAGAGCCAGGTTACTGGATCTCTCCCGCACCATGCTTGTTCAACTTATGATTTGGACTGTTGAAGTTGGTGTGTGATCCGGAGCATAGAGCGTGTTACGCCGTAACCTGGTTACGCCGACGTAACGGCTGTCTCTTCCGATGGCACCGCATTCATTCTGGAACCGAGCCGGGCAGCATCGCGCTCATCTGCCTGAGGATCGGCAAATCGATATCCAACGTAAATGTCGGTGAGGAGATAGACCGGATTGGCGGGATCGTCTTCGATCTTCTTGCGTAATTGATTGACGTAGACGCGAATGTACTGAATTTCCTCGCTGCAGTTTGCGCCCCATACCGCGGTAAGCAGCTTGGAGTTGGTGACGACGCGACCGGCGCGGCTCATGAGACAGTGCATGATGTCGAATTCCTTGCGGGTGAGGTGCAAGGGCACTCCGCGCTTGGTCACTGTTCGCTTCAATGGCTCGAGACGGAATTCGCCGATTTCAATGGGAGCGGTTTCGGCGCGGACCGGGGCGTGGATGCGGCGCACAGCGGTGCGGATGCGCGCAACCAGTTCTCGTGTACTGAAGGGCTTGGTGACGTAATCATCGGCACCGAGCTCAAGCGCCTGCACTTTCTCGTTTTCACCATCGAGGACGGTGAGCATGAGAATTGGAAGTTTGGGAGAAAGCGCGCGGAGACGGCGCAGCGTCTCGATGCCACCAATGCCAGGCATGTTGATGTCCAGGAGAACTACGTCAAACGAAGCTGTGCGGAGCATTTGCAACGCTTCTTCACCGCGAATTGCTTCAGTGACATGAAAGCCGAGTTCGGTGAGGGGCGGGCGCAACGCTCTACGGATTGCGGGTTCGTCATCGACTATCAGCACGCGAATGGGTCGCTGGTTCATCAGTTTGTCCTCCCTTGCAGCGCAGTGGGAATGTCGGCAAAGAAAGTGGTGCCTTCCGCCTCACTGCTTGTTGCCCACACGGATCCTCCATGAAAGGAGGCAATTCGCTTGGCCACTGAAAGGCCGAATCCCTTGTTCTCAGTTCGTCCGACAAGGGACGAGGGCAGCTGGTAATGCTCAAAAATTCCGTCGAGATCGGTCTCGGATATGACGGGGCCGATATTGTGGACTGAAAAGATTATTTTGGAATTCTGATCGACGGCGCGAATTGTGATTGAGGTTCCGGAATCGGCATATTTACATGCATTGTCAAGGTATTGGCTCAGGAGCATGAGAATCAACTGGCGATCGCAATGGATCACCAGGCTTTCATCTTCAAGGTCGATTACAACTTTCCGATTTTCCAAGCGCGGCCGGATCGCGGCAACGACATCATCGATGATGGGCTCCACGCCGACGGGTTTGGGGCGAAGCTCGATTTCTTTTGCGTCGAGGCGGGCCGTTGCCAATAGCCGCGACGTCAGGTTGCTTAACAGACGCGCCTGATCATCTATAAGCGCAACCAATTCCGCCTGAGTCTCAGACAGCTTACCCATTTCGCTGAGGCCGGCGCTGGCGGCAAGGATAGCAGTGAGAGGTGTTTTGTAAACCTGGGCGAGGCCGTCCAGCACCGAAGAGCGAAGGCTCTCGCCACTGCTTTTTTTCGCGTCGCCCCTGACCGATGCGGGGCGCAATAGATCAAGGCCTTCAGGCATCTAGCCACCATCTCTCAGTCTGACATAGTTTTGGGCTCAGAATGTTGCGGATAGTACGAGAACCGATGGATCCTTGAGAGCTGCCATGCAGGCGAAACCGGGGGAACGGGTACCGGCTCGACTACGAGAATCGTCGATATGACGGATTGTATATGAATCGCGTGAAAATCTCTTTGGATATTTTTAATAGCTTCTTTATGGAATCTTTGTGTAACTAGAGTTAATCCGAAACGACCTGACCGGCTCGCGGGCCCCGTGAATCCCTCATGGGATTCAACAGGATCAGTGCGCTCTGAAGGCTACAAATCCCGGCGACCAGGTCTCTGACTCCACTCACTTTGCCTTATCCCAACACGACTTTTTCGGGAGGAACAGTGTCAATGAATTCAAATCTTGATCACATTCTAAAAATTATGGCTTGCGCCACGATGTCCGTGGCCATGATGGCCGGCGCTCAAACACCGGCAACACCAGCAACAGCCCCGGCCGATCAGACTTCGGCTCCCGCGGCGGCTCCTGCGGCGCCTGCCGCACCTGCGGATGCGCCCGCAGCCCCCGCGCCGCTCTCCACATTCGTCCTCACAGGTCCGCTGTCATGGCTGCCGCCAGCGACCTTCGATGCTGGACCGTTGGGCAAGCTGTCCGTCAATGGCATCGTGACCGGTTTCTCGCAGTTCCAGAACAATGCCATACCGGGAGATGACAGTGCACAGGCCACTCTGAGCAATGGACAAATTTTCATTCAAAAAGCGGACGGGAAGGTTCAGTACTACATCCAGGCTGGCGCTTACACCATGCCGACGCTCAGCGTGCCATTTCTCGACGCTCAAGATACCGTGAAGAATTTCTACGGACCTGTTCCGGTCGTATATCTGAAGCTGCCGGTTGGAAAGACCACCCAGTTCCTCATCGGTCAACTTCCCACTCTGATGGGCGCGGAGTCCACCTTTACGTACCAGAATTTCAACATCGAGCGCGGCATTGTTTGGAACCAGGAAAACGCGATCAATCGCGGGCTTCAGATAAACCAAACCCTGGGTAAGTACCTGTCCGGCTCGGTGAGTTGGAACGACGGTTACTATTCAGACCGATACTCTTGGATCTCGGGTTCGCTGACCCTTACCAAGGGGCCGCATACCCTGGTGTACGACGGGATGGGTAACCTCGGGCAAAATATCTATACCACGGCGGCCACAGGGGTGATAAACAACAGCTACATGCACGCGGTGATCTATACGTACGCCAAGGGCCCATGGATCATTTCCCCGTACTTCCAGTACGGCAAGGTGCCCACCTTCCCAGCGGCCGGCGTTTTCAAAGGCACATCCACAACCGGCGGCGCGATCAACGCCAGCTACGCCTTCAAGAGCGGCTTCTCGCTTCCGGCGCGCCTGGAATACCTGACGAGTTCGGGGAATGCCACCGACGGATCTTTCAACCTGGTGGGTCTTGGAGCGGGCAGCGGCGGCGTTACTTTTACTGCGACGCCAACCTATCAAAAGGGAGGCATGTACCTTCGCAGCGACCTGGCGGTGGTGCATGCAACGAGCTTGACGACGGGCTCTGGCTTTGGCAAGACGGGAACGGATGCGAACCAATTCCGAACCGTACTTGAATTCGGTTTCATCTTCGGCAGCAACATTACCGGGAAATAGCGGCGCCACTGCATCAGCTTCGCAGAGCGGCTTGAAAGACCGGCAAACTACAAGGCTCCCAGTGGCCAATCATTGGGAGCCGATTCACGAATCCAAATTCCAGGAGAATGCTCATGGCAGAACAGAAAGCACCTCAGATGCAGGCCACTCTGGGCCTTACCGGATTGACCAGCAACGCAATGGCTCTCATCGCTCCG
>Ga0302319_10024491_pt1 | contig 10729 bp, 6 predicted proteins | sample Bog_T0_2_FD_203319 | JGI IMG/M metagenome (GOLD analysis project Ga0302319, IMG submission 203319) | Peat permafrost microbial communities from Stordalen Mire near Abisko, Sweden - Bog_T0_2 | ecosystem: Environmental > Terrestrial > Soil > Wetlands > Peat | place: Sweden: Abisko, Stordalen Mire... | reverse complement strand
CTATTGCGTTCCCGCCTTCGAAGAAGAACTTTATCAGCGGCAGTGTTGATGATTGACGGATGATTGCGCCTGGCGGCGCGGATGATGTCGTCGGACTTCGCTATACCGGCAAAAGTTCAGAAAAAGAGTTCTGCAATGGTCCGGAGAGCACAGGTGGAGGGTCTCACCCACAAAACCACCGAGCGACCGGTGGCCTTGGCGAGAGCGATGTCGTCCCTAAGCTGCGACGTAAGGGGCTGGTACCCGACATTCTTTACTTCAGTAATAGTAGTAGCCGTTAGGCCGTCTGGATAGCGGAGATTGCCTTTCCCAGGAATTCTGACCGCCATTTTTGGACCGGTTAGCCCAACCGCCTGTTCACCCTCAGCACCCATTTGGCGAACTCGTGCCATTGGGTCAATGGGCGCTCCAGAATAAATTTCTCCGAGCCCAATGAGGACGAATGGCAAGACGCTAATGCGCGGGCCGCGGAAGGCAGGGAAAGCACCATCCAAAGTGTGACACGAACCCAATGGGCAGCCGCCCGCATTATTTGCGTTTTTGCCACGCCCTCCATAGAGGACGCCGGGCTCCAAGTACATGCTGCGCCACCGGTCATCCGGAGATCCCAAAACCGGATTCGACGGCGTAGCCAACCCGGGCGGAATCGTGGCATGCCCCCCCACCGCCAGAGTTAATCTCACTCCCGACCCAGGCAGCAAGCGCGGCCACACCAGCCCCCGCCAAAACGCAAATGGCGCAACCACCTTCCATCCCAGACGGATCCGTAAACGACATCGGATTATTCCCCACATACGAATACCCGTTCCAAGTCTGCGGATCCCCCAAATTCGCCCCCGCATTCCCCGGATCCACGCTCTGAAACCGCCCCGCCGCCCCGCTCATAGCCCGTACCTGAAACCAGTCGTTCGAAGTCTCCTGGTCCCGGCCCTGCCCCGTGAACTTCGGACTCAAACCATCCGGCGCCGTCAAATACCCCATCGCCGTCGTCCGGCTCCCGATCCCCGCCCCTAGCTCTTGCCCAAATGGCAGAAAATCGTAACGCCTCTGCACATTCCCCGCGCTGTCAGTCAGCATCCGCGTCGACCCCAGATGATCCATCGTCACGTAACACGTCGCCGTAGCGCAATTGCTCGCCGGAACGAAGCTCGGATACTGCGCCGCCTCGTTCCCCCACGCATCGTAAACCGAAACCGTCGTATTCGTCCCCGACCCCGTCGGCACCGACTTGCTCACCCGCAACCCATTGCCATCGTAAGCATAACTCGAAACCGGCCCGTTCACGTTCGCAGTCAACTGCCGGTTCTCAGCGTCATACGTGAACGTCAGCGCCGAACTCCCCGCCTGCGTCACGTTACCCGCCCCATCGTAAACCCAGCCCTCGGACGCCAGAACCTGATTATTCGCGCTCTGAGACCACGTTCCGCCAGCGCAGGTCGAGCCAGTCCCGCCAACGCAGTTATCGAACCAGCCCTGAGCCTGCGGCGTCGCATTCGTCAGCGGCAGCGGCCCAGTGGATGCCGGCGATACCCAGCGGTTACCCGTAACGTCATAGCCATAGCACTGCGCCCAACCCGCGCCGCCGGTTTCCGTGGCATTCGTCAGCCTGTTCAGATGATCGTAAGTGTAGTTCTGCGTCACGCTCAGCCCCGGCAGCGCAATCGTCTGCGACTGCAGATCTCCATTATTACTCGTTCCGTCGGGGTGGCCGCATTCGCGCACGAATAAACCGAGCGTCAGGAGCGAACCGGCATCGCGCTGGTTACCGCGAACGCTTTTGCCGTGCCGAATTGTTCAAACGCACTGCCCTTGTCAGCCGACTTCTCCGCCGTCAACTCTGGGAAGCGGCATCGGGGGCGAGAGAGCCCACGGCCGGCTTCCGACGGCGCAGCTATATGGAAGGCCGGAGCAACTTCTTCAACTGCAGCGCAAGCCCCGGGCTGAACGATACCGCCGTATCATTAACCGCACCATCGTGTCCAGTTCCAGTAAAATAGAAAGTCGCGATCCGCCTGTCCTTAGGCGTCTTTGAATAGAATGCGATACCTGTTCGCACGTCCAAGGTCTGCACTTGCCTGTCAGATTTTCGAATAACCGCCGAGCTAAGCGCAGCCGTCAACGCTTCTGTTCGCCCCTCAAGACCGCTGGGGAAACGGAGAATGATTTTATAGTCCCACGCGTCTTCAAGACTCGCCGGAGCCAAATTCACCGCAAATAGGGCGTCCGCGGGAACTCCAAATACCTCGACTGTAGCGACGTTTCCTGCTCGTATTGAGGTAACAACAGCCTCGATCCGTGCCCTTCCACTGTCGTCTTGGGCGTGAAGTACAAGGAGGAAAACGACAAGCGCGGCAGGCAGCAGTGCAATCAGTCTACGCGTAATCATCGGCACGTCCTTGAAGTCGGGCCCGGCTCGATAAACCGAGCATTTGCATCTAACGCGTGATGAGTAGTGCGAACGGGTTCTCCTAAGGTTCTTGCGGCAGATGCCTCGGGTCCGGTTATAGCCCACCTTTCCGCTAAGTTGTCATAATCGGGATCCGGCTTTGCGGCCTCCCTTCGGAGCCAGTATGGATACAAATCGTCTTCATAGGCGTGTGCGAGTTCGTGGCCGAGCAACAAGGCCGGGCTCTCGCAGCCTCCGCCGATGGCAATTACCGAGCCCCTCGGGGCCCACGTCACCCCCCGCACGCGAGGGAAATATCCATCGCCCTTCGAAAACTGGCCAAACGAGATCGTGTAAACCTTGCGAGACCGCCTCAACTGCTGAATAATCCTCGCCATCCTCGGGTTCCTCGATAAATAAGCTATCGAAGCATTGTAGTCATCAAGATTAGCGGGAGTGCCGCCCTGAGTCTGCAGTATGCTGTTACCCAACGGTACCGAACTTCCGCCTCCTCCCGAACTTCCGCCCAGAATCGGGCTCGACGGCGTAGCCAGGCCCGGGGAGATCGTGGAATGACCCCCACCGCCAGAGCTGGCCTCAAGCCCGACCGCGACCCCAATCGCTTCTACAATAATTCCCACTACATTGCAAATCGCGCAACCGCCGTCCATCCCGCTCGGGTCCGTAAACGACATCGGATTATTCCCCACGTACGAATACCCGTTCCAGCTCCGCGGATCCCCCAAATTCGCCCCCGCATTCCCCGGATCCACACTCTGGAACCTCCCCTGCGCCCCGTCCATATACCTTACTTGGAACCAATCCAGCGATGTTTCCTGATTCCGGTCCTGCCCCGTAAACTTCGGACTCACATCGTCCGGCGCATTCAAATATCCCATCGCCAGGGTGCGGCCACCAGCCCCAGCCGAAAGCTCCTGCCCAAACGGCAGATAATCGTAACGCCTCACGTACGACCCATTGGAATCCGTCAGCATCCGCGTCGACCCCAGATGGTCCTCCATCACAAAACAAGTCGGCGTCCCGCACGCGCTCGCATCGTTTGCGCCAATATATTCCGCCGCCTCATTGCCAAAAGCGTCGTAAACGTAAGTAGTTGTCACGCCGCCGCTGGTCTTCGAAACGCGCTGCCCGTCGCCGTCATAAACATAAGAGGAAACCGCGCCATTCATATTCGCCGTTACCTGCCTGTTCTCCACATCATAGCTAAAGCTGCGCGCCACAGACCCTTCCACGATCAGATTGCCGTTATAGTCATAAGTCCACCCCACAATCTGATTCGGAGCGCTCGTCGAAAACGATCCTGAAGATTGCGGCGTCTCCGCCGTAAGACTCGGCAACCCAGTCCCTGTGCTCGTATTGAACCAGTTGTTGCCCAGCGTGTCTTGCCCATACGTCTGGGTCCAGTTCGATCCGCCGCTGCCACACGTAACCGGCGATGTCGCCGCCTCATTGGCGCAGGTGAGCCGGTTCAGATGATCGTACTGGTAACTCTGGGTCACGTTCAGCCCGCCGCTCGCCGTTTGAATCTTCTGTGACCACAGGTTACCATTATTTCCCGAAGTGCAGGAAGTCGCCTGGCTGTCGCAGGGATAAAAGTTCAGCGTCAGCAGCGAAGCACTCCCCGCGCCCGTAACCGCCAGCTGAGTAGGCTGAACATGATCGTTCCAGGTGAAGGCTTGCGTCACCGCCGATGTATTGCCCATCGTCACCGTCGAAGGCGCGCCCGGAGCGTTGTAAGTCACCGACGCGTAGCTCATCGGGTTGCTCAGATACGATCCATTCACCGAAGTAATCCGGTCCGCCGCATCGGGCGAATACGTCACCGTGCGCCCCGAAGGATAAGTCATCGAGGTCAGCACATCGGTCAGCGAATATCCGTAAGAAAACGTGTAGGGAGCCACCGGCGTTGAGCAACTCGCCACCTGCATGCTCGAACTGACCCGCCCCAGCGCATCATGGAAATAACAGGTCGCGCTCGCCGAATTGGAAACCGAAGAAAGCGCGCCTTTGAAATCCCCATCGTAGGTATAACTCACCGACGGTGTCGCCGCAGTCGTCCAGAGAGAACTCGGCGGAGGCGTGTGCAGCGCGTAGCTCACCGAAGCGGGCCGGTTCAGTCCGTCATAGCTGCTCCACGTGGTGACGTTCTCATTCGCGTCTTGCCTGGTGAGAACATTGCCATTATTGTCGTACGTATACGACGTCGTTCCGCTTTCGGGATTCCATGCGGATTGCAGGCGCGCGAGGCTGCTGTAAACGAAACAACGCATGTGCGCGCAGGCAGAACCGCCGGTCAGGCCCCCGGAATCCACCGCGCTCAACTGGTCCGTAACGCCGTCATAAGTGTAGGCCGTGACGGTGCCCGCTGCGCCGCTCGAAGGGTCCGGCTCCGTTACGGCCGTGAGACGCCCCAGCGCATCCGCGCAGTTCCAGTGCGTATTGGGCGCTTCGTCTGTAACTGTGGTACCCGGGCCCGTACAGCCGCTGAGGGTCTGGTCATAGGCAACGGTCGATGTGCCAGTGAGCGCTGTGCTGCTGCCCCACAGCCCCGGCATTGTACCGGTCTTGTACGAATCGGTCTCGATCGGCCGGCCCACCGAATCCAGTGTCGTCAGCGTCCAGCCCATCGTGGCATCGCTCGTCGAAACGTACGGATTGGATTGAAGCCGGAACCGCTCCAGGGTCCCGGTACCGGAAGAAGGGCCATACCGGTATGCAAATTGAATCGCGTCATTGGCGCCATCCACCGACAGGCTGATGCGCCCGAGAGGATCGTAATAACTGGTTGTCGCAAGAGCCTGGCCCGTTATGTCGTCCTGAGTGGTCATGATCTTCATATTGACGTCATCGTAGGTGGTTGAGGTTGTGCGCGTGAAATTGCCGGCGGCCTCCGTCACAGATTTCGGCCTGCCGAGATAGTCATACGCATATGCGATATCGATGTGGTTGTCCGCGTCGGTCATGGAGGATGGAAGACCGGTCGCAGTTGCGTAGGTATAGGTTGCTGTGCGCCCTTCCGGCTTTTCGGTCGGCGAGGGGCAACTCGCGCCACTGGCCGCCACGGTCACAACTTTTACCGGGTAGAGATTAAGGCTGTCATAGCAGATGATCGTACTAACGCCGTTCAGATCCGTCTCGCTCGTGAGGTTGCCGTTACCCAGATACGTCATGTACTGATTGAGCGCCCCCTGAACGGAATCGTAACTGGTGATCTGCGTGACGTTGCCGGTCGTGGCATAGTTATCGTAGCTGTAGGCTGCCACCGTGGTTCCACTGCCGTTTCCTCCGCTGATGCTCACGGAACTGATTGCCCGCAGGAATGGCTGATACGTGGGGCTTGTGCTGTAGCTGGGCGTCAGGTAAGACGCTCCTGAGGTGTACTGGTAGGGTGTCGCCACGTCCTTCGTTCTGCAGGTGACGAGCGAGCCGCTCAGACAACTCACGTATTGGTAGAACCCGCTTGTCCTCATAATGGATGAGGATGTTGAGCTGATCCAGCTCGATAGCCCCGTTTCGAGGGCATTTCCGTTCAAATCCTGGTTCGTCACACTGGCGCGGGAGAACCCCGCCCGGGTCTCCAGCGCACCCGCCGGATAGGGGTTGACAAAAGCGCCGGAAGGAGCACCTGCAGGTCCACCGCCGGTAGCCGATGACCAGGCTGTTTCGACTGTGCTTCCGTCAGGGTTATGCACCTCGTAAACTACCGGACTGCAGGTATCCCACGTCGCGGTGGATGAAAAGCATAAACTCCTCAGATCGAAAGTCGTCACGCTGCCGTTCGGTGCCGTAACCGTGTTCGATGGCAGCGTCACGCTCTGGTAAGGCAGGTAAGAATAACTCGGATAACCGATCGAGTAATTCGTTGTTTCGTTAATCGTATGCTGAACCGGCGTCGTATTTTGCCGAAGAGTTTCGGTGTAAGTCAGCGTCTTCGATGTAATCGGACTGATCGTCGTGCCCGAGGGCCGCGTGGCGGAACCATCGAACTCATAAGCGTAGGCGACCGTCCACTGAGTATTTCCCGAGGAGCAGGAGGTCAGTCCGGTGCCGACACATTTCTGTACACTGTGCAGTTCTCCCCAGCTATTGCTGCCACCTGAGGAGTAATCAAAAGCGAAGGTCGTTTGATTAGTGTCCTGCGTTGCCGGCATCACAATGGAATTGACATGCCAAAGCTGCACATTCATGGCGCATGTCGGACTCGACACACTTCCCGACGTGGTGGCCAGGCACTCGTAGTTAATTCCCGAAACCGATTCCATGGTCGAATTGACCTGCGTTAGCAGTTGTCCGTTGGGGCCGCTGGAGGAGATCGTATCCGTCCAAATCACGCCGGCCGTCCCCGCAGAGGCGTATTGCACGGAAACGGTCCGGCCCTGCCCGTCGGTAAGAACATCGGTGCACGGTGTATCCGGCTCGCAAAGCGGCGTAATAGTAAGAGTATTGCCGTTGCGGTCCGTGATCAGGCCCGCCGGGCTGTCGTCCGTCGTCCATGCTTGCCCGATGGAAGGGCTCAACGACACCGGATCCTTCAGAAAGTTCAGGTTGCCGCCGACTGTGGTTCCGTCCGGGAGATAGGCTGTCCATGGTACTGCCGAGCTCGAGCCTGGGTGCGCGCTCACTTCAACCCGTATGGCCGTGTTGTCCACCGTGCCGAACACAAGAGTTCCGGTGTATTGCTGTTGCGTGACACAGGCCGGATTACCGAACCCACCGAAATCCGTGCTCAAAAAACCCGCGTCGCCATGCCCAGCGTCAGGGTTCGGGTGCCCGGTGGTCGGGTTTTCGGTAATGAGGTACAGCGCGTGATTGGAGCCGTCGGGCGTCTGCAGATAATTTTTATACCAGTAGGTTTGTTCGTCCGTGCTGAGGAGGTTGCAAATCGACTGTGTCATCCACGCCGCGGGTATTCGCGGCTGGGCCCAGAGAGTGTACTTGTACCCATAGCCCCACCCACCGCCGTGCCCGCTTGGCACATATGGCATCTTCGCCTGACTCGCGCTGGTGGGTACTGCCGAGGCATCGTAGATTGCGCTGTTATAGATGAGCGAAACACCGGCGGTAAATCCGCCGGGACCGGCCGGCAATTTTGCCAGAGGAAAATTCAGACTCACGTTACCGTTCGTGACGTTCACGGATTCGATATTTCCCGGTGCATACGATCCCGTTGAGTAAAGGCCTGTCGCGGGGAACGAATTCGGGGGATTCGCGCTGACATCCTGTGCAGCGCAGGGAAGCCCAAATGTCAGCGCGCCCCCGGCCAGAAGCAGGAGTAATCGCGTTCCGCTGGCGAGCAGTGAATATTGCTGGATAAGTCTCATGCTGGTCTCCCTAAATCTCTTTGTTGGATCGCCGCGCTAGGGCACAAATGCCTGCAGCGCGCTTGCTGTGCCTGTGTTCGCTGTCTCAATCTCAAAACTCAGAGTCTGAATTCCGCCTTCCAGGCGAACGATCTTTCCGGGGTACCATTGCGTCCCCTGCTGGAACCAGTTCTGAAACTGCGTTTGCGTGACCTTTACCGGGGCTTCACCGCTCTTGACCGATCGGCGCACTTCGCTGACCAGACCGGTTTTCTCATCGACTGCGACGAATAATTCCTGCTGAAAGGCGCTGCCCCAGGCAAGGCCATTACGCTTCGTCGGTGCGAATTCGAGGACGGTCAGGTAAGGCCCCATATAATTGGCCGTTTTCCCATCGTCGATGCGCGCATGTGTCGCGATTCGGCGCACTCCGCCGCCGTTCGCAGCCTGCAGCATAACCCCGTCCGGCATCAGTGCCAAAAGACTTTCCACGATCGGTGCGTCCGCGGCAGTGACTGACCCGGCACTGCTTTGGACTGCTGTCCCGTTAAATGTAATCGCCTTTCCGGAGCCTTCGCGGTACGAAAACTGATAGGGAGCCTGAATCGTGACTGTACCTTGGCGCGTGCCTGCCGAATCGATGGTCGTGCCGGTGAGAGTGATTTGAGCGTTAGCCGCAGTTGTAAGTCGGCCGCCCATAACCTGCAACACACTGCCGAACACGGTGGGGAGATCTCCAGGTCCCACCAGGCTTCCGCCCTGCAGAATCCCGGCAATGGGACTCCCTGTTGCTCCCGATCCTCCGGGCGCTCCAACAACAGGCGGATTGCCAACAGTCTGGCCTTTCATCGGGACCAGCAGGGTTACGGCGAAGACCGCAAACAACCCGGTGCGCCGCACTGCTTCGGGAATGCATCGTGGGTAAAGTTCTCTCACTGGTCCTTCTCCTGTATTCGATCTTGCTATCCCTTGCTTCGATAAGACGTGGTTTCAATAAGACGTGCAGGAATTCTCAATTGCGATCACGTTGCCGCCCAGCCGTATGAATTCGCGGAGCGATGCCACACAAGCGGGCGGATTTACATTAAACGATTGCGTTACGTCGGGCGCCGCTGCATAGCTGCCATTTCCGATCTGGCTGGCAACGATAGTGCACGCCCCGGCCGAGACCAGCCCGATCGTTGTCCCGGAGACTGTGCACACCGGCGGAGTGAGGGATGCAAATGACACCGTCAGACCAGATGGAGTGGCCGTAGCGCTTAGCGCTGCTGGCGTGGCAGTCAGGTTGAGGTCGGGAAGAGCTGTAAAAGTAATCGTCTGCGTTGGCAGTGACGACACCGTTATCGTGTTTGCGACATTGGTGGCCGCAACATAGTTTGCGCTGCCTGATCCATCCTGGCTCGCTGTAACCGTACAACTGGTCCCGGCTCCGCCTACGGTCAGTACCGGTCCGTTTAACGTGCAGGGGCTCACAGTGGAGTAGCTCACCGGCAGCCCCGAAGAGGATGTCGCCGTCAGCGCGACATTCGAGTTTGGCGCAGGATTGCCGGGCGAAGGGAATGTAATGGTTTGGGAGGCTTGCGCGACTGTCATGTTCATGGTGACGTTCGCTGCCGGCGAATAAGTGGAATTGCCGCCTTGGCTCGCTGTAATCGAGCAGGTCCCCGCGCCTTTGATTGTCACGGTGGAACCACTGACTGTACAAATAGGCGGTGTCGTTGAGACGAAACTGACTGTCAAGCCGGACGGCGAGGCTGAAGCGGTGATGCTAATCGGCGAATTTCCATAAGTAGCGCTTGAAGGCAGCGAAGTGAATGTGATCGTTTGCGGAGTGCCGCCACTGAGAGTCAAGCTATTGGAAATGAAGCTGCCGTAGTAATTCGGATCGCCCGTGTAAAGAGCGTAGACTATGTCGCCGGACATCAGGCCGCAGGCAGTTAGGGTGGTACACGTGTACGTAGCGGCGCCACTGCTCACGGTGGCGGCCACGAACGGGATCAGTCCAAGACGAACGCTGTAAAAGTTTACGGTCCCGGTGGCAGCAGAAGGCGAGACGGCACCGGTAAAGGCGAATTGAGTACCGGATACCGCGTACGTTAGTGTGGCTGCGGTTAATGCTTTGCCAATCGTAAATTGACGAACCACATCGGGTGCCGCCAGATAGTAGTGGTTGCCGGCCTGAGTGGCCGTAATTGAGCAGGTGCCGGCTCCGCTGATGTTAACTAACCAGCCGGTAGACGCCAGAAAAGGGCTACATATCCCGGAAGTCCCCGAAGGGAAATATGCCGCGAGACCTGACGATGCGGTTGCCGAGAATGGAATCTCCAATACCCCACCTGGTGCCCCATAAGTGATATTGCCTATCGGAGGAAACGTAATTGTCTGGCTGGCTTGTGTGGTCCCAAAAGTCTTGGTTACCGTAGAAGCCGCCACGTAGCTGGAGTTCCCTCCCTGGCTGGCTGTAATGGAGCACGTGCCGATATCGAGAATAGTCACGCTCACCCCGGAGACAGTGCAGACCGTGAATGTATTGGAAACGAAGCTTACCGGTAATCCGGAGGACGCTGTTGCCACCAGCGTAACGTTTCCCGCACCATAAGCTGCGCTTCCTGGCGGATTGAATGTAATTGTCTGAGGTGCCAGCCCTACCGCAATGGACAGCGGTACCCCCGTCGCAATAATCGAGTACGCGTCGTAAACGAAAAGCGTCAGACTATAGGTGCCGGCCGCGCCAACTGCTGGCGTACCGGTGATCTGGCCGGTTGTGCCCGTGCTGATCACGGACAGGCCCGGTGGCAGAGCTCCGCTGTATGTCCACGTGTACGGCCCGGTCCCACCTGTAGACGTCAGCGTTGTTGAATAAGCTGTCCCGATCGTTGCTCCGGGAAGTGACGCCCGCCTGCGCCTGGCGCCGCAATTCGGCCTGTTACGAGGACTGCAACAACGACGACTCCCCCAGCGACCCCGGGCACGGCGCCGCCGCCCGGGCCCATGTCGTCGCGGCCGGGAATACTCGGATGGG
>Ga0302319_10024490_pt1 | contig 10730 bp, 9 predicted proteins | sample Bog_T0_2_FD_203319 | JGI IMG/M metagenome (GOLD analysis project Ga0302319, IMG submission 203319) | Peat permafrost microbial communities from Stordalen Mire near Abisko, Sweden - Bog_T0_2 | ecosystem: Environmental > Terrestrial > Soil > Wetlands > Peat | place: Sweden: Abisko, Stordalen Mire... | reverse complement strand
TCAGGCGGAAAGACGCGCACCAATCCGGGACCGTGAGCCATCGGCCGCACATCGGTACCGGCGAAGAACATTGGGATTAAAGGGGCTGATCTCTCCATATCAGGTACCGCGTGCGCGTCGACCAGCCGCAGCGCCTCCTCATACCCGGCTGGAGCCGCTCTGCCGACATCATCACCGGGTCAAGCAGCTCCAGGGATGGCGGCTCGAACAACCCGAGCCGGGCGTGCTGGCCTGGGTGACCCCGTCCGGCTGGAGATACATCACCGGCCCCACCACCACCCACGCCGCCTGATAGCGACCCTCGCCTGAGCGAAATGCCCAAGCGGGCACTTGTCCTAGCGAAGAGGGCCTATGGCAAGAAGAGGGCCGATGGCAATCAGTCCGCCATGCGGTTCAGGATCTCTGCCGGGCCCAGGGCGACGACGAGGTCCCCTGGTGCCAAGCGCACCTGGTGGTTCGGGTTCGCCGAGACCTCGCTTCCCGGCTTTTTCAACGCGAGGATGGCCACCCCGGCGTAGCGTGCGCGGGCCTCGGCGATCGTGAGGTTGTCCAGGTGGGTTCCGGCCCGGACGGAGACCTCCTCGAGCCGGATGTCCGAGCCGAGGTTGAGCAGGTCGAGCACTTCCAGTACGGACGGCTGGACCGCGAGGACGGCCATGCGACGCCCGGTGAGCCCGTACGGCGAGACGATCTCATCGGCGCCGGCTCGCACCAGCTTGTCGATCGAGGCTCTCTCGGAGGCACGGGCGACTATTCGCAGATCCGGGTTGAGCGCCCGGGCGGTCAAGGTGATGAACACGTTGGCCGCGTCGGAATCTACCGCGCAGATCAAGCCCCGGGCGCGCTCGATGCCGGCCTGCCTGAGCACGGTCTCGTCGGCCGGGTCGCCTGATATGTATCGGACGCCGTGTTTCTCCAGCAGCCGCTCCAGCTCCGGTTTGGATTCGATCACCACCGACATGTAGCTGCGGCGCTGCAGCTCCTCCGTCACGGCCCTGCCGACGCGTCCGTAGGCGCAGATCACGTAGTGCCCGCTGAGACGGCCGATGCTTCTGGTCACCTGGTTCATCCGCAACCACCTCCCAAGATCTCCGGAGGCCACGACTTCAGTTCCCACGCCGATGGCGGTGAACAGCGCCACGACGCCGAAAAGGATCAGGGAGGCGGTGAAGACCTTTCCAGCGGGAGCCGGTGGCGGACCTGGCTCGACTCCAACCGTGCTCAGTGTGAGCACGGCCGCATAGAACGCGTCGAGCAGACTCTTGCCTTCAACCAGCCAGTACCCGACCGTCCCATAGCCGAACGCCAGCATCACGACAAGGACCGGCACGCGGGATCGCGCGAGTATCCGGTTGCGGAGCGCGACCGAAGGCGCACGAACCGGGTCCTGGCGACCAGTCCCGCGTGAACCCATCCGACGTGCGATCCGCACAGTCGCCCTCCGCGCGATACTTCCTCGTCCGCGACGGCCCGCCGCGGGATGAGAGGGCATCGCTTATCAGCAGTCTGGCTGCGGCAGGCGAAGCCGACAGGGGCTTTGGTCCCTCCGGCTCGAGCGAGATGTACGTGCGTCCCCTGGACGGCACGGCCGGACCGGGCTCTGTTCCCGGCCTAGCCTGGCGCCTGGCACGAAGCCAGGTTCGAACACAGACACGCCGATCCCCTTGCCGGCCCGGCGGTCCGAGCTGGGGCTGCCGGCCTAACTGGGAACTGCCGGCCTGACTGGCATGCCGGCGAGGGCATGCAGGGCGCGCTCGAAGCCGGGGGTGCCGATGTCCTGGCCCACCGCGAGGCGGCGGCTGTAGCCGCCAGAGCTGGGGCAACCGCACGAGTACAACCGGCTCTCGCTCAGCCTGCTGGAGCCGCCTGCTTCATAAGATGGGCGGATGGATTCCGACCGTGAGCTCGACGTCGCCGTGTTCGGCGCCACGGGTTTCGCCGGGCGGCTGGTCGCCGCCTACCTGGCCGAACACGCACCGAACGGGACCCGCATCGGGCTCGCCGGACGGTCCGCGGCGCGCCTGGAGAAGGTCCGCGCCGGGCTGGGCGACACGGCCAAGGACTGGCCGCTGCTGGTTGCCGATTCAGCCGACCCGGCCTCCCTGGCCGCGTTGGCCCGCTCTGCGCGGGTCGTGGCCACCACCGTGGGCCCCTACTGGCCGCAAGGACTGGCCCTGGTGGCGGCATGCGCGGACGCGGGCACGGACTACGCCGACCTGTCCGGCGAGGTGCTGTTCGAGCGGGAGAGCATTAACCGCTACCACGACGTCGCCGCGCGCACCGGCGCCCGCATCGTGCACAGCTGCGGATTCGACTCCATCCCGTCCGACCTGGGCGTGCTGACGCTGCACGAGGCGGTCAGCGCGGCGGGCGACGGGGACCTGGAAGACACGACGCTGGTCGTGACGGCGCTGCGGGGCGGATTCAGCGGGGGGACGCTGGCTTCGGTCATCGCCCAGGTCGACGAGGTACGCGCCAACCCCCAGCGGCGCCGGATCGCGGCGGATCCGTACGCCCTCAGCCCGGATCGCAGCGCAGAACCACAGCTCGGCCGGGAACGGGACCTGACCCGGGTCCGTTACGACGACAGCGTGGGCAGCTGGGTCGGGCCGTTCATCATGGCCAGCATCAACACCCGGGTGGTCCGGCGGAGCAACGCCCTGCAGGACTGGGCCTACGGGCGCCGGTTCCGCTACCAGGAGGTGACGGGGTTCGGCCCGGGGCCCGCCGGGTCGGTGCGGGCCAGCACGTTCACGGCCGGGCTGGGCGCGCTGGCCGCCGGGCTGGCCTTCCGGCCGTCCCGGCGGCTGCTAAGCCGGGTACTGCCCGATCCGGGTGAGGGACCGAGCGAGAAGACCCGGCGCAATGGCTACTTCCGCATGCGGCTCCACGCCCGCACCTCGGCTGGCCAGCACTACGTGGCCGAGGTCGCGGGGCGCGGTGATCCCGGGTACCAGGCCACCGCGGTGATGTTCGGCGAGAGCGCGCTGTGCCTGGCCCTGGACCCCGACCGGCTGCCCCGGCGGGGTGGGGTGCTCACGCCGGCGACGGCGATGGGCCCGGTCCTCGCCGGCCGGCTCCGGTCCGCCGCGATGACCCTGACGGCGGAACCGGCCGCTGAGGGCGGAGCGGGTTAGATCGGGCGGGCAGCTCAGGGCAGCAGGACGACCTTCCCGCGGAGGTGGCCCTGCTCGAGCTGGCGGTAGGCGTCCTGCACCAGGTCCAGCGGGTAGGCGCCCGCGATGGGAACCTCCAGCTCTCCCGCCGCGACCAGCCAGGCGAGCACGGCGAGCACACCGGCGCTGGCGCCCACGGCACTGCCGTCGCCCTTGACCCCGTACTTCTCGACCGCCTCGAAGTTGGCGATCGTATCGATGCGGGACGGCTCGATCCCGAGATCGAGCGCGATCTGCACGTAGTCGCCGCCGAACGTGTCGACGAACGCGTCCACGGTGCCGGCGGCCTGCCGGATCCGGTCGGCCACCCCGTCGCCGTAGGTCACTGGGATCACCCCGTGACTGCGGAGCCACTCGTGGTTGGCCTCGCTGGCCAGCCCGATGACCGTGGCCCCGGCCCGCTTGGCCAGCTGGACCGCGATCGAGCCGACCCCGCCGGCCGCGCCCGAGACGACTACCGTGTCACCGTCGGTCAGCGCCACCGCCCGCACCGCAGCGTAGGCCGTGGCCCCGGTCACGAACAGGGAACCGGCCACCGCCCAGGACACACCGGCCGGCCTGGGGGTCAGGTTTTCCGCGTCGGCCAGGACGTACTGGGCGTGACTGGCCCGGTTGTTGGTAAAGCCGATCACTTCGTCGCCGGCTGAGAATCCGGTCACGCCCGGACCGGTCGCGGCGACGATCCCGGCCAGGTCACTGCCCTCGCCGGACGGGAACGTGGCCGGGAACCTGGCGTGCAGCAAGCCCTCGCGGATCTTGGTCTCGCCCGGGTTGATCCCTGCCGCCTTGACCCGGACCAGCACCTGGCCTTCGTCCGGAACTGGCTGCGGCACGTCGGCGACCTTCAGGACGTCGAGCCCGCCGTACTCGTCGAACCGTACTGCCTTCGGCATGACATCTCCCTTCCGGTTCGGCGTAACCGCCGGCCGAAGGCCGTTATGCCCTCAACGGCCCAGAAAGGCGAGGACGGCGAGAACGCGGCGATTGTCGTCGTCCGAAGGCTGCAGGCCAAGCTTCAGGAAGATCGACGCGGTGTGCTTGGCCACAGCGCGCTCGGTCACGAACAGCCGCTGGGCGATGGCGGCATTGGAGCGCCCCTCCGCCATCAGGGCGAGCACCTCACGCTCGCGCGGGCTGAGCCCGGAGATCGCGCCGTCGCCGGAATTGCGGGCCAGCAAGCGGGCGATCACCTCGGGATCCATCGCGGTCCCGCCTGCGGCGACCCGCCGTACCGCGTCGACGAACTGGGCGCTGTCGAACACCCGGTCCTTGAGCAGGTAACCGATGCCGCCGTCGCCGCAGGCCAGCAGTTCGCGGGCGTACAACTGCTCGACGTACTGCGAAAGCACCAGAACCGGCAGGCCGGGCACCGCGCGGCGGGCGGCCAGCGCGGCCCGGAGGCCCTCGTCGGTGAACGTCGGCGGCAGCCGGACGTCGACCACGGCCACGTCGGGCGGCCCTGCGGTCAGCACGGCCAGCAGGTCCGTGCCGTTGTCCACGGCGGCGGTGACCTCCAGGCCGTGCGCCTCCAGCAGCCGGGTCAGGCCATCTCTCAGTAGGAAGAGGTCTTCGGCGATGACAACGCGCACGGGATCTCCATCGTCGCCACGGTCGGGCCGCCAGGCGGGCTGTTCAGGGCCAGTATCCCGTCGAAGGCGGCCAGCCGTCGCTCGATGCCGTGCAGGCCGCTGCCCCGCCCGGGATCCGCGCCACCGTGCCCGTCATCGGTGACGTCCACCCGCAGCATGCCGCGCTCGTGCCGCACGTCGATCCAGGTCTGCCGGGCGTTCGCGTGCTTGGACACGTTGGCCAGCAGTTCGGAGACGGCGAAGTAGGCTGCCGACTCCACCGGGGCTTGCGGGCGGCCGGGCAGGCCGGCCGTCACGTCCACGTTCAGCCCGCTGTCCAGGGCCAGCGCACGCACCGCGTCGGCCAGGCCGCGGTCGGCCAGCACCGGCGGGTGGACGCCGCGGACCAGGGCGCGCAGCTCGGCCAGGGCCCTGGCGGACGCCTCGCGCGCCTCAGCCAGCAGCGCGCGGGCCGCAGCCGGGTTCGAGTCGATCAGCTCCTCGGCCGCGCCCAGCGTCATGCCCATGGCCACCAGGCGGGCCTGCGCCCCGTCGTGCAGATCCCGCTCGATCCGGCGGATCTCGGCCGCGCCGCTGTCCAGCGTTTCGGACCGGGTCTGGGCCAGGTGGTGCACCCGCAGCGCCAGCTCGGCCTGGCCGGTCGGCGCGAGCATCGAGCGGGCGAGTCCAAAGTAGGCCCGCAGCAGCCACTGCGCCGACGCCGCCCCGGCCAGCACGAAGGCGATGCCGATGGCGAGCAGCGCGGCGCGGCTGTTACCGAGTCGCGCGCCCATGTTGGGCTGCGTGGCGGGGTAGATGAACTCGATCAGCCCGATCCCGGCCAGGACCGCGGGCAGCAGCGCGATGGCCCAGCCCGCGGTCGCGTTGACCGTCATCCACAGCAGGTCCCGCCAGGTGGCCGGGTCGCTGACCAGCCAGAGCAGCCGGGACCGGAACGGGAGCTTCGCGCTGCTGGAGCTCGGCGGCGGCTGGTACGGCACGGCGATCTCCACCCCGGACCACTCCCCGGCCAGCCGCCGGGTGAGGTTGGCCAGCCGGCGGCTGGCCAGCAGCGCAGCGGGGACGAGGAACCGCACGACGAACAGCCCGGCGGCCAGCAGGGCCAGGCCGAGCACGATCCGGTGATCCCTGGGCGCCCCGTTGCCCACGATCACGACACCGGCGCCGACCGCGGCGAGGAAGACCGCCATCAGCGGGACGAGCAGCAAGAACAGCCCGGCCAGCATCAGCCCCGCCAAGGTCAGCCCGCGGCTGCCGGCGATGATGCCCCCGCCGATACCCCACTTCATAGCGCCCGGGGTGCCCCGCTGCGCCTGGCTGTCCGGGATCATCGCTGTGTCGCTCATGACGGATCTCCTTCGCCGGTCACCGCGTGCCGTCAGTCTGGCCGACGGCCCACGGTCACCGCAGTGACCCTGAATCCCCGAAATCTGGTGTATCTAGGTGTACCCCCCGCGGGCCGCTCTCGCCGCCAGGGCCCGTCCCCGGTTATGGTTTCGGGGGGCGTCGTGATTCCCGGGAGGTCAGTCGTGCAGCCGATCGTGCTTGGGCCGAACATGCCGGCCATGTTCTACCGCGGTGACGGCCGCATCGACCGGCTGCGCGGAACCACCGGGCACGAGGACCGGCCCGAAGACTGGATCGCCTCGGTCACGGCCCGGTTCGGCTCGCAGACCGACGGGATGACCCGGCTGCCGGACGGAACCCTGCTGGCGGAGGCGGTGGCCAGTGACCCGTCAGCGTGGCTGGGCGCCGCGCACGTGGCCAAGTACGGCAGCGACACGGGCCTGCTGGTCAAGCTGCTCGACGCCGGACAGCGGCTGCCGGTCCACGTGCACCCCGATCGCAGCTTCGCCGCCGAGCACCTGGCCAGCCCGCACGGCAAGACCGAGGCGTGGGTGGTGCTGGAGGCCGAGCCGGACGCGGCAGTGTACCTCGGTTTCAGCCGCGACGTGGAAGCGGTCGAGCTGGCCGGATGGGCTCGCGACCAGGACATCGACGCGATGCTGGCCGTGACCAACCGGGTGCCGGTGAGCGCCGGCGACACCGTGCTGTGCCCGGCCGGGACCCCGCACGCCATCAGCGCCGGCATCCTGGTTGTCGAGCTGCAGGAGCCCGCCGACCTGTCGATCATGCTGGAGTGGAGTACCTTCTCGCTGCCCGAAGGTGAGGCGACGCTCGGCTTGCCGCTGGACGAGGCGCTGGCCTGCATCGACCGCCGCGCGTGCCCGCCGGACCGGCTGAAGGAGCTGCACGGCCGCTCGCTGAACAGCGGCATCGGCTCACTGCTGCCCGACGAAGCCGGCGCGTTCTTCGTCGCCGAGCGGGTCGACACCCAGGTCAGCCGGCACCTGTCGCACAGCTACAGCGTGCTGGTGGTCACCGCGGGCAGCGGCCACCTGGCCACCGACGACGGGTCGTCGCTGCTGATCCGGCGGGGCAGCACGGTCGTGATCCCGTACTCGGCCGGGTCCGCGGTGCTGTCCGGCGACATCGAGGGCGTCCGCTGCCTGCCGGCCGCTTAGCCGGGATACACCAGCGGCAGGCCGAAGGTGGGGAACAGGCCCGGTTCGGCGAACGCGGCGATCCACGTCACCCCGGCGGCACCCGCGCTGAACACCTGCACCGAGTGCGCGTGATGGCGGCCGTCCGGCTGGCGCAGGTAAGCGCCGACCGCGGGCTGCCCGTTGGCCCCGACCGGGAGGACGCGCCACCGGTCGGGGGCGGCGAGGGCCCGGGCGGCGAGGAAAGCGGCGACGCCGTCCCGGCCGCGGAACCAGATCAGGAACGGCGGCATCTCCAGCACCACCTCGTCGGCCAGCAGCCGGGTGAGCGTGTCGATGTCGGCCTGCACGAACGCCGCCACGTACCGGTCGGCCATCTCCCGCTGAGCCCGGTCCGCCGGGCGCGCGGGGTGCTCCTGGCTGGGCGCGGCCTCCTGCAGCTGGGCCCGGGCGCGCTGCAGCGCGCTGTTGACCGCCGCGGCGGTGATCTCCAGCAGATCGGCGACCTCGGCGGCGCGCCAGGCCAGCACGTCGCGCAGGATCAGTACGGCCCGCTGCCGGGCCGGCAGGTGCTGCAGGGCGGCCACGAACGCCAGCCGGATGCTGTCCCGGGCCGCGACGACCGCCGCCGGGTCGGCGGTCCCGCCCGCGTCGGTGCCGAGGGCGTCCGATCCGAGCAGAGCGTCGGGAAATGGCTGCAGCCAGGCGATCTCCGCGTGCCGGCCCACCGGGCGCCGCGGTGCCTCGGCCAGGTCGCCGGGGCCGGTCAGGTCGGAGGGCAGCGGCCGCCGACTGCGGCTGTCCAGGGCGTTCAGGCAGGCGTTGGTGGCGATGCGGTGCAGCCACGTCCGCATCGAGGCGCGCCCCGGATCGAACTCGGGGTAGGAGCGCCAGGCGCGCAGCATCGTCTCCTGGACCAGGTCTTCGGCGTCGTGCACCGAGCCCAGCATGCGGTAGCAGTGCCCGAGCAGCTCGCGGCGGAACGGATCCGTCTGCCGCACGAACTCCGCCGGCTGCATGTCTAGAGTCTCTGTCATTTCTGGTCCAGGTTCATGGCTGGTCTGGTCCAGGTTCATGGCTGGCGAATGAGCTCGTGGCGAGGGGCGGGCAGATTCGAGGCGGAGGCATGGGCGGGGATCGCCGAGCCGGCCAGCGCGCCCGCGACCGAGAAGCCGGCCGCGACGAAGGCGGTGGCGACGAAGCCGCGGCTGAACGCCTGGGCGGAGGCGTAGTTCCCGGTCCCAGTGAATACCGCGGCCAGGATCGCGATACCGAACGTCCCGCCGAGCTGGCGCAGCGTGTTGAAGGTGCCCGCGGCCTTGCCCAGGTCGGCGGGCGGAACCGCTCCCAGCACGCAACTCTGCGCGGCGGGCATGGCCATCGACGCCCCGCACCCGGCCAGCGCCAGCGGCCCGATCAGCGCAGGGTAGCCGAGACCGGCCCGGACGGCCAGCGCGGTGCCGGCGAACCCGGCCGCCTGCAGGACCAGGCCGCCCACGATGAGCGGGCGCTCCCCGATCCGGCCCGCCCAGGCCCCGGCCACCGGGGCGACCAGGGACAGGGTGACGGTCCACGGGATCAGCCGGACGCCGGCCCCCAGCGGCCCGTAGTGCCAGGTCGTCTGCAGGAACTGGGCCAGGAAGAACGCGGTGCCGAAGATCGACGCGAACAGGCCGAACCCGGCCGCGTTTCCCGCCGTGAAGGCGCGGGACCGGAAAAGCCGCAAGGGCAGCATCGGATCCTGGGCCCGGCGTTCCCAGGCCAGGAACCCGGCCAGCAGGACCGCCCCGCCGGCCAGCGCGCCGGTGATCTCGGGACTCCCCCAGCCGGCCGCTTTGCCCCGGACGAGCGCCCAGACCAGGCCCAGCGCGGCCCCGGTGATGAGCACAACGCCCCCATAGTCCAGCCGGGCCTGGCTCCCCCGGCTCTCGTCGATCCGCCGGGCGGCCAGCGGGATGACGATCAGGCCGATCGGGACGTTCAGCCAGAAGATCCACGGCCAGGCCAGGCCCTGCACGACCGCGCCGCCGATCATCGGGCCGCCCAGGATGGCCAGGCCGACCACGCCGCTGAAGATCCCCAGCGCCTTCGCCCGCCGGTGCGGCGGGTACGCGCCGGACAGCAGGGCCATGGCCTGCGGCATGATCATTGCCGAGCCGGCCCCCTGCACCGCGCGGGCCACGATCAGCCAGCCGATGGACGGGGCCAGCGCGCACACCGCCGACATCGCCGTGAACAGCCCCAGGCCGAGCAGGAACAGCCGCCGGCGGCCGAACCGGTCGCCCAGCGCCGAGGCGGTCATCAGCAGCACGGCGAAGCTGAGCGTGTAGGCGTTGACGATCCATTCGAGTTCGGTGATCGAGGAGCCCAGGTGCAGCCGGATGGTGGTCAGCGCGGTCGTCACCACCAAGATGTCCAGCCCGACCATCAGCGCCGCCACCGACGTCAGGGCCAGCACCCAGTGCTGTTTGGACGAATGGTCGCTTCCGCTGGTTCGCACGGTGTCCTCCGGTCCGGTACCGGCCCCCGGGACCCTTATCCCGGGACGCTCACCGGTATGTACCGGCCAGCCCCGGGAAACTCAGCGGTCGTCGGACAGGACCGGCTCGGGCAGGTTGCCGGCGTTGTGCTCCAGCAGCCGCCAGTGACTGCGACGCTGGCCGAGCATGGACCAGGAACAGTTCGACAGCGGGCCGAGGGTGTCCCACAGATCCTCGGGCAGCCCCAGGAACTTGGACATGCCGAGCCGGATCGCCGCGCCGTGGCTGACGATCACGGCCAGCGACCCCGGGGGCAGGCTGTCCGCGATCCGCGTCAGCGCATTGCATACCCGGTCCGCGACGACGGCGGTGGTCTCCCCGTCGGGCGGGGACCAGGTCTGGAACTCGGCCGGGTAACGCGCACGGATCTCCGGGCCGGTCAGGCCCTCCCAGACACCGCCGTGCCGCTCACGCAGGTCCTTCTCCACGGTGACCGGCAGCCCGGTGATCCGGGCCAGCGGCGCCGCGGTCGCGGCCGCGCGGCCCAGGTCGGAGCAGAAGATGGCGTCGGGCTGCAGCGCGGCCAGCAGCCGGGCGGCCCGCTCGGCCTGGCTCACCCCGGTCTCGTTGAGCGGGATGTCCGTCTGGCCCTGGAAGCGGTCCTCGAAGTTCCAAACGGTCTGCCCGTGCCGCCACAGCACCAGCCGGGTGGCCCCGGGCCGGGCGCTCAGCGGGCGTCCCCGTTCGGCGGGCCCAGAGTCTCCGGTTCGCGGGCGCTGCCCGCGGCGACGGGCTCGGGCAGGCGGATGACGGGGCAGTCCTTCCAGAGGCGCTCCAGCGCGTAGTAGACCCGCTCGTCCGCGTGCTGCACGTGAACGACGATATCGACGTAATCGAGCAGCACCCAGCGGCCGTCCCGCTCCCCCTCCCGGCGGATGGGCTTGGCTCCGGCCTGGCTTAGCCTCAGCTCGATCTCGTCAA
>Ga0302319_10024487_pt1 | contig 10732 bp, 7 predicted proteins | sample Bog_T0_2_FD_203319 | JGI IMG/M metagenome (GOLD analysis project Ga0302319, IMG submission 203319) | Peat permafrost microbial communities from Stordalen Mire near Abisko, Sweden - Bog_T0_2 | ecosystem: Environmental > Terrestrial > Soil > Wetlands > Peat | place: Sweden: Abisko, Stordalen Mire... | reverse complement strand
TCAGCGTCAAGTGAGCGTGATGGTGCGGATCGTCGACGATCTGCTCGATGTGTCGCGCATCACCCAGGGCCGCATCGTGCTCGAGCACCGGCCGGTCTCACTCGCGGAAATCGTTGCGCAGGCCGTGGAGACGGTCGAGCCGCTCATTCTGGAGCGGGGACACCGGATTTCGGTGGTGAGCTATCGGCCGCTGCGCGTAAACGGCGACTCCACCCGCCTGGTGCAGTGCGTGGTGAACGTGCTCACCAATGCGGCAAAATACACCCAACCCGGCGGGCAGATACGGGTCGAATCCGCGCAAGAGGGCGGTTGCGCGGTGCTCAAAATCACCGACAATGGGCCGGGGATTACGCCGGAACTGCTGCCTCACGTCTTTGATTTGTTCGTGCAGAGCGAGCGCACGCTCGATCGCGCGCAAGGCGGGTTGGGAATCGGCCTGTCGCTCGTCAAGCGCCTGGTCGAAATGCATGGCGGCCGTGTTGCCGCCCAAAGCGCGGGGCTCGGACGAGGGTCGACCTTCGAGATTCGCTTACCGCTGTCAAAACAGGACGTGCAAAACGTGCAAACCGAAAAAATCGAGGCGCCGCCATCGCGCATTCTGGTCGTCGACGACAACGCCGACGCGGCCGACTCCCTGGGAAGCTTGTTGAACCTCGAGGGCCATGAAGTGGAGGTGAGCTACGGTTCGCGCGAGGCCTTGGCGCGGGCCCGGATCTACAAGCCCGACGTGATGCTGCTCGATATCGGACTTCCCGATATGGACGGCTACGAAGTGGCACGCGAAATGCGGGCGTCGCCGGAGCTCGCGAATATCCGGCTCGTGGCGCTCACCGGCTACGGCCAGGCCGAGGACAAGCAAAGAGCGAGATCCGCCGGTTTCGATGATCATCTGGTGAAGCCGGTGGAATTCCCTGCGCTTCAGCGCGTCCTCGCGGGGCTCAAGAATCGACGTTAGTGCGCGTCATGAGCGCAAGTGACCGTTCGCTAGCGGGAAAACGTAGTTGCGCTTGCCGGTCGCGGCAAAAATGGCGTTGGCGAGGGCGGGTCCGAGGGGCGCCACACCCGGTTCACCGACGCCGGTGGGAGGCTCCGTCGATGGCACGATGTGCACTTCAACCCTCGGCATTTCATTCATGCGCAGCACCCGGTAGCTGTTGAAGTTGCTTTGCTCGACCCGGCCGTCTTTGAGGGTGACGGCGCCGTAGAGTGCCGCGCCGAGGCCGAAGCCGATGCCGCCCTCCATTTGCGCGGCGATCACGTCCGGATTGATCGGTGTTCCGCAGTCCACCGCACAAACCACCCGCTCGACCGTGATTTGTCCCGAGGCGTCGACGCTCACTTCGACCACCTGCGCGACGAAAGTCTTGAACGCCTCGGCCACCGCGATGCCGCGTCCCTTGCCCTGCGGCAGCGGCCCGCTGTTCCATCCGGCCTTCTCCGCCGCCAGATCCAGGACGCCCTTCATGCGCGGATGGTGTGCGAGGAGCTTGGCCCGAAATGCGAAGGCGTCCTCGCCGGCCGCGTGAGCCGCCTCGTCGATGAACGCCTCCACGGCAAATGTCGTGTGCGAGCTCCCGACCACGCGCCACCACAAGACGGGGACGCCGTTTTGGGTCGTCGCGAGTTCCACCGAGATATTGGGAATGTCATAGGCGATATTGGCGGCGCCCTCGACCGAGGTGGAATCGATTCCATCCTTGAACATCGCGGCAAACGGCGTACCGGTCAAGATGGATTGGCCGACGATGACATGATGCCAGCCGGTGATTTCGCCCTTCGGGCCCAGTCCCGCCTCCAGCTTGTGGTAGTACATCGGCCGATAAAGGCCGCCGCGGATGTCATCCTCACGCGTCCACTGCAGTTTGATCGGCGTGCCGTCGGCGCCGTGCGCCTTCGCAATCGAGACGGCCTCGACAATGTAGTCCGAGCCCGGGTTCGCGCGCCGGCCGAAGCTGCCCCCGGCGTAGAGGGTGTGGATATTCACCCGCTGCGGATCGAGCCCCGCGGTGCGCGCCGCGTTCGCCTGATCCACCGTCTGAAACTGATCTCCGGCCCAGATCTCGCAGCTGTCGGTCGTGAGCTTGACCACGGCGTCGAGAGGCTCCATCGGCGCGTGGGCCAGAAACGGAAATTCGAAGCTCGCCGACAATTTGCGCGGCGCCGAGCCGATCGCGGAACGCGCGTCGCCGTCCTTGCGTGCCGAGCGCGCAGGTTGCTCCGCCAAGCGCCGGTACTCTTGCATGATGTCCGAGGAACCGCGCTTCTCTGCGTGGGTTTCGTCCCAATCGACGATCAGGGCATCGCGGCCCTTCTTGGCGGACCAAAAATTTTTCGCGATCACGGCGACGCCGCGCGGGACCTGCACGATCTTTACAACACCGGGTATTGCAGCGGCGGCGCCCGGGTCGAAGGATCGTACGGTCGCGCCGAAGCGAGGCGGGCGTGCGAGCAGCGCGACGAGCATTCCCGGTAATTCGACATCGAGCGTGAACTGGGCGGTGCCATCGCACTTCGCGGGCACGTCGACACGCGCGAGCCGGCGTCCGATCAATTTGAAATCCTTCGGATCCTTGAGCTTTGCCGATTCGGGCACCGCAAGCGAGGCGGCGCTTTTCACCAAGTCGCCGAAGGTCGCGTGGTGCTTGCCGGCCAGGTCCGAGACCGTGCCGTTCTCGGCCGTCAGCGCGGATACGGGGATCTGCCACTGCTTCGAGGCGGCGGTGAGCAGCATGGCGCGCGCTTTTGCGCCGGCCTCGCGAAGCTGCATCCAAGAATTGGCCATCGCGGAGCTCCCGCCGGTCCCCTGCATGGTGCCAAAGGCGAGATTTGCATAGCGCTTGGCATCCGCGGGCGCGCTTTCCACGCGTACACGCGTCCAGTCGGCATCGAGTTCCTCCGCGACGACGGTTGCAATTCCGGTGTAGCTCCCCTGGCCGAGTTCGACATGCTTGGCGATCACGGTGACGGTGCCATCCGCTGCGACCCTCAGAAACGCGTTGGGCATGAAGAGGGCAGCGGAGTCTGCCGGCACGGCGCCTGCCCGGCGCGACCAGCCGATCCACTCGAAGCCGACGGTGAGCGCGGCGATGGCGGCCGTGCCGCTGTCCTTCAGAAAAGTCCGGCGGGTCGTGCGCTGCGTATCATTGCTTCGGACGCTCATGAATCAGGCCTTGGCCGATCGAGAGGCTGTGTGAATCGCAGCCCGGATCCGAACATAGGTGGCGCAGCGGCAAATGTTGCCGCTCATGGCACTGTCGATTTCGGCGTCGGTCGGCTCCGCGTTTTTCTCCAGCAACGCCGTGGCCGACATGATCTGGCCGGATTGGCAGTATCCGCATTGCGGTACCTGGACTTCGATCCACGCGGCTTGCACTGCCTTGCCTGCCCTGCTCTGAAGCCCTTCAATGGTGGTGACCTTGCGGCCCTCCACCGCGGACAGCGGGGTTACGCACGAGCGTATGGGCTCCCCGTCGAGATGCACCGTGCAGGCGCCGCACATCGCGATTCCGCATCCAAATTTGGTTCCGTGCAGGCCGGCTATCTCGCGAATCGCCCAGAGCAGCGGCATGTCAGGCTCCGCTGCCAAAGTGACGCTCTTGTCATTCAAGATGATCGTTGTCGGCATTCCCGGCTCCGTGTGGCGAAGGCAGATTCTACAACAGATGCCGGGCCTGCCGGCACGGCTCGCTATCGCGGCGATTGCGCGCCCATCGCGGAAGCCGCCCGCGCAAGAGCGGACTCGTAGGCGGCGGCGGCCTGCGGCAAGAGGCCCTCGAGCGCCAGGATGCGCGCGAGCGAGGCCCGGCGACGCCGCCAGTGACTCCACGCGCCATCCGGCCAACGCCGCAGCCGGGCGAGCTCGGCTGCGGTTGCGTAGTCCGCGAACGCCGTTAGAAGACCGGCATTCCTTGCATGCGCATCCGTCCCGGCAAGGGTGGACAGTTCCTCACGTTGCGCCGCGCTTCCAAGCGCATTGAGTCCATCGACCTCGGAGCCGCGCGCCGCGTCAGTCTGCGACAATCCCAATCGAGCGCGCTCGAGTACCGGCAACGGATCGACTTGTGCAGCCGAATACCACGCGATCTGCGCGCGCAATTCGCCGGGAACGCGCGCATCCCAAACGCGCGCCGTCCTGTCCACGGAGGAGGAGACGATCCGCGTACCGTCGGGTGAGTAGGCCGCGGTGTAGACCACATCACCGTGGCCGAGCAGGGCGGCGAGTTGGACGCCGCTGGCGGCATCCCAGATACGCACAGCCTTGTCCTCGCCCGTCGTCACGATGCGCCTGCCGTCGGGAGAATAAGCGGCGCAAAGCACCCGTGTGCCGTGCCTCAACAGCATCGGCACCGATCCAGGGCTGCGGACATCCCAAATGCGCGCAGTGTGATCGGCGGACGCCGTGACGATATGGCCGCCGTCGGGCGCATAGGCGGCCGTCAGCACCTCGTCAGCATGGCCCGACAACACTGAGAGCTGCGCACCGGACCCGGTATCCCAGATCCGGGCGGTGCCGTCGCGCGACGCGGTGACGGCGCGGGTTCCGTCCGGCGAGAAGTCCGCGAAATAAACGCGATCGAGGTGCCCCGACAGAACCGCCAGCGCGCGGCCCGTGCGCGCATCCCAGAGGCGGGCGCTCTTGTCGCGTGAGCCGGTTATGATGCGCGCTCCGTCGGTCGAGTAGTGCGCCGAATAAACGCGGTCCACGTGCCCTGAGAAAACGCTCAGCACCTTCGCCGAGCGCGCGTCCCAAGTGCGCGCCGTTTTGTCCTGGGAGGCGGTGAGCACGATCGAGCCGTCGGGCGAATAGGCGGCTGAGGCAACCGCGCCCGCATGACCCGCTAGGGCCTCCAGCAGCGTACCGGTGGAACTGTCGAAGATGCGCGCGATGCCGTCCTCGGAGGCGGTGACGATGTGCATGCCGTCCGGAGAATAGGCGGCGCCGTAGACCACATCCGCGTGAGCGAGACTGGCGCTCTGCGATCCTGCATGCCCCTCCCAGATGCGCGCCGTTGCATCCTGGGAGGCGGTAACGATGCGCCGTCCATCGGGAGAAAACGCGGCCGAGGCGAGCGTTGCGGTGTGCCCCGAAAAGACGGCGAGCTGCGCGCCCGATCCCGCGTCCCAGGTGCGCGCGGTCTTGTCCCAGGAAGCCGTGACAATGCGCTTGCCATCGGGCGAATAGGCGGCGGAATAGACGACATCGCCGTGGCCCACGAGCACGGCGAGCGGCGCCGCCGAGCGCGCATCCCAGGTGCGAGCGGTCGTGTCTGCCGAGGCCGTGACGATACGCGACCCGTCGGGCGAGTACGCGGCCGAGGCGACGTAGTCGCCGTGCCCCGCCAGCACCGCAAGTTGCGCGCCTGTCCGGGAATTCCAGACGCGCGCGGTTTTATCCTGGGATGCCGTGACGATGCGCGATCCGTCGGGCGAGAAAGACGCCGTGTAGAGCACATCGGTATGCCCGGCAAGCTTCATGAGCAGCGCGCCGGTTCGTGCGTCCCATACGCGGGCGAGCTTGTCCCAGGACGCCGTCACGATGCGGGTTCCATCCGGTGAGAAGGCGGCGCAAGCCACCCGATCGCCATGCCCGTCCAAGATTTTCAGTTGAGCGCCCGTCCGGGCGTCCCAAACCCGCGCCGTTTTGTCGCGCGACGCGGTGACGATGCGTGCGCCATCCGCGGAAAAGGCCGCATCGAATACGCGGTCCGCGTGGCCGGACAGCACCCCGAGTTGGGCGCCGGTGGCCGAATCCCATATTCGTGCGGTCGTGTCGGCCGAGGCGGTGAGGATCCTCGACCCGTCCGGGGAGTAGACCGCGCTGAACACGCGCTGGCTATGGCCGGACAGCACTGCAATCAGGCGGTCGGTGGCGCGGACGTCCTGAAAGACGCCGATGGCTTCGGGCGAGGGGTCGCGCGGAAACTTCGGATTGGTCAGTACCTCCAAAATGATGCCCTGAGCAGCCGCGATGTCAGAGTCCTTGAGACGCTGCGCGGCGACTTCGGTGAGCAGCCGCGATTGGGACTTGAGGGCTTCGCCGGTCTGATACTGCGCCTCGCGCCGCTGCATTTCGGCCTCGTGCTGCTTGCGCACCGCAACGAGTCCGGCGATCGAGGCGACGATGGCGAGTGAGCCGATCGCGAGCGCGACACCGGCGGCGATCCGGTGGCGCCGGATGAACTTTCGGATTTGATAGGCGGCATTCGCGGGCCGCGCCGCCACGGGTTCATTCTTGAGGTATCGGCGCAAATCGTCGGCCAATTCGGACGGTGTTCGATAACGGCGCTCGCGCTCGCGCTCCAGCGCCTTCAAGGCGATGCAGTTCAAGTCGCCCTGCAATTGGCGCATCAGCTGTTTCGGATCGGTTGACCGCTCGAGCGCCGCCGCGGCGATATTCTCGCGGTCGCCGCCGAGCATCGCGGGAAGACTCGGCGGATCCAGTTCGCGCAGTTTGCGGAGCAATTCATAGAGAGGCGGCCGCTCGCGCCGATTGGTCTCGAAGGGCTGCAGACCGGTCAGCAGCACGCACAAAAGCACTCCGAGCGAATAGACATCGGTTCGAGTGTCGATGTCTTGATTCGTGGGATCGACCTGCTCCGGACTCATGTAACCGGGAGTACCGATGAATTGGCCGAACTGCGTGTGCACCGCCTGCCCTTCGAGGCGCGTCGTCTGCCGTGCCAGGCCAAAATCGATGATGCGGGGCATCGCCGCGCCGTCGATCTCGACCACCAGGATATTGGCCGGCTTCAAATCGCGATGGATGACGGCTTTCTGGTGGGCGTGCTGCACACCCTCGCAGGCTCTGATGAAAAGCTCGAGCCGCGCTGCAATCGCAAGCCTGTGCCGGTCGCAGTATTCGGTGATCGGCAGCCCCGGCACGTACTCCATGACGAAGTACGGCTGCCCCTGGCTCGTAGCGCCCGCGTCGAAGACCTTCGCGATGCACGGATGATCCATGACGGCGAGCGATTGACGCTCGGCATGGAAACGCAGCAGCACGCTTTGGTCGTACATGCCGGCGCGGATCAATTTGAGAGCCACCAGCCGGCGCACCGGTTCGATCTGATCGGCAAGCCATACCTGGCCCATGCCGCCTTCGCCCAGTTTGCGGACCAGCCGGTAGCGCTGTTCGAACCAACTTCCGGCCGTAAGGCCGCCGGGGAAATCGGGCTCGGCTTCGCCGGGCTGCTCACGCAGGAAATTGGGCGGAGCGGCGGCGTCCGCGGCCAGCAACGACTCGATCTCGAGGCGCAGCGGACGATCTGCGGCGCACGCATCGTCGAGGAACCGGCAGCGCTCGTCCTCGGAGAGCTGCATCGCCTGATGCAGCAGTTCTTTGACGCGCTCCCAACTCTCGTCGATCACGAGGAATCGGTGCGGCTGATGTGCCGATGCAGCCACGCGCGCGCCGTCGCCCAATCGCGGTCGACCGTGGCGCGCGACAACCCGAGCACTTCGGAGACCTCCGGCGAGGATAGGCCGCCGAAGAATTTCATGTCGACGATCTTCGCCTGCCGCTCGTCGGTCTTGTACAGATCGTCGAGCGCATCGCTGAGCGCCAGCAATTCGTCGTCTCCGACGATGGGGATCGCCTCCAAGTGCTCCACGGAAATCCGCATCCCGCCATCGCGCTTTGCCGCCCGATGCTCGCGCGCGTGGTCGACCAGGATCTGGCGAATCAGCCGCGATGCAATCGCCACGAAGTGCACGCGGTTGCGCAGTTCCGGCGGCTGGTTTGAAAGCAACCGCAGGTAAGCCTCGTGAACCAGTGCGGTGCTTTGCAGCGAGTGCCCGGGGCGCTCGCGTTGAAGGTGGTAGTGGGCCACCCGCCGAAGCTCGTTGTAGACGAGGGGAAGCAGCTGGCCAAGCGCCTTTTCATCGCCGCCCGCCCAGTGATGAAGCAATCGGGTGACAGAGCCTGACTGATCTTCGGTCATACGGGAAAACCGAGCGCGCGGCCGCGATGGCCCAGAACTATAGGTGAGCGATTTTCGGGGGTCAAATAGGTGCTCGCGGGCAATTTGTAAAATGTTCAGGCACTGGACACCCAATCGAGGATCGACCAACATTCCTGACATGAGAAATCTCGGCATTTTCATCGCATGCGCCGGGGCATTGCTCGCGCAGCCGGTCCTCGCGCAAAGAGCGCCATTCGAGAGCCCGCTGAAACCCGATCTCGGCAAGTTGCCGCTGACGGCCGGATTTACCGATGTGGACGGCGCGGGCGGCGGCGGTCTCGTTCCGTGGGCAATCATCACGGGCTACGGAACGTCCGACAGTTGGGGCGCGAACGTTCATTACACGCTGGTTCCGCTCAACGATTTCCGCCTTCAGAGCTACGGATTCGCCGTCGGAGCGCTCGACCGCATCGAGGCATCGTTCACGCAGGACAAGTTCGATGCGACGGGGACGCCGCTCAACGGACTGTCGGTGAGGCAGCAAATCTACGGCCTGAAGCTGCGACTGAGCGGCGATGCGGTCTACGATCAGGATTCGTGGCTGCCGCAAACCGCGGTGGGCCTGCAATATAAGCGCAACACCGGTATCAGCAACGAGGCTGGTCTCACGAGTCCTCTTCAGGTGGGTGCCGACGGGGACTCCGGCACGGATTTTTATCTGAGCGCGACCAAGGTGCTGCTGGCACAGAGCGTTCTGATTGATGTGACGCTGCGCTACACCCGGGCGAACGAATTCGGTCTGCTCGGATTCGGCGGGGACCTGGGACAAGGGCGGTCGGTGGAACCGGAGACCACGGTCGCCTATCTGGTGAACAGGAAGCTCGCGGTCGGCGCTGAATACAGAGCCAAACCGCGGAACCTGAGTGTGGACGATGAGCGGGGGGCCTGGGATGCATTCATCGCATGGACCCCATCGAGGTTCGGCTCCTTGGTCGCAGGCTATGCGAACTTGGGCAGCATATTGTCGCCAGTGACCCAAGAGCCGCGGAGCCAAAGCGGCGCGTACCTCTCCTTGCAAGCGGGGTTTTAGTTCTGTGATCCAATGGATGCATCTTGGCGTGCTCGTGCTCGTATCGACGCTTTCCCTGGCCACGCCAACGCGGTCTGCACCGCTATTCGAGGAGATGGGAGGAGCCGCGGCGCTTCACTCGGCGGTCGACGATTTCACGGACATCGTGGTGGCCGACAGCCGCATCAACTTTACGTTCGCGGAGACGGATCTGGCGAAATTCAAAACACTGCTGTACGAACAGCTTTGCGAACTCAGCGGCGGTCCCTGCCATTACACGGGCCGCGACATGCGGACTGCGCACCAGAAGCTTCAAATCACCACCGCTGAGTTCAACGCGCTTGCCGAGGACTTGTATGTGGCGCTCGGGCACGCGGGGGTTCCCTACCGGCTGCAGAACAAGCTCATGGCCAAACTGGCGCCGATGAAGCGCGATATCGTCAAGTGAACCCACGGTCGAGCCATTTCACCTAGTGGGTTTGTGAGTCCGGCTCGAGATTGGAGTAGCGCCGCGACGACGGGGGCAGGTTGATCGCGACGCCCGCGGCGCGCGGCGGTCCCGGGCCAAGCGCCGGGGCCGAGGACAGTTCCGCCTCGGCCGACTTGATCTTCTCGCCGATGTCCGGCAAATCGGGCGCCAGCGCAGCGGCGCGCCGATAACGGCCAAGGGCGTCCGCGGCGCGTTTCGCATGCATCAGCGCGTCGCCCTGATCGACCACCAGGGCGGGATCATCCGGCTTGAGGCGCAGAGCCTCGGTACAGGCATCCAAATCGGCAAGAGAGCTGCAGCGGAAAACGGCCCGCTTCAACTTGGCCTGCATGTCGGCGCGGTCCAGATCTTCGAAGAAATGCTCCTCGCCCACCAGGCTTTTCGCCACCCGCAGGCGTGTTTGGAGCTCGACGTTTTCCGGATGGCCGGCCGCAGCGCCTTGCAGCACATTGACGGCATCGGTGAAGCATCCGGCGTCGCTCCAGGCATCGGCAAGCGCGAAGCTCGCGCGCAAGTCGTTGGGCTCGCGGTTCACGCGCGCACGCGCATCGGAGATCGCGGGCTCGGAAGCAGCCGCCAGGCATTGAGACGGCGTCGCCGCCTCGTGAGACCACGCGCAAGCGCAGGCGAGAACCAGTGCGAGCGCGACCGTGCTACTTGTAGCCATCGATGTTGCCGCCGCGACCCAGTTTGTCGAAAACCCAAAGGCCATTGGGCAATCGCACGAGATTGAACAGGTACCACTGGTCGACCGTGCGGTACGGAGGGCTCTCGCGCGCAATCATTGCCACCAGATCGCGGCGCAGCTGCGCAACGCCGTAGTCCGCCGGCGTGGAACCCTTGACGCCGGTTCCCGCCGTGTCATCGCCCTCGACATTGGCCGCCGCCGCCCGGAGGATCTCCCGGGCGAGCGCGGAAGCTTCCTTCATGGTGGTGCTCGCGGCGACGTCCTTTCCGAGCAGGTCGATGTAGTCGCAGCGCTGGATCACCGGTGCGATGTTGCTCTTGAACACGGGCGCGAACGCAATCACGTTGGCGCTGGCATCGGGGGAGGTGGCGGCAAAGGAGATGTGATTCGCCGCCAGGGTGATCGATTGCTTGACCCCGAAATTGTCCGAGCTGTCGCTCGAGGCAACGGTGGCGGCGATCGCCGATTTGAGATCGGCGAGATTGGTGGCCTCGACAGCGGACCTCGCCGCGGCCAGCCCTTCGTCGGCACGCTGCTCGGCGACCAGCACGTAGCCTTTGTGATCGGGCGTGATGTGCACGCCG
>Ga0302319_10024486_pt1 | contig 10732 bp, 9 predicted proteins | sample Bog_T0_2_FD_203319 | JGI IMG/M metagenome (GOLD analysis project Ga0302319, IMG submission 203319) | Peat permafrost microbial communities from Stordalen Mire near Abisko, Sweden - Bog_T0_2 | ecosystem: Environmental > Terrestrial > Soil > Wetlands > Peat | place: Sweden: Abisko, Stordalen Mire... | reverse complement strand
AACTGCCGATTCAAAGCCCGATATTGTAAAAACCATTTGATGGCACCAAACGCGAAAATTGCTGCCATAATTCTGTATCGCGGAACAAAGGCAAAACTCGCAGCAACGACGAAGCAAAAGATAGACACTCTTAACGAAAACTTGTAATCCGAAGTCCGCATTTTCTCACTCACATCTGCCCATGCAGGCGAAGAATGCACTAATTTCTTCGCTTCGTTGAGACTGCAACCCTGACACGAATTAACAGCTATAATGCATTGAACGATAGTCGCTCCAGACGCGCGCAGTTCGGTAAGCGCATCGTCTAGCTTCTTTCCGTCATCTAATTTTTGGCGCAAAAGTGCGGAGCAGCCTTGGGGATTGGCATGAAGCTGGATAAAATTTTTTCCCTCGCGGCGAGACTTGCGAATGTCGCTAACGAGCCAAACGATGAAACCACCAAATGCTCCCAACATGAAAACTATCGGAAACCAAAAAACAAACCAATCAATCAGTTTTGATGTTAAATCATTCATGATGTGAATGTGGCTTCACATCCCATTAAACCGCATTTTTATTTCGCATTGGCATCGGGAATAAAAATTTTCTTTCCGGCAATCAGCGCGTTCGGATTTATTTTGGGATTGGCCGCGATGATTTGCGCCGTCGTCACTTTCACGCCTTGCGCGCGATACGCCTTGGCGATGGCCGAAATCGTGTCGCCGGGCGCAATCGTGTAATCATAACCTTTCTGCGGCACGGCGGGCGTCACGGAATCGTCCCCGCTGCTCGTCGTCGCCGTCGTGTCCACGACCGGCTTGGACTTGTGGCCCGTCGGCGAGCCGCTCAACTTGGCCAGATTTTCGATCTGCTTCAAAATCAGGTCGCGGTCGTCCTGCCGTTTCCTGTCAATCTCCTGCACCTGCGCGGCGAGCGTCTTCAGGTCATCCGCGCTGGCGCTGTTGTTGACGGCGGGCGTGCTGACCTTGTCGCTCAAGTCGCTGATCTGCTTGGCCAGGTCGTCCAGCCGTTTGCCCTGTTGCGCCTGCGCGTCGAGCAAATCCTGGATCTGGCCGGACAATTTATCAATCTGCTGCTGCGTGCCCGCGTCCTGCGCGCGCGCGAGTGAAACGGTGAAAATCAAAACAAACAGCCAAAGCGAAATCTTTCTCATGCCCCGAAAATAAACTTATGTCCGTTCCCGTCAAGATGAAGTGGTTCGCGGCGCGATGAATTGAAGCCCGCAAAAATGCGCCGCCAGCGGAGCGCGCCAGCGGGTTCAGAGCTTTTTTATGGGATGATATAATTTGTCCGCCTGCGGCCCGGCTTCCGCATGGCACGGGCAAGGCCGCATGGTTCCGTCCGCTCCCTCGGTGTAAAATTTATTTTTTCGGTCGGGCGCGACCAAACTTCCCTGGCCGCCGAAATCGGCCAGCTTGAAACCCTGTTGCTCGAGCAGAGTCGGAATTAATACTTCAAAGTGCCCGACCCAGCCGTCGCGATGGCTTTCGCTTAGGTGCTTGAGGGCGGCGTTGGAAATCCGGTAGATGGGATTGAACGAGCCGAGCCGCTTCGTTTCCGGAATGAATTTTTTCGGATGGCTCAAGCTCGGCCACCAGCACCAGTCCGGCTCGTCGGCATGACGGCGAATGCAGGAGGTCAGGAAGTCCGCCTCAACCGTGCGGAACGATTCAAAAAACCGCCGCCAGTCGCCGGAAAACCGCACGTCGAACTCGATGAGCCAGTACTGTTCATAGTGGTTTTGATCCGCAAAAAAGTGCAGCAACGGAAAATGCGCGCTGCCCGGAACAAACGAATCCACCCACGGCCCGTAGCGCATCGCCCGCAAAATTTTATCCGTGAACGGATAGACCTCGCCCGCCAGCCGCGCATCGAACGGCGTGTCCGGCCGGACGTGCAGCAGAAAATGCGGCCGGGCAAACTCCTTCACCGCCCCGGAAATTTTTTGGTATTCGGCGATGACGTCATCGTTCACCACATGAGACAGGAAAAGGACGGCGGTCTTTCTGGCATCCGGCTGGCGACCAGGTCGCGGGCGGGCGGTTGACCAGCCCCGGCTGCCGCCCAACAGCCTTCCCAGCAATCCACGGAAACCCTTTTGAAAAGCGGTCATGCTGGCTGGTCGTGAAATTGTTTTGCGGCCATGTGGTTCAACGGGCAAAATTGAGTCACGTCCGAATCGCGAAGTCAACCGGAAAGCCGGAAGCCGTGTAATCGCGCAGGCAATCTTGGGAATGTGTTTATCGCGTTATGGATGGTGGCATCATTGGAGCCCATTCAACTTTGTTGCTTTCCACTCGAAATGTAACATTTGCTAGACTGGGAAGTTTGCATTTGAAATTGGCGTAAAAAAATATGCCATTAAAATCTATCGTTGTATAATTGGTTCCCAAAATGGCCACCGTATTCGAAAACGATGTCCCTTTCGGCACATTGGCGGAAACCCATAAATTCTTTTCGTTCTGTTCTTCGTAAGTTTCTGATGAATTTGGAAAGAGATAGTATCCATCGGGCATAAACTGAACCTCGCTTTCTGTTCCTCGGTCATTTATTTGCTCATCTACCCGGAATGCAATACTAGATGAATTTGTCCTGCCCGGAAGTGTGTATTTGAAATTAGCAAAATATAACCTGTAGCAGTTTGTAAAAGTTATAAAATTTGTTCCCAAAATTGCTATGGCATTTGAGAATGCCGATCCGTTCGTGACTATAGCACCAACTTGCGCTTCTTCCTTTCTCCATTTCTCATACTGTTCCGGTGGATACGGACGAAGATTGTTGATACAAACATATTGTGGTTTTGGACGCGACGTTACGAACGCAACGGCAGCAGCAGCCAAGACAATAACAATGGCTGTGACAACAAAAGCAAAGCCATTTCGTTTCATGTTGAAACACTATTCCCAACGCAAATTTGAGTCCAGCGCGAAACAAATTCTTGCCGCCCCGCGCCGCAGCCGCTAAAAAATCGCATGGACTCCCGTGAAGCATTCATTGCGCTCAATCTCATCGAAGGCGTCGGGCCGGTACGCGCCCGCTCGCTGCTGGAACATTTCGGCGACGCGCCCAAAATCCTTGCCGCTTCAAAATCACAGTTGCTGCGCGTCCCGAACATCGGCGACGACACGGCGGAAAAAATTTCCGGCTGGGAAAAATCCATTGACCTCGCGGGCGAATTGAAGCGCATTTCCGATTTCGGCTGTCACGTCTTGATTTCGTCCGATGAACATTATCCGGCGTCGCTGCGGGAGATTTACGATCCGCCGCTCGTGCTGTACGTCAAGGGTGGGCTGACGGCGAAGGATAAAAACGCCGTGGCGATGGTCGGTTCGCGCATGACCACGCATTACGGCATCGAGACCGCGCGCAAGCTGGCGTATCAACTCGCCTACACCGGCGTCACCGTGGTCAGCGGCGGGGCGCGCGGCATTGATACCGCAGCTCATCAGGGCGCGTTGAGCGGCAAGGGCCGGACGATTGCCGTTTTGGGAACCGGCATCAATCTGGTTTTCCCAACGGAAAACGCGGAATTATTCGAGCGCATCGCGGCGAACGGCGCGGTCATCACGCAATTTCCCTTCAACCGGCCGGCGGACAAGCAAACTTTTCCCATTCGCAACCGCATCGTCGCGGGCATGACGCTCGGCACGGTCGTGGTCGAGGCAAATCTGTCCAGCGGCGCGCTCATCACGGCGAATTTTGCGACGGAATATGGTCGGCAGATTTTTGCGGTGCCGGGCCGGATTGATTCGCCGCGCAGCAAAGGATGTCACGATCTGATCAAAAAAGGCGCGAAGCTCTGCGAAGGCGTGGAAGATATTTTGAGCGAGTTCGAGTATCTGTTTCCCGCGAGCAATCAGCCGGCGACCGCGAGTGCGACGGGCGTTTTGCCCGCGCTGGAGTTGAACGCGAACGAGCAGAAAATTTTCGCGGCGATTCCGGCGGGCGACGAGGCAAGCATTGACGAAATCATCCGCGCGAGCGGCCTGCCCAGCTCGACGGTGAGCGTGGCGCTGTTTGGTTTGGAGATGAAGCGGCTGGTGAAACAGTTGCCGGGAAAAATGTTCGTGCGGAATGTGTGAGCGAAAATCAGCGTGAAGAAATTTTTCGGTCTATCAAGCTGTTAGGCCAATTCATATCAAATAACACAATATCTCGATTGCTACCAAAGTGAAAGCGGCGACAGGGAAAAATGCTACGAACAAAGCCCACCACTCGAACGACGAAAACTTTGATCGCTTACGGATAATCACCAAAGCGGCACCGATAACAATGCAAAGCAAAGGAGTTACCGTAAGTATCATCATCCAAAATAAAGGTGTCGAAGACCATCCATCTTTGGAACCGCTAGTAAACATCTCACAAACACCGACAAGCCAAAGAGCCGAACAAATAAGTAGAGCAACCGCCAGTGCCGCGGGAGAAACTTGCTTGTGTTTGAAGGCGTACATATCGGACTAAAAATTATTAGACCGCAGTTTTTGTGGCCTGTCGTGTTTAATAAAATAAAGCTATTGTGGACGTAATTTGTTATCAAACATATTTTCAACCGAAATGACGGATGATTTGTTCCCGGCAACGGCGGCAAAGTTCCTTCGCCCACTGCTCGTGACGCTTTGGTGTTGGCGGCAAAGCAGCTTGCTTCAGCGCAAGCAATGAATTAGAAACAGCAGCAACAGAATCATCTTTATGGCGAACTACCTCATCATCGGCGGCGACGGCAAGGAATACGGCCCGGTCACGGACGCGGATGTGCGCCTCTGGCTCGCCGAGGGCCGGCTCAACGCGCAGTCGCAGGCGAAGGCGGAAAGCGACGCGGAGTTCCGCGCGCTGGCGCAGTTCCCGGAATTTGCGTCGGCGTTCGCGCCATCGTCCGCGCCCGCGACGATTGCGCCGCCAAAATCCACCGCCGAATTTTTGGAAAACGATTACGAACTCGACCTGGGCGGCTGCATCACGCGGGGCTGGGAACTGGTGAAAAATAACATGGGCGTGCTGTTTGTCGGCACGCTGCTTTACCTTTTGATTGAAGGCGTGGTGGGCGGACTGGCCAACATTCCGGTGATCGGACCGCTGATTTCCATCGCAAACTTCGTTTGCTCCGGTCCGCTGATGGGCGGCGTGTATTATCTTTTCATCCGGGTGAATCGCGGCGAGCGGGCGGAGGCCGGCGAAATCTTTTCCGGTTTCCGGCGCGCCTTCGGCCAGTTGTTTCTCGGCGTGCTGGTGACCGGCCTGCTGGTGGGATTGTGCATGATTCCGTTCGTCATTTTGTTGGTCATAAAATTCATCCCGCTCGCGGGGCAGTTCCAAAATTGGCATCCCGGCACGGTGCCGGATCAGGCGACGATTGACGCCATCAAGTCACTGGTGTTCGCGACGCTGCCGGTAGCCCTCGTTTGCGCAATCCCGGCAACCTATCTCTCGGTCTGCTGGAAATTCACTTTGCCGTTGATCATCGACAAGCAACTGGATTTTGGCGCGGCCATGAAGGCGAGCTGGAAAATGGTCAACCAGCATTGGTGGCTCGTTTTTGGGCTGGTCATCCTGATTTCGCTGGTGAATCTGGCGGGTTTCTGCGCGTGCTGCATCGGCATGCTGTTCACCATTCCCATCGGCTTCGCCGCGTTGATGATTGCTTATGAAACCATCTTCTGCGCCAAAAAAAATTAGCCGCGCGCAGGCCCGCAATGCCGTTTTGCTGAACCAGTTTGCCACGCCCGGCCTCGGTTCCCTGCTGGCCGGCCGGAAGCTGGCCGGCTCGGGACAGTTGGTGCTTTCTGTCGTCGGCTTTGCCTTGGTCACGCTCTGGTTTGTTCAGATGATGATGCGGTATTACGGACAGATGTTCGGCGACACGACGGTGCATAATCCGGTGGTCTTGGGCAATCTTTTGATCGGTGGCGGATTATTTGCGCTGGCTTGGGTCTGGTCGCTGCAAACGGGTTTTAGCCTGCTGCGCGAGGCGTCGAAGGTCAGCCTGGACTCGCTGGAAACTTTTGCCGCCGGCCAGGTCAAAATGGAGCCGGCCAAAATCATCCTCGCGCTCTCGACGCTGCCGCAATGGGCGCGCCACGGCGAAATCATTTCGCGCACGTTTGCGTTCAAGGATTTTCCCGCCGCGATGAAATTCGTCAACGCCGTCGCCGAACTCGCCGAGCAGGCGCAGCATCACCCGGACGTGGACATCCGCTGGAACAAAGTCACGCTCGCGCTCACCACGCACGACGCGGGCGGGCTGACGGAAAAAGATTTCGAGCTGGCGCGGCAGCTTGACCGGGAAGGAAAATCGCAGCCGGCGGTGTGAAGCAAATTTTCAGACTCGCCGGTTTCCGCCTGCTTCATTCTCCATTCTGCATTTGTGTTCTTGGCGTGCGCCCGATCCAGATGCCGCTCACGCCGTAATCCCATTCGAGCTGCGGCAGGTTCGGACGTTCGTTGCCGTTGCCGTGGATGACAAGGCGGTCCGCCGCTTTCATTTTGTTCACCCACGGCGCGTAGGCCTTGGCGTCGCCGTTGTTCCAGATGATGCTCTTATACGTTTCAAAATCCTCCGCCGGCATCAGCGCCGGTTCATAGCCGAGGATGTAGCGCCAGTCGGCGGTCGGATTTTTGTAGAAGGTCTGGTAAAAAATGCCCATGTCGGGCGAATACAAAATGCCGCCTTTTTCCGGCATCCAGCCGGCGAGTTCGGGATGCTCGGCCACCGAGAGAAATTGCCACGTCAGATTTTTCGTGTAGCGGCCACCCAGATCGCTCGTCACGGCCAGAAAGGTTGTGAGCGCAAGAATAATTGTTAGCAGCAATCGCCGCGAGGAATCGGCGGCGAATTTTGCGACGAATAAAAATTCCACCTCCGTCACGATCAACACCATCAGCGCCGGCCAGCCCCAGTCTTCCCAAAACCGGCTCACGCGAAAAGCGAGAATCCAGCAGCCGCACATCAGCCAGAACGCCGGGTTGCGCGTGAGTGAAACGGGGTTCGCCTTCGTGAACAAACGCAGCGCCACCAGCGCGCCGACGATGAGGACGGCCAGGATGTCGCCCGCGAACGGCTGGAGTTCCGTCACCTGCGTGACGTTGGTCAGGTGCTGGCCGACGCCATTGACCGCCATCATCAGCGCGTGCGAAACGTAATCCGCCGGATGTCCCGTCAGCAGCGCGGAAAGCGCCGTTCCCGCCAGCCATGCACCCGCGACGAGCAGCGCCCAGCGGAATTCACCCGCAAAGAAAAACGCCGCCACCGGCAGCAGCCAGAGATACCACACGCCGTGGATAAAAGTGCAGGCGGTGATCATGCCCGCGAACGCCAGAAAAAATTTCAGCGCCGGTTTATTTTTTTGCGTGACGAACAGAATGATCATCAGCGCGGCGATGGTCACGTTGAACGGACGGCCGAGCAGGAAACGCTGCGGCAGGTCGGAGACGATCATCGCCGCCAGCAGCGCGACCAGCCACGCCTCCGGTCGCTTGAGCCACGGCAGCAGCGCCGCGTTCACCGCGATGAACAGCGCGACGACGGAAAAAATGACCAGCGCTTCCGCGTCCCAGCCGGTCGCCTGATGCACCGCGCCGAGAATGCCATGCCAGCCGATGCTCTGGTCAATCTTGAACGTCGGCCCCAGCACCAGGATTTCCGGCCACGACTTGCCGCTGACGGCCTTCGCGCAATGCCGCAGCGCGTCGTCGCCGGGCAGATAGCCGTATTCGATGATTTTTAACGGAATGAAAATGATGACGAGCGCGACGACCAGCCAAACGGCGAGCGGAACGAAGCGGCGGAATTTTTCGGGCAGTTCAAATTCAAACATGGCGCTTTAATTTTGCCAATCAGAACACCATCGGCACGCCCTCGTCGAGAATTTTTATCTGCCGCGTCAGGTTTTCTTCCGCCGCGATTTCCATCAGCCAGCGCGGCGGCTCGGACAAATCCTCGAACGACAGTTTGAAAGTGCCGTAGTGCATCGGCACAAACCATTTCGCACCTAAATCCTTGAACGCCTGCACCGCCTGATCCGGCCCCATGTGGACTTTGCGGAAACTTTCCGGGTGATACGCGCCGATCGGCAGCAGCGCGATTTCCGGCGCGAGCTTGCGGCCGATTTCCTTGAAGCCGTGGAAATACGCGCTGTCGCCCGCGTGATAGATTTTCCGGCCCTGATGCTCCAGCACAAATCCGCCGTAGCCGCGATGGCTGTCGTAAAGCGTCCGCGCGCCCCAATGCTTGCTCGGCGTGAACGTCACCTTCCAGTCGCCCGGCGAAAAACTTTCCCACTGCTCCAGCTCCACGACGCGCGTGAAGCCGAGGTTGTGCGCCAGGTCGCCGACGCCGCGCGGCATGATGCCGATCTTCGGATGCGGCAATCTGCGCAATGTCGGCTTGTGAAAATGATCGAAGTGCGCGTGCGTCAGCAGCACGAGGTCAATCGGCGGCAAATCTTTGATCTTCAGGCCGGCGCGCTTGATGCGTTTGAGCCAGAACAGCCAGTTCGCAAAATTCGGGTCGATCAGCACGTTCAAGTCTGTGAATTGAATTAAAAATGACGCGTGGCCGATCCAGGTGATGGCGACCTCGCCGTGCTTGAGTTTTGGGAAGACCGGGCGGCGCGGCTGGCCGTGGCGCGGCGTGAACCAGCCCTTCAAGATCATCTCGCGGAAAAATGTGGCGGGGTTGAAATGCTTCGCCGGCGTCAAGTCCTTGAACGAGCGCGGCAGTTTCCGGCGCGGCGCGGGGCGGCTGGATTTTTCTTTCGTCATCGGCGATTAGACTTTAGCACCCGCCGCGCGTTCGACCAGTTTGAAAATTAAAATCCCGCGCAAATGGAGCGAAGGAAATTTGCAAAGCTGTCTAATTGTTAGGCTGCGGCTTTTCGGCACTCGCGATAGGCATAAATAATCGCATAAATTAAAAATGGCAACTCCAGCACTAAATCAAACCAATACTCAATACTCGCACCTCGGAACAAATAAATAAGTGAACGATGGCAAATGATATAAGCCGCAGCCATCACCGCAATGCCGCCCAAAGCAAGTGTGGCCGAAAGTCGCCGCCGCATCAAATACCAGCCGAGAATGCAAAGTGCCGCAACCGAGGCGTCCGCAAACGCGCCGCGCAGAAACCACCGCGCCGCATGTTGAGTGTCACCAATCAAGGCAAGCGTCGGTGCATAAAATGAATCAGTGTAACCGTGTGCAGCCTGCCTCGCATCCAACAGACATACGACGGCGGCAATTGCAAAAATCACGCCGAATGCCCACAACACAATTGCAGTTGGCATCCAACTAAAAAATGATCGTGTTTGCTGTTTCACGGTTTTGACTTTGCTCCCGGCAAAATAATTTTTCAAGCGTTTTCGCTCCGCACTCATTTTCTTTCAATTTGTGCCGCCAAGTCGTATCGTCCGCTCAAGCAAAATATGGAAATGATGCCCGTCATTATCTTGGTTGTTCTGGGAATTCCAATTGCTCTGGTCGGGTGGCTGATTGCACGCTCCGTCAGTGTCAGGGATCGCCTCGAGGAATTTTCCCGCCGGCTCGCCGAACTTGAACTTGAACTTTCCCGGCTCAAAAAGGAAAAGGAATCGGCAAAACCGGTTGCGCCAGCGCCAGCGCCACAACCGGAAATCTTCACTCCGGCTCCAGTTGCGCCACCGCAGCCGATCGTCACCGCGCCGCCGCCCGTCAGTTCGCTGCAACATCCGCCCGTCGCCACGCCGCCGCCGGTTTTCGTCGCACCCATCCGGTCAACGCCGACTCCGCCGGCCAAAACCAAGCCGCCTATCAACTGGGAACAATTCATGGGTGTGAAAATGTTTGCCTACGTCGGCGGCCTTGCCGCTTTCATTGGCGTGGCGCTGGCGGTGAAGTATTCGTTCGACCACAACCTCGTCTCGCCCGAAGTCCGCATGACGGCGGGTTTTCTCACCGGCATTTTTCTGCTCGTTGCCGGGACGATCATTCACCGCCGCCAGCAATATGCCGTGGGCGCACAAACGCTGTGTGCGACGGGCGTCGTCATTCTTTACGCGGTCACGTTCGCCTGCCATTCGATCTACAAATTCCCGTTCTTCGCGCCGGTTCAAACTTTTTTGGTGATGATTTTCGTCACGGCGGTGGCGTTCACCCTGGCCGTCCGGCTCAATGCCCTGGTCGTCGCCGTTCTTGGAATGTTGGGCGGATTTCTGACGCCGATGCTGATTTCCACGGGCGAGGATAACCCGCTCGGTCTTTTCGGCTACATCGCCATTCTTGACGCCGGACTGATTTTTGTCGCGCTCCATCGCCGCTGGTATTTTCTCACCGCGCTGGCCGCCCTTGGCACGGCCTGGATGCAAATCGGCTGGGCGGGTGATTTTTTCACCGTCGGAAAATATTTTGAAGGTGATAAAATTTTCGTCGCGCTGGGCGTGCTGTTTGGATTCAACGTGCTGTTTCTGGGCGCGGCCCTCGGCGCAAAATCCTGCCAACGGTCGAACCGATGGTTCACCGGGGCATTGCTCGGACTCGCCGCCGTCGCCATTCTATTCACCGGTTGGTTTCTCACCTTCGCGTCGCTGGCGCAACAACCGTGGCTCATGTTCGGCTTCGTATTCCTGATTGATCTGGTCGTCGCCGCGCTCGCGTGGCTGGATGACGAGGCGGCCAACGCGCAGCCGGTGGCCGGACTCGGAGTGTTCGGATTGCTCTTGTTCTGGACGGAGCAATCTCTTGACAGTGGCATGCTCAAGGCCGC
>Ga0302319_10024485_pt1 | contig 10732 bp, 10 predicted proteins | sample Bog_T0_2_FD_203319 | JGI IMG/M metagenome (GOLD analysis project Ga0302319, IMG submission 203319) | Peat permafrost microbial communities from Stordalen Mire near Abisko, Sweden - Bog_T0_2 | ecosystem: Environmental > Terrestrial > Soil > Wetlands > Peat | place: Sweden: Abisko, Stordalen Mire... | reverse complement strand
CACGAAGCCGGCGCCATCGGCAAAGCGTCGCGCAAAGCGGGGCGCAAATTCCGGGTTGAACCCGAGAAGGTCGTGAAGCACCAGGACCTGGCCGTCGCAGCCTGCGCCGGCGCCGATCCCGATTGTCGGGACGCCGAGCCCCTTCGTGATCTCCCCGGCGAGTTTCGCCGGGACGCATTCGAGAAGAACTGAAAATGCGCCGGCCGCCTCGAGTTTCGCGCTGTCCTCCTTGAGCTTGGCCGCGGTCGCCTCGTCGCGGCCCTGCACCCGGTACCCGCCCACCGTGTGGATCGACTGGGGCTGGAGTCCAAGGTGTCCCATGACGGGGATGCCCGAGTCGACCAGATGCCGGATCACCTCCGCATGGCCGCGCAAGCCCTCGATTTTCACCGCGTGGGCTCCCGCACGGATGAGCTTCGCCGCGCAATCGAGCGCAAACGTCGTTCCCTTGCGCCCTGCCAGGAAGGGCATGTCGGCGATGAGGAGCTTGTCGGGTGCCCCACGCGCAACTGCCTTGGTATGCAATGCGATAAGTCCAATCGTGGCACCGAGGGTATCGCGGTCACCATGGATCACCATCGAGACGCTGTCACCAACCAGCAGGCAGTCCACGGGCGAATCCGCCAGGAGACGCGCCGTCCAGGCGTCATAGGCGGTTACCATGACGATCTTCCCGCCGCCGTGCTTCGCGGCCATGAATTCGCGGACGGTTTTCATGGGACTGGGGGTACAAAGAAACTCCTCTATCCCCCCAAGCGCAAGAAGTTAAGGCATCCGCCGTTTGGCCAGTTGGGAGCGCAGGAAAAGGTCCGGGCCGGCCTGCCTCCACGCCGTGAGCCAGAGTGAGCCAAGCATCTGGCCGCCCTGAAGAAGCTGCGAGTCGATGAAGGCCCGCCCGTCGAGGCTGCCCGGGCTCCCGTCGGCCCGGAACTTCCCCTCCTTCTCAAGCTGATACAAAGGCTCCACCTGCCGGTTCTGGGCGTAGAGGTAGCCGAGGACATCCGCAAACACGGGACTCCGGCCATCCGCCCTGGGCGCAAGGTCCAGGGGCGTGGCACCCACAAGACCTGGCGCGACCTCTGCAAAGGTGATCCCCGCCCTGGCGATGAAGCCGCCGTCGATCCAGGCGTGGAGGCTGTTCCTGGTCGTATAGCCGTCGGGGTTCGGCCCCACCCAGCCGTTGAAGTGGACCGTCGTATGAAGCGGCTGCGAGCCATCGCCCACAAAGTGCCCGAGGACCCCCATCAGGTACACGATGTTCGCCCTGGCGTTTGCGACCTCTTCAGGCGTTCCCGCCCGCTCGAATTCCTTCAGGCAGGAGAAGGCGGACTTCAGCTTGGCGTAGTTCTCGGTGATGGCCCATGGCAGGAACCCCGGCCATTCGCGCGAACGGTCCAGGTCCTTGGCCGCGACAATCGGGGGGAATCGATCGGGATGCGCGGCCCGGCCCGCCGCAAACTGCACGGCAAACTCAAAGCGAAAGGGGCTGATCGTCGCGGGGTCGAGCCCCGCGTCGGGGAGCTGCTCAAGGTCGATGTAGTGGTCCAGGCCGTTCTCGTGCTGCAGAGTCAGGTCGCCCGAGTTCCGCCAGCGGTCCGGCTCGCCCGCCAAAAATGCGATCCGTTCCGCGCTCTCCGGCTGGTGGACGAAGCCCGGGAAATCCGCCGGCAGCGACTGGAGCGCAAGCTCGTTGACGATCCGGTGCCCGGGGTAGTCCCAGGCGCAAAGGACCGCAGGCGTCGAGGCGATCGCGACGCACGCAAATCCCAGCCTTGGCAGGTTCCTCATGGCGCTAAGGTAGCAAGTCCGGGCAAGGAAGGCACCCCGTTACTTCGGGGGTCGAAGCCCCTCCCCGGCCCACAGCAGCCCGATTTCGGCGCTGTAGGCCCGGATCCCGGCATCCAAGCCCTCGGCGACCTTCTGGCGAAAGGCGGGGTTTGCCACCTGCCCGGCTTCGGGATCGTTCGAGAGGAACGCGCACTCCGCCAGGGCCCCCGGGCAATGGAGCCCGCGAAGCACACCCAGGTGCCGGAGCTTCTCGCCCCGATCCTCGGTGTCCAACGTGCGCAGGAGCTCGCGGTGAAGGGCATGTGAAAAGACGCTGTTCCAGGGATCGTTCCTGTTCCCCGCCGACATTTCCGGTTCGCTGTCGTCGCGGTGCTCCTGCCACGACGCCGACGAGCGCTGGCGTACCGGCGGGAAAATGTACACCTCGGTGCCCCGCGTCCTCGTGTCGGGCGCCACCGAATTGAAGTGGATGCTGAGGAACAGGTCCGCCCCCGCAAGGTTGGCCACCTCGGCCCGCCTCTGCAGGTCGGTGGTCTGGTCCGGCGCCAGGCGCCTGTCGTCGGTGCGCGTCATCACGACCTGGTAGCCCTCCCTTTCAAGGAGCCTCCTCAGGCGGAGGCCCACATCGAGGGTGAACGTCTTCTCCATCAGGCCCAGCCTGTGGTTCTCGGTCCCGTGGTCGGTGCCGCCGTGGCCCGGGTCGATCGCGATGATCCGGGGGCGCCTCGGCAGCGGCCCCGCGGCCCTGGGATCGAGCAGCGGCAGAAGGCGGCGCTCGAAGTCGACGGCGCTGATGAAGAGGCTCTGCCGGTCGAAGATCCCATGACCCGGGACCTCCAAGCCGCCTCCGAGGGTCGGCTCGCCAAGGAACATGCGTAGCCCGTCGAGGAACATTTCCCGGCTCCCTGCCTCGAACCGCATCTGGTGGGCGGCGTTCGAGAGCGTGACCGAGCGCCGATCCCAGTCGGTGTCCGCACGCATGCCGGTCCGCGCCGCAATCTGCCGGTAGCTCCAGTAGCCGACCCCGGAAACCACCATCGGCCGGGGAAGGCTCCCGTACGCAGGGGTCGGGTGGACCGGGGCGCCCGGCTGCCCGACCGCCCGGGCCGCGGTCAGCGCCGCGGCTGCCAGCGCGCAGAACCACGCAGTGCGCACGCCCTCCAGGCCCATGGTCACTCCCCGTCGGCTGGCGGCGTCCCTGCTCCCTCGGCCTCTGCCCCTTCCTCCCCCTCTTCCAGGAGGAACTTCGGCTTCCTCTTGTTGATCGGCAGCGGCGTCAGCATCACGTGGATGCTCCTGCCGATGAGGCGCGGGTCGGCATCGGGGTGCCCCATTCCGGCGAGCTCGGCCACGGAGCGCTTGATCACGTCAAAGCCGAGTTCCGTGTGCGCCATCTCGCGGCCCCGGAACTTCAGGCGGATCTTCACCTTGTTCCCATGGCCCAGGAATTCCTCGGCATGGCGAAGCTTCGTCATGAAGTCGTTCGGCGCGATGCGCGCGCTCATCTCGATTTCCTTGATCTTGCTCGCCGTCGTCTTCGCGTGGGAGTGCTTCTTCTGCTCCTCGTACACGTACTTGCCGAAATCCATGATCCGGCAGACGGGCGGCTGGGCCGTGGGGGCCACCTCGACCAGGTCGAGGCCGACCTCGAGCGCGAGGGAGATGGCCTTGGGGGTGTCCAGGATGCCGAGCTGCTTTCCCTCCGGGGAAATGACGCGCACCTGGGGAACCTTGATCCGGTGGTTGCGCCGGATATTCGCAAACGGGTCGTAGCTACGACGCTGATACTGGCCGGGACGCGAGCCGCTTGGGCCGGCGGGAGAAAACGGAATAGCCATCAAATAGTTTTTTCGGGGAGGTGGTCGGGTGAGCCGCTGTATCGCCGCAAACGCAGGCGATGACAATACCTTTTTAGACGGAGAAGCTCTCCCCGCAGGAGCAGCTCGCCTTTGCGTTCGGGTTGGTGAACTTGAATCCGCCCCCGATCAGGCGGTCGGAATGGTCCACGGTCGTGCCCTTGAGGTACAGGGCGGTCTTCACGTCCACGAGGACGGGAACCCCCGCCGTTCGAACGAGGATGTCGCCGCGCCTGGCCGCCGCGGCGAACCGGAGCTTGTAGCTCAGGCCGTTGCAGCCCCCCCCGCTGATCGCCACCCGGAGGTACTCCCCCTGCTGCTCGCGGGCCACCAGGACCCGGACCTTGGCGCCCGCAGCCTCCGTGAGCCTCACGAGATTCTCGTTCCCCTCGCGCACGCCCTCCGGGAGCGCGGATGCGGGCGCGGCGGCGAGGGTTGCGGAGTCGGCGGTCATGGGCAGGGGAAGGTGCAGGTTGCACGCCCGAATTGCAAGGCGGTCCGGCCTACCGTTCCCTGGCCGCTACCAGCCTGCGCGCCAGGGCGACCGCGTTTGAAAAGCTCCGCGGGTTCGCCAGGCCCTTCCCGGCCATGCCAAACGCCGTGCCATGGTCGGGGCTCGTGCGCACGTGGGGAAGCCCCAGCGTCACGTTCACCGCTTCGTCAAAGTCGAGGGTCTTGAGCGGCGCAAGCCCCTGGTCGTGGTACAGGGCCAGGACCACGTCGAACTCGCCCCGAAGCTGCCGGCCGAAGAGCGCGTCCCCCGGCTGGGCGCCCGAGAGCCCGGGATGGGTCTTCCTCAGGGCGTCGAGGATGGGGTTGATGACGTCCCGTTCCTCGGTGCCGAGCAGCCCGCCCTCCCCCGCGTGGGGGTTCAGGCCGCAGACGGCAATGCGCGGTTCCGTCACGCCCTCGATCCGGGCCAGCTCGTCGGCCGCGCCCACGGCCCTCGCAAAATTGTCGGCGGTGAGCTGCGCGGGGACGTCCCGGAAGGGGAGATGCCAGGTGAGGAGCGCCACCCGAAGCCTTCCCCCGCAGAACGCCATGGTCGGCCGCCCGCCCCAGCAGGCGGCGAAATACTCGGTTTGTCCGGGAAAGGGCCATCCGATGCCCGCCAGCCGCGCCTTGCTCACAGGTCCGGTGACGACACCCGAGAACTCCCCTGCCCGGCACCCGGAGGCGGCCCGCTCGAGGGCGGCCCAGGCGACCAGCGCTCCGTGCCCGTCGGGCGTTCCCGGCTTGGCGGCGTGGTCCTCGAGGCCGACCGGGATCTTTTCCGGCCCTTCCGGCAGCGTGCCGAGCCACAGGGCGGGCCCGATCACGGCCACGTCCCGGGATTCGGCCGGGTTTGCGGCAAGCCACGCCGCCACGATCTCGGGCCCCACCCCCGCCGGGTCGCCGCATGTGAGGGCGATCCGTCTCATGCCTCCCCGCCCGCCTCCCCCTGGCGGCGTGCGCGCGTGAAGCCGCGGGTTCCCCCCTCGAAAAACTCCAGGAAAAGGCGGGCTGCGGGATCCTTGAACCGGCCGCTTGCCAGGGTTGCAGCCGCGATCTCCCGGATGTTGCCCGCGGTGAAGTAAACGGCGCGAAAGGCGTCCTTCAGTTCGCGGATTGCCTCCGCGGAATAGCCCTGGCGCCGCAGGCCGATCAGGTTCAGCCCGATGACCTCGTCGCGCTCCGACGTCATGACGAAAGGAGGGACGTCGAGCGTGGAGCGCGAACCTCCCCCCACCATCGAGCCGCGCCCCACCCGGATGAACTGGTGGAGGAGCGCGCAGCCGCCGAGGATCGCGTTGTCGTCCACGTGCACATGCCCGGCCAGCAGCACCGCATTCGCGATCACCACCCGGTTCCCGACCACGCAGTCATGAGCCACGTGGCAGCAGGCCATGAGGAGGCAGTCCGATCCGACCTCCGTGCAGGACCCCTCCACGGTCGAGCGGTTGATGGTCACGCTCTCCCGGATCGTCGTCCCCGCCCCGATGCGGACCCCCGACGGCACGGCGGCGTCGAACTTCAGGTCCTGGGAGTCGCCCCCGACCACCGAGAAAGGGTGGACCGCGACCCGGTCCCCGAGAAGTGCGCCCTTCTTGACGATGGCGTAGGGATGGATCTGGCAGTCGGCGCCCAGCTGGGCCCCCTTTTCGATGATGGCGGTCGGATGGATGACGGTTGGCATGTGGAAAATCGTGCAGGGGGTCACCCCTTGGGCTTGGCCGGTTCCTGCCTGGGGCGTCCTCCGCCCGGCAGGTCGAGCTGGGTGTCCTTCAACAGGTCGTAGTTCTTCAGGATCCGCATGACCTGGAGGGCGTCGCTCTTCCCGTAACTTCGGTTGATTTCGATCTTGTCGATCAGGTCGAGAAGCATGGACCGGAAGGAGATGATGGCATCCACGCCGCGCTCCTTGAGCAGGGCCACGCTCTGGGTGCGGAACGGCTCCGCGGTCGGCAGCGCGGGCAGCACCAGCACCTTGGTCATGTCGCGGCCGTCCGGGTCTCCGGACTCGGGCGCGAACAGCCTCTTTGCCTGCCGGAGCACGTTTTCCTCGAGGAAGCTGAAGATCTTGTCGGGGGCGTTCTTCAGGGCGGCCGGCGTGAAGACCTCCGTGTGCCACGGCTTGATCGCGACGATGGCCCTGCGGATGTAGGGCAGCTCGGTCGCAAAGAGAAAAAAGTCCGGGTTGCGCAGCCCCGCCTGCCACGCGGGATTGTACACTAGCAGGTCGATCTCCTCGCCGCTCGTCTTCTTGCGCGCCTGGACCTGGTACTTGCGCCCCTGGCGCACGAAGAACCCGTTCTGCTCGAAATATTCCCTGACAATTCCTTCGTCGATCGCGGACATGGCGGGGTGTTATCTCGTGGCTCCAGTCTCCAGGAAGGCCGCCTCGGCCAGGGCGCGGTCGATGCCACCCATCGTGGCCGCCTCGCCAAGCGCCTTCAGCACGACGAACCGCAGCATCCCCTCGCGCATCTTCTTGTCCCGCCCCATCGCCGCAAGCAGGTCGTCGAGCGAAAGCGGCGATCGCAGCCGGACCGGGAGCGCATGCGCGGTGAGCACGGCCTCCACGCGGGCCACATCCCGGGCCGTCAGCAGCCCGAGCGACGCGGAGAGGCGGGCCGCCGCGAAAAGACCGATGGCCACGGCCTCGCCGTGGAGGTAGGTCCCGTACCGGCTCGCCTGCTCGATCGCGTGCGCGAAGGTGTGCCCCAGGTTCAGGAGGGCCCTCCCGCCCTCGAGGGCGGTCTCCCGCTCGTCCTTCTCGACAATCCTCGCCTTCAGGGCGCAGCAGCGCCGGACCACCGAGGGAAGGCGGAGGGCCCCGGGGGCGAGCGGCTCCCTCTCGAGCTGCTCCAGGAGCGTGAGATCGCCGAGGAGCCCGACCTTGATGACCTCGGCCATGCCCGCCGCGAACTCCCGGGGAGGCAGCGTGGAGAGCAGGCCTGTGGCCGCAAAGACGCCGCGCGGCTGGTGAAACGCCCCGGCCAGGTTCTTCCCGGCGGTCAGGTTCACTCCCGTCTTCCCCCCCACCGAGCTGTCCACCATGGCCAGCAGCGTCGTGGGCACCTGGAAGTAGTCGATCCCCCGCAGGTAGGTCGCCGCGGCGAATCCCCCCAGGTCGCCGATCACCCCTCCGCCCACGGCGAAGAGCGCGCCCGCGCGGTCGAGCCTGTGGGCCGCCAGAAAATCCAGGAGGACGCCAAGCGAACCCAGCGACTTGGTCTCCTCCCCTGCCCCGAGGACAAGCCGGGGTGTCTCCCCAAACATCTGCTTCAGGGCGGCCCCCTGGCGCTCGGCCACATTGCGGTCCGTCAGGACGACCACCCGGCGCTGGGCCTGCTCGAGCGCGCCTACCTTGGCGCGCACCTGCGCGGTGAGGTCGGCATCCAGCAAAATCGGGTAGCTGCGCTCGCCCAGGTTCACCAAGACGGTTTCAGGCATGGAGCAGTATAAAGGGGCGGGCCCCGGCCGGGTCAATCACCCGCAACAGGCGGCCTTCGGCGCGTCTTGCCTTCTCCGGAAACCACGTTCTCTTCAACTTCTCCCCCGATGCCCCTCCGATTTCGCACCCTGCCGAGGTTTCAGGAACGGGGAATCGTCGCCGTCATCCTGGTCCTTGGCATTCTCCTGACCGAGTTCGGCGGAACCGTGCGCCTTCCCCGGTTTGAGCGCGGACCCGACGGCGGGAGGCACCGGGTCTTCATCACCGGGGCCGGCGGGGCGCGCGAGCCGGCCTTCGTCGTCGAGAACAAGTTCCTGAACGCGCACAACCTGGCCCAGCTGGCAAAGGACACGAGCTTCATCGCGATCATGGCGGTCGGCGCCTCGATCGTGATCATCTCCGGCGGGATCGACCTTTCCGCCGGCTCCGTGTACGCGCTCGCCTCGGTGATCGGCGCCCTCGTTCTCAGGCAGCTCGGCCCCGCGGGCGCGACCCCGCCCTGGGAGGCCGTCCTGCTCGGGGCCGGCGCCTGCCTCGGCGCGGCGGCGGCCTGCGGCGCCCTCAACGGCGCGCTCGTCGTGGCCCTCGGCGTCCATCCGTTTGTCATCACCCTCGGAACGATGGCGATCCTGCGCGGCGTCGCCTTCGTGGTCACCTCCGGGCAGTCGGTGGAGGGTTTTCCACAGGCGCTGCGCGATCTCGTCCGCTGGCAGGTCGGCGACGGGCTGAGCGTATTTCCCCTCCTCGTCCTTGTGCTCGTCGCGGTCGCGGGCTGGGTGTTCCTGGCCCGCCTCGCACAGGGCCGGCGCGTGTATGCGGTCGGGGGCAATGAGCAGGCCGCGCGGTTCAGCGGAATCCGGATCGGGCGGACGAAGATCCTCGTCTACACGCTCGCCGGCCTCACCGCGGGAATTGCGGCCTTCCTTTCGATCGGCTACTACGGCGCCGCCACCTCGGGCGACGGCCAGGGCTACGAACTGAGCGTCATCGCGGCCGCCGTGGTCGGCGGCTCGAGCCTGACGGGCGGCCGCGGCTCCGCCCTCGGCGCGGTGCTCGGCGCCCTGGTCATCCAGATGATCAACAGCGGCATTGTCATCCTAGGCATCGACCAGAACTACAGCCAGATCATCATCGGCACCGTGGTCATCGCGGCGGTGGTTTTCGACCAATTCAACGCCTGGCTCGCAAAGAAACGAATGACTCCATGAAAACCATCCTCACCCCCCTGTTCCTCGCCCTGCTTGCCGCCCCGGCCCCCGGCGCCGCGAACGACGCCCCGCGGTCGATCACGATCGGCGTCATCGCAAAGTCCCAGAGCAACCCCGTCTTCCAGGCCGCCCGCGTGGGCGCCGAGGACGCGGCCCGCGACCTGGGAGCCAGGGACCACCTGTCCATACGCATCGACTGGCGCACCCCGAACGAGGAGGACGCGCAGAAGCAGTCGGAGGCCGTCGAGCAGCTCGTCCTGTCCGGCGCGGACGGGATTGCCATCAGCTGCTCCGACGCCAACACCGCGACGAGCGCGATCAATTCCGCAGTGGACGAGGGCGTCCCCGTCGCGACCTTCGACTCCGACGCCCCGGCCAGCAAGCGTTTCGTCACCTATGGCATCGACGACGAGCAGTGCGGCCGGCAGGTGATGGACGAACTCGCAAAGCAGCTGGACGGCAAGGGAATCATCGCCGTCCTCGCCGGCAACCAGAACGCACCCAACCTCCAGCGCCGCGCCCAGGGGGTGCTCGCCGAGGCGGCCAAGTTTCCCGGCATCACCGTCCGCGGGGTGTTCTACCACCGCGAGACCCCGCAGGACGCCGCGGCCAAGGTGGAGCAGGTGATGGAGGCCAATCCCGACATCAACGGCTGGGCCATGATCGGCGGCTGGGCGCTCTTCACCGACAACGCGATCCAGTGGAAGGCCGGCACGGTCAAGTGCGCCTCGGTGGATGCGCTCCCGGCGCAGCTTTCCTATGTGCGCAATGGCAAGGTGCCCGTCCTCCTGGGGCAGCAGTGCTACCAATGGGGCTACCAGACGGTCTCGCTGCTCGTGGACAAGATCGTGTTCAAGAAGGACCCTTCGGCCGTCAAGCAGGTGAGCGCCCTGGTGCCGGTCACCCTCGACAACGTGGACGCCTACTCGAAGAACTGGGACTTGTGGCTGCACAAGTGACGCCGTGGCCTTTCTCGAGTTTCGCGGGATTTCCAAGCGTTTCCCGGGCGTCCTTGCGCTCGACGGGGTCAGCTTCTCCGTCGAACAGGGCTCCTGCCACGCCCTGATCGGCGAGAACGGGGCCGGCAAGTCCACGCTGGGCAGGATCCTCGCCGGGATCCATTCCCCCGACGAGGGCGGGATCCTTCTCGAAGGCCGCCCGGTGCGCCTTGAGAGCCCGCTCCAGGCGCGCGAGCACGGGATCGCGATGGTCCACCAGGAGCTCGCCTTCTGCCCGAACCTGACCGTGGCCGAGAACCTCAGCCTGGGCTCCCCGCCCTCCCGCCTCGGCTGGGTGGACCGCGGCGCGCTCCGGGAGCGCGCCCGCGCCATGCTTGCCGAAATGGAGGCCGACATCGACCCCGACGCCATCGTGGGGACTCTCTCCACCGGCCGCGAGCAGGTGGTGCAGATCGCGGCCGCGGTCGGCACCGGGGCCAGGGTCCTCGTGATGGACGAGCCGACCAGCTCGCTCTCGGCCGGCGAGACCCGCGAGCTGTACCGGCTGGTCGCGCGCCTCAGGCAGCGGGGGATCACGCTGATCTACGTCTCGCACCGGATGGAGGAATTGTTCGACCTGTGCGACACGGTGACCGTGCTCCGCGACGGCCGCCATGTGGCCACCGAACGGATCGCCTCCACCAACCCCCACCGCGTGGTGACCCGGATGATCGGCCGCGAGCTGGAGGCATCCGGAGCCGGGCACGGGAGCCGTCCTCCGGGCGCCGAGCGCCTCCGGGTGGAGGGCCTGTCCTCCCGCGGCCGCTTCGAGGGGATCAGCTTTGGGGTCCGTGCCGGGGAGATCGTGGGGATCGCGGGCCTGGTCGGCGCCGGAAGGAGCGAGGTCCTCCAGGCGGTCTTCGGCCTCGACCCGTGCGCCCGGGGCCGGGTGGCGGTGGACGGCCGCGAGGTCCCGCCCGGGTCCGTTTCCGCGGCCATGGGCGC
>Ga0302319_10024484_pt1 | contig 10732 bp, 9 predicted proteins | sample Bog_T0_2_FD_203319 | JGI IMG/M metagenome (GOLD analysis project Ga0302319, IMG submission 203319) | Peat permafrost microbial communities from Stordalen Mire near Abisko, Sweden - Bog_T0_2 | ecosystem: Environmental > Terrestrial > Soil > Wetlands > Peat | place: Sweden: Abisko, Stordalen Mire... | reverse complement strand
AACTGGTCACGCCGCCTCAGCAAAGACTACGAGTTGCGACACTCCTCGGCAGAATCCATAATCTACATCGCCTTCGCACATATGCTCCTCCGCCGATCAACTTAGTTTTTAGACAGCTTCTAAGGGACTGGACATCGACGTCGCCGTCAGGCGTAAGTGGAGTAATCAGTGGCGGAATAATCCCGCGAAGGCTTTCTGTAGTCATTTGAGTCCCTTTCCCCTTATTGTGGTCCCGGCAAGCGCATTTCGCTCCCCAATCATTCGCGAGAATGGGAGAACTTTGGAGCGGTGCTCCCCTCTCGTCTGTAGATTGTATACAGAATACCATGAATTAGACAAATGATCTTTGAAGGTGTAGAAATTGTCTATCGTATACAGTAATCCTTTGTGGTACAGTCCAATCGTGGATATCCCCCGTCGACCACAAAGCCGCACTGCGGAGCGCACCCGCATGCAACCCACGTTTCGTTTGGCAGCCGAGGCGGACCTAGAGGAAACCTATAGGGTCTATCTTGAGGCTAACCAGGAGCTTAACCGCCGTATCGGCCGGCACGTCGACCTCCAGAAGCACTCGTTACCGACCCGGGCGCTAGCCGTTCGCCGCAATGCTCTTCGCTTTGATCCGGAACGCTTTTGGATTGCGGAATTTGGCGAATCGATTGGTGGATTTGGACTTGCGACCCGGCGCCGGTCGTTCTGGTACCTTGCGGCTCTGCATGTATTGCCTGAATTCCAGGGTTGCGGCGTTGGAAGCATGCTGGTCCGGCGCTGCCTGGGAGATCTTGACGGGAGCGATGGGCAGATACCGCTTTTGACAACGAGCGATTCGGCCAATCTCGCCTCGACAGGCTTATACATGCGATTTGGCCTGTTCCCTCAGACCTCGATCTTTCAGTTGCAAGGACTCCCGAGGCCGTTTGGGGAAAAAAGCTTGACGCTGCGCCAGGCCGAACCGGCCACGGCTCAAGAGGTCTTTGATCGGTTCGACAAGATTGTCCTGGGACAAGTCCGGCCCGAAGATCACATGTGCTGGTCAACGGTCCCCAGCATGGTCCCATACCTTGCCTACGATCGAGACCGCTTAGTCGGCTACATCTATATTGACGGAGATGGCGCCTTCGGACCGGCCGCCGTGGAGCGGCCTGAGCTTCTTGCGCCCATGATCTCGGGCGCGTTCGAAGTCTATGTCGCCGAACAGTCAACCGAAGTGCAGATCAGGATTCCGGGCGCCGCTCGAGAGTGCCTGGGCGCACTCTTCTCCGCGGGGTTCAGCCACTCTACGGAAATCCGCCTCTTGCTGACCTCCCGCGAATTCGGCCGATTTGACCAGTACCTGTTTTCGGGCGCCGACGCACTTTTTTGAGCCGTCATGAATATTCTGATTCAGAACGCGCGCATTCTCTTCGCCGAGCAGCCCGCCGGCGACCTGTTCGTGATCGACGGACGGATCCAATATCGCCGCACGCGGCGCGGGATGACGCCCAGTGGCGATGGATGGTTTGTGCTTCCCGGTCTTGTCGACGCGCATGCCCACCTGATTACATCGCCGGAGATAGGGGTCTCCGGCTACACCGAGGCGCGACAAACCGATCCTGAGGAATTGACTCGCCGCGTGTTGATGCACCTGGCGGCCCAAAGAGACGCTGGCGTCCTCGCGGTTCGCGATGTTGGAGCTCCAACAGGAATCGTAGTGGATGTAATGAAAACCCTCGATCCCGCGATGCCGCATCTTCAGGCGGCAGGCGTATTCATTGCCCCGCCGGGCCGCTATATGCCCAATGTTGCCCACGAGGTAGCAGGACAGGACATCGTCCGTGCAGCCAGCGAAGAAGCCGCCCGCGGCGGTGGATGGATCAAGTTCATCGGCGATTCGTCTCACCACGATCATCCTGGATCCGAACCCGATGTTGGCTGGACGGTGGATGAAGTACGGCCTGCAATTGAAGCCGCACGGAGAGCTGGGGCGCGCATTGCCATGCATGTGACCACTCCGGCCGCCGTGGAAATGGCAATCGCACTCGACATCGATTCAATCGAACACGGCTCTCACCTGCAACCGGCGCACCTCAAACAAATGGCGGAACGCGGTCGAGCCTGGACGCCGACACTCGCTGCCTTTCGAATCTTTCTCAAGCGTATTCGATCGGGAGAACTGCGAATGCCGGAGCGGTCGTTCGCCGAGGCTGTGGATGCGATCGAGCGTCAGCTTCCTCAGGCCGCGGCGGCTGGTGTTACACTTCTGTGCGGCACAGACGCCGCGATTGACCATGGAAAGGTCGGGCTTGAAGTCCTGGCGTTCATTGACGCAGGCCTGACACCTGAGCGTGCGATTCGTGCCGCGACTATTGATTCCTGGAATTACCTTGGGCTTGGAAATCCATTAACGGAAAATGCTGTAGCCGACTTTGTCGCCTACGAACGCGATCCGCTCTCTGATCCGGAGGTCCTTCTCACTCCTCGGCTGGTGGTTCGAAACGGGATGGTGGTCGGCGGCAAATTGTGATCGCAAGCAAGCGGAAACTACAGCGAGGACCCACACCTGGTCGAGCAGATGGTGATCAACACCATTGACGACATGCAGGGCCGAGCCCCCGCTCTCTACCGGGTCCGAGGTTGTTTGACATGGAAGGACCGGTCACAAGGCCTGTTGAGTCGCCAAAAAGGAGCAACCATGCATCGGCGTGAATTTTGTAAACTGGTAGCAGTCAGAGCTGGTCTAGGGGCGTCTCTTCCGGCGTACTTCGACTTCCGGCTGCTGGGCGAAACGCCATTCAAAGCATCATCTCACGAGGCGAGTGGGCCGTGGCCCGCGACGGCAAATTATGGCAACAATCGAGCGCCTCTGCTGAATAAGAAATATGTCCGGTTGCCTTTAGGTGCGATTCAACCAGAGGGATGGCTTCACGACCAGTTAACGGTCCAGTCAAACGGATTGACCAGTCACCTGGGTGAGGTGTGGGACACAGCTCGAATCTCCGCGTGGAAAGGAGATATCGGGCAGCATGTCACACCCGAGTGCTGCACACCTCGCTTTATTCCCCGCTGGCTTGAGGGATTGACTGTGCTGGCAGGCGTGCTCGGCGACAAACACCTTAAGGCGCTGACTGATCCCTACATGCAGTGCATTCTGAGTGTGCAAGATCCGGCGACCGTCTCGCCGAGCCTTTGCGCCTGGTCACATGTAGGTAGATTTCTACCCGATTACTATGACCTTACCGGAGATACGAGGGCAGTCAAGCTTGCGCGGAGGATCCTGGACTATGCCGATAGAGTGCACAACTCCAGGGACAGCGCCGTTCTGGAGCCAACCAGGCTCGGAATGCTTCTGAGCTTCGGGTATTGGTACTACAACCTGACGGGTGACTCCGATATTCCTGCTCTCCTGGAACGATGCACAAGGAACTGCGTGGATGACTGGAAGAATTATTTTGCGCACTTTCCTCAAGATCCCAAATACTTCGTGCATTTTCCTTACGTAACCACTGAGAAGCCAAATAAGCCGCCTGACCAATGGACTCGCCATGGAGTTGACGTCAACCAGGCCATCCAATATCCCGTCCAGCATTACTTGATGTCGAAGAATGAAGCCGACAAAGACAGCGTGCTCGAAGGTATGGTCAATCTGGATAAGGGTTACGGCCAGGTAGGCGGACGGTGGAGCGGTGACGAGTGGCTGGCAAACACCGATCCGACGCAGGGGACTGAGTTGTGCGATGTGGAGGAGTTGCTCTTTTCCCTGGAAAAGAATTTCGAGGTTTTGGGGGAGCTGGCTTTCGCTGACCGCATTGAGCAGCTCATTTACAACGCTTTCCCTGCAACCTGCACACCGGATATGTGGGCTCACCAATATGATCAGCAATCCAATCAGGTGCTGGTTTCCGTAGCTAAGCGCAATTGGCACCTGAACAACAACACCGCCAATATCTACGGCTTCAGCCCAAATCTTGAATGCTGCCTTGCCAACATGCACTCGCCCTGGCCCCGCCACGTGCAATCCATGTGGATGGCTACCGCCGATAAGGGCCTGGTGGCGGTTACGTACGGCCCCTGCCACGTGAAAGCCAAGGTTCAGAATGGCACAAGCGTCGAGATTACAGAACAGACCGGCTATCCATTCTCCGATCGCATTCGCTTTGTCATCCAGACTAAGAAGCCGTGTTCGTTCCCGATCTATTTCAGGATCCCTTCCTGGGGCCGCCGGGCAAATTTGTCTGTCTCCGGTGAGCCCGGTGAGCTTCATCCGAAAGAGGGAACCTTGTTCAAAGTGGAGCGCCTGTGGAAGCCCGGCGACGTGGTTGCCTTGAACTTCAACTTCAAGGTCCGCACGGAAAGCCGGAGAAACAATGCGGTAGCGATCGCATGGGGGCCGCTCTACTTTGTCCTGCGCATCGGAGAGTCCTTCCAAAGCATCCCGCTCCCGATTCCGCGCAGCCAGAATGCTGTTCCCGCGCCGTCCGGTTGCGTCAACTGGCAGATCACCCCTACCACCGATTGGAATTACGCATTGGCAATCGACCGGAACAATCCAGAGTGCACCATGATCGCCAACAAACCCAGTTCGATGCCATTTGCCCAAAAGGGAGAGCTTGTGAAGCGGCCTGGCGCCAACGAATTCAAGCCTTGGCAGGAGGACGTTCCTATCGTGCTCAAAGTCAAAGCCAGGCGCGTTCCCGAATGGGGCATGAACGGGGCCAATGCGGGCGCAGTTCCATCGAGCCCGGTGCATACCGATTCTCCTGAAACCTCGGTTGAGCTCATTCCGTACGGTTGTTCAAGATTGCGGATTGCCGAGTTCCCGACCGTTTAGCAAAGAACTCAGGGGGCATAAGCGGGTGCCTCAAGCCGGAATTGCATGGGAAGATCATGCAGTCCGTGGTGGGACTTTCGCCGGCGTTGCGCAAGGCGATTCAGATGTGCGACCGGGACGGGCTGGCCACTCGGGAAGCAGCACACATTCTGTGAGTCTCTCACGGGACAATGAAAGCCAGAGTCAGGCCGGCGCGCTTGAAGCTGAACCGCATTGTCACTAATCTATTCAAAGGAGACTATCGCGCAAATGAGTTATTTACCGGATGTAAAGCGCTACGACGGAATTCAGTACAGACGGAGCGGACGATCGGGGATCGTCTTGCCCCCTGTTTCGCTTGGACTGTGGCAGAACTTCGGAGCTGTCAACGTTTTCGAGACGGGACGGGCAGTGATTCGGCGCGCCTTTGATCGCGGGGTGACGCATTTCGACCTGGCGAACAACTATGGGCCGCCCTATGGGTCTGCCGAGGAGAACTTCGGAGAGATATTACGGAAGGATTTTCGCAGCCACCGGAATGAACTCCTGATTTCGACAAAAGCCGGATGGGATATGTGGGCGGGACCCTATGGCGAGGGCGGCTCGCGCAAATATATGCTTGCGTCGCTCGACGAGAGCCTGGCGCGCATGGGGCTCGAATACGTCGACATTTTTTACTCCCACCGGCCGACCATGGATGTTCCGCTTGAAGAGACCATGGGTGCGCTGGCGCATGCCGTGCGGCAAGGCAAGGCTTTGTATGTGGGCATTTCGTCGTATAGTCCGGAACGGACGCGCGAAGCGGCACAGATTCTGAAGAGCGAAGGAGTCCGGCTGCTGATTCATCAGCCGTCCTACTCGATGCTGAATCGCTGGGTAGAGAAGGAACTCCTCGGCACACTGGAGGAACTCGGCGTCGGCTGCATTGCGTTCTCTGCGCTGGCGCAGGGGCTATTGACGAACAAGTATCTGAACGGGGTGCCGGAAACCTCGCGCGCAAAGGAGGGGCTCTCGTTTCAAAAGGAGTTCCTGAGCGAAGATAATCTAAAGCGGGTCCGGGCGCTGAACGAAATTGCGCGTGGACGCGGACAGTCCCTGGCGCAAATGGCGATTGCTTGGGTCCTTCGCGACAAGCGGGTTACATCGGCACTGATCGGAGCGCGCAACGTGGAACAGCTCGACAATTCCCTCGATGCACTGAAGCAACTCCAGTTCACCAAGGCAGAACTCGAGGAGATCGATCGCTTTGCGCAAGACGGATCGATTGACCTTTGGAGAGACGCGCGAGAGGGCGCAGCGTAGCAATCGCCGCCGAACACGGCTCCTGGAACCGCAAGAACCGCGCCGGCTATGAAGTCATCCTCATCCCCTTGCACGACGGCCATGCTGATGGCAGTTACGAAGACTTCCTTACCGGCTTGGTGACGAAAGATGGTCAGGTCTGGGGCCGCCCGGTGGGTGTCGCCATCGCCAAAGACGGCAGTATGTTTGTCACCGACGACGGCTCTCGATCGGTCTGGCACGTCACTTACGCCGGGAAATAGGTCTCGGTCTCCGTGATCGACGATGGATTGGCTTTGTGTCATGAACGGCTCGTTTTTTTCGCTGGGTTTCGGGCCCACGGGCAGGGGAGTGCCCTCCCTGCTCTGGAACACGCGGGTAGCGAAGTCGGCACCCAGGGAGGGGTCATGCGATATGAATCGATTCGTGTAGTGCGTCCGGAACAGTTAGACTCTGCGACTGCTCAAACGCCCGGATCACAGCGCATGGCCGCGATCCATTCAGGAGCCGGCATCGAATCGCCGATGTGGGGAGGCCTGTTTCTGGTCGAACCAGGGGCCCGCACAGGAATCCATCACCACGGAGAGCAGCACACGATCGCCTATGTCCTGAGCGGATCTTCTTATGTTCGGTGGGGCGAGCGAGGGGAGTTCAACGCGACGCTGCAAGCAGGGGATTTCCTGTATGTTCCGGCATGGCTTCCGCACCAGGAGATTAATCCCTCCAGTCAGGTCTCCTTCCAATGGGTTGTTGTCCGCAGCACTTCCGAACCCATTGTTGTGAATCTGCCCGATGATTTCTGGGGTGAGATCAGCCACGGTGCGACGCATCCGCGGGTTTCCGGCTGACAACATTTCGCGATGAAACATCCGCAAATGCACCTGCGGTGGCTCTCCTCACCCGCTGGTGTAGCCGAGCCGGGACGGGTTCTTGATCGTGCCGTCATCGTGCGAACTGGTCTTGAAGAGCTCAGACTTTCCGGTGATTGCGGCTTCTCATGTTCGGGACTCAGGCCGGCGGGAGGGAAGGGAAGACTGGGTGCTTTGTGCGGTAGCAGATGCGACTGTTCCCGCCGCAGCAACAGTGGCCGTCTTCAGGAAATCTCTGCGGTCCATGAAGGGCTCCTCTCAGGAAAAGTTTTGCTCATCCAGATGCAGATGAGAACGCGGGAATTCCTGAAGCGGTCCGATGGAAGCGGTGTAGACGTTCACTGATCGAGTTTCTTGGAAATCAGCTCCATGGATTTCTCATTTCAGAGAATTGCCTTCACCACGCCGCCGTCTACCCGCAGTGCGGCGCCGTTGGTGGCCGAAGAAAGCTCGCTTGCCAAGTAGGTCACCATGGCCGCAACTTCGTCCACGGTAGCAAAGCGTTTTAGCAGGGAGGAGGGCCGCACATGCTCGAAGAACTCTCTTTCAATCACTTGCTTCGACTTGTTCTGCTGTTTCGCCATTGCCTCTACGAACGCGCCCACACCTTCCGAGTCGGTGGGTCCGGGAAGAACACTGTTCACGGTCACGCCGGTCCCGGCCACGGACTCTGCAATGCCTCGCGCCACGGCAACCTGTGCTGTCTTGGTCATTCCGTAATGCACCATTTCAGGGGGAATCTGCACTGCCGACTCGCTCGAAATGAAAAGAATGCGCCCCCAGTTCTTGTTCAGCATCCCCGCAAGGTAGTGTCGCGCGAGCCGCACTCCGCTCATGACGTTGATCTCGAAGAAGCGGTACCAGTCCGCATCGGGAATCGCAGCGAACGGTTTCGGCTCGAAAATGCCCACATTGTTTACCAGCACATCCACAACAGGCAGTTTCGCAATCACAGCTTCAGCTCCGGCTGAACTGGAAAAGTCCGCGACAATGCCATCGACTTTAATGGTTGCGGCCTGCGACCGGATCGCCGCAACGGCCGCATCCACGCGCTTCTGCGTGCGTCCGTTCACATACACGTACGCACCTTCGGCAGCGAGCGACCGGGCAATCGCAAATCCAATCCCTGCTGTCGATCCGGTTACCAACACAACCTTATCAGTGAGCCTCAGGTCCACAGTATCCTCCACAAGAAAGTCAGCGTCCATTCGATTCACCAACTATCGCAAAAGACTCGAACCAACACACCCAAGTGAATCCAGGACGGTCTCCGAGTTGCCAGTGGCAGGGGCGTTTTGCGATGTCTTGCCGAAGGTTCTCTTGAGTGCCGAGGTCTCCGATGCCAGCTAACCCCCGGCCTTCTTTTTTTGACCAATGACAAACGGGGTAATCGCGGACAGGTCCAGATTGCCACTTGCGGGGACATTGGAAGCGAATACGGATTGGGCGACGGAGGCCGCAGGCAATTCAGCGCCGACCGTCCTCGCGGCATCCATCACCAGATCCATGTCTTTGCTCATCAAGCGCAGAGGGAATTCCGGAGAATAGTCACCGTCCTCGATCTTGCCGATCTTCCCCAGCATCGCGGGAGCAATCACCGCCGATTTGGAGAGGACGTCGAGCAAAACATTCCGATCAATCTGAAGATGCTCTCCGAGCGAAACTGCTTCTGCCATTGCCAGCATATCTAGACCCAGGAGAAGGTTGACGACCAATTTCATCTGAATTCCAGAAGACCCCGGTCCAATCAAAAACCACTGCCTGGCAATGGACTCGTAGAGGGGGACACATTGCTCGAACGTAACCTTGTCGCCACCCGCAAGCAGAGTGATCGTTCCGGCATCGACCGCCGGCGTCGATCCCGAGATGGCCACATCAAGAAAGTTGACACCTCCCGTGCGCGCCCTTTCGTGCAGGGTGCGCGACAATTCCGGCGAGATCGTGCTCATTTCCAGGATGACGGTCCCCGGCTCCGCGGTGGAAAAGACGCCACCCTTGTCGAGGTAGACGGATTGAACCGCAGCATCGTTTGCCAGGGAGGAGAGAATCACATCGGAGCTAGAAACGAGTTCCGCAGCCGATACTGCGATGGCTATCCCCTCTTTTTTGATCTCTTCCGCCGGCTGGGGACTACGGTTCCATGCTTGAATTTTCCAACCGTCCGCATGCAAGCGCCGCGCAAGGTGGCTTCCCATGAGCCCCAGGCCGATGAATCCAATCTGGGTGTGAAGTTTGTTGAGTTTTGTTATTGGCATTTGTTTGACGTGATCTCCTCGTCGTCAGGCTATCTCATCGCCCCTTGGCGCAACCGACTCTCAACCATGCGCTGCACGTAGATTGCCATATTAGGTCGATGCGGATCAATGCAGAATCGGCCGGGAACTGTTTGTTGCTCGCAAACGAGCGTAACGACATTGAAATAACACAGCGACGATTCGAAGCCAGCGTCCTGCTGGTCAAGGCTTTTGGGGGTGGTTGGGATGCATCACAACTCCCGCAACGACCCTGAAAATCTCTGCAGGGCCGGGGTCTGCCGCAAAAAATGTGGTCTGCGGCTGACGGCGGGATTCCGGGCAGAATCGCTGGTTCGATCCAGGGCGGGAACGAGCCACCAAAAAAAGAATGAGGGAGAACCTCCACAACTGTCGCTTAACCGTGTGGAGGTTCTTTTCGATGACTCGTATTCAACCCATCACCCGCCACTCACTGTCCCTCACCCTGGCAGCACTCACCTTGACCTGCCTCATGACGGCTCAAACCAAGCCAGGTGGCCAGGGTCCGGGCTACGGCCAGTTCACAGTGGGCACCGATGTTCACCACGATGTTTCCAGGCCGCTGCGCGAAACCACATCCGCTCCCGCTCCACCGCACCTGCGGCGGGTAAGCATTGAAGCTCCGACCGGGGCAAAAGGAATGGCGGCCGACGCAAGAGGCGCCAAGGCCACACCCGAGATGGTGAATGGCGGCACCGGGGCCGCGACCACGCCTGGGTTCTTCAATGTCGCCGGGGTGGGCAACTACTTCACGGGGCCCGACGGGAGCTATACGCCGACGAGTACGCCATCGGACGCGACCGGCGCGGTGGGCGCAACGCAGTATCTGCAAATGGTGGACGACTCTTTCGCTGTCTACTCCAAATCTACCGGCGCAGTGCTCTATGGCCCGGTGCCGATCAACAACGTGTGGAGCGGCTTTGGCGGCCCATGCGAGACCGACAGCGACGGGCAGCCCACGGTTAATTTTGACCGGATGGCGAATCGCTGGGTGGTCAGCCAGCGCGCAGCCGCGGCGGGCGGTCCCTATTACCAGTGCGTCGGCGTTTCCGTCACGGACGATGCTACCGGAGACTGGAATCGCTATTCGTTTGCGATCAGTGACGTCAACGCCGGATGGGAGAACCAGAACGCCAAGCTGGGCGTGTGGACGGATGGCTACTACATGGGCTTCGATATGTACGCAGGCACCACCTTCATGGGGCCGAAGTTCTGCGCCTTGAACCGGAGCAAGATGCTGCTTGGCGAGGGGGCCGGCATTCAGTGCATCCAACTGGACACGGAGTATTACAGCCCGGTCATCTCCGACGTGGACGGCGCCACGGCTCCGCCCGCAGGCGCGCCGGCATACTTTGCCGCGGACGACCTGGGCTTCTACGCGCTCGATTTCTGGAAGCTTCATGTGAACTGGACCGACGCGCAGGATTCGGCGCTGAGCTTCGTGATCATGCTGCCCCAGCCCAACTACGGCATCTCCTGCGGCTCGCCGTGCATCCCGCAGCCGAACCAGATGGATTTGAATC
>Ga0302319_10024483_pt1 | contig 10732 bp, 11 predicted proteins | sample Bog_T0_2_FD_203319 | JGI IMG/M metagenome (GOLD analysis project Ga0302319, IMG submission 203319) | Peat permafrost microbial communities from Stordalen Mire near Abisko, Sweden - Bog_T0_2 | ecosystem: Environmental > Terrestrial > Soil > Wetlands > Peat | place: Sweden: Abisko, Stordalen Mire... | reverse complement strand
CCGCGGATGGGCCTGCGGGGCAAACGTGGCGCCAGAGGCGGCCAGCCGGGCGAACTTCAGTATGGGGTCGCACAATCGGTCTTATTCAAAGATCGGCGTCAGCCTCGCAAGTACCTCGTCCACAATGTCGCCGGGAAGCGATTCGAGCTTTCGCCCTGAGCGTGCGCGGAGATCAAGCGCGCGCGGCTGGTCGCAGCGAACGACGCCTGTTGTCCGCATTCCCGCACCGGTGATCGGAACGGTGAATCCCGCCGTCCGGGCGAAGTTGCCGCCGCTGGTTATCGGAAGGACAACCGGTACGCCCGTGAGGAGGTTAAAAGACTCCGGAGAAACGATGAGAACGGGACGGTGGCCTTTTTGTTCGTGGCCCTCGGCCGGATCGAGGCCAACGAGCCAGATTTCGCCGCGTTTCATTTGGAAAAGATTCCGCTTCCTTCATCCGGAACAGACTCCGCTTCGCTTCATCCGGAACAGACTCCGCTTCGCTTCATCCGGAACAGACTCCGCTTCGCTTCATCCGGAACAGACTCCGCTTCGCTTCATCCGGAACAGACTCCGCTTCGCTTCATCCGGAACAAACTCCGCTTCGCTTCATCAGATCAACTCCCGGCCGACCGGTTTGTCGTCGACCCACTTACGGTCCTTGCGCGGACGGGCGGCCCGGGTATCGCACGTGGCGAGAAGCTGGCTGAGGGTATAGTGCGGGCGTCGCCGCGGTTTTACGATCAGGTTTCCGCAGTCGACCGTGATGCCGACTACCGCGCCGGGCCGCAGATCGAGCATCTCGAGAAGCGCGGCCGGGACAGCTAACATAACCGACCCTCCGACTTTTCGCAGGGTAGTAGTATTCATTGAGTTATACAAAAGTATAACAGACGGGCGCGCCCTGCTTCGCCGGCTCGCTAATGGGGCCACAGAGACGATGAGTCTATCTGGTTTTCAGATCTTCGGGGAACACACCGCGCCCCGGCGGAGGCGGGAAAAGGCTCTTCAGCAACTCAAGCCTCTTGCGGAGGCATCGGCTGGGCAATTGCCGCGGTCCGGTATCCACGTCGATATCGCAACAGATGCCATGGAGATAAAGCGTCATGGTGTCTTCAAACGACTGCCGCGCGTAGTCGCGGAACGGCTTACCATCGCGCCGCGCGTTCATCGGCCGCCGCAGCAGCGCCTGTTTCAGACGCCAGCTGCGCTCGTCCACTTCGCCGTGCATCTCGCCGCTCAGTTCCTCGCGCATCAGTCCGTGCCAGGCGTCGGCCACCTTTTTCGGCCAGCGGTGAGAAAGCAGGGCCGCGATTTCGTCGTAAAAAAAGTAGTGATAGTCGGCGACCTGTTCGCCTTTCACCGTGAAGAAAATGGTGACCAGGTTGTCGTGTTCCACATGGGCGGAGAGCGCCAGCTTCGATTCGGCGGGCTTCGTCTCCACGATGGCCGTCGCCGTCCTGCCGGCGCCTTTTTCCAGATACGGCGCCAGAACAACGCCGATCTTCGGCAACAGAGCGCGCGCGGCGGGCGGCAGCGACTCGATCGGATCCTGCAGATACTGCCGCTGGTCTTCTTCCGCTACCGGGGTCATCGGAAACCAGGAGAATTGCTTGTTGATCGGATGCATTTCCGACCGAATGCGGCGCGCCAGTTCGTCGATGGTGTTGCGGGAATGGCCGTTTTCGGTGGGCATCGTTTATATAAGCCGGCTGGCCGTCCGCTATCCCTGTAAACCGGCTGGCCGTCAGCCATCCGGGAGAGTTTACGCAGGAACGGAACGACCGATTGTAACAGGCCCGATTGTAACAGGTAACCCTTTGGACGCAAACGCGGACCGAGGCAAAGGCTAATCTGGTTGTTTGCCCCGCGCGCCCAGGTCGATCCTGATTTCCGCCGGAGAAGCTTCCGGCGATTACTATGCCGCTCTGCTGCTCGACGAACTGCGCCGCCGCTGGCCGGAAACCGAATTCTTCGGATGCGCCGGAGCTCATCTCAGGGCATCCGGGCTGCGCGCCGTCATACGCGCGGAAGATCTGGCGGTTGTCGGAATCGCGGAGGTCGTCGCCCACCTGCCCCGCATATGGCGGCGGTTCCAGGAACTGATGGCGGCGGCACGGCGGGAGAATCCCGATCTGGCCATCCTGACGGACGCGCCGGATTTCCATTTCCGCGTAGCCCGGAAGCTGAAGAAGATGGGGATTCCGGTCGTCTACCTGGTCGCGCCGCAGGTCTGGGCGTGGCGCGAGCACCGGGTGAAAACCATGCGGCGGATCATCGACCGTCTGCTCTGCATATTTCCTTTCGAAGAGGCCTGGTTTCGGGAACGCGGCGTGCCGGTCGCTTACATCGGGCATCCTCTGGCGGGCCGCGTTCGGCCCCGCCTGACCCGTGAGGAGTTTTTCCGGAAACACAATTTGCCGCCCGACCGTCCACTCGTTACAGTGTTACCGGGAAGCCGTCCAGGCGAAGTTCTGCGTCATATTCCGCCGCTGGTGCGGGCGGCCGATCTGCTGTCCGGGGTCCGCGAGCTGAGTTTCATCCTGCCGGCTTCGCCGCATTGTGGCGCCGCGTTTTTCGCTAGGCCGCTGGCCGGAAGCCGGATCCGCGCGATTGAAGGGGAGGCCTGGGACGCGATGGCTCACTGCGATCTCGCGCTGGCTGCCAGCGGAACGGTTACGGTGGAGGCGGCGCTGCTGGGCGCTCCGATGGTGACGTTCTACAAGGTGACGCCGCTGACCTGGGCGATCGGCAAGCCGCTGGTGAAGGTGCCGTTCTATTCGATGGTGAATCTGATCGCGGGCCGGCGAATCGTTCCGGAGCTGATTCAGGGCGACATGACGGGCGAACGAATCGCCTCCGAAGCGGGCCGGTTGCTTGACGGCGGCCCCGGTAGAGCGAAAATGAAAGAAGAACTGGCGGAAGTCGCCGCGCGCCTGACGGGCACGGCGGATTCGGTCTCGCTGGCGGCGGATGAAGTGTGCAAAGTATTCGGGAGGTTGGAGTGAAGAGAACCATAATGGCTGGACTGGCGCTGGCGGTCGCACTGCTGGCGGTGACAATGGGGCCGCCGGCTTTCGCCCAGCAGAACGGCTCCCAGGCGACGCATATCGACGTGGATGGCTACACCATCGACGCTCAGATCAACCCTTCCACGCAGACGCTCAACGCGCACGTGGTGGTGCGCTTCGTCTCGCTCGACGATCAGGCGACTTCCGCCACCTTCGAGCTCAACAACGCGCTGAGTATTTCGCAGATTACCGATACCAAAGGGACGACGCTCAATTCGGCCCGCACCCAGGCGGACAACACGGTACGCGTGACCTTTCCCTACGCGCTGCCCAAAGGCCAGATGACGGAAATCACGTTCGTCTACGACGGACGCCTTTCGGGCGACGAAGAATCGCCGATTTACGGCATCAAATTCGCGGCGATCCAGAGCGACTACGCGTTTCTGCTCTACCCCTCGCGCTGGTTCCCGATCAGCGGCTATACGGCGGACCGTTTCACTTCCACCGTGCATATCACCGTGCCCGAGGGCTATCAGGTGGTCGGCAGCGGCATCGGAAGTTCCACGCCGAATACGGGCGGCGGGGTGGTCTTCACGTACGAATTCAGCAAACCGTCGTTTCCCGGCGACATCGCGGTCGTAAAAGGCGAGCCGGTGAAGAATTCCACGGGCGGCGTCACGACAACGCTCTGGTTCCGCGGCGCGCAGGCCGATTTCGCGAACGCGTATGGCGAAACTACCGCAGAGATGCTCGGTCACTTTACCGGGCTGTTCGGACTGGCGCCGTACGCCAACCTGACGATCGTCGAGACCGCCGATGGCGCACCGAACGGCTATTCCGGGCCGGGCCTGATTTTCCTCGCGCCGAGAGCGATCGTGAAGGATGTCAACGCCAGCGTGATGGCCAATCAGATTGCGCGCCAGTGGTGGGAAATCGACGTCTCGCCCGTGAATCGCAATCACATGTGGCTGGAAAACGGCATGGCCCTTTATTCCGAGGCTCTGTGGACCGAGCACGACAAAGGCGTGTCCGCGATCGAACAGAAGATGCACGATGCCGCCGTGACGGCGCTGACCGTCGACGATGTCCCGATGATTCAGACCGCGCGCCTCGAAGACTATTCGCCGGAATACTGGGCTTTGAGCGCTTACAAGGGCGCAGTGGTGCTGGGAATGCTGCGCAGCACGATGGGAGACGATAAGTTCTTTGCCGCGCTGAAGGACTTCCTCGGCAAGAATGCCTGGAAGCCGGTGACGACGGCGGATTTCCGCGCCTCCTGCGAGGCGGCGCTGGGCGAGGAGTTGCGCTACTTCTTCATCCAGTGGGTGGAGAACAACGGCGCGCCCGAGTTTAAGCTGGAATACACCATCTTCCGCACCCAGAAGGGTTTTCGCGTTCAGGGGAAGATTTCGCAGGATCTGGACACTTTCCGCATGCCTGTGGATCTGAAGATCGAGACCGAGGGCAATCCGGAAGAGAAGCGGGTGGACGTCATGGGTACGTCGTCGGAGTTTTCGGTCGATACGTTCGGGAAGCCGAAGAGCGTCGTCATCGACTCCGGTAACAAGGTACTGCGCATGAGCCCGCAAATGCGCGTAGACGTGGCCATCCGCAAAGGCGAGCAGTATGTTCAGATCAGCGAGTTCGCCGAGGCGCTGAGGGAGTATCAGCGGGCTCTCGACACTCAGCGGACCAGCTCGATGGCGCACTATCGCGTCGGCGAAGTGTTCTTCCTGCAGCATAACTACCAGTCGGCGGCGAACGAATTCCGCGAAGCGCTGAACGGCGACAACAATCCGAAATGGGTGGAGGTCTGGGCCCACATTTACCTGGGCAAGGTGTTCGACGTTACGGGCCAGCGCGAGAGGGCGGTCAACGAATACACTCAGGCTCAGCGCACACGCGATAACACGCAGGGAGCGCAGGACGAGGTCTCGAAATATCTGCGGCAGCCGTACTCCGAGAAGAGCAAGGAAGCCGTCTGACCGCGCGGAAAGACATGAGACTCCCGATTGCGGCCGCCCCGGTGCTCACACCCGCGTCCGGTTGCAGGACCGGATTTTTTCGTGTTCCCAGCGAAGGCCGGCGTGCGAGCCCGCTGCGGGTCTGGGTATCCACGATGCAAAGACTGAGCGCCATTGTTCTGGTTGCCTCCGCGCTGGCCGCCTCGCCGATCACGTTACCGGAGCATCCGCCGGGCGATGGAGGCGAGGTTCTCGTCCTGCAGGACTACCGGTGGGTGCCGGTCACCGTGCGGCGCACGCCCACGTCCATCGAGTGCAGTTTCGAAGTCGTCGGTGGTATCGCCGGCGCCAGTCCTACGGTACGGGCGGAACTGTTGTCGGAACGCGACTTCGTTCTCTTCTCACGCCACCGCGATTATGAGACTCTGGCGGAAACGGCGATTGACGGCAAGGGCGCATTCCGGTACATGATTGAAACGCCGGGCCGCTATCGGGTCATGATCACGAACGTACGGGGCGCGCCCCCGGTTGCCGTTTCGCTTGTGGTTCGGACTGAGGTCGACCCGCCGCCGGCCACCATTTCGATCGGCGTAACGCCGCGGCGAAGGTTGGTGGTGATCCTGGCAAGCCTGGCAGTGTTTGCCGGAACGGTGTTGTGGTCCGGACGGAGACTGCTCCGTGCATACCGGAACCGGTGACGCGGGCCGCCGGTCGGTGACCGGGATATCATGTGAAAGACTGTCAGTAAACGCACATTTGAAAGAAGGCCATGGACACGGTTGAAGCGCCGCGGGGGGAGCGAAAGGTTCCCGGCTGGCTGGTTCCCGCTATTGGTTATTCCATCTCGCTCGCCTCCCTTTGGTGGGCTTTCGCGCGTTTCCCGTACGCACAGCTGGGAGAACATCTGCGGACGATGGAATGGCGCTGGCTGGTGCTGGCCGTCGTCATTGAGCTGGCGTCGTTCCTCCTGGACGCCTGGCGGTGGCGGGAACTCCTGCGGCCCGCCAGCCTGCCGCCCTACGGCGCGGCGGTCCAAAGCGTGTTCGCAGGGTTGTTCGCCAACGATTTGCTGCCGGCGCGCGCCGGTGAGGCCGTGCGCTGTTTCCTCCTTTCGTATAAGACCGACCTCGGCCTTCCTCTGGTGATCACCTCGGTGGTCATTCTGCGCGTGATGGACGGGCTGTGGATCGTGATCCTCTACTTCGCGACGTCGTTCGTCGTGGAGAGAGCGGGCCTGATGACCAGCGTCATGGCCTTGTACGCGGCGGTGGTCGGTGTGCTGGCGCTGCTTCTGCTGTTCGTCCTGTTTCGCCGTCAGCACGCACACCAGTTTGTGAGTAACAGCGGTTGGGCGGCGAAGTTCACTCATTTTCTGGAAGAAATTCACAATCTGGGAAACTGGCGCGAACTGCGAATCGTGATGCTGAGTTCGGGCCTTTACTGGGCGATGCAGGTCTGCGCGGTCTGGACCATCACGCGCGCCGACAACTTCTATTTCAACTTCGGCCAGATGACGTTCCTGCTGGTTGTCAAGAACGTCTGGACGCTGATGCCCACAGCTCCGGCCGGAGTCGGCGCGTTCCAGGCCTCCGCGATCTACGCCCTCCGGCACTTCTTCACGGAAGCCCCCGACGCGAAGATTCTCGCGGAGTTGCTGTTCGGCATTCTCACGCTGCCCGGTCTGATCGGAGGCTCCATCGCCGTGGCCATGGCGGGATACAAGCTGAAGGATCTGGTGCGCCATGCGCAGGAGGCGCACGACAGGCACAAGGCCGGGAAGCCATGATTCGCATGCTGGTGACGGACGGCTCGGGCGCGTGCGGCCTGTCGGTCGCGCAGGCAGGCGTCGATTTCATACAGGTCCGGGAACCTGGCCTGAGTACGCGTGCGCTTGCCGCGTACGTCCGTGAGCTGGTTCGCAACGGAGGTCCGCGCATTCTGGTGAACGACCGCGCGGATGTCGCGGTCGCCTGCGGTGCGGCGGGCGTTCATCTGCGCGATCGCTCGGCATCGCCCGGTGCGATCCGGCGTATCGCGCCGCCGGACTTCATCGTCTCCGTTGCGTGTCACGATGCCGATGCCGTCTTCCGCGCTGCGGGTGAAGGCGCGGATTATGCCGTGCTGGCGCCAGTCTTTGCGCCGCTTTCGAAATCCCCCGGCTGGACGCCGCTGGGCCTGGAGGCGCTGCGTTCCATCGCGTCGCGGACGAAGATTCCGGTCATTGCGTTAGGGGGCATCACCGCGGACAACGCGCCCTCGTGCTGGGAAGCCGGCGCGGCGGGCGTTGCCGGAATCACTTTGTTCCGTGGTGCAGGCCGTTGAGTGCCCCCGTATGCGCGGCAACCGCGCGCGTGAGGCCGTCGAGACTGTAGCCGCCTTCCAGCACCGATACCAGCCGGCCGTTGCAATGCCGGTCGGCGACTTCCTGGAGCAGATAAGTCAGTTCGGCGAAGTCGTCGTCGGTCAGAAGGAAATGGCCCAACGGATCGCCCGTGCGGGAGTCGAATCCGGCCGAGATCAAAACCAGATCCGGGCGATAGTCCCTCATCGCAGGCAACAGCTTTGTGCGGAAGGCGCCGAGAATCTCATCGCGCCCGGAGCCGGCCGGAAACGGGCAGTTCATTGTGGCGCCATCGCCTTCGTTTTCGCCTCGTTCCCGCTCCGAGCCAGTACCCGGATACCACGGCGACTGGTGAGTGCTGAAGAAGAACACCGAGGGGTCGTCGTAGAAAATATCCTGCGTGCCGTTGCCGTGATGAACGTCCCAATCGGCGATCAGCACGCGCTCGACGCCATACCTGCGCTGTGCGTAGCGGGCCGCGATGGCCACGTTATTGAACAGGCAGAAACCCATGCCACGATCGGGCGTCGCGTGGTGGCCGGGCGGGCGCGCGATGCAGAAGGCGTTATCGGCGCGGCCGTCCATCACGAGGTCGATGGCGTTCAGACAGGTTCCGGTGGCGCGCAGGGCTGCTTCGTAAGAACGGCCGCAGATATCGGTATCGCCTGTTGAGAGCGATGTATAACCCGCCTCGACATCGTGCTTCGCGGTATCGATGTAGCCGGGCGTGTGGCACAGGGCCAGCTCTTCGCGGGTCGCTTCGCGCGGAGGGGCTTCCGCAAGCGCGGCGCCGCCCAGTCCGCGAACAGCCGCATCCCAGCGCGCGGGACTTTCGGGATGGCCCGGAACGGTAGCGTGTTCTTTCGCGATGGGGTCGGCCAGAAAGGCGGTCGGCACGGTTAGCCTGCCGCTGCCTTGCGCAGTGCCGCGATGGCCGGGACGCGCGATTTCGGACTGTCCAGACTGAAGGTGCGGGCGTCACCGAGGTCTTCGCGGATGAAAGACTCAGTGCGCGCGACGGCCTCTTCGAGAGAGCGGTCCTTCTTCACGAACGAATTCCACGCGATGTCGCCGGTTTCGGGATCGAAGTGCCAGAGCCCGACCAAGCGTCCGCGATCGAGGATGGCGTGGTGCGCGAAATCCGAAAGGCCGCCGTCCCGCACCAGGTCGCAGTCCCTGTCCTCCGGTGCGATCAGGCTTGCGGTAGCCCGCCGCAGGTGGCTGATGTTGTCGAGGATGCCGGTCAGCACGTAGTGCGGTTTCTTCGGGACCTGGAACTTTTCGAACGCATCCCGATCCTCCGGGAGCGCCATCAGATCCCCCTGCAACGGAACCAGCTTCAGAGGGTCCGTCGCCAGTTTGGCGGCCTTGACGCCGAGTCCGGAGAACCACTGAAATTCGCCGATGGCCGCCGCGCCGATCCATCGATAGTAGTGCCTGGCGAGTTCGGCGAACGACGCATCCATATCGAGCTTCCACTTCGCCAGAGGATTCGGTTTCCATCGTGCATACTTATAGCGCTGCTGGTCGATGCGGCCGTTCACCGGCAACCGGCGGATTTCGCCCTCCGACTGGAGCAGCCCGAGCGCGAGCGGCAGCGTGGTTGTCAGGCCTTTCTTCACGCCCTCCGGGCCGAGGTTGCGGGCGGCATTGCCGACCTTCGCCCGGACCGCGTCGGGATCGAGCGGTTCGGCGTCGAGAGCCTTCAGAACGGCCGCGCGCAGTTTGCTCACCTCGGCGTCGGTGACGCCCAGCTTCTTCGCGGTCGCGATCTCGGTCTTCGCGGAGAAGTTCTGGCCGACCTTGAGCGCCAGCGGATAGTCGTCCGCGGGGACGACGTAGGTGCAGCCACGCGCGCTGGGAAGTTCGTGGATCTTCAGGCTGGCGAGGTCGGCGTCGACTTCGGCACGGCGCAGCCCGGCCCGTGCGAAGAGCGTCAGGTACGGGCTCGCTCCGCCGACCGATCGGGACCAGCCGGTCTGATGCAGAACGTCGCGTGCACTCCGGCCCATGAGGCTGCCGTCCAGACCCTGGCGGTGCGACCACCATGCGCGGAGTTTGGTGTCCATATTGGCATTTAGTGTAGCGCCGGGGAAAAGCCGCGAATGAACGCCGGCGAAACACGTACACTCCGGCCGGAAACCCGGCGCCGTTACAGCAACTCGGTCTTGTATTTCGGCGCCAGTGCTTCTGCCCGTGCCCTGAACGCAGCCTGCGCCGCTTCGTCGGGTTCCGGAGGGGCCGTTGTGCGCGTTGCAACCGGAATCCCGATCTCCAGGAAAAACTCGTCCATCCCCGCCGGTGAGCACAGGCAGAGCAGCCGCGCCGCCCGTTCCGAGTTGTTGCGAAACCGGTGCGGTGCGTTGGCCGGGATATTGATCACCTGCCCGGCCCGCACGGTCGTTTGCCGCCCCCGGAACGTGGCCTCGATCTCGCCTTCCAGAACGGTGAACGACTCCTCAAAGTCGTGCCGGTGCGGAGGAGGTCCGCCGCCGGGCGGGACATGCATGTCGATCAGGCAGTAGCGCCCGCCCGTATCTTTCCCCGCGACCAGAATGGTGTACGTGTCGCCAACCACGGCAATATGGGGCAGGGCCGGGTCGTCCGCCTGGGAAAGGGTCAACGTGCGCGCTGGGTCATCCGGGGGTAGGGCAATCATTGCGGCTCCTGTCTGTCTTCAGGTTAAACGCCTGGACGCGACGGTGGCGCGTTGGGGATATCGCGGCCTCACTTGACGGAGCCGATTACTCCGAAGGATTTCCGGAAGCCGAGAACGAGCGCGCGCCTCTCCTCCTGCGTAAGCCTGGCTTCCGGATGCATGGGGAGATAGAACCAGGGCGGCATGCCGCCTGTCTGAGCTTCCTCGACGACATCGTCGGCCTGGATTTGCGAAGTATCCCATTCGGAGAAATTCAGATGGCTCCTGCCGCCGTTTACGTCGCGCTGCACGAGCCAGGAGACCGGCGCAACGTTCGTGTACCAGGGCCAGGCGGTTTCGTTGCTGTGGCAGTTGTAGCAGGCGCGCCGGGCGAGTTCACGGGTTCGCGGACTGTCCCAGACCGGCTCGCCGGTCACCGCGGGGTTGGAATGGTTGCGCCCAAACGGGACGACCTGAATCAGCACACCTGCAACGGCTAAACAAAGCAGCATTCGAAACAGCACACTGGTTACACCTCCTCTGACTCAACGGTAGGGCGGCGGAGCGATGAATGTTGTCGGAGACGAGTAAAAGAGCGGTAAAAGATTTGTTACCCGAACCTGCCGTCCTGAGCGATTGCGGTTCGGCGCGGCGCGCGCTTGCGGCGTGAGCGGACTGGCCCGTGCGGGACGGAGGCTACCGGCGCGGAGCAACTGTCCGGGAGCCACGCGCTACAATCATCGTTTATGTTTCAGGGAATCGAACACTTGGCGATTTCATCGCCCAATCCGGAAAG
>Ga0302319_10024479_pt1 | contig 10733 bp, 7 predicted proteins | sample Bog_T0_2_FD_203319 | JGI IMG/M metagenome (GOLD analysis project Ga0302319, IMG submission 203319) | Peat permafrost microbial communities from Stordalen Mire near Abisko, Sweden - Bog_T0_2 | ecosystem: Environmental > Terrestrial > Soil > Wetlands > Peat | place: Sweden: Abisko, Stordalen Mire... | reverse complement strand
ATATCCGTGCCGGTATAGATGGTGTGCGTGGCCTTCAAGAGCTGGAGCGAAAAGGGAAAATAAACGCGCTCAGGCCGCAGCTCGAACGCGTATTTTTTTCCATTGGCCTCGATCACTTGCGGGGCCAAGAGCTGGTCCGTGATTTTCTGGGCCATGGCCGGGCCCAACTGCTGTTCGTAACTTCGCGCCAGCGCCTGCACCATTTCGCCGTCGGCGCTCCAATCGGAAACGACCCAATCGCCGAGCGAGCCGTTCGCGCCGATGAATTCGACCAGGGCCGTCGGAATGTTTTTCTCGTCCATGCTTTTCGCTTCCGGTGAGGGCTGGAAATCGAAGCTGTTGCCGACGCCATTGGTGGTGAGCGGCGGGCCGTTTTTCATCATGGGCGCACGGAACGTGGCCTCGGAATTTTCCCAATAGCTTTTGACGCGGATGACGAAGGGCAGGAGTTTGTTTTGAATCTCGCCGCCTTTTTCGAGCAACTCTCCCGGGAGGGCGATGACTTCCTCGTCGGCGGAGCCGGTGTCGCTGGTGAAGGCCAGTTCAAAGTTGCGCGAACTTTCCCCGAACGATTTCGTCTGGCCTTCGTTGAGATGGATTTGCGATTCATGCGCGAGCATGTCGGTGGCGAGCTGGCCGACGAGCAGCAGGATTACGCCGGCGTGGGCGATTTGGATGCCGATTTTTTTGAACGAGAGTTGAAAGCGGTAGATGTGCGCGGCGACGAGGTTGAGGACCAGCATGGTGCCGATGAGATAGCCGCCGGGCAGCAGGATCGGAACGTGGTAGCCGAATGCGCTCAGGCCGAGGATGACCCACTGGCGGAAGTAGCGCGCCTGGGCGTTGTAGAGGCCTTCGTCGACCTGCGCGAGCGTGCCGATGAAGACGAGAACGATCGCGAAGGCCAGCAAGACCACCGTGAGCCGCAGCGAGGTGAATATCTTGATCAACCGGTCAACGAGCATTCGCATAGTTTGCCGATAGGATGAATTTCGAGAAGGTGTCTTTCTGCTGCGCGACGATTTGCTTGTCCCCCATTATTTTGTAGAACCAGGTCTGCCCGTTGAGATCGACGATGGCGCCGACGAGGCGGAGGGGTGAGCCAGTCTTGCCGTCGGTTCCGGTGAGATCGACCAGCGTCGCGGTGCCGCCGGGCACGTTGAGCGGTTGCGAAAATTGGGGCAGGTCGCTGTCGGCGACCGGGGCGAGGCCGATCTGTCCGCGCCAGCGATTGATGTTGGCGAGGAGACCACCGCCGGTACCGCCCATGGCGGCGACGTTGACTTCGGCCTTCGCGCCGTTCGCGCCGGGAATGGAGAATTCGGCGAGGAGAAATTGCGAGGGCGGCACCGACTGCCAGCCGGGCGGGACGGTCCAGATCGAATCGGTGGCGGTGGGTGTGGAGTCGGGCGCAGGCGCAGGGGGCGACGCATGGGCGGCGGCCACTTGATCCGCGTTGGTGTCCACAAAGGAAACGGATTTCAGGAACTCGAGGAATTTGGGTTTCTGGGCGGCCACGCATTCGTCGTCGCCGGTGATTTTGAAGAACCAGCTCATGCCGGGTTGCGTCAGCATCGCGACCACGAGCCGCTGGCGGGATTTTCCAGCCACGGGATTATCGCTGACGAATTCGAAGAGCCGGCCCTGGTCGGAACCGACCGCGACCGGTGTGGCCTGGTTGGCGGCATTTGGGTCGGAAGTGGCGGGTAACTGCACGCGGGAGCGCCACATGTTGATCAGCTCCAGATCGCGGCCGACGACGGGCAGCGGGATGACGGAGACGTCCGCGGATTGGCCGTTGAGGCCGGGCGCGGTGAAGCTGGCGACGCGCATGTCGGTCGGGGGCTTTTCCTGCCAGCCTTCGGGCACCTGATACTTGAGCTGGGGCAGGGTGGGCCCGGAAGGTTGCGGTGCCATCATCTGCGGCTGGCCGCCCGCATCCGGGGCGGGGGCCACGGGCTCGGGCTGCGAGGGGGGCGCGGAGGCGTCCTTAGGGACGTGATAGACCTTGGCGTCGTCATCACGATTACAGCCCGTGAGGACTGAAAGCAAAACGATACTGGACAGGGCGTAAATCCAGCGGCTTCTCTTTTCCCAACGGATCAAATTCATGGTTCGGTTGCTCCTTCGCGGCGGCACGTCAATAGCCACACGCATTCGTTGATAATACACACGTTTGCCTCGGAATGGTCAGAAGAAAATTCCGGGCGATGACTAAACCATTATTTTTGGATTGCTCCAGTGTGGCAACCGTTGCAGTTGAAATCCGAATAGTTCGAGTCGATGTGGAAAAAGTCGAAGCCATTGGCATTGAGTTGCTTTAGTTGATCGCCGCTGCCTTGCGCAAGAATCACGTGGCATTCGTTGCAATTATCGGAGGCAATCGCCTTGCCCTCGCTGCTTTTGTGATTGCCGTCGTGGCAGCGGAAACAACCGTTCGAGTTCTTGTGGCCGATGTTGTCCGGGTGCGTCTGCCAGTTGACTTTCATTTCCGGGAAGAAATTCTGTTGGTAGATTTGCTGGGCCTCGGTCACCACGGCATCGATACCGGCCAGATTGGGATAGGCGGCGCGCAGGCTCGCGGCGATTTTTTGCAGGGCTTCGTCGTTGGTCTGGTAGGAGGCGGTCAGGGCCGTCACGACATTGAATTTGAGTTTCGGCACGGAGCGATCGAGGCGGCCTTCGGTGATGGCCGTGTCCACCGCGTCATTGGGCGATAGAAATTGGTGCGATGGACGGGTGTGGCAATCGATGCAGTCCATGGTGCGAATGGTGTACTTGGCCGGGTCATCGTGAAATTGCGTGTCCTGATAGACCGTCGATTTGCCCGTGGTCAGGTCGGTGACGCGCACCCAGGGGATGACCTGGCGCTGGGTGTCGGTGGCGATGTACTCAACCTTTTCGCCGCGGTTGACATGCCAGTGGATGCCGCTGGGCGGGCCGTTGGCGCCGCCGCCGCCGACCTTCAACAAGAGCCGCACGGCAAACGGGGTGTTGGCGTCGTCGGAGAGGTAGTGATAAAAGGTGCGGTCGATGTTGCCGATGAAGCGTTCCGGCCAATGGCATTGTTCGCAGGTGTCGCGCGCCGGGCGCAGGTTCTTCACCGGCGTCGCGATGGGCCTGGGAATCTGGTTGGTTGCCACGTCGTAAAGCTGGTGAATGCCGTTGAGCTTGCTGGCCATGTACGATTGGATGCCGGAGCCGACATGGCACTCCACGCAGGCGACGCGCGCATGGGGCGAGTGAAGATAGGCCGTGTACTCCGGATGCATGGGCAGGTGACACGTCGCGCCGCAAAACGTCACGGAGTCGGTCAGCTCGTAGGTCTGGTAACTGCCGAAGGCGGTGGCCAGCAGGTAAATCGCGGCGCCCGCGCTGAAGCCGACCAGGATTCTCCGGTCGCGCGAACGGGTCAGATCGATCTTCAGCAGTTCGGATCTCTTCTCACCAAGTTGGAACCAGACGCCGACAATAACCAAAACCAGCCCGGCAAAAAGGAAGGTGGGCGACACGACATAAGCCAAAATTCCGATGTAGGGACTGCCGGTGGGCAGGAGGCAATCGATCGAGAAGAGCAGCAGGAAGGCGAAGATGCCCCCCGCGGCGAGCACAACGCCGGTCAAGCTGATCCAGTTTTGGAGCAGCTTGACCTTGCGTGGTGGTGCGGGATTATCGTCGGGAGGCATGGGGCGAATCCCTCAGGGATGGCTGGTTATTCTTCGCCCAATGACCGGGACGTAACCGAGAGGTTTACTGCTTGAACGAACGCACCTTGGCCACGAGGGCCGTGATGTCGGCGTCAGTGAGCTTGTCGCCGAAGGGTTTCATGACCTGCTTGCCGTCCTGGGTAACGCCTTCCTTGATGTTCTTGGCGGCATCGGCATCCGTCAGGGCGGACTGGACTCCCGCATCAGTCAAATCTTTGATGCCGAGCTTCTTTCCCATCATCGTGCCGCCTTTACCGTCTTTCCCGTGGCAGGAGGCGCATTTTGAGCTCCAGATGGTATTGGCGTCATCGGCCCGGGCGGACCAGGAAGCGAAACAAAACACGAGCAACGCACCGACGATAATTTTGGATGTGAGTTTTTTCATGGTAGTCTTAACAAGGCGCAGGTTTTCTTTGGTTGTCAAATAAAACTGCTTGGTGAGCAATTAGAAACCGAAGGTCGTGCTCGCGTAGATGCTGTTGGCTTGGTAATTGTTTTGGCCGCCGGAAGTTCCGTCGTTGTTGTCGGCGTAGGTGTATTTGAGGCTGACGGAAACCTGCTTGTTGATCTGGTGGGTGACCGTGGCGCTAACGGTGTTCATGATGTCATCGGCACCGAAGGGCATGCTGTCATTCACGTTATAATTAACGTAGTAATTATCCGCGTTGAAATAGGCGTATTCCAGTTGGAGATGGGTCTTTGCATCCAGTTCAATGCCGGCGGAGGCATCAAGCGTCCAATAATTGTTGTTTCCGTTTTCGATGAGGTTATTGATTCCGGCCGAGCCAGCGACCGGCGTCTCCACGCCATTGATCACGTAACTTCCGCCAGCTTGCAGATAGAGCCAGGGCAACGGCGTCCAATTTACGTCTTCGCTGAGGATGTGATTAATCCCGGTCGAGCTTTCAATTCCCCCGGTCTGCGTGCCGGGATCGGGAACGCCCCAAGTATCCACGGTGGAAAGTTGGAAATCATAGCGTGTGACCAGCGACACGGTGGGGAGGGCCTGCCAGGTGCAGCGAATGTTCCCGTCATCCGTGGAGAAATTCTGTTTGCGCAGATAGCCGGGGTACTGGCTGATCAAGCCCGGAACTACATTGCGATTGGAATAAGTGTAATCATGAAGCTCGTGGTAGTATTGCCCGCCGAAGTTCAAATTGGAGAGGGGATACCAGTTGGCTCCAACGGTGGCCTTGAGCCCGATCATGGTGAAATCCTGGTTGAAATTAACCGTGTTCAGAATCGGAGCTGAATTCCAGGAATTGTTGCCCCAGTCTTCGTCCGACTCGACGCTGCTGTAGAGGGACCAGTCGCGGAAGCCGGTGTAGCGGGCTTCCAGGCTCTGTGCATTGTCGAGTTCCCAATTATTCGTGTTGGCGGATTCATTGGTGAAGGCGATCGGATGCCCGGTGTCGCTGGCGAAGTGGTCCGTTTCGTTGCTGTCTTGATATTCGATGCGCGCCGAGGGGATGATCGTCAGATTGTCGATGGGCACATAGAGCACATTGAAGTTGGCGACGGAGTCGTGCGCGTTGCCGAAGCCGCCGAGGTTGATGAAGCCGGCCCCGTTGTTGACAAAGCCGGAAACCACCGGCGAGTTCCAGTACGGCCCGTAAACCCGGCTGCCACCGATATTGGTGTCCATCTTCGTTACGGCGAAACCGGTCGAGAGGGTGAGCTTTTGGTCAAAAACCGTTACCGTGGATCCATGGCCGGAGAACAGGTCGTTCTTTTCGACGGTCTGCTGCGTGATGAAGGCGTTGAGCGCGGACTGGTCAGGATTCTGGTCGATGTAGGTGGAATCATTGGTCTTATCGATCTCGTAGCGCATGCCTAAATTGGCGGTGGTTTCGTAAAACGTATCCGTGACGTCGGCTGTGAAAATATTGCGCGTTTCGTCAATGCCCAGAAAGGTCGGGACGATTTTCTCCTGAGTGCCGGCCGGCGTATTGAGGGTGGTCTGGCCCCACGAGGTCGAATCCATCGCGCCTTCACGAGAATCGTATTCGTAGCGGACGGTGAAGACCGGAAGGTCGGGCAGGGTCAACCCGGCTTCGACCCAGGCGGAGCGGCGATCGACGAAGAGTTCGTTATTGGTCGGCTCAAAGTCGAGTCCGGTCAACGGGTAATAGCCGCCGGTGGAATCATACCAGGTGCGAAACTCTTTCCACCCGGCGCGGATGTAACCGATTTTGTCGTCGGTCAGGTCCAGCTTGAGATCGTAATCGTGGTTGCCGAAGATCCCATGGCCATCCATCGTAAAGGTGGTCTCTTTGTTGACCGGAGCCGACCAGTGGAAATCCTCCACGCCGCCAAAAGCCCCGTTATTCGTATCGTGTTCGTGCCTATACGCTCCGTTGTTTCCGTTGACGAAAGCGCCACCGGCACCGAGGGTCACCCAATTGGTGTAATCGGTATCGTCGGAGGTATCCGTGCTCGTGGTTGCGGGAACTGCCGCCGTCTTGGCCGTAGTCCCGGAGGGTGCGGCTGGATCTGTGCCGGCTAGGGCGCTCAGCTGTGAAGCCGCAAGTACCAGACCGGCGGCGGCGACGAGGTACGTACATTTGGTGCGAAGCTTGAAACGGTCTTTCACGAATTCCTCCGGGTTTGGGTGGCTGTCTCCAGGCTGTCTCTGCGGTCTCTAATATCTCAAATGCGGGCTGACCTGCGAACCGTGGATGGCTTCATGGCAGCCAGCGCTCCAGCAGGTTCCGCGATTTAAGAAAGTGGTGTGGTCGAAATCGCCGATCAAGATATGGCCGGTATTCGTCTGCTGTTGGAAGTGGCAGCGCAGGCAAAGCGTCTGGTTGCGCGCCACGAGCAGCCGCGCGTTCACGCTGCCGTGAGGATTGTGGCAGGTGGTGCAGCCTTCGCGAGTCGCCTCGTGCTGGAAGATAAACGGCCCCATCTGCTCAGTGTGGCACTTGGCGCAGATTTCGTTCTTCGACAACAGCTCTGTTCCGCCGCCGATGATGACGTCGCCCTTGTGCGGGTCGTGGCAGTCGGTGCAGCTGATCTTGCCTTCGAGCACCGGATGGTGCGAGGGGAGATTGAATTGAGCCTTCTTGTCCAGATGGCATGCGAAGCAAGCCTCGGGAGACTTGTGCGGGTTGACGATGGTATTGGGCGCGCCGCCTGAATCGCTGTGCTTGCTGCCAGGACCATGGCACGATTCGCACCCGATATTCTTGGCGTTGTCGCCGGGTGCCTTCAATTTATAGTGGCTGGCGCTGACAAAATCCTTGGCGATATCTGCATGGCATTGTGCACATGCTTCGGAGCCGATGTAAGTGGCGCCGGGAATTTGCGGCGGGGGGAGAATCTGCGTTTGGCTCATGTTGGCGCAGGAAACCACGCCGGCAACGACCAGCGCGCTCGACAATAAGGAAAGAGTCCAAGTTAGGCGACGACCAGTAAGTGCTTGGCGGATTTTCGAGCTCAAGTTTGGTTTCATGGCGACAAGAAGTTATTAAAGTTACTAATTACTGTATATGGGACTTTGGTCTCCCATCCCCATATACATGCCTATTCATCTGCTCCTGCATGCAGATGCTCTCTAGGTTTTAATTAATTGCAATAAAAACTTACAAAAAAGTAATCCAGAGGTGGCGGGCAGGTGTGAGCACCGATTTCCTCAAAAGGCTGAACTCATAATTCAACTCCAAGTGTAAATCGCAAGTTATTGCCATGCGCTGATACAAGTTCAAAATCTTTCGGTCCCGGCGACCGCTGCGCTCGTGCCATCGCGAGTGGAGTATGTGGCATCGAAAGAGATGCTTGACGCATAAGACCGACTAATTATGGTTCGATTTGCGTTTTTCCGCACTGCTAGGATCGAGTGTTTTTCGGCGTCATAGCGGCATTGCGAGTTATTTCGCTACCCCCCATTCCATCCCTCCATGCACAAATTCCTTCTTCACGTCGTCCTTGTTTTTGTCGCGCTTCACAGCAGTTTTGCCCAGACCAATTCGCCATCTGCCATAGCGCAGGCTGTGTGTCCGCAGACGGGCCAGAAGGTCGCGTTCCTCGGTGATTCCATTACTGCTTTCGGCTGGGGTAAGCCTGCCGGTTACGTGCATCTGGTCGCCATGGCCCTGGAACAACAGGGTGATAAAGTCGAAGTCGTCCCCGCCGGCGTCTCCGGCAATACGTCCAAAGACATGCTCGCCCGTCTCGACGCCAGCGTCCTGAGCAAAAAGCCCGACTGGATGACGCTCAGTTGCGGAGTCAACGATGTCTGGCATGGCGCAAATGGCGTCCCGCTCGACGGTTACCAGCAAAACATCACTTCCATCGTCGACCAGGCCACCGCCGCCGGCATCAAAGTCGTTATTCTCACCTCGACGCTGATCGGAGAAGACGATCAAAACGACAACAACAAGAAGGCCGTTCCCTATAACGATTTTCTTCGCACCTTGGCCAAGCAACGGCGCTTTCCGCTCGCCGATCTTAACGCCGCAGAGGTGGCCGAGTTGGCCGGGATTCGGGCAGCCAGTCCGAATCTGAAAGGAACGCTCATGACGGTTGACGGGGTCCACATGAATCCCATCGGCGACCAAATGATGGCGAGCGGCATCCTGAAAGCTTGGGGATTCACCGACGCGCAACTCGGCAAAGCCCGCGAGGCATGGCTCGATATTGCGAACGGCGTCGACCTCAACGGCAAGACATCGATCACCCCGCGCCAGTACGAGCAATTAACCGCTCTTGCCGCCAGCCAGGGCAAGTCCGTCAACGATCTGGTTGGAGGCGCTTTCAATACCGCCGTGGAGTCCGTCCTGAAAGACGCTTCCGCGGTTCCCGCTCCGTCGCCCAAACCTTGAGTGGCGGCGCGAGTATCGTTACGTCAAATGGTGTGACGTCGAACTATATTGGAGGCGGTCATCCGGCGGTTTTGATTTAGGCGACGCGCCCGGATTCGGGCAGCCGCGCGTTCGTGCCGCTCACGCCAACGCCATGGCGGCCCGCAGCCGGCCCGGGCGATTCGTGATGACCCCGTCCACTTCCAAATCGAGGAGCCTTTTCGCATCGCTGACCTGGTCGATGGTCCAGACCAGGACCCGCAACCCAGCCGCATGAATTTGCCTCACGGCGTCGTAAGTCAGCAGGCCGGTGTCGTTCAGCCCGATGCCGTCGAGTCCGGCGTTGACCGCCCGCGCGACAATCTCGTCGATGGGCGGTCCCCACACCTTGGTCAGCAGTTCCTGCGTCGCCGCCACGAGCAGATAAACGGGCGAGTCGGGAAATGTTTGTCGCGCTTGGACGCAGGCGGGATAGAAAAAGCTCTGCAGTTGCACCCGGTCCGCTTTTCCCGAAGCCTCGATCACCCGCGCCAGCTCGGGAATCACGTCGGCCCCCGTTTTCATCTCGATCAAAATCTGTCGCTCGTCCGGCATCGCCTCGAGCACCTCGTCGAGCGTCGGTATCGGTTCCCCCTGCCACTGGCGCCCTTTCCATGAACCGGCATCGAGCAATTTCAGCGAATCGAGGGTGTGTTCGCAAACATTGTATCTTACGCCCGTCGTGCGCGCCGTGTTGGCATCATGGATCACCACCAGCCTGCCGTCGGCGGTGGGCTGGATGTCCGCCTCGCATATGGTTGTTTCCTGCCAGCCCAAGTGAAAGGCTGACAGCGTGTTTTCGGGAGCGAGAAAACTGCTTCCGCGATGTCCGATAATATCAGCGCATTTGAGATTGGTCATAGTACGATTTCTCCTTCGATAAGGCGCTAACATCTCCTTATGTTGTCAAACTATTTACCATCCTATTTAGAAATCGTCAATGTATAATGTAATCTAATCGTCACAAGAATCGGACGGTAGACGGCGCGAGCCGCCCTCTTCAGTATTCGAAGAAGAAAGTAAGCGGTCATTCAGCATACGCTGGGGACGAATCCTGAGCCCCGGCCAGCACCCGACGGGCATTTTGATTAACAAAGAATGTTGCCTGTTTTTTTCTGAATGTGCCCTTCTGGAACCTTTTCGGAGATAAAGCTAGGTGCCCGAGGCGGGAGTCGAACCCGCACGGGGATTTCTCCCCTCGGGATTTTAAGTCCCGTATGTCTGCCATTCCATCACTCGGGCGAGAGCTATAAAATCTTAGGCTAAGTAGGAGTCGAGTGCGCCATCCCAGGCGGCGTGCAGCGCGGAAACGTCCCAGGTGAATTCGCGCGGAGCAGCCCCGGCGAGTTTCACCGTCAGATTGCGTCCGCCCACCGAGCCGATGCGTTGCGCGGGTACGCCGCGAAGCTCCAGCAACGCAACCAGTGCGGAGGCATTTTCGGGGCGAGTCGTGATCACCGCGCGACCCTGGCTTTCGCCGAAGAGAAGCGCGTCGGGGCGAGAGGAGAGAAGATCGAGCGCGATGGTCGCGCCGAGTTGCTTCGCGCCGCCGATGGCGCAATCCGCCAGCGCGACGAGCAGGCCGCCTTCGGCCAGATCATGCGCGCTGCGAACTTCGCCGAGACGAATGGCCGCGCGCACCGCGTCGTGCATTTTCTTTTCGCGCTCGATGTCCATTTCCGGCGGGCGGCCCCGTTTCAGTCCGTGGATTTCGCGCAGATAGAGACTGGCGCCGAGTTCATCGCCTTTAGTGCCCTCCGCAGGAGCGCCGACGAGAAGTATTGCGTCGCCCGCATTCTGGAAATGCGACGGCGTGATGTGTTTTGGATCGCGGATGATGCCGACGATGCCGACGGTGGGTGTCGGGTCGATCGCGCCGGCGGGAGATTGATTGTAGAGGCTGACATTGCCGCCGGTGACCGGGATGTCGAACGCGCGGCAGCCTTCGGCGAGTCCGTCGACGGCCTGCTGGAGCTGGTAAAAATTCTCGGGATTGTGCGGATTTCCGAAGTTGAGATTGTCGGTCAGCGCGAGCGGTTCCGCGCCGGTCATGGCGAGATTGCGCGCGCACTCGGCGACGGCGATAAGTGCGCCGAGTCGCGGTTCGGCCGCGACATAATGCGCGTTGCAGTCGACCGACGCGGCGAGATATTTCCACGCAGGCACGCCTGATATTTCGCCAGTC
>Ga0302319_10024477_pt1 | contig 10733 bp, 3 predicted proteins | sample Bog_T0_2_FD_203319 | JGI IMG/M metagenome (GOLD analysis project Ga0302319, IMG submission 203319) | Peat permafrost microbial communities from Stordalen Mire near Abisko, Sweden - Bog_T0_2 | ecosystem: Environmental > Terrestrial > Soil > Wetlands > Peat | place: Sweden: Abisko, Stordalen Mire... | reverse complement strand
CCGTGGCGTTGCTGGATGCCGCCGCCGGCCAGACCTTCACCGTGAACGGGTCCATCAATTCGGCCGGCAATACGGGCGTGAACGCCTTGACCGTCAACAGCGGTGCGGGTAACAACGGCACGCTGGTTCTGGGCGGCACCAATACTTTTAACGGCCCGACCACGCTGGCCAACGGGGGGTTGCAACTGGCGAGTCCGCTGGCCTTGCAGAACAGCACTTTGAATTACAACACCGGAGTGTTGCGCTTTGATCCCGGCATCACCGCCACCACGATGGGCGGTTTGAACGGCACGAACACCAGCTTTGGGCTCACCAATCTGGCCGGGACGTCCGTGGTTCTGACGGTGGGCAACAACAATGACAACGGACTTTACGCCGGCCTCATTTCCGGCTCCGGTGCGTTGATCAAGGCGGGCTCGGGCACCCAGACGATTGGTGTTGGCGGCAGTGGCGGCGCCAGCTATTCGGGCACCACCACGGTGAATGACGGCCAGCTCATTCTGGGCGGCACGGGCAGCAGCACCGCCACCGGCAATTGGGACATCAGCGGCATCGGGGGGCCTTCCGCATTGTCTGTGGCCGACTCGGCCAGGGTTGCGGTCAGCGGCATGCTTGAACTGGCCTATGACGGTGGGGCGGGCTATCCCTATGTCAGCTCCTTGACCGTGCAGAATAATGCAAGCGTGACTGCGGCGTCGCTGAGCTTCGGCAACGGGTCACGCGTTCCCGGCAACTCGTCCGTCACGGTGCAGGACCAGGCCGCGTTGACGGTGGTTAATGCGTTTGATTTGAACGACAGCATCGGCAGCGTCGCGCAAACGACCTTTTTCAATCTCAATGGCGGCACGGCCACGGTGGGCAATTTCATTGACTCCGACGGCGCAGCTGGCACGCATCAAGCCCAAATCAATTTCAACGGCGGCGTTTTGGCGGCCAATGCGAATGATCCGGGCGGTTCGGCGTTCCTGCCCGCCCTCGCGGGCTTGACGGCTGCGGTTGGCAGCGGCGGGGCCTTGGTTAATCCCAACGGTTACGCCATCACCATTGCCGCCCCGGTGGTGCATGGCAGCGGCACGCCGGATGGCGGATTGACGCTGGATGGTTCCGGCACGCTGACGTTGAATGGCGCGAATACTTACACGGGCAACACCACCATCACCAATGGCACGCTGGCCGTGGGCGCTTCCGGTTCCATCAACAACAGCCAGCACATCGTGGTGGGCTATGGCGGGTTGCTGGATGTGTCGGCCAGGAGCGGGTTCACCCTCGTCACCGGCCAGGCCCTGAGCAATCTCACCTCGACGGCGACGCTGGCCGGCAGCATCAGCTCCGGCACGGGAACGGTCGGACTGAATTATGTTCCAGGCACCCCCGCGTTCACGATCAGCAACGGCACGTTCACCTTGAATGCCGGCACGATTTTCTCGATCAACAACACCGGCCCGGCCCTCGCGCTCGGCAGCTACAAGCTCATCTCGACCAACCTCAATGGATCCGGCTTCATCGCCGGCAACCTGCCCACGACCATCTTCATGGGCGGCAACGGCCTCGCCACCAACACGTATCCTTCACTCTTGCTGACCAATGGCGAACTCTATCTGGCGATTGCCACCGGCACTTATACCAACCCGGTGACTTATCCGCCGCCGCTGGCCTTTCCCGGCGCGCAGGGGTATGGCCAAAACGCCACCGGCGGCCGCGGCGGTTCCGTGTACCATGTGACGACTTTGGCCGACAGCGGTCCGGGTTCGTTCCGCGACGCCGTGAGCCGGGGCGGCCGCACCGTGGTTTTCGATGTCGGCGGCTATATTACTCTCAATTCCGCAGTGTCGGCTGCCAGCGGCCTGACCATCGCCGGCCAGACAGCCCCGGGCGGTGGCATTGGTTTGATGGGCAATGAATTGTCCTTCTACGGCCAGAACAACATCATCTGCCGGCATCTGCGCGTCCGGCAGGGCGGCAGCAGCACGGGTTCCAGCGGCATCAACATCGGCTCCGGCAACGGCTATGCGAGCAACATGATTTTCGACCATACCTCAGTGGAGTTTGGCCAGTGGGACAGCTTTGATGCGGTCCACACCACCGACTTTACCATTCAATATTGCATCATCGCCGATCCCATCAACCAGCAGTTCGGCGCGCACGTCGAGGGTGGCAATGCAACCTACGTCAACAACCTTTGGGTCAACGCCCACAATCGTCAACCCCTGGCCAAGGCCAATACGGTTTACGTCAACAATGTGGTTTACGATTTTGCGGCGGGTTACACCACCGCCAACACCGCCGGGCATTTTAGTCATGACATCGTCAACAACTATTTCATCACCGGGCCTTCCAGCACCGCGCCCAGCGACGATTTCTTCCAGTTCGACGGCAACCAGACGGTTTATGGCGTGGGCAACATGCTGGACAGCAGCCGCGATGGCGTGTTGAACGGCGGACCCTCCGAACCCGGCAGCGACGTCGTCTCGGCCACCCCGTGGTCGCCCATCACGGCCACCATTCCGACGGTGTCCGCGCAGAACGCCTACCGGATTGATGTTTCCAGCGCCGGCCCGTTCCCGTCTGACCCGCTTGATGCGCTGGTGATCAGCCAGGTCACTTCCCTGGGCACCGCGGGTGCGATCATCACCAACCCCAGCCAGACCGGCCTGGCGAACAATGGTTTTGGCACGATTGATGGCGGCACCGCGCTGGTGGATTCCGATCAGGACGGCATGCCCGACATCTGGGAAAATGCCACGGGTTCCAACCCGCTCGTCGCGGACAACAACGTCGTCGCCGCCGATGGCTACACGTTGCTCGAACATTACCTCAACTGGATGGCCGCGCCGCATGCGTTCGTGCAGACCAATGCCACCGATCTTGACCTCTGGCCTTACACGCTGGGCTTCACCAACGGCGCGGCTTATGCCTTTGCCAACGTCACCCATGGTTCAGTGACCCTCACCAACAACCACTTTGCCCACTTTGTGCCCGCCCCCGGCTACACCGGTCTGGCCAGTTTTGACTTTGCGGTCAGTGATCCCGACGGCACCACGATGACCAATACCATGGGCCTGCTGATTTCGATCACTTATATCCCGAAAAACCTGGTCTGGCGCGGCGATGGCGTCCATAACATCTGGGACACCACCAACACGGCCGACTGGTTCAATGGCAACAACCTGACGATTTTCAACACCAGCGACAGCGTCACCTTCGACGACACCGGCTCCGCCAGCCCGGCGGTGAACATTAACAGCCCTGTCTCCCCCGGCAGCATCAGCTTCAACGCCAGCCAGAATTACACGCTCGGTGGCACCGGCGGGATCAATGGCCCGGGCAGTCTCACCAAGTCCGGGACGGGAACGTTGACGGTGAACAACGTCAATCCTTTCAGTGGCGCGGTGAATTTGAGCAGTGGCACGATCCAGCTCAATGATGGCAGTTCCCTCGGTGCCGGCCCGCTGACCATTCAGTCCGGCACGTTGATCAACAATTATAATGCCGGGGACTATCTGACCCTCGCCAATCCGCTGGTGGTGCCCGCCGGCAGCACGGGCAACCTTTATCTCGGTGACAGCATCAACCTCAGCGGCGCGCTCACCGGCGGCGGCACGTTGAACCTCACCGTGCAGGCCGGCGGTGCCACCGATCAGTTCAAAGGCAACGGCAGCGCCTTCACCGGCACGGTCAATCTGCTCGGCAGCGGCGGGATGCGCCTGGTCGCCAACGGCGGTGCCTTCAGCGGCTTTAATAATGCGCTGACGACGATCAACGCCCCCGTCACCCTGGGCTTCTACGATAACTCCGGCGGCAACACCTACTATTTTGGCGCCTTGTCCGGCAACAATCCCGCCGCCGCCTTCTATGATTACTATGCCGGTGCCCCGACCCTGCAGGTGGGCGCGCTCAACCTCAACACGACCTTCGCCGGCCAGTTCCAAACCTCAGTGAACCTGGTCAAAATCGGCACCGGCACGCTGACGTTGACCGGCAACAGCACCCACACCGGGACGACCACCGTGAGCAGCGGTGCCCTGCAGGTCAACGGCAGTTTCAGCAGCAGTCCGGTGACGGTGGCGGGCGGCGCGGCGCTGGGCGGCACCGGCATTCTCGGCGGCGGCGTGACCATCCAAACCGGCGGCATGCTCGCGCCCGGCACCAGCACCAGTATCGGCGCGCTGACCGTCAGTAATAATCTCACCCTGAACACCCCGACCCTGGACTTTAACCTGTCCGGTTCGCCCGCCGGCGCGAATGACGGGGTGTTGCTTCAAAACAGCGCGCTCACCATGAGCGGGTTGCAGACTTATAATTTCAACCTGGTCAACAATGCGCTCGGGGCCGGCACTTACATTCTGATCGGCGGAGCCTCGGTCAGCACGGCCAACGGCGTCAGCTTCGCCAGCAACCTGCCCGCCAACACCCGCCAGACCTTCAGCCTGCAATCGCCGTCCTCGGGCGTCCAGCTGGTGGTCGCGGGCAATGCCGGTTCGCTCGTCTGGCAGGGCACCAATGGCGGCAACTGGGATCTGGCCACAACCGTTAACTGGCTCAATGGGGCGGCGGCCGATGAATTCTACAATCTGGATCAGGTGCGCTTCGACGACTCTTCGACCAATGGCAACGTTTCCATCCTTGGCGTCGTGCAGCCGGCGGCGGTGCTGGTCACGAACAACGCCCGCGCCTACACCCTCGGCAACGGCGTTTTGGGCGGCATTGCCAGCCTGACGAAGAACGGCCCCGGCCTCCTCACGCTCAATGCCAGCAACAGTTTCACCGGTGGCACCTTCGTCAATGGTGGCACCCTGGAGCTCGTCACGAATTATTACGCGGCCGGCACCGGCCCGATCAGCTTGAACGGCGGCACGCTGTTCCTGAATGGCGTCGGCACGGGCACCGCCGTTGCCTCCGTCGGCACGAACACGTTGCAAACGTATGGCCAGCCGTACACCGGGTTCAGCCTGACCGGCTCGGGGGTGTTGAACCTCAACCTCGGCGGCGGCGGCGTCTTTTCACCCGGTGGCGACTGGAGCGGCTTCACTGGCCTGATCAATTTCACCACCGCGAACGGTTTGCGCGAAGGGGCGGGCATCTTTGGCAGTTCCAATGCCGTGTGGAACCTGGGCGCCGCCGGCAGTATCTACAACAAGAGCGGGGGCTCCACCAATTATCTGGGCGCGTTGTTTGGCGGTGCCGCCGCCAGCCTTTCCGGGGCCACCACGGCCACCGCCAGTCTGACGACTTATGTGGTGGGCGGCGTCAACACCAACAGTGTTTTCAACGGCATCATTTCCGACGGCGCGGCGGCCGCCACCGCGTTGACCTTCGCCGGCCCCGGCTCGCTCACCCTCACGGGCAATAACCCTTTCAGTGGCGGCACCACCGTCAACGCCGGTTCGCTGCTCGTCAATAATACTGCCGGCAGTGGCAGCGGCACCGGTCCGGTCAGCGTTGGCCCCGGAGCCACGCTCGGCGGCAATGGCACGATTGGCGGACAGGTATCCCTCGCCGCCGGAGCCACCCTCGCGCCCGGCAGCAACGGTTCCGGCACCCTCGCCATTGCCAGTGACCTGGGCTTGAATAATGCCAGCAGCCTGCAATTTCAGCTCGGCACTGTTAGTGACCAGGTGGCCGTCTCCGGTGACCTGAACTTGGGGGGCACGCTGAATATCAGCGCGGCGGCCGGTTTCGGCCCGGGCACTTACCCGCTGTTCACGTACGGCGGCTCCTTGAGCGTGGGGTCCCTGACCATCGGCACCGTGCCCGCCGGATACAATTACAAAGTGGACACCTCCAACCAAGGCGTGGTCAACCTCATCGTCGCCGCGCCGCAATTTGGCGGCATCAGCGCCAGCGCCGGCGGCGTGGTCTTGAGCGGCTCGGGCGGGGCCGCGAACGGAACTTATTATGTGCTGGCATCAACGAACCTCGCCTTGCCCTTGGTGAACTGGACGCGGGTCGCGACCAATCAATTCGACGCCAGCGGGAATTTTCTCTTCACCAACTCCTTCGGCCCCAACACGGCGCAATATTTTTATCGGTTGCAATTCCCCTGACCGGTTTGGTAACCATTGAGACTCATGCGCGTCCAAATCTTGAAGAATCCTTGGTGCCATTTCGCCCTGGTGGTCTGTCTGGCCGGCCGGCTCCATGCTGACGACCTGCCAGCCCCGCTCACCCCGGCGGCGCCACCCACCCCACGCATCAACGGCCCCGGCGTTTTTGGCGTGCGACCGGGTTCGGAGTTTCTCTACACCATCCCCGCCACCGGCGACCGGCCGATGGCGTTCAGCGCCGACCATCTGCCGGCCGGTCTGCAGCTGGACGCCAGCACCGGACGTCTGACGGGCCAGCTCGAAAACAAAGGCATTTATCCGGTCGTGCTGCGGGCGACCAATGCGCTCGGTGCGGCCGAGAAGAACTTTCGCATCGTGGTGGGCGAACAGATTGCGCTGACCCCGCCGATGGGCTGGAATAGTTGGAACTGCTGGGCCGAGTCGGTGGACCAGGAAAAAGTGCTGCGGTCAGCGCGCGCCTTGGTCGCTTCCGGTCTCAGCAACCACGGGTGGACCTACATCAACATTGATGATTCCTGGCAGGGCCAGCGCGGCGGCGCCTTCAACGCCATCCAGCCCAACCACAAATTCCCCGATCTGAAATCATTATGCCGCCAGATTCATGAAATGGGCCTCAAAGCCGGCATTTATTCCACGCCCTGGATCACGTCCTACGCAAAATATATCGGCGGCTCCAGCGACGATGCCGCCGGTGCCTGGTCCCCCGCCCAGGCCAGCAGCAAGTTCTGGCATTTCGGCAAAAACTATTTTGCGGACAACGACGCCGAACAATTTGCCGACTGGGGATTTGATTATTTGAAATTCGACTGGCTCCCGAACGATCTGCCCCACACCGCCGGCATGTCCACCGCCCTGCGAAAAACCAGGCGCGACATTATCTTTAGCCTGTCCAACACCGCTCCGTTTGACCATGCCGCCGACTGGGCAAACCTGGCCAATTGCTGGCGCACGACGTGTGATATTTATGACGGTTGGAACGAGAATCCCAAGGCGAAGTACAACTACGGCATCTCGGAAATCGCCTTCGCCCAGGACCGCTGGGCCCCCTACGCCGGGCCCGGACACTGGAACGACCCGGACATGCTCGTGGTCGGCCAGGTGGGTTGGGGACCCAAGTTGCACCTGACCCGGCTGACCCCGGATGAGCAATACACGCACGTCAGCATCTGGTGTCTGCTCTCCGCGCCGCTGCTGATCGGCTGCGATTTGGAGACGCTCGATGCGTTCACCATCGGTCTCTTGAGCAATGATGAAGTGCTGGCGCTGGATCAGGACGCGCTGGGAAAACAGGCGGTGCGCGTGGCGGCCATCGGCCAGGTGGATGTCTTTGCCAAAGAACTCGAAGACGGGTCCAAGGCGCTGGGATTTTTCAACCGGGGCAATGACCTCGCGAAAATCAATTTCAACAAGCTGGGCTACATTGGATTGTCCGGCACCTGGCACGTCCGCGATCTCTGGCGGCAGACGGACCTGCCCGACGCGAAAGACGCCCTCAAGCTGACCATCGCCCCGCATGGCGTCATGCTGCTGAAGCTCATGCGACCTTAAACCCGAAATCCGAAACGGAAGGGGTGGCACGGGCGCCCCGCCCGTCTCGTCGGGCCACTGGCCCGACGAACGACGAACCGGCCGCCCGTACCGCCACGCGAGGAGGGTGCGATTTCATTCCCGGGTCCCATCCCGCTTCTGTTTTCGTGTGTTTTGTGTGTTTCGTGGTTAAAGAACTTCTGCTTTCGGATTAAACCCAAACTCCGAAGTGGGCAATGAAATCGAAAAGCCATGTCGCGGGCCCATCGTTGGTAGGGCGCGTCACTCCGTGTACGCTGCGCCTGCCACCAGCGGGTGCAAAATTTCCCCGGCGTCACCTTCCCGACCCGCTGCCGATCAAGACTTTGATCGAGTTTCCCGTACCAACTTCCGTTTTCGTGTGTTTTGTGTGTTTCGTGGTTAAAGAACTTCTGCTTTCGGATTAAACCCAAACTCCGAAGTGGGCCATGAAATCGAAAAGCCATGTCGCGGGCCCATCGCTGGTAGGGCGCGTCACTCCGTGCGCGCCGCGCCTCCCACCAGCGCGTGCAAAATTTCCCCGGCGTCACCTTCCCGACCCGCTGCCGATCAAGACTTTGATCGAGTTTCCCGTACCAACTTCTGTTTTCGTGTGTTTTGTGGGTTTCGTGGTTAAAGAACTTCTGTTTTCGGATTAAACCCAAACTCCGAAGTGGGCAATGAAATCGAAAAGCCATGTCGCGGGCCCATCGTTGGTAGGGCGCGTCACTCCGTGTACGCTGCGCCTGCCACCAGCGCGTGCAAAATTTCCCCGGCGTCACCTTCCCGACCCGCTGCCGATCAAGACTTTGATCGAGTTTCCCGTACCAACTTCTGTTTTCGTGTGTTTTGTGGGTTTCGTGGTTAAAGAACTTCTGCTTTCGGATTAAACCCAAACTCCGAAGTGGGCAATGAAATCGAAAAGCCATGTCGCGGGCCCATCGTTGGTAGGGCGCGTCACTCCGTGCGCGCCGCGCCTGCCACCAGCGGGTGCAAAATTTCCCCGGCGTCACCTTCCCGACCCGCTGCCGATCAAGACTTCGATCGAGTTTCCCGCACCAACTTCTGTTTTCGTGTGTTTTGTGTGTTTCGTGGTTAAAGAACTTCTGTTTTCGGATTAAACCCAAACTCCGAAGTGGGCAATGAAATCGAAAAGCCATGTCGCGGGCCCATCGTTGGTAGGGCGCGTCACTCCGTGCGCGCCGCGCCTGCCACCAGCGCGTGCAAAATTTCCCCGGCGTCGCCTTCCCGACCCGCTGCCGATCAAGACTTCGATCGAGTTTCCCGTACCAACTTCCGTTTTCGTGTGTTTTGTGTGTTTCGTGGTTAAAGAACGCCCTAAAATTTCACGCCCGCCCCCAGCGAGATCAAGTTGCGGTTGAATTCCCGCTCCTGTTCGTTGGGGAGATCATCCACCGCATTGCGGCCCAGTTCCAGCGTGTAGCCCAGATTGACGCTGAAGTGCGGAGTGAAGGCATACCCCAGACCGGCGTTGATCAAATAGTCCAAGTCATTCCGGTGACACGTGGACAGATTGCCACTGGTGTAGTCCGCCGACAGGATTCTTCCGCCCAGATCCAGGCCGAGTTTGTCGGTCAGCTTGCGGTGATAGCTCAGGTCATAGGAGGATTCCAGATAGGGAACCTTGCCAATGCTGGAAACCCATTGCCATTCTTTGAATTTGAAAGTCACGGCATCCTTTGGCGTCAGGGTGGCCACCAGCAAGGCTTCGCCGTAAAACTTCACCGGATTAAGATCGTTGACCGGCGTGATGTGGGTCGCCGTGTTGCCAGGATACTGGCGGAAATCCGGCCCGCCGAGAATTTTGACGTCGAGCCATTTCCAGGGTTTGCCTTCCATTCCCACCAGAATCCGCTGGTAATCACTCGGCGAACTATAGGGGGCAAAACTGAATTGCTGCTGGTACTGGTGGCCGTAGCGGTAGCCCAGCGTGAGGGCCACTTGCGGTTGCACCCGGTAGCCCAGGTCCGCGCCGCCATTGACATCATAACGGCTCGAATAATTTTGGTAACCCGTCACATTGTACAAATCGGTCATCAGGTCATACAGGCAGAGCGCGGCGGTGGGCCGGATGAACAGTCGCTGCCAGTCATACTGGAGGGTGACATTGGCCTTGTCCTGGATTTGTTCCCGCCGTTCCCGGACCGTGCCAGCGTAGTTCGCGTTAAAGAACGCTCCCGGATATGTCGGTCCGGTGGAACTCCCGTCCACGAACGTAAACGTGTCATCCGCGCTGATCGAAAACGCTTCCCACTTGGCTTTGACCGCCGCCATGGCCCGGTGGGCATCATAATCTTCTGAAGACTGCTCATGATACGTCACCAAATCCGGCGCATAGCTCAGGGAAATTGCGGAAAACGGACTTTGCTTGCCCAACAAAGGGCTGAAATCCACCGCCAGTTTAGGCGATATCGTCGTTACCCAGGAAGACTGGTTTTCCAGGGCCGCCACGCTCCCCGCCGGCACGGAATACGTCGCCGGCAGGTATTTCGGACTGGCCCCGGCGAGAAAGACATTGTCGTCATAGGATTCCTTGCCGGTCAGCGAGGCCTCCGTAAGCCAGGCCGGCTTCTCCATCGGCATGGCCCAGGAATCGTCCGCCTTTGCGTCCGCGTGGCCGAGCAGCGCCACCAAAATGGCACTCGCCGGGCACGCAATCAGATTGGGTTTCAAGTTTTTCATGGGCAGAGCCTATGGGTTAATGATTAAAGCGGTTGGCAGGTGGAACGTCCTCCGATTCCGATTCGGGCGAAGCGAATGAGGGATCGGACCAAGCATCCGCGGCCGGCCTATGGCGACGCTCCTGCAGCGACCTGGCGGAGTCCGAAAATTGGCCATGACCACCCACCAGCTTGACCAGATCCACCACCAGCTGTTTCATGGTTTCCGCTTGCGCATTCAGTTGCTCAGCCGAGGCGGCGGTTTCCTCCGCATTGGCGGCCGTGGACTGGGTGACTTTATCCACCTGTTCCACGGCCGTATTGATCTGGCCAATGCCGTTGGCCTGCTCGGTGGAGGCGGCGGCGATTTCCCCTGCCAGGTCGTCCATCTGCCGTGACTTGGTCAGAATCTCATTCAATGCCTGGGCCACCTTGCCGGTGA
>Ga0302319_10024475_pt1 | contig 10734 bp, 6 predicted proteins | sample Bog_T0_2_FD_203319 | JGI IMG/M metagenome (GOLD analysis project Ga0302319, IMG submission 203319) | Peat permafrost microbial communities from Stordalen Mire near Abisko, Sweden - Bog_T0_2 | ecosystem: Environmental > Terrestrial > Soil > Wetlands > Peat | place: Sweden: Abisko, Stordalen Mire... | reverse complement strand
TCGTTTGTCGCACCCAACAGCAAGCTGACGGCTTTCGAGCGGCTCGAAATTTACAACCGCCAATACTGGTTTCGTGTGCTGGGTGCGCTGGGTGAGGATTTTCCAGCACTGCGGGCCGTGTTAGGCGCGCGCAGATTCGGGGCTCTGTCCATCGCGTATCTCACCGCGCATCCTAGCCGCTCGTTTTCTTTACGGAACCTGGGGTCGGAGCTCGCGGCGTGGCTCGCGGCCAATCCGCAATGGGTTGGTCGCCGGCAACGTCTCGCGCTCGATGTGGTTCGCATTGAGTGGGCATTTATCGAGGCATTCGATAGCGCAGAACACGCCGCACTCAACCTGGACCAGATTGCAACTTTAGACGGCGGGTCGCGGCTCGCGCTGCAGCCACATCTGCGTTTGATTGCCCTGGACTATCCGGCAGACGATCTTGTACTTGCTCTGCATGACCGGCAGAAGCGCGATGCGAGCGAGGCTGGCGTGAAACACGACCAGGAAAACGATGCGCCCGCAAGGCTGCCCAAATTGCGCCGCAGGGCTACATGGCTCGCCGCTCATCGCGTGGACCTGACGGTCTATTACCGGAGACTGGAACGCGAGGAGTTCCTGACTCTTGCTTGGATTCGCCAGGGTATGCCGTTGGCGGAGGCCATCGCAGCAGGCTTTCAGAACTCTCGGATGGCGGAGTCGCGCAGGCCGCAGCGGGTCCGCGATTGGTTTGGAGCCTGGGCCGAGCTGGGTTGGATCTGCGCTCGCGATCTGGATGCAATATTTTGAGAAATTGGACGGTAAGAATGAGAAAGCTAATCTGTCTTCTTCTGTCAGCTTACAAAAAGCTTATCTGGCTCTTCAGCCAGGCGAGGAGCCCGCTGCTTCTGGCCATTCGCCTTTACTGGGGCTGGCAATTTGCACAGGACGGCTGGGGCAAACTTCATAACCTCGGCCGCGTCGCCCAGTTCTTCGCCAGCCTCAACCTTCCCATGCCGGCGCAGACCGCCCTCTTTGTCTCGCTCATCGAATTCGCCGGCGGAATTCTCCTCGCAGTTGGTATCGGTACGCGTCTTGTCTCGCTGGTGTTGTTCGTCAACATGACTGTCGCATTCTGGACGGCAGAAAAAGATGCATTCCTGGGCGTCTTCTCCAATCCCGACAAATTCCAGGCCGCCGACGCCTATAACTACTGGTTTGCATCGCTTCTGATTCTCATTCTTGGGCCCGGCTTCTTCTCGCTGGATGAAATCATCGGCCGTTGGTTGAGCCCGCCTGAAAACGAAGAATGACCGCGCGCGTTATCATCGTTCCACTCGATATCGTTACGGAATGCGGGCAGCATGCGGATCGTTTACGTGCTTACGTCTCTCGGTATGGGCGGAGCAGAGCGTCAGGTTTTGGCATTGGCCGAGCGCATGGCAGAGCGCGGTCATACGGTCGCTCTGCTTGTCCTGCGTCCGCGCCTTGCTGAGGAGTGGCCGACGACGCTCGAGGTTATTGATCTTGGAATGCGGAAGGATCCCGTCAGTGTATGTGCTGGCCTGGTGCATGGGCGGCGCTTCCTCAAGGATTTCAGGCCCGATTTATTACACAGTCACAGCTTTCACGCCAACGTTTTCGCCAGACTGCTGAGAGTTCTGATTCCCTCCACGGCTGTTCTCTCCACAGTTCACAACATTTATGAAGGCGGTTGGCTGCGGATGCTGGCTTACCGGCTGACGGACAACTTGAGTTGCCGCACTACCACGGTGAGCGAGGCGATTGCGAACCGCTTTGTAGCATTGAAGGCTGTTCCGCAAAGGAAGTGCTTCGTATTGACCAACGGGATCGACTGCACGGAGTTTTCGCCTAGCGCAGAGCGCCGCGCGCAGATGCGAGACCTGATGGGAGTCGTCCCGACTGACGCAACGGGCAAGTTTATCTGGCTTGCGGCAGGACGTCTTGTGCCGGCGAAGGACTTTCCTAATCTGCTGCGTGCTTTCGGGCATGCGTGGGTGGCTTGCCCAGAGGCACAACTTTGGATTGCAGGAGAAGCATCAGGCAAAGGGGCGAAACGGGTGAAAAAATTGGCAGGAGATATGGACAAGGGTGCATTGGACCGAGTGCGATGGTTAGGGTTGCGGCGCGATATGTCCGCGCTGCTCGATGCGGCGGACGGCTTTGTGCTGGCGTCGGCGTGGGAGGGCATGCCACTAGCGTTGGGAGAGGCCATGGCCATGGAGAAGCCGGTTGTGGCCACGGATGTCGGCGGTGTGCGCGAGCTTGTTGGAGAGACAGGGTTGATTGTCCAGGCCAGGAATCCGGTCGCGCTTGCCGAAGCTATGTTGGAGCTGATGCGGAGAAGCGTCGCGGATAGGTGCGCGCTTGGCGTCGCGGGCCGTCGACGGATCCAGGACAACTTCAGCATGGACGCCAAGGCTGACGAGTGGGAGGCTCTGTATCGCGATATTTTGAAGGCCAGGCATTGATCCGCCCGCGTTTCATTGGTTTCTCCGCGACCCGTCGCTGCAATGAGCTGCAGGCGCCTCCGTCTATGCCAGCATGATAGCCTTATCAGCGAATTCTTGAGTTGTTTTCCCGGTCGCGACTGCGGCTTTGTGGAAGGCCTCGGAAGGAACGCGATGCGAAAAGCGATTGCTACGAGAGTGTTGTGCAGCGCCTTGGTTGCAGCCTTTATTGGCTTGGGATGCGGAGGGGCACTTGCGCAAGGGAAACCGGTTCAACATGCAGTGCTGCCTTTGGATCGCGGCTGGCAATTCCGGCAGGTTACGACGAGCGCGCAAGAAGGCGAAAACGGCTGGATGCCGGCTACAGTGCCGGGTGATGTTCATCTGGATTTGCTTGCCAATAAGAAAATTCCCGACCCCTTTTTCCGCGATAACGAGGCCAAGCTGCAATGGATCGAGAATGAGAGCTGGGAGTATCGGACCAACTTCAATGTAACGCCGGCGCTGCTGGCGCGGTCCAATGTGGACCTGGTCTTCGACGGACTGGATGCGGCTGCGCAAGTGTATGTGAATGACATTCCGGTGCTGAACGCGGATAACATGTTCAGGATTTGGCGCGTGCCGGTGAAGGGGGACCTTCATGCGGGCAACAACCTTCTTCGCGTTGTGTTTCCCTCTCCCATCAAGGCTGCGACAGAGGTAGCGGCCAAAGATCCCTGGCAACCAAGAACCAAGACTGCAGAAAAGACCTACATCCGCAAGGCGGCCTTCGAGTACGGGTGGGACTGGGGTCCACGATTTGTAACCAGCGGCATCTGGCGGCCTGTGCGTCTGGAGTCATGGGACAAGGTGCGCATAGCGGACTTCGCCATTCGGCAGCGCGATGTGAGCAGGGAAGTTGCCCACCTGGACGCGGAGGTCGAGGTGGAGGCAGCGAGCGCCGGATCGGGCAAAGTGAGCGTGCAGTACTCCGACAACGGCAAGCCCGTGACGGTGATTGAGACGGTCAGCTTTCATAGCGGACGCAACGTTATAGATATCCCTTTGGAGGTTCGGCAACCCAAACTCTGGTATCCGGCAGGCTATGGCGATCAGCCGCTTTATGAGTTCACCGCGCAGGTGGGTACAGGCGGTCTGATCAGCGAGCAACGCAAGACCAAGGCGGGACTGCGTTCCATTGTGCTGCGACGGGAGCTGGACAAATGGGGTCGGTCTTTTGAACTCGTAGTGAATGGCATTCCAGTCTTCGCCAAGGGTGCAGACGTGATTCCTTTCGACAGTTTCCCGAATCGCGTGACAACCGCGGACTACCGGCGCATCCTTGAGTCGGCCCGCGACGCCAACATGAACATGGTTCGCCATTGGGGCGGCGGCTACTACGAGACAGACGAGTTTTACGCAATCTGCGATGAACTCGGCATCATGGTTTGGCAGGACTTCATGTTTGGGAATGACTGGCAGCCGGGGACCTACGACTTCAAACTCAACATTGAGGCCGAAGCAGATGACCAGGTACGGCGCTTGCGTAATCATCCCAGCATCGTCATCTGGTCTGGCAATAACGAGACGGAAATCGCGATGGCCTGGGCGCCGCGGCCTTCGTTGCCGATGGAAGTCCGTTACCAGATGTGGCAGGACTACCTCACGGAGTTCAGCGGCATACTGCCCAGAGTGGTTGCGCGGCTTGATGCGGAAACTCCCTACTGGCCCAGTTCGCCCAGCGCCGATTATGAAGCCCTGAGCGACCATTACCAGAGTGGAGACGCTCACGTGTGGGACGTGTGGCATGGACGTGTGCCGTTTTCGACGTATGAAACGCATCACGAACGCTTCATCACCGAATATGGATTTCAGTCGTTTCCCGAGATGAAGACGATTGAAGCGTTCACGCAACCTGAGGATCGCACTGGCATCTTCACACCGGTGATGCTTGCCCACCAGAAGAATAACGAAGGGAACTCGATCATCCACGACTATCTGCTCAAGGATTACCCCGAGCCGAAGGATTTTCCAAGTTTTCTGTATGTGAGCCAGGTGTTGCAGGCTGAGGGAATCAAGATTGGCGCGGAACATTTTCGGCGCAGCCGACCGGAGACCATGGGCTCCATCTTCTGGCAGTTGAACGACTGCTGGCCGGTAGCGTCGTGGTCTTCGATTGATTACTACGGCCGCTGGAAGGCGCTGCAATACTATGCGCGACGCTTCTATGCGCCCATCCTGGTTTCGCCGCACGAAGAGGATGGTTCGCTTAAGGTGTACATCGTCTCCGACAAGACCAAGGCGGTTGCAGCCACGTTGCGGGTGCGGCTGATGGACTTCGACGGCAAGGTGCTGCTGGAGGATTCGCGCGCCGTGGACGTGACGCCGCTGGCGAGCAATGTCTATCTCGATTGGACGCTGAAGAAGCTCAAAGACGCTGGCGCAGCGGACACTTCGCGCGTCTTTGTCGTGGCCGATGTGAGTGCGGCGGGCGTGGAGATTTCGCGTAACCTGACTTATCTTGCGCCTGTGAAGGAAGTGCATTTGAAGGCGGCTGCGTTGAAGTTTGAAACTGCGGGAGGAAGTGGAAGCTACAAGATCGTTGTCAGCTCGCCGGTGCTGGCACGCAGTGTTTATCTATCGTTTGGGGATCTGGACGTGAAGGTCTCCGACAATTATTTCGACCTGTTGCCGGGAGAAACGGTGACGATCACGGCGACAAGCAATGCGTCCATCGATGCGCTCCGAGCGCAGTTGAGGGCTATCTCGCTGACGGACGCCTTCGGAAGTGATGGCCGGCCCGCTACGGTTACCGTCGGGAAGTAAGAGCGGTTCGACGATCGCTATGCCTGGCTGGAATTCCGGAATGCAGGGCTCCAAATGACTGCTCATAGGTGGTGTCGACAGTGCGAATAGGTTGCCTGGAATTGAGCAAAACGGGGCAAATGACTGCTTATAGGTGTGCATTTCTTTGAGGCCTTTGAATTGTGGACAACGTGTGGGAGCGAATCGGTTGCTGAGAATTGAACATTTGGAGGCAAAGGGTTGCAGAGAATTGAGGCATTTTTTTGAAAATGTGCTGAAACTGCACGCGGTAATGGCTTAAAGTATTGAAACTGCGCGATTTATTTGTGTTGTTGTTTACTGTGTGGTTGCGGTTGGGAATGCCGTCTTCCGGCGGCCCAAATTCGGGGCGAGGGGGTGGCCAGCATGCGCATCCCAGGTGCCCAAAAGCGAGGCACCTGGGGCACCCGACTTCCTCGTTGGGGTTGGTCTCCCAGGTGCCCAAAGGCGAGGCACCTGGGGCACCCGACTTCCTCGTTGGGGTTGGTCTCCCAGGTGCCCAAAGGCGAGGCACCTGGGGCACCCGGTGGGTGAGTGATTGATTCGTTTACTGCATTTTTCAGAATGAGAACACGGCTTGCAAGAACACACGCCGGGCTGCGGAGCCGGTGCTGAAGATGCCCCCGGCCAGACTCGTGGATCGGTTAAACGTGGGAGAGCCGAGCGTTCCTCCCGGTGTTCCATAGTCGATGTCGTTAAACAGGTTCAACGCCTGAGCGCTGAAGGTCAGCGTGTATTTGCGGCCGGAGTTTGCAGGGCCACCCATTCCACGCGGGCCACCGCCGCCACCAAAGCCGCCGGGGCCAAATCCTCCTCCGCCTCCTCCGCCTCCGCGGCCACCACCACCGCCCCCTCCACCGGGGCCGCCACCTGGAGGCGGTCCACCCGGGGGCGGTCCGCCGTCAGCCTGGGTAGTGGCGGAGGCGAGCTTCGGGCCGATTCCAAATCCGCGGCTGATGCGCAAGTTGACTGCGACCGATGCGGGGCTCTTACCCAGATTGACCGGGACCAGGGTCTCGCCGGAAAGCGCGGCGCTGTCAAAAACGCCGTAAGGAGTAGATACCACGTCGGCGGCCGGCGTTGAAGAGGTAGCGTAGGTCGGCCGCTGATTAAACAGGTTGTTCAGGGGGTCGGTTGGCAGTGTGATGTTGAATGGCCGGCCCGATTGCGCAATCATGAACGGATTGAAGCGGATGCCCCAGGGCCCGGTGTAGCTGGCCATTGCGAAGAGTGAGTTGCGGGTAACAAAGCCGGCGCGACCATAGTCGTTGTCAAGGTTATAGGCGTCCGATGCGCTGTTGTTGGCGTTGCTGTTGGCATAGGAAAGAGTGTAGAAGCCGACCAGGCTCAGGTTCTTGTTTACCTTGGCGTTGACACTGGCGATGAGCTGATTCTGCTTGAAAACCCCCTCGGGATAATACTCATACAAGTAGCCGCCAGAGCTATTTTGCGGAGTGCCGCCGGTGGCCTGGTTGGCATTGCGGGTTACCAGTTGGTGTACACCATACGAATGCAGATAGGTGAGCGTGGCACTGGTGCCGGAAAACAGTTGACGCTCCAGGCTGGCGCCAAGCTGCTCAGTAGTGGGGGCACGATAGTGAGGATCCACTTCGTACTTGACCGGCGTTGAAGAGCTTGAGGTGGAGCCCCCGGTGCTGGAGCATGTGCTCAGATCGATCGAATTCAGCGAAGTAATAGGTGTTCCACCGGGTGTTTTGGAGATGCATGTTGGATTGTTGAGTACGATCTGCTGCTGAACATTGGCGCGGTTGATAGTGAGCAAATTGGCAGTTCCGAGCCGGTCGAAAAAGAATCCGTATCCCCCACGAACAACTGTCTTGGTTTTCTTGCCGCCCTTGCCATCTAGGGCATAGGCGAATGAGGCACGCGGCCCCCAGTCGTCGTGATCGGAGATGTGGTTCTGTGCCTCCCAGCGTATTCCGCCGGAGAGCGTCAGGCGGGGATTGAATTTCCAGTCGTCCTGTGCGAACAGCGCTATATCGAACATGTTGCCCACGCTCGATTCCGGCCCAGTGGTGATACTGGCTGAGCTGGGTCCATTTCCCGCCGCGACCTGGTCGTCGAATGCCGTACCGGTCGTGTTTCTGGCCAGCGCGTTGCCCATGACCCGATACTTCTGGAAAGCGTAGATTTTCGGGTTGGAGTTAAGGCTGTCGGCGAAGGTGAACGAGCCATTGAAATTCGCATCCGTCAGATTCGCATCTCTCGTGTCGCGCAGGCGGGTGCCAAACTTGATGGCATGTGCTCCGTGGCTAAGCGTGGTCAAGTTCTGAAACTCCAGGCGCGTGGTGTGATCCTGGCTCGTTTGTCCGGAATAGCCGCCGCCGGTGAAATCTCCCTGGACGCCGATGGTGCGATCGGTTGAATCAGGGTAGTGGTTTTCATTCTGCCGCTCGTACTGGAATCGGCTTTCGTTGACGGCGTGATCGTTGATGACGATGGCGTCGCTCATCTGCACCGTGTGATCCGTATTGGACTCATGCGTGGAGGCGCTGGACAGCGACCCTGAATTCAGATCGCCGTGCTCGGACTCAGACCAGAAGCCGTAGCGCGCGGTAAAGGTGTTTCTGGAGCCTAGTTGCCAATCGATGCGCGCCGAGGCATTGTCGCGAATGCGCCGATTCAAGAGATTGACGCCGAAGTTTGTGTTGTCAACGTACACACCCGATGCGTTTTCAATGACAGCATCCGGAATCAACCAGGCATTCACGTTTTCAGTGTTGCGCTGCTCCGCGCTCACAAAGAACGACGCGGTCTTCGAGATTGGCCCGCTCGCCGTCCCGTTGAACTGGTAGCTGTAGTAGGAGGGGATGGTGGAAGTGAAGGGATTGCCGGTGTTGAAAGTCTTATCGTTGCCCTGGATGAACGCCTGGCCATGAAGTTTGTCGGTACCCGGCTTGGTAAGAATCTCGATGCGCCCGTAGCCGAGGCGATCGAATTCCGCGGAAAACGGGTTCTGGTTGATGCGAATCTCTCGAATTGCCGACTTGGGCGGAAGTTGGCCGCCGCTGAAGCCATCGATGTAAATCTGGCCGCCGTTGGGTCCGGCAGAAGGTCCGGCCAATGCCGTCAACTCATTGGATAGCTCGTCGGGGTCGTCCGAGAGAGCTTCAAGATCCTTGCCCTTGAGCACGATGGCGTTCGAGTTGCCGCCGGCCTCGATGTTTACTGTCGGGGACTCATCCGTGACTGTGACGCTCTGCTGCGCCACCTGAATGGCCATGGCAATGTCAACGCGCTTTATTTGACCGGCGGCGAGTGGAATGGCCGGAGAAGCAAACGGAGCAAACCCCTGATAGCTAGCCTGGACAACGTAGCTGCCGGGCTTGAGACCGTTCACCACATAGGCGCCGGAGGAATCGGCAGTGGTGGTATTTACCGCGGTTCCGGCCGTCGTGGTAACTGTGACCGTTGCCCCCGGAATGAGCGCGCCCGTCTGGTCTGCAACGTGTCCGCGCAAAGTGGCTGTGGCTACTGCAGGAGTGGGCGCCTGCACCGCCGGCGCTGGAGTCTGCGCCTGCGCCGTGACCACTGCGGCAACGCACAAAATGAGGACAATGAAGAAAAGATGAAAGACCTGCAATTTTGAATACACGAATTCCTCGCTGGTTTCCGATGAAGATGCGACTACGTCTACTGGGCTGCTGCGTCAGCGGCGCCGGAGCCGGAGTTCATGCTCCAGTTGTTAAGCAGGCTCTGACTTGCGGCAGGAGCCTCGAGCAGGGGTTCAACGCCCGCCAGCAGAGTGATAGCGGTGACATCGGTTGCGCCATCTGTCGATACGAGCATGATGGCGTCACCTTTCTTCAGGTCGGCCAGTTGAATAGCCGGCGCCCGGTTCAGCATCTGCTGCGGATCGCTTCCCCCGCTGGCGCCCGAACCACCACCCTGGCCGGTCCATTGGCCTGTTCCGCCGCGCTGCGTGGGCGCTGCGGCGACGCGGGTTGAGGAAGCGTTTCCGCCTGATCCACCGCCTGAGCCAGCGGTGCCGCCCTTGAGCCGCACAGCAAGCATCTGCGCCATGCGGTCGGGCAAGCGACGCATCTGCGAGTCAGAAGAGATGTGGATGGTCATCTGTTTCCTGGTGGTCAGATCTTTGATGACAAGTGTCGAACTGGCGGCATCCAGCGAAGCGATGGTTCCGGAGAGATTGCGGAAGCTGCCCGAGACCACCTCTTCCGCGTTGATATCTGTGCCGTCCGCATTCTTTGTGCCGCGCGCGCGCAACTGGTCGCCGGGATGAATTGCATCGATTGGCGCCGGCAGGGCCGCATCGAAGCGAACGGAAGCTGGCGCGTATCGCTTGAGCATGGTTGCCCTGGTTGTGTGAACCGTGATTGTTTTGGCCGAAGCTCCGACGCCGCTGGTCAAAACAATGACGCCTGCGGCGGTGTCGACGCTCTTCACAAGTCCGCCCACGCCGTTCTGTTGCCAGTCTTCGCGATCTTTCTGTTGCTTCAGGGCCACGTCTGCCTGCTTGACAGCGATAATCTGCGAAGCCTGCGAAGTTCCGGCGGGCGCGTTGGGGTCAAGCTTCACCAACACTCGATCGCCGGTAGCCAGATCGCTGAACTGGATGGTTTCCGCGGTGCTGAGGTCCTTTTCTCCGGGGGCAATGCGTTTGATGACCGCTTCTGCCGGCACTTGAACCTGGCGAACGTCGCCCGTGTCCGGCTTTACGGTGAGGATGTTGCCGCTGATTGCGGTAATGGTGCCTAGAAAGCGGGTGGGGGCTTGCGCCCCGGCCACAGATGCGATCATGGGCGCGATGACCAGAAGGGTGATCGACAACGCGAGTTTTGTTACTGAAACAGGCACCCGGCTTAGCATCTTGCTCTTCATAGTCCGCTTCTCCACGGGGCAATTTCGGTGGTTGCCCCGTGAGCTGAATTTACAGTCGTTCTTGTAGACGAGCCATTGAGCGAAAAGGTTGAGAAGGGGGCCGCATGATGTGACGGTTCACACAAATTGGTTCGCGAGATGTTGGGAAAGATATGATTTGAGGCGATTTGTGGGTCCGATGAGTTGAGGCGAGGTTGGATGCAGCGATTCTGAATTTCTGTTTGGCCTGAACTTGGGGAAGTTCTGAACAAGTCCTTCCGATAGAGGCAGCGTTCCTTCGGGGGTTGAACAGGTTGCGGAAAAAGCCAGAATCTGGCAGAAATTTCCGAAATAACATTCTGCAGGGGCTAAAGCCCGCATTGATTTTCATCTACTTATGGCACGACTGAAGTCGTGCCCTGACGCTTCTTGCTCCCCGCAATGAGTTTTTCCGCGGCCTCTAAAAGCCCCAGTTCTTGTCGCCCTGTGCGGCACGAGTAAACTCGTGCCCTTTCAAAGGGTACGAACCGGGCAGATTGTTAACAGATTGGACCGGGGACATAGGTAACACTTCGCTGGAATCAGCACAGGCCTTGTAAAAGGAAGTCATGCCCATTCAAAGATCCGAGTTCTC
>Ga0302319_10024473_pt1 | contig 10734 bp, 6 predicted proteins | sample Bog_T0_2_FD_203319 | JGI IMG/M metagenome (GOLD analysis project Ga0302319, IMG submission 203319) | Peat permafrost microbial communities from Stordalen Mire near Abisko, Sweden - Bog_T0_2 | ecosystem: Environmental > Terrestrial > Soil > Wetlands > Peat | place: Sweden: Abisko, Stordalen Mire... | reverse complement strand
GCGCTGCGTGGACACCATTGCAATGTATCTCTTTTACATGTTCATCATCGACTTCAGCCTGGAGATGCTTGACCTGATTCACCGCATCTATGAAGCCGACGAGTCGTTTCGCAGTTTGAATTTCATGGTTCACACGCAACTCTATTTCTCGCACATCGTGGTGCAGATATTTCTGGGCACGCTGTTACCGATCGCCCTGCTTGGCGTGACGCAGGTGGTGAAGCTGCCGGAGATTGCGCGCAAGCGCATTTATTCCGCGGCCGGCTGCCTGACGCTGATTGGGATCTTTGCCATGCGCTGGAACGTGGTCATCGGCGGGCAGTTGTTCTCAAAGAGCTTTCTTGGATACACCACTTACAAAATGACCATGGTGACACGAGAAGGGCTGCTTCCGGCGATTTTTCTGACTCTGCTTCCTCTGGTCTTTTTGTGGGTACTGGTGAAGCTGCTGCCTCCGTGGGCTGACGAAACTGTCCACGAGGGCGCAGCGGCGGATTGAGCATAACGGCTTTGCTGACAGAATGCTATCCATCGGGTGGAATTCATGGACGATCTTCCCGAATCCTTAAATCGGCTCACGACACGCCTTGAAGTCCTGGAGCGGCGCGTAACCGCACTGGAACATCCTGTTGAGGATTCCAACGCACTCCCTGCGCTCGAGTCGAGTTCACTGGATACAGTTGAAGATCGGCCCTTTGTGTTGGCGGGCGGCGCGTTTCCGGTATTTGGCAAGGCCATGCTCGGCATTGCCGGGGCCTACCTGCTGCGCGCCGTTGCGGAATCGACATCACTGCCTAAATTAAGCCTCGCGGCGATTGCGATCGCTTACGCGATGGTATGGCTCGTCTGGGCCACCCGAACGGCTGCTGGAGCATGGCTGGCGAGCACCATCTATGCCTGCACGTCTGCTCTCATTCTCGCGCCGATGCTTTGGGAGCTGACACTGCGCTTCGATGTAATTTCGGCCGGCATGTCCGCGGGTGTGCTTTGCATATTCGCATGCGCAGCCGCGGCGTTGGCGTGGAAGCGGAATCTCACTTCAGTTTTCTGGGTTGCCAATGTCACTGCGGCAGTGGTTGCCGTGGCCTTGTCGATTGCGACTCACCAACTGCTGCCGTTTATCGCGACGCTGCTGGCGATGGTTTTAGTTAGCGAGTACGCGGCGGAACGCGGGCGCGGTCTGGGAATCAGGTTTCTGGTTGCGGCCGCTGCCGATCTAGCGATCTGGGTGCTCGTGTTCATTTATGCGAGCCCGCAGAGCACGCGCGGGGATTATCCGCTGCTTGGAATGGCCGTATTATTGATGCCGGGCTTTTCATTATTTGCGATTTGCGGGATGAGCGTGTCCCTGAAGACCATGGTGTTCCACCGCCAGATCACTGCGTTCGAGACGATTCAGACCATGATTGCGTTCGGGCTCGCGGCTGCGAGCTTGCTTTACTTCGGGCCGCAAAGCAGCACGATTTGGCTGGGAGCTTTCTGCGTGGCGTTTTCTGCCGCGGGTTACTTCGCGGCATTTGCCTTGTTTGATCGTCTGGATGAGCGCCGTAATTACCGGGTGTTTTCAACCTGGAGCGCATTGCTTTTGCTGTCTGGCAGCTTGCTATGCCTGCCGCCGGTTTGGTCGTCGGGGAGTCTTGGCGTGGTTGCAGTTGGAGCTACCTTGCTGGGCGCCAGACTGAACCGCAAGTCTCTGCAGTTCCATGGCCTGGCATTCCTGCTGACTGCCGCGGCCGTATCCGGCTTGTTGAATTATGCGTTTCTGGTGATGGTTGGAACACTGCCTGCGGCGCCTTCAACGAGCATTTGCGTGGTTTCAACGTGCGCAATTCTCAGCTATGCGGTGGGGGAGTTTTGCCTGGGAGAAGACTGGAAGCAGCAGTTACTCCACACTGTCGTTGCGGTTGTTGCGGTTGCCGGAGCAGCGGCGCTGGTGGTGCATGGGCTAATGGGCCTTATTGCGTTGAGCGTAAATCCCGGTGCGCACCACCTTGCTTTTATCCGTACGTTGACCATTTGCCTCGCTGCACTTGCGCTTGCCTTCAGCGGCGCGCATTGGCGCCGCATGGAGCTGACTCGGATAGGCTATGCAACGCTGGTGTTGGTTGCGGCGAAGCTTGTTTTTGAAGACCTGCGCCATGGGCACCTGGAGTTCATTGCGGCTTCGATCTTCCTGTTTGCGGTTACCTTGATTGCGGTTCCCCGCATTGCACGGATGGGGCAAAGGATCTAGGGAAACTGTGATCAAGTTGCCTTCGAAGCAGGACATTCCGCGGGGGATAAACCGGCTGCGAACAAAGGCGAGTTGTTGGGCAGAATTGGCGAGATGCGCCCTCATGGGCTAAAACCCTGTTGATTCTAATGCTCTGATGGCACGACTAAAGTCGTGCCCTTTCAAAACACAGACTTCGATCGAGTTTTTCCGCAGCCTGTGAAGTCGTGCCCTTTCAAAGCATCGCCATCTACAGAGGATTTAAGCCAGCGTTGAGGAGCCGCAGCTCTCACGGTTGAGCGCTGCGGCCTTCGATCAATCGATCAGTCGATCAAATGAATCAAGCAACCAAGCTCTGATTAGCGGAAGAATTGCGGCGACGGGGATTTTGCGTGACGATCTTCGCCCTTCAGCTTCAATTTGCTGATATGAACGTCGTAGCCAGTGGCAGGCAACAACGATTCCAGCAGGAATGTTTCCGTGCCGCCCGAGCGTAGTTCACGATAGCGATAGACGCCGACATCGCCTTCGCTGGTTTCGGCGCCACCCGAGGGCGCGTCGAGAAAGTGCTGTGCATCGGCGGTGGTCGCCTTGGAATGATTTTCGCCTTCGCTGAGGCTCTCAGCCGCGTAAGAGCGGACCAGCTTGGTCCAATAGCGGGAAAGCAGTTCAGTGTCGGCAAAGAGGTCGGCCCAGACGATCTCGCCGCGCACGGCTACCACTACACCGATGGCGTGTTCTTCGCGGAGTTTGGCAAGCACCTGATCCCTCGACTTCATGACCGGAGCTGCCGCTTCATCCACCTTTTCGCTGACGGCCTTGTCTTGCATTACCTTGGCATAGCTGGTAGTGCTGAAGGATCTCGAGTCACGCGACATGCCGCCATCCATCTGGCGGGAGGAGGTTGAGGCTGGAGGTGCAGCGGCAATCGCCATCTGTGAGATGGCTCCGTGGACCGAGTCCCAGACTTGCTGCTGGTTCTTTGACACCATCGCCTGTTGGCGCACGGTGGGCTGCACCATTAAGCTGCCGGCGGAGCCCTTGCCCGCAACGCCGAAGGTGGAAGAACTCTCTGTCCAGCGGCCGTGTTCGATGCAAAACACGGAGAGTTCGATTGGGTCGCCGCCGACGGGCACAATGCGGTCTTTGGCGATGATTCTGTCCTGCTTGCCGCCGGTGACGATCTCGCCAGCGAGAAGCAGCAATGGCTGATTGGAGTTGTTCAAGAGCACCAAGGTATTAACCTGGTCGCCGCGATAGCTATCGTCTTGAACAGGGCCGTCGCCTCTCGGTCTTACGAGTCCGCGCACCTTGCCTGCCTCGGTTACCTCAACCTGGCCGCTCTTGATTCCCTCGTCGAGGGTGATGAATGGCGTTTTGTCTGGAGATTTGCCATCTGCCAAGACCACGGGAAAGAGGAGGAGGTTGCCGCTCTCGATGGGCGCAAGTACGCTGTACCGATTTCCAGATTCCAGCGGCCCTGCGGCCGCCATCACTCCACTGTGCTGCTCAAAGGCGGCGAGCGCAAACAATGCGGCGCCCGCAAGACCCATCTTGCCAAGATTCATCAGGACTCTCCTTTGCCGGTTGATTGAGCTGCCGGCCACTGACTCAGGAACGGAGGTACTGCGATTTCTTGCAGCCTTTTTATTGCGCTTTCTTTTGGCGTATCTTGAGGTCGTGGGGATTATGCCGTCTCAATCCGTTGACATCACGCGCCCGGGAGGGATATCTGTCCTGCCGGGCGGGGTTGATGCAGCGCTGGTTGAGGAGTTGTGGCGGGAATCGGATTCGGCGTCCTACGGGCTGAGTGCAGGCGAGGTGGCTGGGATACTGCATCGGGTAGGAAACTTGCAGGGTTTCGGTTTGGGGCAGGAATTGGCGAAGGGCGCGATTCCTTCGCGGCAGCAGCAGGGGACCTTTTTTCGCGGACTGAAGCTGGTGGATCTTGTGCTTGCGCAAGCCTGCGCGCAAGGGAACGAGAAGGCATGGGAGCACTTTCTTGCGCTCTATCAACAGCCGTTGCTGCGAGCGGCCATCGCGATCACCGGCAGTGTGACGCTGGGCAGCGACCTAGCCGACCAACTTTACGCAGAGCTGTACGGATTGACGACGCGCGATGGGGAGAGGCGCTGTCCGCTTGATTCTTATCGTGGACGAGGCTCGCTGATCGGGTGGCTGAGAACCACTCTTGCGCAGCGCCACGTGGATCATCACCGGCATACTCATCGCGAGGAACCGATTGAAGAGTTTGACGCTCCGGCACCGGAGACCGCGCCAGGGAAGCCGGACGGGGAACTCACAGTGCTGGCCAAGGCGATTGAAGGGGCACTCATCGCAACGCGGGGTGAAGAGCGCTTGTTGCTGGCATCCTACTATCTGGATGGGAGAACGCTGTTCCAGATTGGCCAGATGCTGCATGTGCACGAGGCGACGGTGAGCCGCAAGCTGCGGCGCGCGACCGACGACATCCGGAAGAAAGTGCTCAAGAGTCTGCAAAGCCATGGCCTCAGCAGGCGCGGGGCTGAAGAAGCGCTGGGAGTGGACCCACGCGATCTGGACCTAAATCTGAAGAAACTGCTGCAAAATTCTCAAACGGATACGTTCCAAGAGAAGGGCGCACGATGAAATCGAATCCCCAACTCGAAGTCCATCCAGACGCGGAAAGCCTCAACGCCTTCGCGGAGCAGGCCCTTTCAAAGCACGAACGCGAGCTGATGCTGGAGCATCTTGGCGGGTGCGGCCGGTGCAGGCAGGTTGTTTACCTTGCTCAGGAGGCAGCCTTAGCGCCGGCGATGAACGAGGCGGCAGAATTCAGGCCGGAGATGAATCACGCGGCCGCCTTCGGTAATGCAGCAGCGATGGCTCCGGCTCTTGCAGTGCCGCGGGCCAGGGGCTCCGATGAAGATAAGACGCACGTACAGCGAGCGCGCGGGTGGTTCTGGGGATGGCACCTTGCATGGGTCCCGGTGGCGGCGCTGACCGCAATTGTTGGAGTGGCGGTCTTTGTTCGGGTGGAGCGCGTTGAGCCGGGTTTCGAATCAGACAAGAAGCCCTTGGTAGTGTTGCGGCAATCCGCGCCCCAGCAAGTGGCAAAGAATGCCGAGCCTTTGCCGCCGGCGAAGGGTGCTGCCGGAAATGTGAAACCTGCGGCGGGGCCTGGCACCCCAAAGCCTGCGGCTTTGAAGGCATCCTCCGCAGCGGAGCGCGCGCCGGAGGGGATGCGTCGTGCAGATGCTGCCGCTCCAGCGCCGCCTGCGATTCAGGCTGACGGAAACAGGAGACTGGCTTCTGAACGCAATGGGTCAGGGATGGAAGCGGAAGCTCGAAAGCAATCGTTTGCGGCGCAGACGAACGCCGAATTGTCGAAGCAATCTGCGCCGGCTCCCGCAGAGCTGACGCCTCAACCTGCCCTAAGCGCGCGACGGTTCGATGAAAAGAGCGCCAGTGAAACAGCGGACAAGACGCATGGAATGGCTGGAGCCTACGAGGCCAGCCGTGGCGCGCAGGCCGTAGCCGTCGCGCGGGCGGCTGAATTGAAGTCGGAATCTTCAGGCAGCTTTGAAGTTTCGGTGCAAGGCCTGTCCGCTGCCAAGAACGCAGGCACCCGCAAGGCGAAGATGATGGTGCTGCCGAGCGGCCTGAGACCTATCTCAACGGTTTCCAGGCGAGACTACACGCTGGCAATCGACATGTCGGGTGAGTTGTTCTTAAGTCAAGACTCCGGGGGGCACTGGGAGCCCGTGGCACGCCAGTGGAGCGGGCGCGCCGTGGCTGTGCGCATCCAAGGTGGTTTGAAGCTAAGCGGCGCTGCGGCTGCGGGAACCTTTGGCGCAGGCAGCGCTGAGGATCGCGCAGCAAATCGAGGGCGATCGAATGATTCAAACCTCGATGGAGCAGCCTTTCCTGGCACGATCTTTGAGATCGTGAATGACAGGGATGAGGTTTGGATCAGCGTGGACGGGAAGAGTTGGACAGCGAAGTGAGCCGGGGGCCGGACTGCGACGGCAGAGTCGATATGACCTGACCGGAATGCCGCTTTTGATTGGCGTTGCCCATTACGGGTGTGCTGCCGGGGATAGGATCTCGCGGTAGTGGATTCCGATTCCAACTTCGTTGCTATACAGGATTCCCCCTAACGAGAAGCGCACTGTTTGCCGAAGAACCTGCTATCTCCATTCAGGACGGGACAAGCGTCTGCCGATCCAGAACGAGTATTCAGGGTGATCTTCTTGAGCCATGGAGGCTCACGCAGTGGAGCTTGAGCAGCGAGTCGACAAAGTCAGTTTGCCCTGGGCTCACCTGCGCCTTCCGCCCTTTCCACGAGTGGCCATCCGATTACTGCAACTTGCCAACAATGAAAACGTGCAACTGCACCAATTGAGCGACCTCATCTCATCCGATCCGGCATTTGCCGGGGAAGTGCTCATGATCGCGAATTCTCTTCTCTATGCTCCGCGCTTTCCGGTGAGCAGCATCCTGCAGGCGATTGCCGTAATGGGCGCCAATCAGCTGCAGGGGATGTGTCTCACAGTCGGAGTCAGAGCCTTTCTAGGGAAGTCGCTGAGCCTTCAGGCGATGCGGGAACTTTGGCGTCATAATCTGGCGTGTGCTTTGATCGCCGAGCGGCTGGCGTCGGCAGGGTTTATGGACAAAGACATTGCCTACACCTCAGGTGTGCTGCACGATATCGGACGCTTCGCGCTGGCGGTGATCCGGCCCAAAGAGTATGCCGACCTTCTGGGCAGGCATTGCGGGACGGCCGAAAGCATCCTGGAAGCTGAGCGCGAGTTATTAGGCTGGGATCACTGTGACGCTGGGCGGCACCTTGTGGTCGATTGGAAACTTCCTGCGGACTTTGAGGCAATCGTCGCTGAACATCATGCGCCTCGGCGCGTTGACGGCTCATGGGGAATGGCAGAACTGATCAAAGTGAGTTGCAGGATGGCTGACGCGGCGGCCTTTCCTGCGTTCCCCGGCTGCGAGGTGACTCCGTACGCGGATTTGTTTGACGAACTCCCAGCGCGGGAGCGCCGTCTGTTCCATGCGGACGTTGAATTACTTGCCGCCTCCATCGGCGAAAGAATACTTGCGGCCGAGTCAATTTGACCGAAACAATCGATGCGAATTGGGTGCGGCGTCTGCAGCCACGCCGGGAGCCACGGAGGGAGAATCAGTCTTGGCCCGGCGAAGCCGCTCAGGTTTGTCTCGGTGGATATAGCAGATCAGGGCCTTGGAAGCGAGTCGTCAGAGCCACTGAACCTGATGGCTATCGCGATTCGCGCGATCCACATTGAGGTGATGGGGCCAATCGAACTCTCGATTACGCATGGCGAGGGAGTCTCAGACGGCAGATTGGGTGCAGCTCCCTGATGCGGTTCAGCCGGAAACTCCGGCAATCTCGGTGAACGGTCCCCAAACAAATCTTCGGTCATGGTTTCTCCTCAACTGATCAACTTTGCAGTTTCACTATCGGCAACAGATGCCGCGGGATTCTCATTCATGCGCAGATTTCATAGCGGCAACCCAACGGGGTCAGCAAAGCGAACGATGGGCAAATGGGATTTCAAGGCTATGTGTCTTGAAGATTCTTTCAATTCAGCGAAATAGAGTCGAACAAACTTGCCTCAGATGCCGATGGAAATGACCTTGATCGTTCCCAATCGAGCGTGCCGTGCCCGATGAACCTGTAGCCGAAAGAGATGTATGTGATGAACAAAGGTTTCAAGATTGCCCAAGATATGGCGTCAAAGCGAGGCTCTTTTCTAAGCTCAGGCAAGAGCGAGGTCGCGTTAACTTCAAGGTTAACGGCATCTCTGTTGTGTCGACCGATCCTATTTCGGCCCTATCTTAGTTTTGTCATCTACTTTCTCATCGTCTGGTTGCCGATGTCCACACGAGGCCTAGACCCCCGCAAACAGATCGACCAATATGCTCACGACTCCTGGAACTCTCGTCACGAGCTGCCGGGAGAAGCGGTTTATCAAATATTGCAATCGAAAGACGGTTATCTGTGGCTGAGGACGGCCGCGGGATTGATTCGATTTGATGGGGTACGTTTTGTTCCGATGGATACGGCGATCGGGAATGAGCCAGTGAAGGCGATTGCCATGAGCGAAGACGGCAGCCTTCTGATCCGGACGACCTCGAGAACAGTGATTTACGCGAATGGTGTCTTCTCGGACTATCTGCCGCCAGCGCCCCTTCCCGACGGTGAAACGCGCATGGTGTTTGAAGCAAGTCACGAGGTCCTCGTTGGCTCGGATGATTTCATTTACGTTGTCCGGGGTCATCAAATTCAGATGCTCAAGCAAGGGACCGGATGGATTAACGGCTTTCTGAAGGACGATCAAGGGCGAGTATGGATTGCGGGCGCCAGAGCTCTCTACATCTATCAAAATGGGAGCCTCTCCAGCACGGGTTTCGACTTGAGCAAGATTGGGGCCGATGCGCTTGCGAGGGACAGCCAGAAGCGCATGCTGGTAGGCACTTATGATGGTCTGGTCCGCTTGGGCCTTGATGGAAGAACGCTTGAGCCGGTCGCTCGCGCTGTGATTCACAGCCAGGTGAATGCGATCCTCGAGGACGGCCAGGGAAATGAGTGGGTGGGGACCAGTGATGAGGGCCTCGTCCGACTGTCGGGAAGCAAGACGTCGTCCTACACTGCAACCGATGGACTCAACGATGACCACGTGCTCTCAATTTTTGAGGATCGAGAGGGGAGCATCTGGGTAGGAACGGCGAATGGGCTGGATCGATTCAGGGATGGGAGCCTTGTTCCCATGAGCACGAAAGAAGGGCTTCCGTCGAACGAGACTCAGGGAATTATCGGCGCTCGTGATGGCAGCCTTTATGTTTTTTGTCAAAATGGCGGGCTAGCTCGCATCAAGAACGGCGTAACAACCACATTAAGCAGAAAGGAAGACGCTGCTCAATACAGCGGGCACGTGCTCTTCGAGAGCAGCGACGGCAGCATTTGGGCAGGTACTTCCGCGGGGCTGGCACAGTTCAAAGATGGAAAGATGATTGTTCATCGACCGTCTGCCCGGTTGGTCAATCGCTTTGTGTCAGCGATCAGTGAAGACGATGAGGGAATGATCATCACGACCTCCGACACCGTCGCCCTTCGCTACAAAAATGGAGAGGTGCAACCTTTCACGATTCGAGGAAAGCCTACCCCGCTTTCGGTCCCGGGCAACTACACCTTTACAATTTATCGCGATGCGAAGGGGACGTTGTGGTTTGGCACCGTCAAGGGGCTTTTCAAGTTTGAGGCGGGGAAGGATCCATCTCAATCACGGCAGGCTAGCGTCGACTTTTCCGTCACATCGATTTCTCCCGACAACAAGGGGAACCTATGGTTGGGTGGGAGGACGCCGGGCATTGCACGGTTCCGCATTGAAGACGGAAAGGTGACTCACTACACGAGAAAAGAGGGGCTCTTCGATGAGTATCCGACCAAGGCGCTTCCTGATCAAGCAGGCAACCTGTGGATCAGTACTTCGAAGGGCATCTATGTGGCCAATGGACAGGGCCTGGACGGGATTGCGGAAGGCCGCGTATCCCGTGTGCGATCGACACGCTATGGCATTGCCGATGGGATGATCACGAGCGAGGCGTCGGGCCCTGGAGCGGGTTCAGGAGGCTGGGCGGCGAGCGACGGAAAGCTGTGGTTCACAACGGCAAAAGGCCTGGTTGTCATTGACCCGGCTCACATGGTGACGAACGAACAGGTCCCGCCTATCGCTATTGAAGATGTAGTGGTGGCGGATCGGCCTTGGCCCGGGACCGAGAGCCTTGAGATTGCGCCGGGCAGCGATCGGATCGACGTTCATTACACCGCTCTGAGTCTTCGCGTTCCTTCAAGAGTTCGCTTCAAGTACCAGCTTGAGGGCTACGATCATGACTGGGTCGATGCCGGCTCTCGACGCGCAGCTTACTACACCAACCTTTCGCCCGGGCAATATCGCTTCCGTGTCATGGCTTCGAACGACAGCGGACTCTGGAACCAGGAAGCTGCGTCCATCAAGATTCACTTAAAGCCTCATTTCTATCAGACCGGGTGGTTCTATTCCCTTTGCGGCATTGTCTTAGTGCTGATTGCGTTTGCAGGTCACCTGGTGAATACGAGGCTGATGCGCAGACGGGCGATTGAACTGGGCCGGTTGATCGATGAACGCACCAGAAATCTGCAGGCGGAGATCATTGAGCGCAAGCGTGCGGAAGAGGCCGCGGAAATTGCGAACCGCGCGAAGAGCGAGTTTCTTGCCAACATGAGCCACGAAATTCGGACGCCATTGAATGGCGTTATCGGAATGACCGATCTTGTTTTGGATACTGCGCTCACTGCAGAACAACGAGACTGCCTGGAGACAGTGAAGCTTTCCGCGGACTCCCTGCTTTCGGTGATCAATGACATTCTCGATTTTTCGAAGATCGAGGCAGGCAAGCTCGATTTGGATGTCATCGATTTTGGTTTGCGCGATTGCATTGAAGATTCGGTGAAGACCTTTGCGGCAGGA